>Ga0114999_10005523_pt1 | contig 14881 bp, 13 predicted proteins | sample ArcticOcean_MG_C_3_FD_89820 | JGI IMG/M metagenome (GOLD analysis project Ga0114999, IMG submission 89820) | Marine microbial communities from western Arctic Ocean - ArcticOcean_MG_CB8_126 | ecosystem: Environmental > Aquatic > Marine > Oceanic | place: Arctic Ocean: Canada Basin | collected...
CCAACGCTTGTTAGCCGTTTGCGAGAGCTGTCCGTTTTTAGCTGAATGGTACAGGCGCCGCGGCTGCGTCTCTCCCGTGCTGTGAGCACGCGTGCTCACAGCACGCGTGCGATAGCCTCACACAGACCGTCAACATTGGCCGGTGTGATGGCAGCAACGTTGATGCGCCCCGAGCCGACGATGTAGATGGCGAAACGGTCGCGCAATTGACCGACCTGGTCCTTGTTCAAACCAGAGAACGAGAACATCCCACGCTGGCGCTCGATGAAGGAAAAATCGAGTCCTACCCCTTTCTCCTTCAGCGTCTGTACATAGAGGGTGCGCATGCCGTTGATGCGTTCGCGCATACTGGCGAGCTCGCCTTCCCAGCGCTGCCGTAGGTCGGGGTCGTGAAGGATGCCGACAACGATGGCGGCACCGTGTGCGGGCGGATTCGAGAAGTTCGTGCGCACGCAAATCTTCAGCTGGCTCAGTAACGGTGCCGTGGTTGCGACCGGGGCAACCAGGGTGAGTGCTCCGACGCGCTCCTTGTACAAGGCGAAGTTTTTCGAGAAGGAGCTGGCGATCAACAGCTCCGGGCAGGATGTCATCAATGCTCTAAACCCCTGGGCATCCGCTTCGAGCCCATCGCCGAAACCCTGATAGGCGAAATCGACAAAGGGGATGGCGCCGCGCGAGGCAAGGGTTTCGCCTATTTGCCGCCATTGTTCAGTTGAAGGATCCGCTCCAGAAGGATTATGACAGCAACCGTGTAGGAGCACGACGTCCCCTGAAGCGAGATCCTGCTCCAACCCGTGCTTCAAGCCGGCGAAATCCAACTCATTACTGGTGGTATCGAAGTAAGGGTAGGTGCGCACCTCGACCCCTGCCGCTTCAAAGATCTTCGGGTGGTTTGCCCAGGTTGGGTCACTGAGCCAGATGCGCGCCCCGGGGTAGTGCCGATGGATGAAGTCGCCGGCCAGCCGCAAGGCGCCCGTCCCGCCAGGGGTTTGAAGGGTAATGGCCTGGTGTCCGGGAATCGGTTCAGCCGCGTTGTCCGCACCGAAGAGGAGGGTTCGCACCGCCGCTCCGTACTCCGGCGAGCCGGCTATGTCCAGATAGGATTTCGAAGTTTCATCCCTGAGTAGCTGGGCCTCGACCTCTTTCACAGTCTGCAGTATCGGCGTTTTGCCCTCTGTGTCGCGGTACTCGCCGACACCGAGGTTGATCTTTGCGGGATTGGGGTCCTCGCGGAACGCTGCACTCAGTCCCAGAATTGGGTCAGCCGGCGCCATCTCCAGTGATTCGAACATGTCTTGATCTCAGCTTGTGTAGGGTTATTGCGAAAGTCCGCCATGATAGTAGGGCATCAGCACCTCAGGATATCACACGCTCGGGTTTGCGCCGGTAGGTGACCACTTCCAACTCGTCGCCATCCAGTGTTTGTCTGTCGACAATATCGAACTGCTGCTCGTCCCAATCGGGGAAATAGGTATCGCCCTCTACCCGGACTGGAATATGGGTGAGGATCATCTCGTCGACATGCGGCAGGGCTTCCTGGTAGATCCGCGCACCCCCCAGTACGAACAGTTTGAGGGCACCTGATGCCGCCGCAAAATTGAGTGCAGCCTCCATGCCATCCATGACAACGACGCCGGCAGCGACGTCATACTCGACGCTACGGGTCAACACAATATTGGTGCGGTTGCGCAAGGGGCGCCGAGGAAATGATTCGTAGGTTCGCCGTCCCATCACGCACGTATGTCCCGTCGTCGTCCGTTCAAAATGGCGCATGTCGGCAGGGTAGTGCCATGGCATGTGTCCATCGTTGCCGATAACGCGGTCAACGGTCACTGCAGCGATGATGATCGTCTGCATCAGCCCGGATTGAAAAACTGCCGTAGTTGCGGCAGCGTCGAGTTTCGGGCATCAGCCGTCGGTCCGGAGAAGACCATCTGACCGCCGTCCAGCATCAACAGTTGCCCGTTAAGCCGGTTAATGCTGAGCAGTTCATGGGTGACGATGACGATGGTCGTGTTCAGCGCCTCGTTAATGGTCAACAACAGGTTGTCGACCTCTGCAGCCGTCACCGGATCAAGGCCGGCGCCCGGTTCGTCGCAGAATAGGATCTCCGGGTCAAGGGCCATGGCGCGGGCCAGGGCGGCGCGTTTGCGCATGCCTCCGGAAAGCTCCGTCGGCATCAGATCGACCGCCTGCACGAGGCCAACTTGATTCAGCCGTGTCATGACGAGGTCGCGAATCATAGAACCAGACATCTGGGTATGCATCTGCAACGGCAAGGCGACATTCTCACCAACCGTGATCGAGTTCAACAGGGCACCGTGCTGAAACAACACGCCCAAGCGCTGCTGGAAGATTCGCTGCTCAAGTTCGGAATGCTCAAGCGCGTTCTGTCCCAGCACCCGGACCCTTCCCGATGCCGGTTGGGCCAGTCCGATAATCGCTTTCAGCAGGGTTGTCTTACCACAACCACTGCCACCGACGATGACGGCGATGTCGCCAGCCGCGACCTGCAGATTGACGTCACGCAGAACGAAATGGCCATCGTAGGCGACCGCTAGTTCGTCGACTTCAATGGCCAATCCAGCTGCTGGTGTCGTTGTGGCAGTCATCGAAGGTAGAAGATAAGATTCCAGGCAAGATCGAGGACAATAATGCCGAATATCGAGGCCACGACCGAGGCGGTTGTGGCCTGGCCGACTCCGGAAGCGCCCCCCGCATGTTGCAATCCACGGTTTACCGCGATAACGGTGATGATCCAGGCGAACGAGACGCTCTTGAGCAGGCCGGTCAGCACGTCCTTCAGCATTAAGGCCTCGGATATGCGAGCCGTCCACGCCGTCAGCGAGATCTCCATCGACAGCACCCCCGTGAGGGTGCCGCCGAGGATGCCCATGAAATCGGCCATGACCGTCAACAGCGGCACCGTGAGGATCATCGCCCACATCTTGGGAACGGCGACCAGGCGCAGGGGATCGAGGGCCATGGTACGCAGCGCATCGATCTCTTCGGTGAACTTCATCGTCGAGATTTCAGCAGCAATGGCGGAGCCACTGCGCCCGGCGACGATGATGGCGGTCATTAGCGGTCCCAGTTCGCGCGTTATGCCGATGGCGAGAATGTCAGCGACCAGGACATTGGCGCCGAACTGGCGCAACTGGGCGATCGTCTGCAACGTCGACACGGCACCGATCAGGAACAGGATCACGGCGACGATGGGCAGGCCCTGAGACCCCACGAACACGGCTTGATCCACAAACGATCCGTGCCGAATGCCGGCGCGTTTGGGCAGTGCAACGATAGCGTCCCAGGTAAGGTCGCAGAGCAAGTAGAGAAAGGTGAGCAAGCTGTCCCAGGCGTCGATGAGCCGATCCCCCAGACGCTCAAGCGGGGTGGATGGTGCTTCTTGTTCGATCACGGCAGTCGGTACCTCGCCGACGTAATCGAAGAAAGCCTGCAAGTGTTGGGGTAAGCTTCCCAGGGTCACGGCGACGCCACTTGTGCGGGCGAGGGTTGGAACTCGTCGTACGAAAACGACGCCAGCCGTGTCGAGGCGCGTCAGTCCGCTCAAGTCAACGGAGAGCGGGCCACCCTGTGCGGCCAGCAATTCCTCCAGCTCCAGCTCTAGCTGTGGCACGCTGTGGAGGGTGAGCTCACCCTCTAGGCGGATGCCACCGTTGCCGTCACGACTGAGGCCAGTCACAGTGGACCCGTCATAGCGTCAGTGTGAGGTCAGAAGAACCGGGAGAAGCGCAGCAGAATCTGTTCGCGGCCCTGGAGCCGGTTCAAGGTCTCCTCGCGCTCCAGGTCGGCGACGATGTCGAGGTTGACGAAGCTGGTGAGGAAGATCCGCAGGCGGTTCTCCCAGGTAAACACCCACTCCTTAGGATCCGTTGAAGGAATGAGAATGTCGAACTCCGAGTCGAAGTTGATCGCCTTGGCCAGCCTGGCATCCGTTATCAAGAGCGCCTCGATTCCAGTGCTGGAGACGTTCGCCAACTCGATGGCACTGCTGTCGTTGCCGGCCAACTCGAACGAGTCTGAAACAAAGGTCTGGCGCGCTCCAAGTCCGATGCGGACATCCATATTGAGAGGAAAGGTGTTGAACAACTCGGAGTTGATACCGACTCCCTGGCGCAGGCGCAGCGGAAAGAAAGAGGGCGAAAGGGTGACCTCCGAAGCGTTTGGCTCGGTGCTCAGAATGTCGCCTGCAGGGTTGCGTTTGATGAACTCCCGCGGGGTATCGAAGAACACGTCATCGGTGAACAACTTCGTGTTCATGACTCCGCGCAGATAAGGTCCGAATTTGTTCGACACCTTGTAGATGTAGGTGCCGCGCACTTCCAGCTTGTCGATCGACTTGCGAAAAGAGCTTCCCTCCTCCTTGGTAGCGCCCTCCTCGAAGACGAAGCGCAGACTGGCGAAGTTTTTGTTGGATTTGTACTGGGTGCGATTGAACATCTGCACCGACAGCGACAGGGAGGTGCGGTCCTGGGCCGTGCGTTGGGTGGTGTTTCCTAAGACGGAGCCACTCAACTCGGTCTGGGAGTTCAGGGCTCGTCGCTGCTGGGCCGCGCCGTACTGGCTGACGGGGCGCTGATAGAAACCGATGAAGCGGTTCTCCGCGGGATCGAATACCAGGTTGCGCTGTACCAGCTTGCCGGGTTCCAGGTTGACGCTGAGCTTGCGAATGGTAGAGAACGACTCGCCGACATTGACGACGTGGTAGACACCAGGTTTCAGGATCCAGGTGCCGACCCCCTCACCGCGCTCTTCTTCGACTCCGAAGCCCAGTCCAAAGTTTTCCTGCGTGCCCTCCTGGTAGAGTTCGTATGACTCCTTGATGGAGGTGCGGCTCTCGTCGATGACGTCGACGACGAGGGCGGACCAATCGGGTGTCAGTAAGCTGGTCTGCCCCTCGAAAACTTCCACCGTCTTCGACATCATCTGCGATATCGCCCCGGATCCGATCAGCACCTTGTAGGTGCCCGGTTTGAGCAGCACTCCCCGGCCCGGGTTCTCGGCCGCAACCTTTTTGCCTTCGTGGAAAACCTGGTAACTCGGCTCGTTTCCGCGCGGTACACTCATGGCGGGCACGAAGAGAAAGCCCTTGCCTTCACGCAGAAGCTGAGGGTCCTCCCCCAGCTGCAACAAGTTCGGTTTTGCGGTCCAGGTACTCTCGTCAGCCTGTAAGCCCGCCGTCGTGACACAAATTACCGTCAGTACCGTGCGGAGGGTGATGTGGTAGCGGCCTGAGGTGATGAATTCAATCATGGCGTCGGTTTTCCGGGGATCACTCTGTAGTCATTGCTCGGCACTAGCCGGCGAATGCCGAGAGAATCTCCGTTGACGATAGTTGTCCCTCGGTATTCGTACTCATGTATGAGTTGGTTAATGAGCTCGATCGGTTTTTGATCGTGTTTATACTTGCGCAACAGAATCTTGTGGTCGATTCCCCAAACCGCCTTCACCATGTAGCCATGCAGCATCTGGTTCAGCTTGGCGACCGTATGAACAAAGTCCCCGCCGTAGACCTGAACCGGCTCGTCGAAACCGAATTCATCATGCCAGACCACCACTCCATTGCTATCGGTCAGCTGCATTGTCAGCGCCATCTTGGCGAACCACTCGTCGCCACTGTCAATGCGCTCGAGGGCCTTGACGGTGCCACTCAGGGTGTAGTCAGGCTGCTCGAGAAATTCCTGGCGCACATCCTTGAAAAGCAGGGATTGCCTGAGGTAGCCCTCGACGGCATCCGTGATCATGTCGCTGGGGCGGTTAGCCCACTGCAGGTAGCTGTTATCGTATATCTCCTCGGGAGAAAGCCGATAGATGACTTGATTGCGCTCGTACAGACGGGAGACCGTAAAACGCTCGACGGCGACCTTGTAAGGGTAAGGTCTCTGCGAACTCGTCGGCAGGGCGACGTGGAGAGGGATGGCATCGGCGACGACAAATTTTCTCTTCTGCTGGATCACGGCCTTGCCGCCCAGTAGTTGAGAGCATGCCGGCAACAGCCCCAGAAAGAGGCTACAGGTAGCGACGGTTCCTAGCCGCAGTCTCGAACGCTGGGTCATTCTTCCGTTTCCCTGCCGCGAATTAGAATGGAGGGGTTTTCGCGAATAAGCTCCGTTGCCTGACGAATGTTTTCCAGCGTTTCGTCCAGGTTGGCCATGGCGGCAAGAAAATCCTTGCGTCCCTTCATGACTACTCGATCGACATGAGTGATCGTGGTGTCGAGGTTTCCCGTCGCTCGAGTCATGTGGGCAAGCAGTTCAGGCACAGGTCCCTCCAACTGCAAACGTGCCGCCTTGGTCGCCAGGTGGAGGTTCTCGATCGTTCCACGCAGATGTCCGTCCGCGACAATCTGGTGGACGGAGTCCATGGTCACTTCCAGATGGGCGGCGGTGTTGGCCAGGGCTCGGGTCGCGGCTGCCATGTTGGCGAATGTTGCGTCGATGGACTCCCGGTTATCGGCAAGCAGATGATTGCCACCTGCCATCAACTCTTCGCTCCGCGCGAGCATGGCGCCAAACCGCTCGCTGTTCTCGCGTCGAGTGAGGTGGGTGGCGTTTTCTACAAGTCGCTGGAGTTTTTCCGCCAACTCCTGGGCCTGTTCGCCCAGATCGCCAAAACTGGTAGAGGACGAGGGGATCTTCGATCCCGGGGGCAGGACTGCTGCCGACGGTGAACCGGCGATGAGCTCAATCTGCTTGAGTCCCACCAGACCCTGCGAATACAGCTGCGCCTGGGTGTCGGTGCGGATGAGGTTGATCACTTTTGCTCTATCGAGTGAAATCTCGACGACGACCAGGCCGATATTTTCATCGTCGATAACCGCGTCCTCGACTCGGCCGACGGTGACGCCCTGGTACTTCACCTGATTGCCCTTGGTCAACCCACCGATGGAGGCGGCGAACTCGACGAAATAGTGGTCGCGTGGCTTCAACACATGAACGCCTGTCACGACTACCAGAAAGATGGCCAGAACACTGGAGGAGACCAGCAGAAACAAAGCCAGTCGGACCTTCTGGGCCCGTGATGCCATCTAAGATTCCTTCTTCATTTCGTGACCGCAGTCTCGAGCATCGGCTACCAGCCTGACACGCCGGTTGGTGATCCCGTTCTCGTGATCCTAGTTCTTTCCCGCGATTCTATTCTGCAGGTAACCGAGTTCGGAATAAAGCCAATGGGATATGCTTAAGCAAGGTGATTGTGCACGGGCCCTGTAGATTACCGATCATTAGTGTGCATGGAATGGTCACTTGTTCGAAACCCCAACCACCCAAAGCCCTCATCATGGTCAACGTCGACAACGAGCCCGAAACAGAGGGCAACAAAGGGAAAGACAGAAAGACCGCAAATCTTGATGAGTTGAAGGCCAAACTACCGCACCCATACATAACAGGGCAGCGACTCAGAAAAGATGCGGAAGAGCCGGACCTTGCCAATGAACCGCCAGCTGACTCACAGCACCCAACTGACTAGACACCGTTTCAAGCTCGCTGTTTCATGTACTTGTGTGTTCACCGCTGACGAAGTATATTTTTAGCTGTCATTTTTAACCTAAACCTCAAATTAATATGGGTTTAGGGTGGCAAGGAAGTGCCAAGCTGCTCCCGCGCCCACACGTAATCTCACCCACAGTACTTACGTCGACCCCGGTCCGGTAGCGCCTCGGTCCGAGCAGGCCAAAAGCTTCAACATGCTGCATGACTATTACAAAGACCGCACGCTACTCGTAGCCGGGGCAACCGGGTTTGTCGGGCAAGCTCTGGTCGCCAAGTTACTGGCGGATCTGAGCAGCGTCCGCCGGGTCTTCGTTCTCATTCGCCCACGAACGCGTGTTGATGGTGTCATCATTTCAGCTGATGAACGCCTGCAGGAGTTTTTCGAGGCCAGCGTCTTCCGTCCCTTGCGCGGGCGTCCTGAAGACTTTTCGCGTGCGCGTGAGAAGGTGATTGCTGTCACGGGCGATCTCACACTGCCAGGTCTTGGGATTTCCCCGGAACAGCGCAAGATTCTTGAGGTCGAGGTAGATACCATTTTCAACAGCGCCGCGACCGTCGTCTTTGACGAGCCGCTGGATGTGTCACTGAAGATGAACACAAACGGCCCTCTGGCACTTCTGGAGTTGGCTCGGAGCTGTGCTAAGGACGTCGATTTCGTCCACATCTCTACGGCCTACGTCAACGGGCAGCTGACCGGTTCCATCCCAGAGGAGATGCTGCCGCCCGGACATACCGTGCGCGATGTGGTGGATTTTTTCGCCGTGAAAGAGCGCGCTTTACAAGCCGCCGGCGAATCGAGGTTCGCGGCACTGGCTGATGTCCCTGGACACTTCGACCCCGAGGCAGAGATAGCGGACTGCGAAGAGTTTTGTCGGTCGGTCTACGAGGACTCCCGGAGTCCGGCGCGTGAGGCCGAGTTCCGGCGCGGTATCGACTCCGAACGCCGCAAGCACACGATGACACCGGCTCAGATGGAACGCCGCATCGAGGATCGGCGAGACAAGTGGATCGAGCAGCGTTTGGTTAGTGAAGGCATGGCCCGAGCCAAGGGCTATGGCTGGAACGACATCTATACCTTCACCAAGGCGCTCGGCGAGCAGATGCTAGTCAAGCACAGGGGAGACCAGGTCTTGGCGATCGTGCGACCAAGCATCATCGAGAGCAGCCTCGTCGACCCCGAGCCGGGATGGATAACCGGTCTCAAGGTGATGGATCCGCTGATAACGGCGTACGGGCGAGGCCTGTTGCCAGATTTTCCGGCCGCGAGGAACCTGACGATCGACCTGATTCCCGTGGACATCGTCGTCAATGTCACACTGGCTGCGGCCACTCAAGCGATTGCCGGGCAGGTGCGGATTTTTCAAGTCGCAACCGGTTCGGAAAACCCGGTGCGTTTGACGACCATTTTCAGCAGTGTGCGTGATCATTTTTTAAGGAATCCGCTGCGTGACCGCGACGGGCGGGCCCCCAGCTTGCGTCAGTGGTCCTATCCCAGCGTGCGTCGATTCAAGCTCATTTTCTACCTGAAGTACCTGATTCCTATTTCGGCCGAGGAGTGGATCCTCGACAAGCTCCCCGAGTCACTGTCGAAACCGCGCAAGCGACGCTTGCTGGCATCCCTGAAAGTCAGGCTCAAGCGGGTTCTCTACTACGCCGATATATACCAGCCCTATACCCATCTGCACTGTGCCTTCGAGACCAAGCGAACGCGCGAGATGTATGAAAAGATGCCCGTCGCCGAGAAAGAGTTGTTCAACGCGGACGTGACTCGCATCGACTGGCCGAGCTACATGACCGACATCCATGTTCCCGGTCTGAGGAGGCATGTACTCAAGGACGAAGTAAGAAATCAAGAGGCCGATGTCGACGCCGAGTTTGACCCCGTGTCCGGCCGCGAATCGAACGATATGCTGGCCGACGAAGCGCTCTGAGGGCAAAAGTAGCGTATGTATCCCTTCTGGCTGGAGATCGAGCCCTTTGAGATAGGCCCCTTTCACCTGGGCGGTTTTCAAGCACCCACGTTTGGTCCAATGGTCGTGCTCGGCTTTCTGGCCGCCTACTGGGTGCTCAAAAAGGAATTTCTCAGAAAGTCGATCGATCCAGAGCTAGCTTCCTCCATTTTGACGGCCGGTATTGCCGGCGGCCTGGTGGGCGCCAAGCTCTATTTTGTGATATTTGAGGTGCCAGCCGCAGCGGGTCTGGGCGGAAGGATCAGCGCTCTCTTCTCCGGCAGTGGCCTGACCTGGTACGGCGGCTTTGGGGTGGCACTCGCCTCCATCATCTGGTTGGTCAGGCGGCGGGGAGTGGCCTTTATGGATGTCGCTGACGCCGGCGGCATGGGGCTGGCCATAGGCTATGCCATCGGTCGCATAGGCTGCCAGCTTGCCGGCGACGGTGACTACGGAATTCCGACCGACTTGCCATGGGGCATGACGTACCCGCCTCCGGCCGTTGTGCCGACCTTTGAGAGCGTGCACCCGACCCCGGTGTACGAGACCCTGGTTGGTACTGCCACTTTTGGGTTTCTCTGGTTTATGCGGACGCGGACAGCACGGCCGGGCATGCTGTTTTGCCTCTACCTCGTCTTGGCGGGTCTGGCGCGATTTCTCGTGGAGTTTATCCGGGAGAAACAGATCGTCCTCTTAGGCCTCACTGACGCGCAGTGGATCAGCATGCTGCTCATCGCCGCAGGAGTTGCAGGCATCGCTTACCTGAAGCGCGACAAGTAAATGAGTGAAAAGCCGCGCTACGCCAGGCTGTCGACACTGAAACAGGCAGCAGCCCTTCGCGAGCACGCCGCTGCCCTCGGCATTGAAGTCGACTGTGACGACGAAATCATGACGGCCCCCGACTCACCACTGGCACAGCCATGCCAGGTCGGTGCTGTCCGGGTGGGCAATCGCTTTGCTATCCAACCGATGGAAGGGTGGGACGCGACCGAGCGCGGCATGCCGACTGATTTGGTGCGGCGACGCTGGCGCAATTTCGGTTTGAGCGGCGCCAAGCTGATCTGGGGTGGCGAGGCCTTCGCCGTCTGTCCTGAAGGCAGAGCCAATCCCAACCAGCTGATGGCCGTCGAGGAAAATCGCCGCGGTGTGCGCGAGCTTGCCGACGTACTGTTGAAGACCCACGCCGAGCGCTTCGACACCACTGACGATCTGCTACTCGGACTGCAGTTGACCCATTCGGGGCGCTTCTGCCGGCCGTTCCGCAAGGATCGGATGGAACCCTGTATCGCATACCATCATCCGATCCTGGATGAAAAATTCGGTGTCAGCGAAGCTCACCCGCTGGTCAGCGATGACTATATCGAGGAGTTGATCGAGCGCTATATCGCGGCGGCGTGCTTGGCGGCTGACTGCGGTTTTCAATTCGTCGACGTCAAGCATTGCCATGGGTACTTTGGCCATGAGCTGCTCAGCGCTCACTCGCGTCCGGGGCGGTTCGGCGGTTCGTTCGAAAACCGCACCCGCTTTTGCCGCGAGATCATCGAGGGCATTCGCGCCAGGGTTCCCGCAATGATGGTCGGGGTGCGCTTGAGTGCGTTTGATGGGGTACCGTTCCGGGCCGATCCCGATGCTGCCGAAGGGGGCAAACCGGGACCCGGCATTCCGGAGCCGTACGACAGCTGCCTACCATACGATTACGGCTTTGGCGTCGACCGACAGGATCCGCTGTTGTTCGATCTGAGCGAGACCGTCCGTTTTCTGGAAATGCTCGAGGGCATGGGCGTTACTCTGGTGAACCTGTCGTGCGGCAGTCCGTACTATAATCCGCACATTCAGCGACCGGCATTGTTCCCGCCCTCGGATGGTTACCAGCCCCCGGAGGATCCCTTGGTCGGGGTTGCTCGGCAGTTGAATGTCGTTGCCCAGATCAAGGCACGCCTGCCGAATCTGGTCGTCGTCGGGTCAGGATACTCATACCTGCAGGAATTTCTGCCCCATGTGGGTCAGGCGTTGGTACGCGAGGACAAGGTCGATTTCGTCGGACTCGGCAGGATGGTGCTTTCGTATCCCGAGCTGCCCACGGATGTACTCGGCCGCGGCGAGATGAAGCGCAAGAGCATCTGTCGCACCTTCAGCGACTGCACCACCGCGCCAAGGAACGGCATGATCTCGGGATGTTTTCCGTTGGATCCGTTCTACAAAAAGACGGGCGAGGCCGAGCGCTTGAAGCAGATCAAGGCTGGGGAGTAGGGGAACTGGCGAGCTGTGCCAGCTTCTCGCTCGCTTTGAGGCCGTGCCCAGACAGAATAGCGACGATTGTCGAGCCGTCGACAATCGGGTAATCCTCGTGAAACCTGGTCAGGCCTTTCCAGACGACGGCAGACGTCGGCTCAACAAAGAAACCCGCCCGGCCCAGGGCATGGACACCTTCCACAATGTCGGCTTCACTCACGGCGATGGCATGGCCGTTTGACGAGCGCAGTGCGTGTAGCAGCTGCTGGTGTCTGGCTGGTTGCACCAGTGCGATCCCTTCAGCAAGCGTCGGCTGCGGATCCGCTGCCGGCGGCACCTCGTCGAGGCCAGCTGCGAAGGCATCACAAACGGGCGAAACGTTCTCTGCCTGCACCGCGATCAGACGCGGCATGCGCTCGATCACTCCCGCTTCCAGCAGGTCACTGAATCCGTTAAACAGTCCTATCAGGATGGAGCCTCCGCCAACGGGGCAGCACACATAGTCGGGCGCCGACCAATCCAGCTGTTCGGCAATTTCGTAGGCCATGGTCCGCAGCCCTTCGAGGAACAGCGGGTGCCACGAGTGCGAGGCGTAGACGGCACCGCTGCCCTCGAGCGCCGCCATCAGCGCTGCGGTCGCTCGCGGTCGCGCTCCCGGGATCTTTTCGACGGTTGCCCCATGAAGCTGTATCTGCGCCAGCTTTCCAGCTGAGGCCGAGTCGGGACAAAAAACCGTCAGCCCCATCCCGCCTCGGGCCATGTAGGCTGCAAGCGAAGCGCCAGCATTGCCGGAGGAGTCTTCCATTGCTTCCACAACGCCGGCCTGCTTCAGGTAGCTGGCCAGAAAAGCGCTGCCACGGTCTTTGTATGAACCCGATGGCATTTGGAACTCGCATTTGGCCAGAACCTTGAGCGCCCCTATCTGCACAGGCACCAGTGGTGTGACCGGTTCGCCCAGTGAAATCGGTTCATCGAAGGCGGGCAAGGCTTCTGCGTAGCGCCACATGTGAGCGGCCCTCGACGCAATCACCTCAGCAGGGAAGGATCGCTCCGGGAGTGCGAACGACAGAGGATTGCCGCATGCCGGGCAGCGGTGCGCCGTCGTCGACGTCCCGTAGTCGGTGTTGCACGTATCGCAGAGAATGGTGCCGTCCATAGTGCTGCTCACTCCCTTCCGTTCACCCGGTCACGGCGCCGTTGGAAGCCGATGACACCAGCTTCGCGTACTTGGCCATGACACCGCGAGTATAGTTGGGGGAGGGTGCCTCCCATTCAGCCAACCGCGACTTGATCTCCTGGTCGGACAGCTTGACGTCGATGCGGCGCGCCTCCGTGTCGATGCTGATCTCATCCCCTTCGCGGACGATGGCGATGGGACCTCCCCTGAAGGCCTCCGGCGCGGCGTGACCGATCATCAATCCACGGGTAGCACCCGAGAAGCGGCCATCCGTCAACAGGGCGACTGATTCTCCCAGGCCGGCTCCCATTATGGCGCCAGTGACTTGCAGCATTTCCCGCATGCCCGGACCGCCAGCTGGTCCCTCATAGCGTACGATGACGACGTCTCCGGCCTTGATAGCATCGTCTTGAATCGCTTGCAGAACACCGTCCTCGCCATCGAAGACGCGCGCTGGCCCGACATGAGTCGTACGCTCATACCCGGCCAGCTTGACGACGCAGCCATCGGGCGCCAGGTTGCCGCGCAGGATGACAATGCCGCCGGTTCTCTTGATCGGTTTGTCGACCGGCCGTACGACTTCCTGCCCCGCGGTCTCCTCCGCCTCGTCGGCTTCAGTCCCTATCGATCGTCCAGTAACCGTGATGCAGTCATCGTGCAGGCAGCCGGCTTGCTTCAATCGTTGGGTAACAAGGCGAATGCCACCGGCGCGATGCAGGTCAGGGGCGACGAAGAGTCCGCCCGGCTTCAGGCTGACCAGCAACGGGGTTCTCGAGCTGATCACCTGGAAGTCGTCGAGTTCCAATTCGATGCCGTACTCGTGGGCGATGGCGAGAAAGTGCAAGACGGCGTTCGTCGAGCCCCCGGTTGTTGCTACCGAGGCGATCGCGTTCTCGATTGAGCGGCGGGTGACGATCTGGCTCGGCCGCAGGTCACGGCGCACCAGGTCAACGGCCAGTCTCCCGACCTCGACGGCGACCTCATCTTTGTGTGGATCCGTTGCTGGCACCGAACCGCTTCCCATCGGTGCGATGCCGAGCATCTCTACCGCCGTGGCCATGGTGTTGGCGGTGAACTGGCCGCCACAGGAGCCGGCGCCCGGACAGGCGTTATCCTCCATCTCCTTGAGCTGGGCATCGGTGATGTTGCCTTTGGCGTGAGCGCCAATCGCTTCGTAAACATCCTGGATGGTGACGTCGACGCCCTGGACCTTCCCGGGCATGATGGAGCCGCCGTAAAAGACGAGCGAGGGGAGATCGAGTCGGCCGAGGGCCATGGTTGCACCGGGAGTGGTTTTGTCACACCCGGTCATGGCGATCAGACCGTCAAGCATGTGCCCGCGAGCCACGAGCTCGATCGAGTCGGCGATGACCTCGCGGCTGATCAGCGAGGTCTTCATACCCTCGACACCCATGGTGATGCCGTCTGACACGGTGATGGTGTTGTACTCCATCGGCGTGCCGCCGGCCTCGCGCACCCCACGTTTGACGAACTCGGCGAGTCGTCGCAGGTGGAAGTTGCAGGGGCCGATCTCCGTCCAGGTGTTGGCGATGCCGATCAGCGGCTTGGAGAGGGCTTCGTCGTCGAAGCCAATCGCCTTGTACATGGCTCGAGCGCCGGCTCGGCTGGGGCCGTCCACTATCGTACTGCTGTGTTTTCTGAGTTCGGTGGTCATCAAGAGTCTCTTTCTGTGGGGTGGTGTGTGCTGTGAGTCAGGCCAATGTCGTAGTGCAATGAGCTCGTTTCTCCGGCACGTTGAAGCCGGCGTACTGGTTGCCACGCATCAGCAGGTCGGCCATGCTCAGCACAGATCGGCGTACGCATTTTACCAACGGAGCTGGCGTTCCTCAATACTTTCCTTGACCGCATGTTCGTATGTCAGATACTCATAGGGGAATGCTGCGCCTGCTCCGGGCGGTGGTTGGATATCCTCTTTCGCGCATCCGATTCTTCCATGCCCAACTGGCATCCGCTGGTCGTCCACTTTCCGATAGTCCTGCTCAGCACTAGCG
>Ga0114999_10005524_pt1 | contig 14874 bp, 12 predicted proteins | sample ArcticOcean_MG_C_3_FD_89820 | JGI IMG/M metagenome (GOLD analysis project Ga0114999, IMG submission 89820) | Marine microbial communities from western Arctic Ocean - ArcticOcean_MG_CB8_126 | ecosystem: Environmental > Aquatic > Marine > Oceanic | place: Arctic Ocean: Canada Basin | collected...
CGGCTCACCGTCGCAGGCCGAAGCCCTAAACGTAGCTGGATCAGCGCTCGATGGGTCTCTCGCGCCGCCGCCTTCCGTAACCGCTGAAGGCCCGGAAACACTGCCCGACACAGGGGCGGATCACCGGGACACCGCCCCTGCGACCTCCGATACCGACACTCCTTCAGTCCCACCGGCACAAACCGCCGACGCCCCGTCTGCCACGGAGACATCGGCGACGGAAGTGACGGAGACTCCCGCGGAAAGCCCGAACCCGCCTGAGGAGGCGGAGGCAACGCCGGCCGAATCCGTTGCGGCCGCGGAGCCCACACAGGAAGCGCCCCAAGCAGACACGAGTTCCACCGGCCCCGCCGAGCACGCATCATCCGTTCCCGGCATGCCGGGCTTGCCTACTCCATCCGATGACGCCGAAGCGCCCGACGACGACCTGGACGATCCCGCTGAGCTCGGCGCGCTCATGGAGGAATACGACGACTCGCCGGTCGTGCAGCCGGGCGAGATCTGCAAAGGGATCGTTGTAAGCATCGGACCCGCCGGCGTCATTGTCGACATCGGGGGCAAGACGGAAGGCCTGGCGGCCATCGAGGACTTTCACAATCAAGCAGGCGATGTCGTCGTCGAAGAAGGCGAAGAGATCGACGTTTTCGTCGAGAGCAGGGGCGCTGTCGGCGAGTACGCATCGCTCTCCTTCCGCCGCGCGCAACAAACCAAGATTTGGGCCATCATCGAAGAGGCCGAGACCACGCAAGAGACGATCCACGCGCACGTTACTGGTCGCGTCAAAGGCGGCCTGGCGGTCGATCTCGGCGTACCAGCCTTCTTGCCGGGCTCTCAAGTCGACCTCCGGCCCGTGCGAGATCTCGACTCGCTGGTCGGTCAGTCAATCCCCGTGCGCGTCGTTAAAACGAACAGACGGCGGGGCAACGTCGTCGTTTCGCGGCGAGCGATTCTCGAAGAGGAACGCGACCGGCTCAAGCAGGAGACTCTCAAGCATCTGGCCGAAGGGGCCGTTGTCTCGGGAACCGTCAAGAACGTCACCGACTACGGCGCGTTCGTCGATCTCGGCGGCATCGATGGATTGATCCACGTCACCGATATTTCCTACGGCCGCATCAAAGGACCGTCCGACGTTCTCCAGAAGGGCCAAACGATCGAAGCGAAAGTCCTGAGCTTCGACGAGGCGAAGGGGAAAGTATCCCTCAGCCTGAAGCACATGAAGCCCGACCCCTGGGAGGGCATCGCCGAACGCTACAAGACAGGCGAAAAGGCTGCCGGAAAAGTCGCCAGCCTAAGCGACTACGGCGTATTCGTCGAATTGGAAGATGGCGTGGAAGGTTTGGTCCACGTCTCGGAACTCACTTGGTCGCGGCGCCGGCGGCACCCTTCGAAAATCTACAAGGCAGGCGACCCGATTGAGGTGATGGTACTCGGCGTCAAGCACGACGAACGCCGCATCTCGATTAGCGTCAAGCGAATGCAGCCCGATCCCTGGTCGGCTCTCGAAGAGCGGCTCCCCGTCGGCACGGTCGTTGAGGGGCGCGTTCGCAACCTAGCCTCCTATGGCGCCTTCGTTGAAGTGGAAGAAGGTGTCGACGGTCTCATTCATGTCACCGACCTTTCCTGGGATCGCAAGCTCAAGGGCCCGCAAGAGATGCTGAAGAAGGGCGACACCGTGCGCGCCGTGGTCCTACGTATCGACCACGAAAACAGGCGCCTCTCGCTCGGTCTCAAGCAACTGCAACCGAATGTCTGGGAGGCCTTCTTCAGCACCTGTCTGCTGGGCGATACCATGACCGGGCGAGTCACGCGCAAGGCAAAGTTCGGCTGTTTCGTCGAGCTCGCGCCCGGCGTCGAGGGGCTCTGCCACAACCTGGAGATTCCGAAAGCCACGGCCGGCAAGAAGAAGGGACTCGACGTCGGCGAGAGTTACCCGTTTCGTGTCATCAAGCTTGACGAGTTTGAACGCCGTATCGCCCTCAGTCGCCGGCACGTTACCGATGAACCTGAGTCCGCCGAAGCGGCAACCACGGCCTGAGCCTATGCCAATTCACGCTTCGACGAAGAGTGCGCGCAACTCTAACCCGGCGCCTCATCGGGTATAAGATGGAGCAGGGCCTAGAGTTTGCAACGGCTCAGCTCCGCTTGGGCGCGTCGTCCTATACAGCCGGGGCATGGTAGGATGCATTCCGTAGGCTCGGCGCGGGGTTCGTGCCGGTAACAGGGGAGAGTTTCTACAGATGACCAAAGCGGACTTGATCGAGGAAGTTTCTCGCGTCGTCGAGGTGACGCGCAAGGAATCCGAGGTCATTGTCGAAACCATTTTCGACAGCGTCGTCAAGTCACTCCGCCAAGGGGAGAAAGTCGAGATCCGCGGCTTCGGCAGTTTCCGCACACGGGAACGGCAAGGGCGGATCGGCCGGAATCCGAAGTCCGGCGAAAAGGTCGAAGTGCCACCTAAGACGATCCCCTTCTTCAAACCCAGCAAGGAACTCCGCGACGTAGTGAATGGCGGCGCGGTCCCTGCTGCCGAACCCATCAACAACGACCTCCGCTCATCCACCGCAACCACCGACCCGCTTCTCTAGGCGCTTGCTGCTAGGCCCTACAGCGATCCGAGAATCCGCCGGAACGCATGCTAAGCTTTGAAAACGCCCGCGTCTAAACGCGCATGGCCGCCGTTCAGGCTGGAGGCATTAACAGATGAAGTCCATCGATCGTCGCGGTTTTCTCAAGTCTTCGGGTAGCGCCGTAGCCGCCATCAGCGCCGCGTCCTACTCGCGCGTGAAGGGCGCCAACGATCGCCTTGCGCTAGGCGTTGTCGGGCTCAGAGGCCGCGGCAAGTCTCACATCGCCGCCTACCTGAACAATCCCGGAGCCGAGGTAACGGCGCTCGTTGATATCGATCAAGCCGTTCTCGAGCGGGCCACGGCGGCTGTCCGCAAAGAGCAAGGCCGTAAGCCGGACGAGCACTCGGATATCCGCAAGATGCTCGACGACAAGTCGATCGACGCCGTTTCGATCGCCACGCCCAACCACTGGCATGCGTTGATGACCATCTGGGCTTGCCAGGCCGGCAAAGACGTTTACGTCGAGAAGCCGGCCAGCCACAACATCTTCGAAGGCCGCAAGATGATCGAGGCCGCGCGCAAGTACAAGCGCATGGTCCAGGTCGGGACGCAGAGCCGCACTACAATCCACAAAATCCAAGCGGTTGAACTACTACGGGACGGCGTGATCGGCGATATCTACCAAGCCAAGGGCATGTGCTATAAGCGCCGCAAGTCGATCGGCAGCTTGAACCCCAGCGACGTCCCCGCCGGTGTCGAGTACGACCTATGGACCGGACCGGCCGACCCAGTCAATTTCAAGAAGAATCGCTTCCACTACAACTGGCACTGGTACTGGGCATTCGGCAACGGCGATATCGGCAACCAGGGTGTTCACGAAATGGACATCGCCAGATGGGGCCTCGGCAAAGACGAGCTGCCATCCGCGGCCTTCTCGTCCGGCGGCCATTTCATCACCGATGACGATCAGGAAACACCGAACACCCAACAGGCCATCTTCGACTACGGCGACTCGCAGTTAGTCTTCGAGGTTCGCGGGCTGATCACCGGCGGCGAAGCCGGCATGCAGCACGGCTCGAACACGATCGGGAACATCTTCCTCGGCAGCAAGGGCTACATGACCGTCGATCTCAACGGCTTCCGAACCTACCTGGGCGAAGAGCGCGAACTCGGCCCGTCGATGTTCTACGCCGAAGAGGGACGCTGGGCGTACTTCCCGCACTTCGACAACTTCCTCAAGGCCGTGAAGACGCGCAAGCACACCGACCTCAATGCGGACATCGAAGAGGGCCATCTTTCGGCGGGCCTGTGCCATTTGGCGAACATCTCATACCGCACCAAGCAGCGCCTTGAGTTTGATCCGAAGACGGAGAAGTTCACCAACAGCGCCGAAGCCAACAAGCTGCTCACGCGCGACTACCGCGAACCCTTCGTCGTACCGGACCAAGTCTAGCTTTGCGCAGTGGGTCAGTACGAATGACTGTGGGCGTCAGTGTGACCCAAAACTGCCATTCCAATCAAGAAACACAACGAGGGCCAAGCACTTCAACCGCCTTCAGGCGGTTTCCGCGCGAAACGCGCGTAGGCCGGTCCTTGAGGGCCGGTTACACGTTCTCCAACTCCGACGCAGGGCGCTTCAGCGTCCTTCCCTGTGCAGGCTTTAGCCGCCTCAAGTTGAGAGCCCCAGCCTAACATGAGCCCCGTCGCCGCCAAACTAGCCCTCCGCGCAGCCATCTTCCTATTCGGCGCCACGGTCACATCGCTCCTATTCATCAACGCCTGCGACCTGTTCTACCAATGTGGCTGCGAAGCTTGGTGGGCCGGCGCGGCGGCGCAGTGCAACATCCACCACGCAACCGGACCGCACTGCCCCTGGTGTCTCGACGGCGGGATACGGGGTTACGCGGTGTTCGGAGTGATGCTCGTCACCCAAGCAGCCACAGCGTTTCGCCCAGGCGACCAAGGATGGCTCAAGCGCCTCGGCCTGACGCTACTGGCGTTCCCAGTAGTAGGAGGCCTGCTGGCACTGCTATTCGGCTGGACCACCGGCTATTGGACCTAGTAAGCGCCGGCCCTAAGTTAGTAACCCTTCTTTCCTTTGGGAACTAAAGAGGAGATTCCCTTAAGCCTAGCCCAGAAAAGGCTAGACGATACTACTAGGAGGATCGAACCCATGGCGATCTTTGAGGTATCTGATATGAGAGCACAAGTACCCTGGTAGTGCCGATCCGAATACTAGTCCAATGACCAAGCTGGCGGTTCCGGATCGAACGCTATCGGCCTCTCTACGATGATGCATCGTCTTTGAGGTACATGGCGTGGCCACTCTTGTACCAGATCCCCCACTCCTCGGGGTCTGCACTGATTGTTTCGCGAACAGCGTCGTTGAGGCGGGCGAAGTCTGGCTCGCACTGATCCTCGACGTCAACGAAGATGCCGAGTTCCTCTGCGACGTGGAATCTGACTTGACTTTGCAAATCTTCTTCGCCTCTTGCGGTACATCCTATTGTCTGGCAGTACCCAATTGGGACTGGCAGCCCCTCCTCGACGTCTAGGGTCTCAGGGTCGTATATCGCGTGAATCTGAACAAACCGCTTGATCATCGAAAGTCAGTGACACGAAAGTCAGTGACAGGCTACCACTTTGTCGGGACTCTATTTGGTCACGGAAGGCGGAGCACAATTGGACCACGCGCGAGCACATGGCACTCAAGATCAACATATGTAGACGTGCTTGGCGCTGGACAGTGTTTCGCCAAGGAATACCGGAATACTCTCTCTCGGTGTACGATCACCGCCACCATCGGGTCGTCCGGAAGTTCCACTTCAACCTCGCCTTCTTCATCGGTTCTATACCATCTCTCCCGTGATACATCGGTGTTGCGAATGAGCACTAGCTCCTTCGCATACGGCCTGCCGTCAGACAAGACAACTGCAAGTTGTGCTTTCGGTGCGCCGATGCTTATCCCATGTCGATCAGTGGCATGGAAGGGCACCTCCAGAGCCACTTCACCGGATACCTGTGTGTCGAGGAATTCGAAGATGGTCGTTTTGCAAATGCCGTATGGACATGTCAATACGAATCGATGCAGCCCGGGCTTGAGATTGAGTGTCGGAATCCGTCCCGCCGAATCGCTTAAATACCGGCCGGTTTCACCGCCGCCTTTCAGGTACTTGATCACTACAAGGACATTCGGAAATGGGGCCGTGGATTCATCCAGGACCTGAAGCCTCATCTCTGCCTGACAAAGGGACTGGCAAAGAAGTACGGTCGCAACCAGTAGCAGAATCCTCATCGCTGAAAAAGTCGGATACGTGGCGACAGGATACTACTTCGTCGCCCGGTGCGCGACCTGACACCCCTGACTTCCGGGGGCCCTTAGAGCGCTAGCGGCTCAACCGAACCGTCACATTCGCCGTCTTCGGCGGCAGACAAGCTCGATTGTTGCAAGCCTGGTAACGCAACTTACCCTTCAGTTCCGTAAGCGAAGCGGGCATCTTCTCGGGCACCGCGAAGTGGCTCACGATCACGATCTTGTTCGAGTAGACCGACAGCGGCTTGTCAGAGAAGGAATAGTTGACCGTCTCGGCTTCGGGATACTCCGTCTTCGTCAATTGGAGGCTCGATGATCCCCACGTCAACTTGGTCGGGATCAGGTACTCATCGGCAGGCGCATTCGAATTGATGTGATAGTTCGGGCGGATCTGAATCGCGACCGACACTTCAGCGGTCTTACCCGGCTGCAGCTTCACCGCCGCGCCCGGAACGACTGTTGCAGCGCGCAATCCGCCCGAAAAGCCCTGCGCCCAGAGAGCGCCGCTGGCCAGCCCAAGCAGTAGAACGACGGCAAGCGGTTTAGAGTAGCGCCTCAATCTCTTCCTCGTACTCTCCACGGCCGGCAAGGCCCATGTGAGAGTTCCTGATGCGTCCTTCTTTGTCGATGATGAACGTCGTCGGCAGAGCGGCGACACCACCAAACTCATCAGCCATCTCGTTCGTACCGACCACGACAGGGAAATTCAGTTCATACTCTTCCGTGAAGGGCCGCACCACTTCCCAGCCTTCGTCATCGAGCGAAACGGCGATCACGGAGAATCCCTGATCCTTGTACTTGCGCTGGAACTCAACAAACCAAGGCATCTCGATCTTGCACGGCCCGCACCAAGTCGCCCAGAAGTTCAGCAGCACAACTTTGCCCTTGTAGTCCGCCAAGGTGACCTCTCGGCCCTCGACATCCTTAAGCGTGAAATTGGGCGCCGGCGTCAGCTCTTTGTTCTCTGACGCGGCTTCGACCGTGCTGCCGCCCACCGTCGCATCCTCGACGCAGGACGAAAACCCTAGCAGCGCCACCAACGCGATCAGTAACGGCATCTTTGTGCTTGAAAACATGAGAGATCTCTCCGCGAACCAGTCTCGATTATACCGTTCCACCGACCGCATTCCTTAGGACGTACGCCGCCCCTATTCTGTTCCTTCGTCGGTCGGAGCCGCAGAGTTCCGGTCGTCTTTCTCAACCGATTCAACGCTGACGTCCAGACGCCCACGATGAAGCCGCACACCCAGTCGCGCGCCCACACTAGTTTGCTCAGCAGCCCGGACAATCGAACCATCGTCGGCCTGCACGATGGCATAGCCGCGGTCAAGAATCGCCAGCGGACTGAGGTGAGCGAGTTCCTTATCAAGCGATTGCAACCGCGCGTTCGCCCGTTCCAGCCGCCACGTCGCCAAAGGCGCGATCCGCTCAGTGGCTCGGTCTAGCCGGGCGCGCCGCTGGGCCAATCGCACGCGTAGATCAAGCTGCTTGAGTCTGTCCTGGCAGCGCTGCCATTCCCGTTCAGCGGCCCGCATGCGGCGAACCGCGGCATCCCTTAGCGCGAATGTCACCTCATCCACTCGCTGCGACGAAGCCGCGATCGAACGCCGCACGATGGTGTGCGCCCGCTCCAACTGCCGGTCCAGCACATCACGGCCCACCGTCGCGAGCTTGTAGCGCGCCGCTTGCGTCAGACGGGCCTTGAGAGCGTCGATCTCTTCCAGGAACTCTTGCTTTTGACGTACCACCAACTCCGCGGCCGCCGAAGGTGTCGGCGCGCGAACATCGGCCACGAAGTCCGCGATCGTGAAGTCCGTCTGGTGACCCACGGCCGAGATCACCGGGACCTCACTCTCCGCGATGGCCCGCGCAACGACCTCTTCGTTGAACGCCCACAGGTCTTCCAACGATCCGCCGCCACGTCCCACGATCACTACGTCGGCTGATCCGCTATCGCTGAAATGGCGCACGCCGGCCGCGATCTGTTTCGCCGCACCCTCCCCCTGCACCTGCGCCGGATAGAGCTGCACGTGCAAGCCATCGAAGCGGCGCTCCAGAATCCGCAGTATGTCAGCAATAGCAGCGCCCGAGGGTGACGTGACAATGCCAACCCGCCGGGGCAGGCCCGGCAGCGCACGCTTGCGGTCATCGTCGAACAGCCCCTCGGCCGAAAGCTTCTTCTTCAGTTGCTCGAAGGCAAGCTGGAGCGCGCCATAACCTTGCGGCTCGATGTGTTCGACGTAGAGCTGATATTCACCGCGCGCTTCGTAGACACTGATCCGCCCCCGCGCGATCACCTCCAGGCCGTTCTGAGGCTTGACCTTCAGGTAGAGAGCGTTCTGCCGAAAACACACAGCTTTGAGCTGCGCATTACCATCCTTCAGGGTGAAATAGTAGTGTCCGCTGGGAGCAGCGCGCGCGTTCGAGATCTCGCCCATGATCCAAACATCACTGAACGCGACGTCCATGAGATCACGAATCTCGGTGGTCACCTCCGCGACGGAATAGATCCGGCGCTCGGGACCAAGGCTCAGACCAAGCTGTTCCATCATCAGGAGTCCCGTCCTGCTTTGGCGTCCGGCAACCGCATGATCGTCACCGCCGTCGTGGCACTCACAGCGCCCAACTGAATCAGGTGAAGGGCGGCCTTCAGATTGAGGTCGAAATCGGGCAGGACCTCCTCCATGAAAAGGCCCGATGAATAGTGAATCCAGGCTACCTCGATCGCGATCACGCTGATGATAACCCCGGCGAGGGCAAGGGCCTTCCCACGGTCAAACGTCGGACGCAGCAAACGCCAGGGGACCGTAACCGCCAGAAGTCCCACGACCGCCGCCAAGATATTCTTCCCGAGAAACCGGTAGAGCAGTTCCTCGGAATTGATAACGCTCAGCGAGTAGCCCAGCCCCAACGCCATGAATAGCAGTCGATAGAACAGGAAGTACGCCGCAACTCCGACTAGCAGCGTCAGCCGTTGCGGGCTTCGGAGGAATATCCATCCGATCACCCCCAGCCCCAGCGCGAACACGGTCAGCGAGGAAACAACACGGGACGACATCGCATCGTTCCGAGAGTCGCCCACTCCGACAATCTCAGCCAGGCGTTTCTGCTGTTGTTCGTACCGCTCCTTCGCACTCTTCGCCTGCTCATCGGACAAATCCAAGCTGTCCCACAAGACATCGCCCTGATTCGTCTCCGCCAGCGGTAGGCCGAGCAAGACTGAAAGCGTCGGCGCGATGTCCACCATTTGCGCCCGCCAACCTTCAGCTTGCCGGACTCCCTTCCCGAACAACACCAACGGTACCTCCATCACCTCGGGCTCCGAACCCCCGTGTCCACCTCCGCCCCGGCGATCGATGTGGCCGTGATCGGAGACGATGGCGAAAGCTGTCCGGCCATCGTCAAGGGCAGTAACCAATGAGCCCAGGCAGTGATCGACGGCTTGGACAACCTCGCGGTAGACGTCTGACTCACCTCCATAGTCGTGCGCCGCGCCATCGGCGCCGGTGATGCCGGCGACGAGCAACCCCATCGGTCGGTCGGAGAAGAAACGCTCGATGCCGCCGCAAAGGTCAGCCTGCCACGTACTGATCTCCGCCGCGCCGCGGTCGTGAGGGAAGTCCTTTTGTTGAAAGAGCAGATTCCCTTCCAGATAGTCGCCGAAAGCCCGGCCCCAGAACGTCGACCCGGCGGCGGCGCGCGGCAGGTTCGCATCGGCCGCGAGAGAAAACAGCGAGTCAATCGGCGGCGGACGAAAGCGACCGTTATTCGTAATGCCGTTGACCTCCGGCCACGCCCCGGTCACGAATACGGCCCGGTTCGGATTCGATAGCGAAGGCAGCACGGAACGCGATGTCCCGGACGATCCCCGGCTGGCCAGAGCCTGCAGTTCCCGCATGTCGCGAGACACATCAAGGCGGATACCGTCCAGCACGATCAGCACCGCGCGTTCCGCGATCGGTTCACCGGCGGGCAAACCACCTCGAACGTCATAGGGGCTCTCGTACGTCGTGACGCTCGTCCAGGTACCGTAGGCGAACGCAAGGGCGCCCACCGCGATCGCCAAGAGTAGAAGAACGCGCCCCATCAGGAACCTACGATTCTAGCGGCAGGGTTTTCTACGCTACGATCGGATCGATGGCGCGCCCCATCGAAACCTACTCCGGCTACTGCGCCGACGAGCGCCCGACACGCTTCCTCTACAAGGGACAATCCGTGGAGGTCAAGCGGATTCTAAGCCAGTGGCGCGAACCCGACGCTGAGTGCTTTCGAATCCTCGGAGACGACGGTCAGCTTTACCGTCTACGTCATGAGAAGGTTCAAGGTGAGTGGCTAGCTACTAAGACCTAGTAGATCCGTTCCTCGCGGCGCTCGCGCTGGTAAGGCTGCTCCAAATACTTTTGCGCCTCGTCCAAAGCGCCTTCGGTGTTGTCCCGCGTGCGCAGGGCAAGCTGGTATTCATTCACGGCGCGATCGCGCTGATCGGTAATATCGAAGATCTTACCCAGACTAATGTGGCACCACACCTCGGTCCACTCCGGCTCCCCATCGCCGTTCAGCGACTCGCGGAACTGATTTGCGGCCGACTGGTAGTTGTTCTGCCGAAAGAAAACCTCGCCGATACGGTAGTGCGCCAACGAGCTGTAGCGGTTGATGTCGAGCGCCTGCTGATACGTGTCAAGCGCCTCGTTGTAGTAACCGAACTGAAAGAGCTTCTCACCCTTTCGAATCGCGACCAGCACGTGGATATCTTCGTCGAAGCGCAAGATGCGGCTCTTCGGGTCAAGCACCACCTTGCGCGGCTTGCCGAACGTTTCGATCACGTAGTCCGATGAGCGGCCCTTCACCTCGATCATTTCGTACTCGGGTTCGCCTTCGGTTTGGACCTCCACCTGGACTGGCATGCTAAACGTGTCCATGTCTTGCGTGATCTTGCCCATCACGCGGAACCCTTTACCGTCGCCGAGCCGGTAGATCGTGTACTCCTGCGTGAACTCCGGCGTACCGGTATTCTCGGTCCACTGAATGAAGAAAGCCTGCAAGCTCTCACCCGTAATCGCCTCGGCGACCTCCCGCAAATCAGCGGTCACAACCGAGCTCCAGGCATGCTTCTCGGCGAACTGCTTGAGCGTCGCGAAGAACGCTTTGTCGCCGATCGTGAAGCGCAACATGTTCAAAACCATCGCGCCTTTCGAACCGGCCAGCGCATAGATCTCCGGCGAGAAGTCCGGCAGCCGTGCTGCCTGCAAGACAGGAATCTCGCCGTACGTCAAAGCATCAATCTGCGTGTCCTGCAGAAACTCCTCAAACTCCGTCTCGCCTTCGTTCTCCTCGATTTCGAGCATGGCCGAATATTTCGCCAAGCCCAAGTCGAGCCAGCTATGATTGCGGTTTCCCGGTGAGACGACGGTGCGCCACCATTGATGAGCAATCTCGGTGCCCAGCAACAGACGGTTCACTTCCTCGCCCATGCCGAACGGGCTCAGGAACAGGATGCCCGGCGCGGTGTAGGCATTCGGCGCATAGTCGCCGGTCTCGATCACCGTCAATGTCGTCGCGTAGGGCGGCCCGAACTTCTCGGTGAAGAAACCCGTGATGCGGCCAACTTCAGCGCCGTAGGCCTCGGCCAGCTCCGCCGACGCCGTCTTGAAATAGAGCAGTGTATTGACGCCCTCGTAGTCCACGCGTACCGGCTCTTCCTGCACGACCGCGATGCTGCCCGGGAACGACGGCTGCGTGAAATTGAAGCTGAACTGAGTCTTGCCGTCCGCCTGCGAACTCGTGCCCAGCCCGCTTCCGATCACCTCATAGCCCTCCGGCACGGTGATGTTCATCTCAGCCGCGAAACGATCCGCCGAGTATCCGTTCACCGGAAACCAACGCCCCGGATACAGCAGATACGAGCGCTCTGGATCGATCGAAGCAAGACTCACGCCCTGCACCGGCGAGTTCTCCGTCCCCGTCAATTGCCCTTCGTACTGGAACGTGACAGTTACCGGGTCGCCAACCACCAGAGAGCCCGGATAACTCAGCCGAACTTGGTTGGCCTCGCGAACACGGTCGACGGGAATATTCACACCGTCCGCCGTCAATACTGCGTTCACGTTGAGGTTTGTATTCAGGTCGAACACAACCGTGTTCATCGTCTCGCGAGGAATGAAACGAACCTCCGCGAGGGCTTCGATCGAGCGGCCGAGGGGATCGATCTCGGCATTGATGCGATAGAACTCAACGTCGATGAGGGGAACTTGCGGCTGCGCCTGAGCCGCCGGAAGCAGCGCCAGGGCGGCCAGCACCAGCGCCGCCAGTGCGAACCGCATTGTCAGATTCGAGGTATCATCCGTAGCCATCGTCATGACACGGGCATCGGCTCTTGTTTGGGCCGTTCGTCCGCGAATTGAACCTTGTCGCATATCACCTCCGCTGCGCGTTCCGCCGCCGGCCGGTCCCCACTTAGGACCTCCGCTATGACCGACAGTTCCTCGCGCATCTTCCTTCTCTCATCATCGTTCTCCAACAAATGCCGGGCCTCGCCCGCAATCTTGTCGGCCGTGCAATCCCATTGGATCAATTCGGGAACCAAACGGCGGTCAGCCAGCAGATTCACCATGGTGTAGAAGGGCACGTCCACGAGCATCTTGGCGACGACCCAACTCGAAAAACTGATCCGGTAGAAGGTGACCATCGGCGTGCGGAGTAACGCCGTTTCCGTCGAAGCCGTTCCGCTTGCGACCAACGCCAAATCCGCATGGCCGACTGCATTGTGCATGTCATCTTCAACTATATGGACGGGCGAATCGCCAATGCGTTGCTCGAAAAATGCTTTTCCTGTCGTATGCGACGCCGCCAGCACGAAATCAACCGCCATCGAGCGGCCCAGTTGCTCCGCTGCCCCGAGCAGATGCGGCATGTGTCTCGCAGCCTCAGCACGCCGACTCCCCGGTAGCAGCGCGACCACCGGACGCTCCCCGGATATGCCGAGCGAACCCAAAAATTCCGCCCGCGATTTGGTCGTTTTCGTAGTCCGGCTCAGCGGGTGTCCCACGTACGTCGCGGCCACACCGTGGTCCCGAAAGAACTTCTCCTCGAACGGAAAGATGCAGAGCAGATGCGTCACCAACCGCCGGATCACGCGAATCCGCCCTTTGCGCCAAGCCCACACTTGCGGCCCGACGTACCAGACGATCGGCACCCCCTGCCGCTTCAGGAACCGGCACAGATCGATGTGGAACCCCGGCGCGTCGGTCACAATCGCGAGGTCCGGCTTCTCTCGCCGCGCCGTCGCCGCTAACCGAAACAAAAGACGGTAGATACGCGGCGCGTGCGCGAGTACCTCGAAGATGCCAACGACCGACAGATCCTCGGCCCGCTCCACCGCGCGAACCCCTGCCGCGCGCATCCGCGGCCCGGCGCAGCCAAAGAAATCCGCGTCCGGGAACCGCTCACGAAGCCGCTCCACAAGCTCCGCCGCATGCCGGTCCGCCGAAGCCTCCGCCGCGGAAACCAATATCTTCATCACGAAGAGTCAGTCTATCGGAAACCCACCCACCAAACTCTGCCAAACATCCTCAGCATGGACCTCGTTCTGAGATCCGCGTTACGGCCTCAAAAACTCAGCCCCAGCAGGAACCGGAACGTCCGGCCGTCATTGAGAGTATTGGTAATCGACGCGAAATTCGCCGCCGCCAATTCCCGCCCCGGCTCGGCGAACTGCGGCGTATTGAATAGGTTCACCGACTCGGCGCTAAAGTTCACCGCCATGTCGGACTTCAGCGGCCAGCGGCGCGACAGCGCAGCGTTAATGTTGCTGATCCCATCCTTGCGGAAGGAGTTGCGTCCGAGACTACCGCGCTGCTCGGTGGGCTCGATGAACGAAAACGCCGAACGCGGCAGAAGCTTGGTGGAGGTGTCCGGGTGTCCCACCGTGCGGCCCAAAACAGAAGGGTCAACGACGTTCGGGCGGTCGCTACTCGCGCCGTCCACATTGCCGAAGCCCGGCCCGTCCGACCCGGTCCGAACGTTGAACGGCGTCCCCGATTTGAGCAGAACAATCGTCGAGAGCTGCCAGCTACCAAGGGCCGCGCGCACCCAGCGTGGCTGCACCCCAAGATCGGGCGATTCGTAATTCACGCGCCACAATGTGGCGTGCGGCTGATCGAAACTGCTCAGCCCCTTCATGTCCGCGTGCACATCGAACTCCGACTGCCCGCGGGCGGCAAAGCTGTCACGGCCGGCGGCGGTGTTCGTATAGTCCGCACCCAGATCGATCGCTTTGCTGAACCAGTACGAGGCATCAACGGTGAGTCCCCGCCAGCCATTCGCTCGGAAGCTGATCTTCGCGGCATCGTAGTAGGCCCGCGACCCATTCAGAACCTCACGGATGATGGAATAGCGAGGGTCAGGCCTGCGGTCATTGACGGTAGCGCTTGTCTGCGGGATCCCCGGAACCGGGCGCGCGCGATTCGAGTTCCAGGTCGCGAGCAACTTGTGCGAGCGGCTCCCGACATAGCTGAACTCCAGCGCGTTGCCGCCCGGGATCGGCGCTTCCCACGTAAGGTTGTACTGGTGCGAGTAGGGCGCACTCAAGTCGGGAGAGATCCGAAACAGGTCGGTCCGCGCCTCTCCGTTCCCGTCGCCCGTCCCGAGGCCTGAAAGCGGATCGAGCAAGTCGGGAACCGGTATCCCCAGTCTTCGACTCAACGGCGGGTTGAAGCGAATCTGCGCGTACGTAACCGGAAAGATCTCGCCATAGTGCAGGCCATACGCCCCGCGGACAACGCCCCAACCTTCCTTCAGCCGCTGAGCGAAGCCGAAGCGCGGTGCGACATTGTTGCAGTCGCAGTCGTACGGAATCTCGCCCAGGTCGTTCACTTCAGACGGCACCGGCATGGGCGCGAACCGCAGCCCGACGTTGAGCGTGAGATTGTTCGTCGCGCGCCAGTCGTCGCCGATGTATGTCTGGAAATCCCAGTTCCGAAACCCACGATAGATCTC
>Ga0114999_10005525_pt1 | contig 14873 bp, 14 predicted proteins | sample ArcticOcean_MG_C_3_FD_89820 | JGI IMG/M metagenome (GOLD analysis project Ga0114999, IMG submission 89820) | Marine microbial communities from western Arctic Ocean - ArcticOcean_MG_CB8_126 | ecosystem: Environmental > Aquatic > Marine > Oceanic | place: Arctic Ocean: Canada Basin | collected...
ACGCGTAAGCTAAAGGTGTGGGTCAATGTAGGTCTGCTGACAAGATGGGCCCGTTGGCATTTAACAGTATCTGGTATTCGGGGGGGAAGAATTTTCGAAAGACGTTCCGCTGTCATGCCAGGTCGATTTAAAACGCGGGCTTGTTGTATTCGGGTCGGTGCGGTTACAACAGCGACAAAATCGCAGCGTTCCTCACCTTTGGTTTCAAATAATAAAGGTATATCCAAGACGACCATTTTGTCGCCGCGCCGCGCTGCTGCCGATAAAAATTTGCGTTCCACCTTATTAACCAGCGGATGTGAAATAGCTTCGAGTTGCTGCAAAGCGTTTGAATTACCGAACACCCGTTGCCCCAACGCCGTGCGATCTATTTGTCCATCCTTCAACGTCTCTGGAAATAAAGCCTGTACTTGGTCCACCGCCGAGCCACCGCGCGCCATTAATCCGTGAACCACTTTATCTGCGTCATGAATTTGGATGCCCAAACGGCGGAACGCTTTCGCGGCGTCGGTTTTACCCATGGCGATTGATCCTGTCAGCCCGAGTATCACCATATCTCTAGCCTGCAATTCCGGCGAGGACGTGGTCTCTAAGTTCAGTAGTGACTTCTGGTTCGCGACTAAACCACGCCGCGAAACCTGGCCGCGCTTGGTGCAATAACATACCCAATCCGTCTACGGTCGGATTGCCTTGAGCTTTCGCATCATGCAAAAGCGATGTTTCCAGTGGTGCGTAAACGATATCAGTGACTAAAGCGACTTTGGATAATCGGTTTAGCGAAAGGTCTAGCGGTGGTTTGCCGACCATTCCCAGTATCGTCGTATTAACCACCAACGAAGCATCTTCCAAAACATCTTCGCGCTGATCCCATAGAATAGGTTTTATAGGTCCGCCTATATCCATAGCGACTTCTGCGGCGCGAGATACAGTTCGATTGACGAGCCTAATTTCAGGGACACCCGCGTCAACCAGTGCTGTAGCGACGGCTCTTGATGCACCACCTGCGCCGAGGATTACTGCAGGGCCCTCTTTGGCGCGCCATTCAGGCGCGCCGTCTTTTAAATTTTCAAGAAATCCAAAACCATCCGTATTGCTGCCCCGAAGGCGACCATCTTTAAGCACAACAATCGTGTTTACGGCGCCAATCCGCCGGGCATGATCATCAATTTCATCAACGGCCCGCAAAGCTGCTTGCTTGTGAGGAACAGTCACATTCGTGCCAGCAAAACCCTGCTCGCCTAGCGATTTTAATGTGCTTTCAAAATTTTCGGGCTCAACTGCAATAGGATCATAGGTTCCATCAATGGCATGTTTTTTAAGCCAAAACCCATGCAAGCGTGGTGACAAAGAATGGCTAATTGGCCACCCCATGACGCCTGCTTTAATAGTGGTGTTGTTTGTCATTGGCTTTGTTCAATCGGGTATAATTTTTTGGTTTCGTAGACACGCTAGCAAGGGTAATAAGGGAAGGCCCAAGATGGTGAAATAATCTCCGTCAATTTTCTCGAATAGCGTGGCACCAATTCCTTCCAATCGATACACTCCAACGGAGTCCAACACCTCCGGCCCGCAAGCGTCAAGGTATCGCTGCAGAGTGCTATCGCTCAAAGGTCGCATGGTCAACGTGGCGGTTTCTGTATGAACCCACCGAGTATTGCCCGCGAAAACCAATGCGACGCTGCTGATTAATTGATGGGTCGTGGCTTGAAAATTTTTTAGGTGAGATAAGGCTTCGTCCAAGTTTCGCGGTTTATCAAACAATTTGCCTTCACACTGCAACACTTGATCCGCGCCTATTACGAAGGCGTCTGAATTTTCTTGAGACACGGCCTTGGCCTTGGCAATCGCCAAGCGTACCGCGATATTTTTAGGTGCCAAATTTTCTTTTTCACCTTCTAGCTTTAAGACGTCTTCATCAACGCCCGATGTGATTTGGATAAATTCAACACCGGCATTTCTCAATACGCTGGAACGACCTGTACTGACTGAGGCAAGAATCAATTTTTTTGAATTATTTTTCAGGATCCCGGTCCCGTGATCCGGTTGTACATTTGCAATATTGTAGCGGCTGTTTCCTCGATTGATTTTCGCGAAACATCTATAATCGGCCAGTCATTTTTTGTGTAAAGCTTGCGCGCATTACTGACTTCTTCAGAAACGGTTCCAAAATCGACGTAATCGGTTTCTTCTTCTTGTTGCAACATGCGCAATCGGTTGCGCCGAATTTGCACCAACTGGCGGGGATCATTGGTTAATCCAACAATTAGGGGAACATCGGCGGTATAAAGTTCTTCCGGCACGGGAACTCCCGGAACAATCGGGATATTGGCCGCTTTAATGCCGCGGTTCGCCAGGTAAACGCTGGTCGGTGTTTTCGATGTCCGAGAAACCCCAAGAATAAGTACATCCGCCTCGTTTAAATTCCAGGTTGCCTGACCATCATCATGGGCGAGAACAAATTGCATGGCCTCAATGCGGTTAAAATAGTCTGCATCCATGACATGCTGGCCGCCACTCTGTGCCGTTACTTCTTCCCCAAGATGAGCCCCCATGGCAGCAACAACGGGATCGATGACCGGCACATATGGAACGTTCAATTTGCGACAGCCATCTTCGAGTACTTTTCGTACTTCACCATCCACCAGGGTATAAAGAACGAAACCCTTTTGCGCAGCAATTCCGGCCAGGGCCTCATGAACCTGTTTTTCATTCCGCACCATGTTCCAAAGATGTTCGATTGCGCGAATGTCTTCAAACTGAGCCAGACTCGCTCGGCCGACCAAACTCGTCGTCTCTCCGGTGGAATCGGATATGAGGTGCAAATGGAGGATTTTCATAAAATGCCTAGGATTTTCATGCTATGGACAAATTGGGGATAAAACGTGCCTTTGGATACTACAGGTTAAACTATGCAGGTATAGGGTATTTCACCCCACACGGTGATACCCTATGGATGAGTTTATACCGACCCTTTAACAAATGGTAAAATAGCCTGGAACCCAAGTTTGTTTTCCCCGTAATTACCATAGTTATAAAATTGATAAGGTGTACGACTGATAAGGAGTTTAATTTTACAATTAACAGGATATCAGACCATTCTCATGTTTCTAGAGTTTGAATTTTACGGTATGTCTAGTTTCCTGTGGATAATAGTTAATCCCCGTGACTAACCGTACAACTACCACAACACCTTTATTTCATATAATAATTTATATAGTATAAGGGTGTTGGATAACTTATTTAAACTCTTAAATTCGGGACTTTAAAACAGTGGCAAAAATTTTCCTTGAAGCTCTTAAGGGTGTTCCGTCGACACCGCCGCCGGTATGGTTGATGCGTCAGGCGGGTCGGTATTTACCGGAGTATAAAAGGCTTCGGACAAAAGTGAAAAATTTTTTGGATTTTTGCTATACACCCGAGATGGCGGTTGAGGCGACCCTGCAACCCTTACGTCGATATGATTTAGATGCGGCAATCCTGTTCAGTGATATTTTGGTGATCCCCGATGCGTTGGGTCAAAATGTTGCTTTTAAGGAAGGGGAAGGTCCCGTATTAGAGCCAATTCGAACGATTGAAGCATTAGATCAGCTTAAGTTGGATAATGTGTTGGATCATCTGCTCCCGGTTTTTCAAACTGTATCTACATTATCTCGGGAAATACCTGAGTCTACGGCTTTGATCGGTTTTGCCGGAGCACCGTGGACTGTTGCGGTTTATATGGTTGAAGGTCGTGGTGGAACGGTTTGTGGAACGGCGCGGCGCTGGGCCTACGAAGACCCGAAAGGGTTTGGGAAGCTTATCGATATTTTGGTTGAGGCAACGTCCGGGTATTTGAACCAGCAAATTTTTAACGGGGCGGAGGCTATTCAGCTTTTCGATAGTTGGGCCGGTGTTTTAAGTGAATCGCAATTTCGCCGCTGGGTGATAGAACCTACCATAAAAATTGTTCAGAACATTCGAAAAGAAAATCCAGAAATTCCAATAATTGGATTTCCCCGCCATGCAGGTGTTCTGTATGAGACATATGTGCGTGAAACTGGTGTTGATGGGGTGAGCGTGGACAGTGGTGTCCCTCTGGATTGGGCGAAAAATACCCTGCAACCGCTTTGTACGGTACAAGGAAATTTGGATAATGAGGTTTTGATGGCGGGTGGAGCGGCAATGGAAGCTGAAACCCAAGAAATATTAGATAAACTTTCCGATGGACCTTTTATATTTAATCTTGGTCATGGGGTTTTGCAGTGGACGTCGCCTGATCATGTGGGAGCATTGATCAATCATATTCGTGCGAAAAGATGAAACAAGAAAAGCGAATTGCTGTAGTCCTGTTTAATCTCGGGGGACCTGATAATTTAGACGCTGTTCAGCCGTTTTTATTCAATTTATTTAATGATCCAGCAATCATCAGTTCACCGGCGCCGATCCGGTGGCTTTTGGCAAAATTAATCTCCAAACGACGAGCTCCAATAGCGCGGGAAATTTATCAGCAGATTGGTGGTAAATCACCATTGTTGGAACAGACCGACGCACAAGCACGGGCGCTGGAAACGGTTCTTCAAAGCTCATATGACGCAAAAGTATTCATCGCCATGCGGTATTGGCATCCGTTTAGTTCTGAAACAGTCGCTGAGGTTAAGGATTATGCACCTGATGAGGTGGTTCTTCTTCCGCTTTATCCGCAATTTTCCACGACGACGACCGAATCTTCGGTCAAAGATTGGATGCGAAATGCCGGGAAACAAGGGCTTGATGTGCCGACCCGTGCGGTCTGTTGTTATCCGACGAACGAGGGCTTGATTGAAGCGCAGGCTAGTTTGGTTCGAAAGGGACTGGAGGAGGTAAAGAACAACGGACCCCTCAGAATGTTGTTTTCCGCACACGGTTTGCCTAAAAAAATAATTGAGGGTGGTGATCCTTATCAAGGACAGGTGGAAAAGACAGCGGATGCCATTGTGCGTAAATTGGATATTGCTAACCTTGATTGGCGTGTTTGTTATCAAAGCCGCGTCGGTCCACTGGAATGGATTAGTCCTTCAATTGATGAGGAATTAGATCAAGCGGGAACTGATAAGGTTGGTGTTGTTATTGTGCCAATAGCCTTTGTATCAGAACATTCAGAAACTTTGGTTGAACTGGATAGAGAATTTAGGGATTATGCTCTTGAAAAAGGCGTTCCAACATATCATCGAATTCCGACAGTAAGTACCTATGGATCGTTTATTCGTGGATTAGCGGATATTATTCACGTGACTTTGAAGGACGAGTCGGGGCTATACTGTAACAACGGAGGGAAATTCTGCGATCGCCGATTTTCCCAGTGCGTATGGGATAAGTCTCTCATAGGGTAAGTCTCTGAAAAAAAGATAGGTAATTCGATGATTGATCTTTCTTTAGAAGCCTATCTTTATGTGAAAGCGGCCCACATTATTAGCGTTATCGCGTGGATGGCAGGGCTTTTGTACTTGCCTCGATTGTTCGTTTATCATACGGAAACGATTACAGGTTCGGAGCTATCTGAAACGTTCAAGGTGATGGAACGTAGGCTTTTGCGAGCAATCATGACCCCCGCCATGTTGGCGTCTCTAATCTTTGGCGGAATTTTAATTGCGGCGCAACCTGAAGGAGCGTGGCTACAATTTTGGTTGATTATCAAGCTAGTCGCGGCTTTTGTTCTTGTGATCATGCATATGGTTATGGTGAGGTGGTGTAAGGATTTTGCAGAGGACCAGAATACCAGACCGGTAAAATTTTACCGCTATGCCAATGAAATTCCAACTCTCCTGATGATTATCATTGTGATATTTGCCGTGGTAAAACCGTTTTAGGAACGGCATAAAACAAATCTTCGATTGACTTAAATACAGAGTTTGGTTAATGCTAGTTTGTCTTCGGGCCAAACCTGTGTGCTTGGTGGTGCCATTTCCAAATATTTCCAATAGTAGAAGTTCGTCATAGCCGAACCAGAAGTACTTTAGGTCAATTGGTTCATTTTTAACCGATGTTGCCAAAGTCCCACCGTATCCAACGACTTTCGATCTCTTCTCATCTTAAATCAAACTGTAAAGTTCACCAATGAAACTCAAGGAACTAAAACAAAAAACACCTGCTGATCTATTGGCATTTGCTGAAAAATTGGAAATTGAGAACGCCAGTGTTCTGCGAAAGCAGGACATGATGTTTGCGATCTTAAAAACTCTCGCTGAGAATGATGAATCTATATTCGGCGATGGTGTTTTGGAGGTGTTGCAAGACGGGTTTGGTTTTCTCCGTTCTCCGGAAGCGAACTATTTACCGGGTCCCGACGATATTTATGTTTCACCCAGCCAAGTAAGACGGTTTGCACTTCGCACTGGCGATACGGTAGACGGGGAAATACGCTCACCAAAAGACGGTGAACGGTATTTTGCGCTCTTAAAGGTAATCGATATTAATTTCGAAGACCCGAACAAGGTTCGCCACCGGATCAATTTTGATAACTTAACGCCGCTTTATCCAGACGAACGTCTGAAGATGGAAGTCGATGATCCTGAATTGAAGGACAGAACGACCCGAGTTATTGACTTGGTTAGTCCGATTGGTAAGGGGCAGCGAGCGCTTATTGTTGCGCCGCCGCGTACTGGTAAGACGGTCATGCTGCAAAATGTTGCGCATGCAATTTCTGTCAATCATCCTGATTGCTACCTGATCGTTCTTCTGATTGATGAGCGACCCGAAGAAGTAACGGATATGGACCGATCTGTTAAAGGCGAGGTCGTAAGTTCGACGTTTGACGAACCCGCCTCGCGCCACGTTCAAGTTGCTGAAATGGTAATTGCGAAAGCCAAGCGTTTGGTTGAACACAAGCGCGATGTGGTGATTTTGTTGGATTCAATTACCAGATTGGCGCGGGCCTACAACACAGTCGTGCCGTCGTCGGGTAAGGTTTTGACAGGTGGTGTGGATGCCAATGCGTTGCAACGACCCAAACGTTTCTTCGGTGCGGCTCGAAATATTGAGGAAGGCGGATCGCTGACCATTATCGCGACAGCCCTGGTGGATACGGGTTCACGTATGGACGAGGTTATCTTTGAAGAATTTAAGGGCACGGGTAACTCGGAAATTTTATTGGATCGTAAGCTCATCGATAAACGAATTTTCCCGGGTATTGATATCACGAAATCTGGTACCCGTAAGGAAGAGCTGCTTGTCGAAAAGGGCACGCTGTCAAAAATGTGGGTCTTGCGGCGTATACTCATGCCGATGGGTGTTGTTGACGCGATGGAGTTCCTGCTCGGTAAGTTGAAGGATTCGAAGAACAACGACGACTTCTTCGATACGATGAATACGTAGAGCGGTTCAATAAAGAACCGCCCTACGGTATCCCTTAATTCATTACGGTAAGAAAATGGTTGAGCCCGTTGTTTTCCGGGCCTCCAGGTCGATATGTGCCTGGGCCGCATCCTTCAGTGCATAGGTCTGATTGACCGATACCTTAACGTGACCATTTGCGACCACATCGAATAGATCATTGGCCGTTTCAACAAGGTCTTCGCGCTTACCTGTGTAATGAACCAGCCCTGGCCGTGTCAGAAAGAGGGATCCCTTACCGGCGAGTATATTCGGGGCCATGGGGGGTACCGGGCCGGATGCATTGCCGAAAGTGACCATGGTGCCCAACGGTTGGAGACAGTCCAAAGAATCATCAAAGGTGTCTTTTCCTATTGAATCATAAACCACTGGTAAGCCTTCACCGTCGGTGATTTCGCTAACCCGGTCCTTAAAGCTCTCGCGCGTGTAGACAATTGGATAGTCGCACCCGTTAGCCTTGGCCAGTTCGGCCTTTTCGTCGGTACCAACCGTGCCGATGACGGTTGCGCCCATGTGCTTGGCCCACTGACAAACGATGGAGCCGACACCACCAGCGGCTGCATGGATTAAGATCGTGTCGCCGGATTGGATGGCATAGGTCTTTTTGACCAGGAACCTGGCGGTCATGCCTTGTAACATCATCGAAGCGGCTTGCTCGTCGGTTACTTCGTCTGGGAGGGCAATAAGCTTAGTCGCAGGGATCAGGCGTTCTTCTGCGTAGGCACCTGGTACAGGGGCGTAAGCGACCCGTTGACCGACTGTTAGTCCCGTTACACCTGGCCCTATTTCTTCGATCACAGCAGCGGCCTCAGCGCCGATGACGGCAGGCAAAGAGGGCAAGGGATATAGCCCCATGCGGTGATAACAATCGATGAAGTTTAGGCCCATGGCGGTTTGGCGGAGTCGGACTTGCCCTTCACCGGGCCCGCCGACGTCCACATCTTCCCACTTCATAACTTCTGGACCGCCGGTTTCGTGAATACGAATTGCTTTGGTCATTAGATTATTTCCCGTTGGTATGTTTAGTTGCTCTCACTCTAACCTATAGCCTTCCAGGCGTAAAAGGGCGCGTTTTGTCTCTATGCCGTCGCCGCCGGTATAGCCGGTCAATTTGCCAGTCGCACTAATGACGCGGTGGCAGGGTATTATGATGGGGAGGGCGTTCTTCCCGCAGGCAGCGCCGACGGCGCGGGCTGCTGTTCCTAAGGTCTTTGCCAAGTCACCATAGGTTTGCGTGGACCCGTAGGGAATGCGTTGCAGCAACTCCCAAAGACTTTTTTGGAAGCGCGTTCCCGCAGGGCGAAGGGGAAGGTCGAATTGCTTTAAATCGCCGCTGAAATAGGCGTCCAGTTGTTGGCAGGTTTCTGTGAGCAATGAGGAAGATTGGGAGTCTGTGGCAGATTCTGGCACTTGGCCCCACTTACAGGCAACAAGGGTACCGTTTTCTTCAAACAATGCCAAGGAGCCCGCGGGGCTTTGGTAAGTGAGATGGGGCATTGTTAGGGATTGGAAAGAGCTTCGGCGAGCGCTGCGGGGTCCTGGTGGGGTGGACTACAGGTCGGGCCAATACAGATATATGCAGCGGGTTTTCCATCTATCAGGCCTTTGGCATGAGCAGGATGGCCGGGCGGAAGGGGCGCGTCTGGGCTCAGGCGCAGTAGTATTTGAGTTGGAACAGAAGCGTTATGCACGGTCTGGAGTAAGGCCTTAGTGTTAGAATCATCAGCGTCACCGACGACGACTATTTGTGTTGCTGTCTCTAAAAGCTCAAAGCCGCAAAGCATAACGGTTTGCCCGACAAGCTTGTCGATGTTCGGAGACGAAAATAGTTTATTCATCGCGTCGGCGCGGTCGCGGTAGTCGGCGTTGCCGGTAAGCGCAAGCAGCCGCGCCAGGACATTCATCATGGTGCCGTTGCCAGACGGTGTGGCGTTGTCAGATATGGTTTTGGAGCGTGTAATAACGTCAGTGGCATTCGCAGCCGTTAAGAAATATCCGCCATACTCGTCATCCCAATAGCCTTCGTTTGTTTGGTCTACCCAGGCGATGGCTTGATCCAAATATGGTTTGTCGCCGGTATGTTCGTAAAGAGTAATTGCCGCCATCGTCATGTTGGCATAGTCGTCTAGAATTGCCGTGTAGCGGAGACGCCCTTCCCGCCAGGTATGGTTCAAATGGCCTTGGTCTATCATCAGAGTGCAGACGAATTGATAGGCGCTTTTGGCGGCTTCGAGCCATACTGGTTCGTTGAAAATTGTGCCGGCCTTGGTTAAGGCCGTAATCATCAGGCCGTTCCAGTCGGTCAGCACCTTGTCGTCCCAGAGTGGCCAAATACGATTGTTTCGGAACAGCAGTAAAATTTCCCGAGCTTTTGCGAGTTCCTGTTCCTCGGCGTCGTTGCCAAGGGTTGGATTGGCTGTGCGGTTGAGGATTGTTTTGCCTTCCCAATTGCCAAACGTACGAACTTCATAATGACGTTTGAAGTTTTCTGACAAGGTCGCTAAAAGGCGGTCGATTTCGGCCTCGTCCCAGACGTAGAATTTTCCTTCTTCGCCTTCGCTGTCGGCATCAAAGGCGCTGGCAAAGGCGAAGGTAGAAGTGTCTTTGTTTTTTGGTCCGTTTGGCCTAACCACCATTTCGCGCAAGGCCCAGGAAATTGTTTCTTTAACTCGGATGGCGAGTAAGGGGGATTTTGTTTCCTGCCAAACCTCGGTCATAAGTTCGATGAGGAGAGCGTTGTCATACAACATTTTTTCGAAATGAGGAGCCAGCCAAATCGCGTCTGTGGAGTAGCGTGCGAAGCCACCGCCCAGATGGTCATAAATGCCGCCCTGGCAGATTTTGTCCAAGGTGCGAATAACGCAATCGCGCAGGTCACTTGATCCTGTGCGTTTGGAAGCCCGCCAAAGGAAATTGAAAAAGTCGGGTTGCGGAAACTTTGGGGCTCCTTGGGTGCCGCCATTTTCCATATCGATAAAGTTGCTCGCTCGCTGAGCGACTTCGTCGATTATGTCCATGCTTAAACCATCGCCGGGTGTCGGCCGGGCGGTTTCTTCCAGGCCGTGGCGCAGGGCGTCGACGTTACTGCGAACGTTTTTGGGTTCGTTATAGAAGGTTTGGGAAATGCTTTGTATGAGATCGCCAAAACCCGGACGGCCATATTTGTTGGTTGCGGGAAAATACGTTCCTCCCCAAAACGGATGGCCGTCAGGTGTCAGGAACATCGTTAAAGGCCAGCCGCCTTGCTGCCCCATCATGTTCAGGGCGGATTGATATATAACATCCAGATCGGGACGTTCTTCCCGGTCCACTTTGATGTTGATAAAGAGATCATTCATCACACTGGCGATGGCATCATTTTCAAAACTTTCGTGGGCCATAACATGACACCAATGACACGCGGCGTAGCCTATGGAAAGGAGGATTGGTTTGCCCTGGGATTGAGCTTCAGCCAGAGCATCTGGTCCCCAGGTCCGCCAATGGACTGGATTGTCTTTATGTTGCAGCAGGTAGGGACTTGTTTCATTGGCAAGAAGGTTAGATGTCATTCGGTAAATCCGTCATTGCCGATTTATGAGTGTCTTGTCATAGGCATCGGTGGAAGGTTGCAGTGGTTCAGCACAGCTTACAAGACAATATTGGTGACGATTGCTGTAAATAAAAGGCTGTAAGTAAAGATTTCGGCGAAAGGATTTGATTTATGACGGATAATAAGGCCAGCCCTGGTGATGTGCCGGTCGATCAATTTTACGGCTACCATGTCTTTTGTTGTACCAATGAGCGCCTGGAGAAACACCCAAGGGGGTCCTGCGCGCGTAAGGATTCGATCAAATTACGTAATTATATGAAGGCTCGTGCCAAAGAAATGGGCTTGCGGGGCGTGCGGATTAACGCGGCAGGGTGCTTGGACCGCTGTGAATTGGGCCCGACGATGGTGGTGTATCCCGAAGGGATTTGGTACCGCTACGAAACGAACGAAGATATTGATCAGATTTTAACCCAACACGTTCGAGGCGGCGAACCCGTGAAACACCTCATGTTGGACGTTAATGATTAGTCAATACTACATAGTGTAGGGTTTAGATGAGTTACGCCAAAACCATTTATGCATTGGCCAGCGGCATCGGCGTATCTGGTATACAGGTTTTTAGGATATCTGGCCCCCAGGCAGGGGCTGTCCTTAAGGTTTTAACCGGGAATCCCCTCCCCTCCCCTCGTGTGGCGACCTACACCAAATTTGTTCAGCCGGATACAAGGGCGGATCTAGACCAAGGTTTAATCTTATGGTTTCCGGCCCCGGCGAGCTATACGGGGGAAGATGTTGCCGAAATCCATGCGCATGGCGGACGGGCTGTTCGGGAATCTTTTTTACACGCCTTCTCAAAGGTTTTCGGGATTTCTGGGGTTTCCGGGTTGCGGCAAGCGGAGCCAGGCGAATTTACGCGGCGGGCATTTGAAAACGGCAAGCTCGATCTAACCGAGGTTGAGGGCTTAGCGGATCTTATCGAAGCCGAGACGGATGCCCAGCGGCGTCAAGCGTTACGTCAAATGCGAGGAGCGTTGGGGCGGCTTTATGAATCCTGGCGGGAAGACCTGATAAAGTCGTTAGCCCATGTCGAGGCAGTCATAGATTTCGCCGATGAGGAGCTGCCTGAAGAACTGAATGTTAAAGCGAATGATCGAATTCGGCGTGTTTTAAACGAAATTCAAGATCATCTGGCCGATGGGCATCGTGGGGAACGCCTTCGCGACGGGGTAAGCCTCGCTATTATTGGACCGCCGAATGCCGGAAAATCTAGCTTTCTGAACCATCTCGCCCAACGGGACGTGGCGATTGTGTCGTCTAAGCCGGGCACAACACGGGATATTATAGAGGTGCACTTGGATCTAGCGGGGTATCCGGTGGTTGTTGCGGATACGGCGGGCCTGCGGGAAGGAAAAAGTAATCTCGAATCAGAAGGAATTCGCCGCGCCCTTGAACGAGCGGCTCATGCGGATTTAAAGGTTTATCTGTTTGCTCAGGCGGCTTGGCCACCGGATGAAGCAGACTTAAAGCGGGTTCTGGATGATCAGACGATCGTCGTGGTCAATAAAATTGATTTGGGGAATGGTAGTGGTCCCACTGAAATATTAGGACACAAAGTGTATCCGATATCGGTGCGGACAGGCGAAGGCGTCGACGCTCTGCTTTCGGCTTTGGAGACGTCTGTTTCCGAACAGTTGGAGGTATCGGGATCGCCGGTGTTAACGCGTCAGCGCCACCGTAGCGCGCTGGAGGAATGCCAGGTATTCCTAGAATCTTCTTTGGCGGTAGAGGAGCCAGAGTTTCGGGCGGAAGATCTCCGTCTTGGGGTGCGTGCTATGGCTCGAATTACGGGCCGGGTTGATGTAGAGGACCTACTCGACGTTATTTTTAATGAGTTTTGTATCGGTAAGTAATGTTTCACGTGAAACATTGTGGTGATTTATCCTGTTTTGGCCTGATTTGGGCGGTTCTAATTGACTCCTGTAGCCGAGATATCTAGTTTCGGTCCATGCAAAAGGTTGATGTCCTGGTAATTGGCGGTGGGCACGCAGGTGCCGAGGCAGCTGCGGCTGCAGCGCGCATGGGTGCGAATACACTACTCGTCACGCACCGTCTCGATTCTATTGGTGAAATGTCGTGCAATCCGGCGATTGGCGGGCTGGCCAAGGGGCAGTTGGTACGAGAAATTGATGCCCTGGATGGCCTTATGGGCCGTGCCATTGATCAGGCTGGCATTCAATTTCGCATGTTGAATCAAAGCAAAGGCCCGGCAGTTAGAGGCCCCCGGGCGCAAGCGGACCGAAAATTGTATAAAAATGCCATTCAGTCCCTGATACATGAAACCGCAAACCTCAAAATCTTAGAAGCTGGCGCGGAGGGCCTGTTGTTCGATAGAAATGGCGCTGTTGTGGGGGTTGTGACCGGCTCAGGCGATGAAATTCACGCTCAAGCCGTTGTTGTAACAACAGGCACGTTTCTTCGCGGCCTTATTCATCGGGGAGAAGAACAAATTCCAGCCGGGCGAATTGGGGATGCGCCGGCCGTTGGACTGGCACTGGCATTTGAGCGCGCGGGATTTAACCTCGGGCGGCTGAAAACGGGGACCCCTCCCCGCTTGGACGGACGGACTATTCATTGGGACCGTCTGCAAGAACAACCAGGTGATGCGACGCCGACACCGTTTTCTTATTTAACATCAAAGATTACGACGCCGCAGATCAATTGTCACATTACCCATACGAATCAGGCCGTACACGATATTATTCAAGCCAATCTGCATCGATCGCCGATGTATTCCGGCCAGATTGTGAGCACGGGTCCCCGGTATTGCCCTTCAATTGAAGATAAAATTGTACGGTTCGCGCATCGGGACAGCCATCAAATCTTTTTGGAACCGGAAGGTTTGGATGACGATACCGTCTATCCCAATGGCATCTCAACATCTTTGCCAGAAAGTGTGCAGAAAGAGATGGTAAGAGGAATTTCTGGACTTGAGGACGCCGTTATTACTCAAACGGGATACGCGATCGAGTATGACTTCGTTGATCCGCGGGAGCTTAAGCCGACGCTCGAAACCCATAGAATTCCGGGGCTTTTCCTTGCTGGGCAGATCAACGGCACAACGGGATATGAAGAAGCCGGAGCCCAAGGATTGATGGCGGGCATTAATGCCGCAATTTTGGCGGGCGGCAATCAAGACGGCTTTATTGTGGATAGGGCTGAAGGTTATATCGGCGTCATGATTGATGACCTGGTGACCCTGGGGACGAAAGAGCCCTACCGCATGTTTACGTCTCGGGCGGAATATCGCTTGAATCTTCGAGCTGATAACGCGGATCGCCGCCTGACGCCCCGTGGTATTGAGGTTGGGTGTGTTGGAACGGAGCGCCGCAACGTATTTGAGGCTAAAGACGAGGCTCTGAATGTGGCGTCGGTTTTACTGACATCTCTGTCCGCGACGCCGACGCAGTTAAAGAAACACGGCATTAAAGTAAATCAAGACGGTACCTGGCGTACAGCGCGGGATTTATTAGCTTATTCGGAGATTACGGTCCGCCGATTGAGCAAGATATGGCCCGAACTTGGTGAGTTGAAGTCCGATATTAACGAGCAGATGGAAATCGGTGCACGGTATGCCGGATACTTGGGGCGGCAAGAATCAGACATTAAAGCCTTCCGCCGGGATGAAGCTTTGGAAATACCGGCGGATCTTGATTTCAATGCGGTTGGTGGATTGTCGACGGAGGTGCGAGCGAAATTAACCGAGGCAAGACCGGCAACTTTGGGGGCAGCATCACGCGTGTCGGGCGTCACACCGGCAGCGCTGGTCGCGCTGCTGGGTCATGTGCGCCGCCGCCATGATCGTTTGTCGGCATAAATTGTTTCACGTGAAACTTTTTGAATTCGCAGGTTCAACATCCAAGTGCATAATTTGAGAGCCATTTAGGCGAGATGAGGTTATCGAGGATTTCTTACAAAGGAGATCCAAGATGTTAAAAGC
>Ga0114999_10005527_pt1 | contig 14868 bp, 11 predicted proteins | sample ArcticOcean_MG_C_3_FD_89820 | JGI IMG/M metagenome (GOLD analysis project Ga0114999, IMG submission 89820) | Marine microbial communities from western Arctic Ocean - ArcticOcean_MG_CB8_126 | ecosystem: Environmental > Aquatic > Marine > Oceanic | place: Arctic Ocean: Canada Basin | collected...
CAGACCGGCGGGCCCGGCCTTGTTGGCGCCCCACTTGAATCCCAGCATGAGCACTATCAACGCCATAATCGGGGCCAGCGAAAAGACAAACGACATAACGCTGAATTCCGGGCCGGAGGCAGGCATCGCGATATTCATCTTTTCCCTCTCCCCTGAAAAACAGCGACATCCAGGACTTCAGAAGGATCCTTGAATTTAACCCACATCACCTTACACACCTTAGTTTAAACTCCTGTTGGGCGGCGAAATTGGCTACACGAAAATTACATACAACATACACACCACTCTTTATTCCATGGGCAAACAGCTCTTAAATTTCCAGTCCGCTGAGGGCAGTTACCAAAAAATACGGGCGAGAGCAACCCGCTCCCGCCCGCAGAATTTATTCTCAATCTTAAAATCATTTCTCAAAACTTTTTCTCGCTCCGGGGACCCCGAAGCCTACTCGTCCTTCAGTCAGCGAAAACCCAGGTTCATGTTCTTATACCAGGGCTCAAAGCCCTCCCTCGCCGAGCATCGCAAACCATCCTCGATGTAATCCCAACCGCAACCTCGAACCGACTTCGCCGTCCAGGCGTAGCCGCCCGTACGCGGCAGCCAACCCTCGGAGTCGCCATAGCGAATTTTATATATATCCTTCTCCCGGCCCAAAACTTCGAATCGATCGCCCCGCTTCACCTCGCCCAAGGTCAGGCTTCCTCCGCCGGGAACAGCGAAAATGGAAATACGAGCCACCGCCACCTCGAAAACAGGAGTCTCGGGCCCCCGGGGATTCTCACTCGGCGCATTCCGATAATAGAAGGCATCGAACCAGTCGTTCATCCACTCATAGCTGTTGCCCGCCATCTGGACACAACCATAGGGCGAGGCATTGTCCGAAAAAGCGTCCACGGGCATGGGGCGCTTATCCTCGCTTCCAGAATACTGCGCGTGCGCGTGCGTTGGCGCCTCATTCCCCCACGGGTACCTTCTCCCGTCGACGCCACGCGCCGCTTTTTCCCATTCCGCCTCGGTGGGCAAACGCTTGCCAATCGAATCACAGTAGGTATTGGCCTCATCCCACGAGACACTGACGACCGGCTGCCTGGGTGCGACGAAATCATCTTTCGAAAACGAAGGCGGCGCGGCGAATGCATTCGTCTCCTCCAAAAAGCGGCGATACAGCTCGTTAGTCACTTGAAATTTATCGATCCAAAAGCCCGAGAGCACGACCTCACGCTCGGGCTGCTCGTCATGATCACCCAGTTCGGAACCCATCAAGAACGGTCCGTCGGATACATGAACCATAGTGGATCCATCTCGGCTCTCCTGCTCCCGGATTTCTTGGCTCATCAAAGTCTCCCTTTCAAGACCTGCGGCGACGAAAAAGGACGGGGCCCGCTCTCAGGCCCCGTCCGGATTCGCCACGGAGGAAACGAAACGCTCCCTCCGTGTATTCGAGCTACTACTTCTTCGAGGGGTCTTCAGCCATTTTGAAGGGAATCACGCCTGGCATCGACCATTCAGTCCACATCTTCTCAATCTCACCCTCGAAGTACGCATAGTCTTCCTCGATCCAGTGGTGGAAGCGACCCTGGGCCTGGAGATACTCGCGCACCGACTTGCGCTTGCGGCCACCGTAGACATGGCGCGCCGAGACGCCAGTATAGGTTAACTCGCCGTTCGTCATCTCCCAGAGCGGGAAGAGGCCACTTTCGACGGCCAGCTCACCCAGCTTGTGAGAGAAGAACGGATCGTAGTCCCAGCCCTTTGGGCACGGGTCAAAGGTGTGAATGAACGCCGGCCCCGGCTCCTTGAGGCCTTTTCTGACCTTGTCGATCATATCAGCCGGATAAGACGCATCGGCGGTCGCCACATAGTTGCACTTCGTGTGGCCTACAGCATAAAGAGCCGCGATGTTCTTCTTCCAGTTCTTGTACATGATCCGGATCTTCTTGCCCGGCGGGGTGAACGTGGTGTTCGCGCCCCAGGGCGAGGAGCCCGAGATCTGAATGTCCGTGTTCGCATACGACTCATTGTCGTAGCAGATGATCAGGATGTTGTAGTGCTGGTGCATGAGCGCGGCAGAGATGGACGAGACGCCCATGTCAACGCCGCCGCCGTCGCCGCAGAACGCGATGACGTTGATGGGCTCTTCCTTCATCTTGCCCTTCCGCATCATGGCGCGCAGAGCGGCCGCGGTACCAGTGGCCGCCGAGCCCGCTGAGCCGAGCTGGGTGTGCATCCATGGAACAACCCATGGGGTGCTGTAGTAGGTGGTGTTGGCTACGTACATGCAGCCCGTGCTGCCGAGAATGATGCTGCGTGGACCAGCCGCCTTCGCCATGAGGCGCATGATGAGGGCGCTCTCGCAGCCCTGACAGGTCCTGTGCCCGCTGGTGTAATACTCCTCAACCACCTTCTCGGGTATCTGGTTCACCCGCTGCGTGAGCGGAAGATCCTGCGTTCCGATATGATAAACGGATTCAGCCATGGTTTTATCTCACCCCCATCCAGGTAACTTCGTTATCGGGTTTTCCGCTCTTAATCGTCGCGAGGACCTGCTCTGTCATGCTCCTCACGTCCGCAAGAAGAACTTCCCTGCCGCCGAGGCCGCAGACGAATCCCTTCATGAACGGCTCATTATCGGCGCCGTAAAGCGCCGCCTTCACTTCGTTGAACAAAATACCGCCACCATACGGCGAACCGAAGGAATAGTCGCGATCAATAACGCCCACCGCCTTGAAGCGAGAGAGGGAGGCGCGAAGCTCCTCGGTCGGGAATGGGCGGACCCACTTGAGGCGGACCATTCCCACTTTAATGCCATCCTTGCGCATTTCACGGATGGCCACCTTCACTGGCAGGCTCATCGTCCCCATGCCGACGAGTACAACATCAGCGTCGTCCGTCATATACTCATCAAGGAAAGGATTGGTGTCGTCGTTAAAGATCCGGCAATAGTCCTTGTGGACCTCCTTGAGCACCGTGTAGGCATTCTTTGATGCCTCGCTGCTCTGACGGCGCACTTCCATCAACCAGTCTTCATTCGCCTGGGGGGCGATGGTGATGGGGTTGTCCGGATGAAGAAGAAGATCCCCCCTGTCGTAGGGCGGCAGAAACTCGTTCACCTGCTCCTGGCTCGGCAAGGTCACCGTAGCCTGGCTGTGGGTCAAGAAAGCGCCGTCCATCGCGATGGCGCAGGGCAGGAACACCCTCGGGTCCTCGGCGACACGATAAGCCATGAGACCCATCTCAACCGACTCCTGCGGCGTGTCAGGGAAATTGATCAACCAGCCCAGGTCACGTACCAAAAGCGCGTCGTTGTGCTCAGTGCCAAATGCACCGGGATCGTCCAGCGCCCGGCACCCAACTAGGGCCACCATAGGAAGACGGAGACCGGCGGTCACGGCAAGGGGCTCCATCGCATAGAGCCAGCCCACGCCGCTCGAGCCGGTGAACACTCGAGCGCCGCAAGCCGAGGCATGCTTCACGATCTCGAACTGGCCGTGCTCGCTCTCGGCCGGAATATAGTCCGCGTCAAATTCGCCGTTGGCAATCATGCGTGAGACGTACTGCATCACTGTGTCATAGGGGCGAATCGGGTAGGCGGTAAGAACGTCCACATCGGCCAGACGGCAGATGTGGGCCATCACCTCGCTTCCCGTAAGAAGCTCGACTCCCGCGCCCGTGTCTACTGCTGTAGCCATCTTATCAACTCCTATTAGAGATCCTTGAGGGATTTGGTCTGGAAGTTAGAGGCGTTGTGCCCGCTTTCGAGCCCGGCACCTGAAAAAGCACCGGCGAGGCCGGTAATCGGATGCCGGTTTTCGACTTTGCCCTTCGAGTTGGCGTTCGCCACGTACTTTTCGAAAGCGGGCTTGTCGTCTTTCCACATCATGTACTGGCTACCGCGCTCGTCAAACACCACTTCGTTGACCATGTTGATGCAATCAGCAACGGGGCAAATTGCCTCACAGACGCCGCAGCCGCAACAAGCCTCCATGTTCGGATCGAAGAAGCCGTCCGGCGTCACATCGAAAACAGAGTCCGGGCAAGCGACCCAGCACAGGGTGCATTTCGTGCATTTGTCAAAATTCAGCACGGGGCGCATCGAGCGCGTGGACCATTTCTTGAAGTATTCATTACGGCCCGGCACGTAACCACCGTCCGAATCGCCATATTTGAAATGGCCGCCGACGGCGTCGATCACCACGCCCAGACGCATGTCCTCCCACCCGGGTTTTTCGAACGTGAAGGGAGTTTCCGTTTCGCCCTCGCCAGACTTGATTTCAACAGAACGCGCATCTTCATAGCTGGCGCGGGCGGTCTCGACATGCTCATCGCCACCGATATTCTCGCGAATGGCAATTGCGAGTGAAGCCATCGAGCAGATGTCTGGGCAAGCCTTGAGCGCGGCGCCGAGGCAGCGAGCGTCGGTGCCGTCATCCTTATAAACCCACAGACCGGCGAAGCTGGGCTCGCTCTTGATTAGCGAAATATTGTAGGGCGTATCACGGCGATGAATATGTTTGGCAAGGTCTTCGGCTGATTGTGTGGACGTCAAGACGATCGTGCCACCCGGTTTCGTGAGCGCGTTGAGCGGCTGGAGACCGTACCAGCCCCAAGATTCGATACCCTTGGTCAAGGTGTCGTCCACGCAGATGGTTACGTTCACTTGTTTCGGCTCGTATTGGGCCGCGACCTCTTCGAGTTCCTCCTTCGTGTCGGCGATGTAGCCGAACAATTTGCAAGGGATGCCGTTGCGCTCAGGCGAGTCACTGTAGCGCCCGAACGAGATTCCCTGCTTACCGTCCTTCACCGCGGCGAGGACGAACGTCCTGGAAATCTTATTCGCGAGGAGCCGTTGAAAAATCCCTCGATAAATAACTTCATAAGAGACAATACTCACAACTTTAACCTCCCTTTTCTCCTTGAATTCGTCATGTTCACGATTTCAAAAAAACTTCCCATGTTTGGATCGAAAAAAATCCTGGACATTTTCTCTCCCCCCGATAACCTCCTCCTATAAATAATGTTCATAAGAATCCAAACGCCCAGCCCGTCATCCGGGGCAAGAGCAATTCCAACTCCAGTAAATCTAGCTGCGACCAACATTGTCCCGCCCCGACTAAGCTTCGGGGGGAAATTCCTCGTCTTCCTCTAATGAGTCCTCGGCGCCGACCTCTCCCCCCTCGATTTCGATGAGGTGGGTAATCATCGAGGCGACGGCGGCGTTTTCATTCTTTGCCTTGATGGCATCGAGTATTTTCAAATGCGTCTCAAGGGAGCGTATCCGGCCGCTCACATTGCGAACTGAGCGCTCTCGAAGTTCACGAAGCGAGGAGAGTAGATTTCGCACCAGCGTTTCGAGAAATTCATTCTTGGCGGCCTTGGCCAGCGCCATGTGAAACTGTGTGTCCTCCTCGATGCCGCTGGCGCCAGCCTCCACTTCCTTGCGCTGGCGGGCGAGAATCACATCGAGCGCCTTGAGTTCAACTTTATTGGCCCGCTCGGCAGCGAGGGCGGCAATCTGGGGCTCAAGCACCCGGCGAGCCTCGAAGAGAAGATGCATGCCGCTGTCTTCCCCTGAGATTCGCGCCGAGAGCACCGGAACCAGCGACTCGGGGGTGGCAACGATGAATGTGCCCTCCCCCTGGCGCGTATCAACGAGATGCGCAGACTCAAGGGCGCGGGTCGCCTCGCGAACCGAATTTCTCCCTACACCGAAACGCTCGCCGAGTTCGCGCTCGGAGGGCAGCTTGTCGCCGAGCTTTAGTTCGCCATTGAGAATCAACGAGGTAATCTGAGATACGATTTCCTCGTAAACCTTGACCCTACGAACGGCCTGAAGCTGGGACTGAATCGCCAAGCACACATCTCCGGGACGGGAGCACTTATCCGGTTATCAAGATATGTAGTCATCCTACCTGTGAGGTAAATCTAGCAACCACAAGAGCGCGAGTCAACTATTTTCATCCCCAAAAATACCATTTATTCCCAAATAAAATTCTTAGGTATTTCACTTTATGTTAATAACGCATCTATTTGTTATTTAAAAGTTTACTTCATGTACTTAAATTTAATTCCACCTCGCACGTGCCCCATGATAGTATCGCCTCTGATTATAATTGAAATATTTTTTATTTTTTTATCGGAGCATCCACTTGAACCGAAGACTCACCCTCGCTCTCTTAACTACTGGTCATGCAGCCGAGCACTGGTATTTAGGCGTCATGGGACCCGTATTGCCTTTTTTGATCTCAGATTTGAACATTTCCCTAACCCAGGTGGGGCTCCTGTTCGCCGGACGCTCTATCTTCAGCGCCCTGTCGAGCGCGGGAACCGGCTACGTAATTGATCGTCTAGGAGGCGGGAAATGGATGCTGGTCGCCTGCCTCACAGGGATTGCACTTTTTTATGGCGGCATGAGCCTGACAATGGGATTCCTTACCCTTCTCCCGCTCTTTTGGCTTAGCGGCCTGATATCGCACGTATGGCATCCTACTTCGATGGGCCTCCTTGGCAATCTCTTCCCTGACAGAAGAGGATTCGCCCTGGGTTTCCACGGCACGGGCGCCAATATCGGACAAACCCTGGCACCCCTGGCGGCTGGGTATATCCTCCTAACCACCTCATGGCGCGGCACCTTCTTTATTAATATGGTTCCTCTCCTGGTTGCCGCCTTGTTAATTGCGATTTTTCTCTCGCCATTCAACCTGAATACGCCTCAATCGAAGGGCACAAAAGCATCATCTATAAATTTTTTCCAGCCCCTGCTGACTAATCCGCTTCTAGGCGCCACCGCGCTTATCGCGGGAGCCGCAACCGTGGGGCATCACGGTATCATCGCTTTCCTTCCCATCCTGCTGGTAACCAAGCATGGGGCAAGCCCCGAATGGGTGGGAATCTGCCTGAGTCTTTACTCGGCATCCGCCATCATTCCCGAAACATTCGTGGGTCACGTTTCGGATCGAATACCACGAAAACTCGTTCTTCTTTTCGGTCTCGTTGTTGGCGGCGTATCCATGTTGACCATACCCAGCCTGGCAGCAGGTCCGTTTGTTCTCATTCCCCTTATAAGCATCGGGATATTTCTACGCTCTTTGCGGCCCGTGATCTTCGCCCATGCCCTTGATGTGGCGCCGCCGCACCTCAAGGGGAGCACGGTGGGCCTTCTATTCACCACGAACCAATGTTTTTCAGGTGTCGGCCCTCTTATCGCCGGCATTTTGTCGGACATCTACAGTGTGGACGTGGCATTATGGTTTTTCGGAGGTTTAACGCTGTCCATTCTTCCACTTTTTGCTTTTCTCCCTAAATTCACTCAAAAAGAGGGGGAAGGCACTACTGCCGCCATTGAGAGCGAGTCCTCCGCTCAGACTCTCTAAGTCACCGGGAGCGAACGCCTGTGAGCACCCCGATTCAAGATCACCCCGGTTTCGACCAAATCGAGCGCCTTCTCTCGGGCGGCATGCCCTCTCGCGCCACGGCCGATTTGTTAACCTCCCTTGGCTTCATCGACCAAGAACGCGCCGCTAGAAGCCTTCAAACACTGGCCCTTCACCCCTCCTTCCCCAGGGAGGATACAAATTTTCTGCTCCAATTCCTCGAATCGATTGGAGAAACTTTCGAGCCCGGGCGAGCACTGACAAATCTCGAACGCATCCTCGAATCGAGGGAAAATCCCGACGCCCTGCTTAGCGCCCTTCGCCGCTCGAGCGAGCGACGTGCGGTCGTATTGACCCTTGCCGGGGGAAGCCAGTTTCTCTCCGACACCCTGTTGCGCCACCCGAAATATCTTGACTGGATACTCCGGCCCTCCACCCTGCACGGAAACAGATCAAAGCAGAAAATGTTCTCGGAGCTTTGGCGCTGGGTTCGAGCCGCCATGGGTGAGCCCAACGGCCCCGCCAACGCCATGCGGAGATTTCGCCAGCGCGAATACCTCCGCATCGGCGTGCTTGATCTTCTAAGATGGGCCTCGACGGAGGAAACCACGCAGGCCTTGTCCAATCTTGCCGACATTACGCTCGAGGCCGCCCTGCGCGTATCCCAGAGCGAACTCCATACCCTCTACGGCAAACCCCGCTGGCGCTCCCTGCTAAGCGGGCGTCTCCCCTGCGAGTTCGCCGTGATCGGAATGGGGAAACTTGGGGGCCAGGAGCTTAACTTTAGCTCAGACATCGACCTGCTTTTCATCTACTCATCGGATGAGGGAGGCACGACCGGCGTCCGCGATCCGTATGCCGGAAAAAGAAAAGGCCAGATAAGCAATCATGATTTCAATGTCCACCTTGCGCAGAAAGTCATCCAACTGATGGCAGAGAACACCGAGGAAGGCCATATATTCAGGGTCGATTTGCGCCTGAGACCTGAAGGCACCCAGGGCGACCTGGCCTACTCTCTTCGAAGCTGCGAGGTCTACTACGAATCATGGGGAGAAACATGGGAAAGACAGGCCATGATCAAGGCCCGCCTTTGCGCGGGCTCAGAGCCCCTGGGCCAGGCCTTCCATCGAATGATTCGTCCTTTTATTTACAGACAAACCTTGGACCTGAGCGCTCTCGATGAAATCGGCAAAATAAAGGACAGGATCAACAGCAAGCTGGTCGCGAGCGGGCGGGAACACCTGAACATCAAACTCGGCGAGGGCGGCATCCGCGAAATCGAATTCATCATTCAGTCCTTCCAGCTGATTTACGGCGGAAAAGAGAGCCTTCTCCGGATGGCGAATTCACTTCAAGCCCTTTCCGCAATCAAGGAACTAGGATTGCTGCCCATCAATGATTGCGAGGGGCTGGCCGAGGCATATATCTTTCTCCGGGACATCGAACACCGCGTTCAGATGATTCACGGCCTTCAAACTCACGATCTACCTGCCGATACACACGGGCTGACCATTTTGGCCCGAAAAATGGGATTTCGCGTTGATAGCCACGACAGCGAAAAAGATACATTCAAGGAGGAACTGAGAAAACACCAGGACCATGTCGGCAAAATTTTTGAAAGCCTTTTCAGGCGCGAGGACTCTCAACCAGAGACAGCACCCAAAAAATCGGCACCGACCGCACCGGCAAGCGCCGAAACCCTAGAAGACTCGCTCTCTCCCTCGGATCTGGCACCGTACAATTTTGCAGACCCGGATTCGGCAAGCGCCCGGCTCAGACTGCTCCGGAACGGCGAGCCCTTTCAGCATATCAGCGCACGGGCAAAACGCTCTTTCGATGAACTACTCCCACGCATGCTCTACTTCACACTTGCCCTTCCTGACCCTGATCAGGCCGTGGCCAATCTATGCCGCTTCGTCGAAAAAGGCGGCGGGAGGGAGGCTGTCTTCACCCTCCTTGCTGAATCCGCCCGCATGTTCGAGTCGCTACTGAAGCTTTTCGGCTCAAGCAACTATTTGTCCGACATCCTGATTCAACAGCCGGCGGTTTTCGACACCATCATTCAGGCCGGCGTTTTGATCGAATCGAAAAGCCGTGAATCGCTTTACTCGGACATTCATTCGTCCATACAGAACATCTCTTCCATGGTGAAACGTTTCAACGCACTGGCAATCGCAAAGCGCGGCGAGGAATTCATCATCGGCATGCGAAGCATTCTCGGGGAATCCGACATTATCGAGACGCTGACCGATCTGACAAATCTGGCGGATGTCGTTGTGGAAATTGGGCTCTCAATCGCCGAGGAGGAAATGCGCTCACGCCATGGGGAACCCGGGACCAGCAAGGAAACCGCCGGGTTCGCGATAATAGGCATGGGGAAACTTGGAAGCGGGGAGATGAATTTCGGCTCCGACCTAGACCTGATATTCGCCTATGGCGTCACCTCAAAAAAATCTTCCCGCTTGGCACGTGAGAAAAAATCCTCGCGAGGCGTCATTTCGCCTCACGATTTTTATTTAAAACTGGCTACCGCCCTGAGGGATGGCCTCACAGGCCCCGAAGCTGGAGAGCGCGCCTATGATATCGATTTGCGCCTCCGCCCTGAGGGCCAAAAAGGCAGGCTCGTTATTCCCATCGAACAATTCAAAACCTATTTAGATGGACGCGCCGAAAGCTGGGAGAAACAGGCGCTTTGCCGGGCCCGCCACATCGCGGGCTCGAAAGAAATCGGAGACCAGTTCATGGCGCTTTCATCAGAATTCGTTTACGAAAGCCCTCTGCTGAAGAATTTCGCAGGCGAGGTGGACCACATGCGCCACCGCATGGAGCGTGAACTGGCGCGCGAATCCGAGGGAAATGTTGACATCAAACTTGGAATGGGAGGCATTGCCGACATCGATTTCATCGTTCAATTTCTCCAAATCACCCGGGGCCGGGATAATCCCTCCCTTCGCCGCCCGGATTCATTTGGTGCGATTCAAGCTTTTCATGAAGCGGGCCTGCTTTCGGAAACACAAAAAACCACCCTCTCGAAGTCCTATCGATTTCTCCGCCTTGTGGAAAACCGGCTGCGCATCGCCAATTCACAATCACTCCACACGCTTCCCAAATCACCCGAGGAGATGGAAATTCTCGCCCGCCGCATAGGATACGAGGACGACGAGGACGGGAGCAGCCGCGCAAAACTCCTTTCGGATTACGAAAAACACACCCATCAAGTGAGAGTAATTTACAGAAAAATCATGTCTGGAGTGGACGCGGAACGGCCATTGAAGTAACAATCGTTCCCATCTATTCATCGCGAATAATTCTCAAATTACACTCGACCAAAGGCTTTTAATTGAAGATCAACGGCGACCGTCTTCAAAAATCCATGGAAGAGATGGCACGAATCGGGGCCACACCTAGAGGTGGTGTCAATCGGCTCACCCTGACCGATGAAGATCGGGAGGCGCGAGACCTTTTTTCCCAATGGGCGATAGAAGCAGGTCTTTCCCTGACCATCGACGAGATGGGGAACATGTTCGCCCGTCGGGAAGGCGAAAACAAAGACGCCCTTCCTCTCGTGACGGGAAGCCATCTCGATTCAGTACCAAACGGAGGCCGATTCGACGGCGCGCTCGGGGTACTGGCCGCCCTGGAAATCGTCCGAAGCATGAACGAGCAGGGCTTGGCCACGCGCCACCCTGTCGAGATAGTGAACTGGACCAACGAGGAGGGCACACGTTTTCCGCCCTCCATGCTCGGCAGCGGTGTTTTCGCCGGCGCTTTTAAACGGAATTTCGCCTACGAAGTCAGGGACTTAAACGGAAAGCGGTTTATCGACGAGTTGGAGCGAATCGGCTACCGGGGAGAACTTCCCTGCCGCCCGCGGCCCTTTGGTGGCTATCTGGAACTCCATGTCGAGCAGGGCCCTGCCCTGATCACTGAAGGCGCTCAGATAGGCATCGTCGAGGGGATACGCGGCCTCACCTGGCTCCGCGTCACCATGAAAGGCGTCAGGGATCATGCGGGCCCCACACCGATGCACATGAGAAAAGACGCTCTCGTCGGAGCGGCCAGAACGATCACGGCTATCAGGGATATTCCCTCGAAAATCGGCTCCGACCTTGTGACAACGGTAGGCGAGATAACCGTTTCTCCCAATGCGATCAATGTCATCCCGGAGCGTGTGACATTCTCGGTCGATTTTCGCCATCGAGATGAATCGATACTCAAGCGGACATATGATGCTGTTATGAAAGCGGCCGAGTACGCCGCAAAACAAGAGGGCCTTGAACTTGAAGTGGAAAATTTGGGAAGCTCAACACCTATCGCATTCGAGGCGGGCGTCACCGAAACCATCGAGAATGCCTGCGAAGAGTTGGGATATACCCACATGCGCCTCTGGAGCGCCGCCGGGCACGATGCACGCTATGCGGCCGACTTGTGCCCCACGGCGATGATATTCGCCCCGAGCGTGAACGGGAAAAGCCACGCCGAGGATGAGCTCACGAACTGGGAGGACGTCACGCGGAGCTGCGAGGTTCTAGGGGGCGCCCTCATTTCTCTGGCTGATAGACCGCAATCATTCCTTCACAAAGAAAGAGAGATAGAAAATGGCCAAAATTAAATGGGAAAATGGCGCGAAGTGCGCCGTCTGCCTCACCTTCGACGTAGACGGAGAATCCCTCTGGATAGCCCGGGACCCTCACCTCGCACACAGGCCGATCCACAATGCCATGGGCGCCTACGGCCCCAAAGTGGGTGTTCCCCGAATCATCAAACTGCTGAAAAAATATTCCATCCCTGGAACTTTTTTTCTCCCGAGCTGGACGGCGGAGAAATGGCCGAAGATGACAGAGAACATCATGAAAGGCGGCTACGAAATCGGCCACCACGGTCATCTTCATGAAAAACCATTTCAGATGGCCGACGTCGTGCGCGAGGAAGAACTCCTCGAGCGTGCCCTGGATATTCTGGAGAGAATGACCGGCGAAAAACCCACCGGCTCGCGAACGCCCTCATGCGATCCGAGTGCCAACACGATGGACCTGCTCAAGAAACATGGCCTTCACTACCATTCGAATCTGATGGACGATGATTGGCCCTACTATCACCCGAACGGCCTCGTCGAGCTTCCGACGAAGTGGACCCTCGACGACTTCATCTTCTTCGGCTTCAGCGGTAGCCCGCCCTTCGGTAACGGCATCCAGGATGCCGAGTCAGTCTATTCGATGTGGGTCGAGGAGTTCGAGGGCACCTACGAGGAAGGCGGCTACATCAACTTCATGTGCCACCCCCAGACCATCGGGCAGCATCACCGCATCCGAATGATGGACCGGCTGGTCAAGCACATCATGGACAAGGGAGATTGCTGGTTCGCCACGACCGGCGAGGTTGCCCGCGAATGGGCTGGGCAGGTCAATCCACCCAGGAGCGCCGCAAAGAAAAGCGCGAAAAAATAGGCATGGCCGATTCTCTTTGGGGCGCCCTAGTAATCTGCTTCGGATGGAGTGTGTTTGGCTTCGGGCACAGCCTCTTATGCCGCCCCCGGGTCAAGCGGGCCGCCGAGCGGCTTCTCGGCCCTGCCTTCCTGGCGGGGCTCTATCGCCCGCTCCACACAGCGATTTCGACTGTCATGCTAATCTGGCTTTGGCTCTTGCCCCATGGTCTCCCGGGAGACATCGATCTCATAGGGTTTCCCGGAGAACTCCGCTATCTACACCTAGCCGCGAAAGTTGCGGCGGCTTTTTTGATCGTGGCCTGCTTCCGCGACATCAATTTCGGGGAATTTATCGGCATCACCCAGTTGGGCAGGTGGCTTTCGGGGGAATTAAAAAATCTAACCGCCACTGATCCGGAAGCTTTCCCCCTAGTGCAGCAGGTGGAGCCTCTCGCAACGGGTGGGCTCTACCTCTGGGTGAGGCATCCCCTAAACACCGCCGCCTTCGTCTGGATCTGGGCCCAGCACACCTACACCCTTTACAGCGTCACATTCGCTATATGCCTGACGATCTATATCCTCATCGGTAACCGCTACGAGGAACGCGATCTGATCGAGCGCTACGGCTCATCGTATGAGTGCTACCGCGAAACGGTGCCCGCTTTCATAGGCGGCATATCCGAAATTGCCAGCCGCGCAGAAAAACTTCGAAGCGGCAGCTGCAAATGATGCCCCGCCTAGCTAGAGAGCGGCGAGAGCCACCCCAGAATTACGCCGTAGATGGCATGAGCGATGACCGCTGTTTGCCAGGCCCGGGGATTCGCCTTCAACCCAAAGAATCCGTGTTTCGTGATGAACGGGTTAAAAAAGCACTGAGAGAATATCAGCAGCAACCCACCAAAAATAAGCCCGCGCACCACGTTCGATCCCGACATCATCGGGCCAAGCACAGTCGCGTAGAAAAGAGCGAAAACAATGCCATTCAAATGAACGGCAATAAACCCCAGGGTATAAGGTGGGTTCCCGCCATATGACTCTCCGAAGAGGAGCATCGAGAGCCCTTTGCTGAAATCTAGCTTCACCATTCCAACGCGATCCGCCGTCAGGGCAAAAGCCATGTGACAATAGGTCGCCAGAAAACCCGCTGCCGAGACCGTCAGCAAAAAGTCGAGCTTCATTTTTTCCTCCTCAATTGAGAGAGCAATATCGAAACAATACTATAGAAGTTCCTTGACACTCAAAAAAGGGGCGCCGGCTCATCCAGCGCCCCTTTTTCAAATACCATCCTCAATTGACGAAACGAGGCCTTACCCTGTGTATTCGACGATGTGCATGCCAGCGCCGTTTCTGTCGATGAGATACATCCGCCCCTCCTCGTCCATGCCCACGTCGTTCGATTGACAGCACCCCTGGCCAAAGTTCATCTCGGGAACAAAGTGGCCCACCTCCGTGGGATTGAAGGGATCGGATATATCCACCGCACGAAGTCCGGCATTGAAATAGGTAAGGAAAATGATATTAGGCCAGGGATTCGCACCCGGCTTGTATTCAAGAATATTATGGGCGCCGAAACGTTTTCCGCGGTCAAAATACTGATCTCGATCCGGCATGTAGGTCGCGATGGGAATTGGATTCGTCTCATCGCGGATGTCGATGATCCACATGAACTGACTTTCCCGGTAGGCGGTGTGATCACGTGCCTCGTCGGTCACGACAACATAAGGCCGATCGTCAACGGGCCAGACAGTGTGCGTCGAGCCGATAAAGGGCGGCGCCCAGCAGAGTTCCGAGATGTGCTTGACATTCTTTAAATCGGAACAATCTGCGATGCCCATGCCGCCTCCCCAGAAGCCGCAGAACATCCTGTCCTCACGGATTAAGGCCGGGCCGTGGCATTGTGTTTTTTGCTCCATCGTCTCGGGTTCTTGGTAGGGAAGATTCAGAACCAGATCCTGCTCGGGTAGGCCCCAAAGACTGAGCAGTTCGGGCTTGAGTGGATCGCTGATGTCCACCGTCCAGTTTACCCGGCCCCGCCAGCCATCGGCGTCGTTGGGGAAAAATGCCAGCTTGCGCTCG
>Ga0114999_10005528_pt1 | contig 14864 bp, 9 predicted proteins | sample ArcticOcean_MG_C_3_FD_89820 | JGI IMG/M metagenome (GOLD analysis project Ga0114999, IMG submission 89820) | Marine microbial communities from western Arctic Ocean - ArcticOcean_MG_CB8_126 | ecosystem: Environmental > Aquatic > Marine > Oceanic | place: Arctic Ocean: Canada Basin | collected...
TAAATATCATCACCGTGACATCACCCGGAACCGATACGCGATCCCGCAAACGTGCTCCGGCAAAACCCACACCCGGCTCTTAGTGGTCACTACCCGGTCTTTTGACAAAAGCCCCACGGGGGTACCCCAACACCGGCCAGTCTTACGGCTTCAAATGTCCCCGTAGCTTCACCATGTCGGACCAACTGGCTCAAAGTGCCGCCCAATCGTTGACACATCGTAATCGCGCTCCTAAAATCCACACGCTTAGCACTTGCAACGCTTGAGTGCTAATTCCGGTGGGAAACACAACGGGTTAATGGAAAGCGAATTAGCGCGTACCAGCCCAGAACCGTTTTAAGTACGCCGGGCGTACGGCAATTCGCCGATAGAAATACTCGAATTCAACAGGAGGACATTAAGAGTGGCTGCAAAGGTCAAAATCAAACCTCTGGCTGATCGCATCGTGATCGAGCCGAGTGACGACGAAGTCTCCCAGACGGCCGGCGGGATCTACATCCCCGACACCGCCAAAGAGAAACCCCAGACGGGCAAAGTTGTTGCCGCTGGCCCGGGACGGGTCACCGAAGATGGCAAAACAATCGCACCGACCATCAAGGTCGGCGATTCCGTCATCTACTCCAAGTACGCGGGAACCGAGTACACAGAAGCCGGTACCGAGTACCTCGTCGTTCGTGAGAGCGACATCCTCGCCACCATCTAGCCCCCCCCCGTCCTTCTTCTAAGGAAGGATTAACAGTACGCCCCGCAAATAGCCGGGCGTCCCAAGAGGAAAATATGCCAGCAAAAGAACTTAAGTTCGCCGAGGATGCTCGGTCCCGATTGAAAATCGGAATCGACATGCTCGCCGACACCGTCAAAATTACGCTCGGGCCCAAGGGTCGCAACGTAATCGTTGACAAGAAATTCGGCCCGCCCCAGGTCAGCTCTGACGGCGTTTCTATCGCCAAAGAGATCGACCTGGCAGACCCCTTTGAGAACATGGGCGCACAGCTCCTCAAGGAAGCTTCCAAGCAGACCAACGACGACGCCGGTGACGGCACAACCACGTCCACGGTCCTCGCCCAGGCCATCATCAATGAAGGCTTCAAGAACGTCGCCGCCGGCTCCGACCCCATGGCCCTCAAGCGTGGACTCGAGCTCGGTGTCATATCCGTCCGCAAGTCCATCTCCAGGCTTTCCACCCCCGTCGAAGGACGAGACCAGATCGCACAGGTTGCGGTACTGTCCGCCCACGATGACAAGATGGGTAACCTCGTTGCCGACGTCATCGACAAGGTAGGCAAGGACGGCGTCATCACCGTCGACGAGTCCCGTGGACTCGAGGATGAAGTTGACTACGTCGAGGGAATGCAGGTCGACCGTGGCTACATCTCCCCGTACTTCGTGACCAACTCTGACCACATGGAGGCAGCGATGTCTGACTCCCTGGTCCTCATCACGGACAAGAAGATCTCCGCAGTTTCGGACATCCTCCCGGTCCTTGAGAAAGTCCTGAAGGTTTCGAAAAACCTCGTCATCGTCGCCGAAGACGTTGACGGTGAAGCCCTGGCGACCCTCGTGGTCAACAAGCTGCGTGGCACGCTCAACGTGCTCGCAATCAAGGCCCCGGGTTTCGGCGACCGCCGCAAGGAAATGCTGCGGGACATCGCCATTCTCACCGGTGGACAGGTCATCTCCGAAGAAATCGGACGCAGCCTGGACTCCGCCGAGATCGAAGATCTTGGCCGGGTGAAGAGCATCGTCTCCACGAAGGACAACACGACTTTCGTAGAAGGCGCTGGCGACTCATCTGAGATCGAAGGCCGCATCTCCCAGATCAAGGCCCAGATCGAAGAGACCACCTCCGACTACGACCGCGAGAAGCTCCAAGAGCGCATGGCCAAGCTCTCCGGCGGAGTCGCGATCATCAAGGTCGGTGCGTCAACTGAGATCGAACTCAAAGAGAAGAAGCAGCGTGTTGAGGACGCACTGTCCGCCACACGAGCAGCCGTTGAAGAGGGAATCGTCCCCGGCGGCGGCACCGTCCTGATCCGTTCATCCGTAGACCTCGCCAAGGTGAAGGCCAAGGGTGACGAGCAGACCGGCGTAGACATTCTTCGCCGAGCCTTGCTGGAGCCGATCCGAGTCATCGCATCCAACTCCGGCGCCGAAGGCGCTGTCGTCCTGGACGCCGTCGGTAAGGGCAAAGGAAACTTCGGTTTCGATGCCATGGATAACCGATACGGTGACATGATCGAGTTTGGAATCGTCGACCCGGCGAAGGTGACCCGAGCAGCGGTAGAGAACGCAGTCTCCGTGGCAGGAATGATCCTGACCACAGAGTCGCTCATCACCGAGACGCCTCAGGCTGAGCCTGCCATGCCTGGTGGCATGCCCGGCGGCGGAATGGACTTTTAGTCTTTCCAGACTAAAGTTTCCAGGAGCTCCCAAGAGTTCTAAAGAAGAGGGGTCGGGCCGTCAGGTCCGGCCCCTCTTCACGTTTACGGGTGTTTACGTGCAATCAAAAATCACAATCCAGTGACACAACACGCTGAACTCCCCCGGCCCGTTGCTACAATCCACACCACATGCAGCCGTTCCGATTCGTACACGCCGCCGATCTCCACATCGACAGCCCCTTCAAAGGGCTGCTCAAGTACGAGCCGCGAATAGCGCAACAGCTCAAAGACGCCACATTTGAGGCCTACTCAAACCTGATCGACCTGTGCATCTCGCAAAAAGCAGCCTTCCTGCTAGTCGCAGGAGACGTGTACGACAGCGCCGATCGGAGCATCCAGGCGCAGATGCGATTCCGGGACGGGCTGGCCCGACTGGAAGAACACGGCATCCAGGCCTTCGTTGTGCACGGCAATCACGATCCGCTCGACGGCAGGTCGTCACGTATTCGCATCCCGGACTCGGCACACGTCTTCGGCCCCGAACCTGAATGGAGGACGGCGAACCTCAGTGGATCACCGGTAGCGCAAGTGCAGGGCGTCAGTTATCCGACGCAAGAAGTCCACAACAACCTCGCACTCCAATTCGCACCACCTTCGCAGGGCCTGTTCTCCATAGGCCTCCTTCATTGCAACGTCGGCGGGATTGCGGAGCACGATAACTACGCACCCTGCACGGTCGAAGATCTTTCCGGGACGGGAATCGACTACTGGGCGTTGGGACACGTCCACACTCGTCAGACCCTCAAGCACTCCGACCCTGTAATCGCCTATCCGGGCAACCTTCAAGGTCGGCATCCAAACGAGTCTGGCGAGCGCGGTGCACTGATCGTGGATGTTGATGAAGCCGGGTGTGCAACATCGCGTTTCGAGCCGCTGGATGTCGTTAGATGGGAATCGATCAACGTTTCTATCGATGGCCTCGCCGACATTGATTCTTTAATGGACGCTGCACACGCCGCGATCGAACAGGAACGCATTCAAGCGGGCGGGCGGGGCCTCGTGTGTCGCATCTCGCTGACGGGTCGAGGACCACTACATCACGACCTCTCGGCGGAGAACGCCATCACGGATCTGTCGGATGAATTACGAACTGGCTACACGTCGTCGACGCCGTTCATCTGGGTAGAGCGCATCTCGGACAGAACCGGACCCCAGGTCGATATCGCAGCGCTAGCGGAACGTGATGACTTCGTTGGCGCAGTGATGAAACGCAGCATCGCCGCCCTGGAAGGCGACACCACCGAAGGCGAGCTTCTCAAATCGCTTTCTGGCGTCTTAGGCCACAGGCGCTTCGCCGGAGTGCTGGACATGCCGGATGATCCGCAACTGGCGGAGATCGTTGACGCCGCTCGCTGGGAGTTGGCCGAGTTGTTCGAGCGCGAGGAATAGCATGCGCGTCACTCGGTTAGAAATGGACAACTTCGGTCCGTTCAATGGCAGGCAGGTGGGCGAGTTTTCGCCCGGGCTTACGGTGGTTCACGGGCAGAATGAGGCCGGGAAGTCTGGCCTTCGCGCCTTCATGCGTGTGGTCTTGTTCGGCTTCCCGCGCCGCCGTACTCAGGAGCACGAAGACTATTACTACGAGCCTACGTTGCCCGGCGGTGCTGGCGGCGGCGCGCACATAACGGACTCATCCGGCGATCCATACCTGATCCACCGGGCCGAAGGCACCCGCGGGGGGCCGGTCACGATCTCCGGTACTCGTGACGGAGCCGAAGACCTCCTCAGAGAGTTGACCGGCGGCGTGGATGACGCGTTCTACCAGAACGTCTTCAGCATCAGCCTCTCAGAGCTTCAATCGTTTGAAGCACTGGGCCGTGGCGAGATCACAGAACGGATCTACTCCGCAGGCCTCGGCATCGGCAATATCAGCCTTCGGGACGTCTCGAAACAGCTTGATGACCGACTGTCTCGATACCAGCGGACCGCCTCCAGTAAATCGACCGCAGGCTCTCTTTTCGATGTCGAGAAAGAGTTACGTGCCGCCCGAGATGAGCTGGAAATTCGCCGGGCCGAACTCGCCGGATACGACCGCCTGTCGGACGAGTTACGCGATCTGGACCGATCCGCAGGCGACCTGGATCAACAACTAAAAGACTTAAGGACAAGCGTCTCTCGAACGCAACGTCTTCTTGAGCTGCGAAACCCGTGGTTAACGAGCCGACGCCTCCAGGACGACATCCTGTCGTTGCCGGCGAGTAACTCGATCCCCATCGATGGTATCGACCGGCTACTTGGCCATGAACGTGACTCACGTGCCATCGAAACGAGAGTTACCGAAAGCGACAGGCGTGATCGCGAGCGTGAACGGCTGGTAGCGGGCCTGCCGGTCGTGGTGGCCTTCGCCCTCAGGGAGGCCGACGTACGTACGGCGATGTCCCGTATTGGCTACTACCAGGAGGCCGTTCAGGATTTGCCAAAGCGAGAGGCCGAAGCCGCTGAGATAGAAAGCGGCGTTGTCCGTGATCTTGCAGGAATCGGCCCGGACTGGACAACCGACAAGGTCTCCAGCTTCAGCGACGCTGCCGGAACGATAGCTCGTATACAGGCAACCGCAGACGCCAGGGCCGACACAAACCGCGTTTCCGCACAGACCGCGAATGATCTCAATGACGCAGCCGAATCGGTCCGACAGTCCGAAGAAGACCTTCGTATCGCCAGAGGCCAGCTTGAGGCCGCACCCGAACCTTCTACCGAGACACAGGAAGAACTTGAACGTAAGCGGGACCGACTGGAGACCCTTGAGGGAGCGCTTGCAGAACTTGAATCGTCACGGTCCCAACCTGCCTCCACAGCCAACCCTTCACCCGTGTCAGGGGCCTTCTCGCTTGGGATTGGACTTGGCATCGCGGGGCTACTGGGAATTGTGGCGGCTGTCGTCACATCAGAGATCACCGGCGCTGCCATAGGCCTGGTTGCGCTGGTCGCCGGGGCTGGTCTGACATTCATCTCGCGCAAACGACCCGAGCCGGCCGCCGTCGTAATTAATACCCAACCAGACGTCGCTGATGAAGTTGCATCCATCGTCCGTGAGCTCGATCTACCATCGCCCCTCTCCGCTCGTGCCGTAGTCGAGATGCGGAACGCCATAGGTCGACAGATCGACCGAAAACGTGCATCCATCACGCTGATCGAAAATGTCGACAACGCCACAGCATCATCCGGCAACGCGCAGAAACGTCACGACGCGCTTCTGGAGTCGGTAGAACTATCGAAGGCCGAACAGACGAACGCCAACAACGCGTGGAGCAAGCTGCTGAATCAAATGGGCCTACATGCCCATTTCGAGCGCGACGAAGCACTCGCAGCCATAAACCAACTTGGACTTCTAGCCGGCCGTACCCAGCAGGCCGCCGAACTACGCCAGCGCGTGTCTGCTATGGAGTCAAACAACGCCGAGACCGATGTTTTGCTGGCCTCCATACTGGGCGACGCAGGAATGGATAGCCCCGCGTCGGGAGCAGGCCTTTCTGCCCTTCGAGAACTCGAACGTCGATGGGAAGAACACGTGGAAGCGGTGGGGCAGCGACAAACGTTTGATCGAGAATCTGCTGACTGGAAAGACGAACGCGAAGGTCTTGCCCTCTCTCTGGATACGGCGAAAGAGGCCGTCTCTAGTCTGCTCAAAGGGGCCGACTGCGAGACCTCAGAGCAGTTCCGTGAGCTCGCCGCGCAGTTGGAGAACCGGCGCGGTCTGGAAAATGAGCTTGATGCCATCAAGAAAACCTCTCCAGATCTATTTGGAGATCACGCAACAGAGATAAACGCAGCCCTGGACCATGCCGAACCCGAGCAACTTCAAGCAGACCTCCAATCACATCGGGAGAAGGTCGTAACGACCGGCGAGGAACGCGACGCCGCGGTAGGCCAGGCCGGTGAGGTCAGGGCGGCGCTGAGACAGATGGAGACCGAGGCAGAGGTCGCCAGGCTGCATTCACGCATCGACGAACTCACGGAACGCCTCCGTGAAGACGCACGCCAGTGGAGCGTCCTTACCGTGGCGCGATCCCTACTGGACCAGACACGTGAAGAGTTCCAGGAGGAGCGACAGCCCTCGCTCTTACTGGCGGCCTCCCGTTACTTCAGCCAGATGACCCGCGGCCGTTACTCCAATGTTCGGGCCGTGATCGGCGAAGAACGGTTCGAAGTCGTCACAACGGAAGGCAGACCGGTTCGTCCAGAGCACCTTAGTCGCGGTGCGGCTGAGCAACTATGGCTGTCCATACGTTTCGCACTGGTCGACGAATACGGATCAAGATCCCCGCTTCCGGTCGTACTAGACGATCTTCTCGTCAACTTCGACCCGGAACGAGCGCGAGCGGCGTGCACGGCCATATCCGCGCTGGCCGAACGTCAGCAGGTCATCTTCCTCACCTGCCAGCCATCGACCGTATCGATGTTAGAAGAGGCGATCGGCGCGAACCCGGGTGCCAGTATGTCGACCATAGATCTGGACGCCCCGACAGGCGGAGCGCAAATAGAATCAGAGGCCGAAGTCACCGAATCCCCGGCCCCAAAAGAAACGCCAGAAGGGTCCTCAGAAGTGACTCCAGAGACAGCAACGCCGCCAACCCGTCCCCGCATGCAACCGCTGCTCTAAGACCCTTTAGCACAGGCTCGTATGGGATTGAGTGTGGGCGTAACCCGCATCGGCATCGGTATCCTCCCCGTTATACGGGACCTCCTGTCAAACGTACCCTGATCGTAGACGTGACTCCACGTCCAACGTGTTTTGCTTTGAACCGCTCGTAAATACGCGGTCCTTGCAAACTCAAAACAGACACAGGGACACATGCGGCGAACTCGATTCATCCATGCGGCAGGTTTCCGGCTCGACAGCCCGTACACCGGGGTGCGCAATCCCAGCGCGGCCGTCGATGAACGTCTACGCACGGCACCCTTCGAGGCGCTTCGAAACCTGCAAGCCCTCTGCGAATCACAGGCTCCGGACTTCCTCCTGATCTCCGGCGGCGTGTTCGACCTTGCAGACCGCAGCGTCCACGCCCAACTCGCATTCCGTGATGGCCTGGCCGCAATCGCCACCTCCGGCGTGCCCATCTACCTCGCCCATGGACCGGGAGCCCCCGCCGCCGCCTGGCTTCCGACCATCGACTGGCCGGAAGGCGTACACGTTATGGGCGGCCGACCTGACTGGTTCGCCATAACAAAAGACGACGAGACCATCGCACTCGTACAGGGCGCAAGCCACCAGTCGAGCACGATCCCCGGCCCAGCCGCTGCAGATTTTCTGGGCGCTCCCAGCAGCGAGGTCTTCACGATCGGCCTCGTAAGCCAGATCCCATTGGTCGACAAAGACGGGGTCGATTCGCGTGAATCACTCCCCGGACTACACTACTGGGCACTTGGACCCGAATCTGAAGGTGCAGTGCCCAGCGATCCCTCCAGGAGAATGCTCGCTGTGGGTCCGGCCCAGGGGATGTCGGCGGCAGAAACCGGAGCGCACGGATGCTACGTCGTACAAACGGACGAATCCGGCCGCGCCGGCCCCAGTTTTGTGGCACTCGACAGTGTTCGGCGGGAGAACGTAACCCTGGACGTCACCGACGTATCTCCGGAGCAACTCTTAACCGCCGCCAACAAGGCTGTCACTGACGCACTCGCAGGCGCCGACGGTAGGGATCTAGTCGCTCACCTCATCCTTACCGGTACCACCTCAGAATCACTCGTCGGCGACGATCAGCTTCTGGAGCGACTACGCGACTCTGTGTTGTTCGAGCACCCATGGGCCTGGATTGAACGGGTCGAAGACCTGACAGACACGGCAATCCCGGAAGTTACAGGCGAGGAAGAGTACCCGGAATCACAATCGTCGGCACCAGATTCCACCCCACTCATCTCCGCCCTGCAGGACCGCTACGAATCTGTGATCAACGATGGCGCGCTGCAGGAACTAGTCGGAGCGTACATGCCGACTCAGCCCGATGCCGACGACGAAGAACATGACTCAGAAAACGTAGCTCGAATCGCCCGAGACGCGTATGCGCTCGCCCTTCAGCACCTCACCCCTCCGGGAGACGAACGACCATGAGGTTAGATCGCGTTTTCCTGGATTCATTTGGCCCGCTTGAATCGCGTGACCTGACGAACCTGTCGCCCGGACTGAACGTAGTCCTGGGTCTCGACCAGGTGCATCTGTCGGCTTTCCGAGATTTCATTCGGCAGGTCTTATTCGGGTTTGACCTTGACGATGCTCCTCTCGTAGACTCGCTTTCCTCTCCCTTCGGCGGCCTGCTCGAAATCGTGCACTCAGACGGATCCCCGCTGACCGTCGAGCGCTACCTTCGCGTTAGTGGAAGCCATGCCGGACAGGTGAGCGTCAGCAGGGCGGGCGAGTCACGGCCTGAATCTGATCCTATGCGTGACCTGTCTGACATCGACCAGCGCCTGTGGTTGGACAAGTTTGACATCTCCTACGACACGCTGGAGCATGACCCCGACGTACTCCTGAAGTTGACCCTTTCTCTTCTTTCGGGAACAGATCACTCAGACATCGGCACTACAAGTGCATTCTTCGAGTCCGAAGAGGGAGATCTCAGAAGCGCAATCGCCGCGGCACGAACCGCCCGGCAGGTGGCAGAAGAGCGGTTCCGCCAGGGTAGCCAGGACTTTGACACCTACGCCACCCAGGACAGCCAGCGGACAGACCTTAAGAGACAGCTCAACGACTCCGACGTCGAGTTATCCGTAGTACGAGCGCGACTTCATCGAATCGATCTGATTGAAGAGAGCAGGCCCGTCTGGAGTCGCATGCATGACCTCCAGAGCGCTATGTCTGACATGCCCCGTTTCGCCTTCCTGCCGCAAGAGCCGTCAGCACTCCTGGACACGATTGGCGAGCGCGAGCGTGAACGGCAAGCAGAGATCGACAACGGCGACGCCGAGGACTCCCCGCGGGCCGCTGAGGTTGAAGAGCTAACCACATCTGTACCTGACGATTTTCCGATGGAGGAGTTCCGCAGCCTTCTAGTTCAGCGTGACGAATACGCTGAGGCTGTCCGAGAACTTCCCGTGCTCTCTGAGCGACTGGATCAGGCCGAAAAGAGCCTCAAAGAGGGGCTCGTCCAACTCGGCCAGGGCTGGAACGAAGCCAAACTGGACACCGTAGAAGACTCGCCCGGCGTACGCGACCGCCTTGAGAAGCTCGAGACGGACATCGCTACTCGGCGTGACACGACTACAGAGCTCGTACAGAAATCAAAAGAGTCGACCGAGGCCCTTGAATCAGCGCAGGAAAGCGTCTCTCAGGCGACCCGAAATTTACAGCCGCTGGGCGAAGAACCCGAAACTACCGTCGACTCAGCGAATGAGCGGCTGGACTTGCTCACCCGCGCACAGGGCGAGATGGCTGAGCTAGCCAGCGCTCGAGAAGCGCTCAACGAATCTTTAGACAACACCTTTGACGCACGGCCAAAAAGCACACTCACCGCAGGCCGCCTGATCCCACTCATTCAGCTCGGCATGTCCGGCGGATTCGCTGTTGTCGGCATCGTGCTGACCATCATGGCGATATTGATCGGCGACGGCTCACTGGTGCGAACTGGCACTATAGTCGCCCCCACCGACGTGGTCGGCGTCATCATGTCCCTCGCCATCCTGGAGGTCCAACGTCGTCACTCCAGGGCAGAGTTTGAAGCGTCCACCATCCTACGTGAACTCGCCGCCCAGACCGCGGAAGAGCTTCAGAAGGACATAGATGTAGCGCGTGTCCATCTAGCCGACATCGAAGAAAATGTCAGAACGTCGCTGGATGAACTCGACTTCACTTATGACTCTCCGATGGCACAGATCGACGTAGAACGTGAGCGCGTAACGCGTGAACTCGAGAAGTTTCAGAGCTTTGATGAAGCATCCGCCACACTCGCAGCGGCTGCCGATGTCGTCGACAACGTCTCATGGGCGGCGGAGGGCGACGAAGAGGTCGCCGGTGAATCTGCGAACCAGTTACAGGCTATGGAAGATGACTGGATAGACATCCTAATGTCGCTTGGCCTCGAGCCTGAACTGGGCCTTAACGCCGTTCGAGAGTCTCTGGATCTTGTAGCCGAACTACGGCAGATCCGGAACGATCTGGGCGAACTAAATATCCGTGTTCCGGCTATGCGCATGGTCATCGTGCAGGTTGAGGCCGGCCTATCTGAACTCGCCGAGATCGCAAACCTCCCCGAGTTCGCCGCACACGAAGCGGTGCCGATTCTCGAGAGGCTAAAAGAGGACCGCGATGAAGCGACCAGGGTCCAGGACCAGATAGGCAAACTCCGCAGGGATGGCGAAACCTGGGTCATGCGTCGTAGCACGGCACTACGGGAGATAGAGGCACTGGGCCAAGAGCGCCAGGACCTGCTTGATCTTGTCGGTGCTGAGGACGAGACCGCATTCCGACAGATCGCCACAGAGGAAGAAGAACGCCGACGCCTGTCCGCTGATCTGGACGAGATTCGCCGAAGTTCCGGCCACCTGACTGGCCCATCTGGACGCGAAATTGAAGTGGAGTTGCAGGATGCCGGGTCCGAAGTTCTGGCCGCGGAACGAGATGCACTGGCCACGCGCGTCGGCCGACTGGAAGAGCTACAGGGCCGTCTGGAAGAAAGATCTCAGGAACTCGACGAGCGCCTTGAAGAACTGTCCGGACCGCCTGTGACCCTTAACCATCACATCGAAATGTCACGCCTCGATGAGCAGCTTGTCGACCTCAGCAGACGGCTCACAACCCTACAAACGGCACGACGCCTTATCTCTGATGCGGCCACACAGTACGGATCTAATGGCCAGCGAGACCGGCTCAGGTTGACCGGCGAGTACCTGAAACGGCTGAGCGGCGGTGCACTCACTAACATCAAGCCGTCGGCAGCGACCGGTAGCGCTATGTTCGGATCGTTTGAAGTCGTGTCCTTGAATGGAAATGCTGAGGCCGTGGACACGCTGGGAGCGGATCTGCTCCGTCAGTTGTTCCTCTCCTCTAGGCTTGCCATCGCCCAGGAACAGGCCGATACCGGAGAGCCGGTCCCCGTACTCCTGCACGACCTTGGAGAACGACTTGGACCCGATCACGAGCGCCACTTTGCGGCGGCAGCAGAAGAGCTATCCAGGCACACCCAGGTTGTACTGCTGACAGATCAGCCCGATGCAATAGACCGGGCCAACGATGCCTCTATCTTGTCGCCACCACGGGTGTTCGACATCGGGGTTCAGGGCCGCCAGATACGCCTGTCTGCCTGATCCCGCAAGCAGCGATCTATTCCTCAGATTAAGTCAACGTCTGAGAGCAAATATAACGCGTTTCTAACCGCGCACTATATTTAGTTTAATCGTGATTATTTATCCAATTAATTCATCATCACGATCGCATATTTTAATCAGTTATCTACCCATCGTTTGTATCGCCCAATTTCTGGACACAATTCCCACCAATTCGTCGCCATCCATTACCAGTACCTGATTAACACGATGGTTTGCGATCAAACCAACCGCAGCGGCTACTGAATCGTCAGGCCTCACGACAATTAGCGGCGGCCCAGTCATCACTGCCGACACCGGAGTCTGCGACCACAGATCACGATGGACGGCCTCCAGATCCTGTAGCGCAACGATCCCGACGACTCGCCCCGACGCCACCACCGGCACGGACCGTCGTGTGTACGGAATCATGTACTCATCCACCAGATCCGAGATCGACGTACCCGGATCGACAGGGCGCTCAGGCTTCGACATCACAGTGCTAACCGGTACGTCATACAGCGTTCTGCGACGACTTCCTCGACGCACCGACGCTGCCGAATCCTTCAAATACCAGCCAACGAATCCCATCCAGAGGCCCGATATCACGTTGTCCGTGATCGCTATCACCACACCCCCGCCAACCAGCAACCAGCCGAACCCGATGCCCACCGTGGCGGCAATCCTGGTCGCCCGAGACATGTCGCCCATGCTGCCCCACAGGATCGCTCGCAACACCCGGCCGCCGTCCAGCGGAAACCCCGGCAGCAGGTTGAACACGCCAACAAAAAGGTTGGCGACAGTGAAGTAGATCAACACTCCCTCTACAGGAGAATCGTCTCCGACAACGCCCGACCGCAATACAAGGAAGCCGATCAGCGACAGCCCAAGGCTGCTCAACGGGCCAACGATGGCGATCACAAACTCGTCCCGTGCGGAACGTGTCTCGCCACCGATGTCGCTCACTCCACCAAATATGAAGAGGGTGATGCTGCGTACGGGCATTCCCCGGGCGATGGCCACAACCGAGTGCGCCAGTTCGTGAACAAGGATGGATGCGAACAACGTCAAAGCTGCGATCGCCGCTGTTAGCCAGTAGGTAGCCGCAGCCCAGCGCGGGTAATCGGCAGGAAACCAGTTATCCGCTAGCGTCCACGTGATCAGGGCGAACGCGAATACCCACGTGTAGTGGACGTTGATATCGACACCGGCAACCCTGGTGAGCCTGAAAGTACCGTTCATGCAGAGATTGTTCCTGATTCCCACGTTTCTCGAATAAAATATCAGATTGTCTGAACACGCCAAACTCGCTTAAGTAGACCCGCCATTCTGCGACTACTATGTGTCTTATGTACCTTTACCTTGTACGCCACGGCGACACCCAGCTCGGGCACGACGGCCTCTACCCGGATCCCGCCCACCTCAGCGAGAGCGGCCACGCTCAGGCACGTGCCCTCGCCCCCAGACTAAGGTGCATCGACCCGCACGTCCTCATCACCAGCGGCCTGGAACGCGCCGATGAGACGGCTGCGCCGTTCGCCGAGACCTCCCAACTCCAGACGGTGTTCATTCCCGAGTTCGACGAGATCGGCATCGGCGATCTGCGGTCTCGAGATCCGTCTGTGCTTCAGGCAAAATTATCGCACCGGCCTTATATTTCCGACTTCTCTGAGTTTGACGGCGAATCTTCAACGGAGTTTGCGGAACGCGTGCTCGGCGCTTTTCAGACCCGGGTCCTTGATCAGTTCGTCGAAGGGCAGCGGGTTGCGCTCGTCATACACGGCGGTCCTATCAACGTGATCCTGCAGTGGATCGAGACCGGCAGCTTCTCGGGCACGCTCTCACGAAATATCGAGACGGCGTCCGTGACATTGTTGAGACGACAACCGGACGGGCTTCAGATTGTCTACGAGTCCGGCACGTCCCATCTCGCCGACCTGACCTAGTCGCCAGAAGAACCAGACGAACCCGAAGAACCGGCCCCCTGGTCGCCCCCACTCTGGCCCAGCGACTCCATCAACTTCGTCATCCCGTCGAACCATTTTTGCTGAGTCGCTGCGTCCCAGTTCGGGTCAAAGTCCGGATATTTTTTTAACACCATCTCGGCGATCGATACGCCCGGAACCGACACGGGCGCAGCGACCACGGCCGGGGCCGTGGCTTGTGCTACCGGGCGCTCCGCCGGCTGCTGCCTGGTCCGGCTCGGGCTACTGGATGCGCGTCGCGACACATGCCGACCGGCCAGTATGTAAGTAGATAGTTCCACGCCCGCGTCCTGCGCCGCCTGTATAAAGAACGCCTCGCATTTAGCCAGCACACCCTGCTTGGCTCCAAACCTCTTGAACGCCTCCCTGAACTGCGCACGCGTGGCGCGCCCAAGGTCCAGGTCAAACACGGGCCGATAGTGCAAACGTAACAAAGCCGAGAGCGCAGCTTTTCGCTCCTCGCCCTCAAGGCTTGCCAGATGCTCAAGGTCCGGGGTAGGTCGTCCATCCTCGTCCACCAGCTCCAGTGCGCGGAGCGATGTCATCAACTGGATACCCGTACTTCCGGACGCGCGCTGGCCCCAAACGCTTCGATCTATACGGGCCGGCATCCCTTCTCCGAGGTATTCCAAAAAATTTCGGAATGTTCGGTATGGGACATATGGGGGAATCGTGGGGGTAGGAGATGTCAAGTTTATCAGGATGGGAAACTGCGAAGGGTTCAATCGTACGGGGTCCAAACTATCCCAGCCACATTCCAAAGTCAATGCACATTCGGAATGTGGCTTTTCTCATTCTGGACAGTTTTGGAAACTACTTTTCAGAACGTCCAGAATGATCCGCAGAACAGCCGGTATGTCCCTCCCCACTCTAGCGGGAGTCAGTCCACCCGGCAGACCCATCTTTAGACACGGGAGGCTGGCATGCTCTTACCGGTCCACTCAATAGCTCCTGACCCGGATCAGCCGCGTAAACTCCTCCGCAAGGGACGAAGCGCAAACACATCAGACGACTTGCGCACACTTGAGTTGCGCCAGCCGTTGATCGTCCGCCCGAACCCGGCGCACGCAAGCGACTCGGACGCCGCCGCTTACGTCGTCATCGTGGGCGAACGCCTCTGGATGGCGGCACGACGCGCCGGCCTCACCGACATCGACGGACAGGTCCGATCCGATGTCGATGACCAGGAAGTTCGCGAGCTCCA
>Ga0114999_10005529_pt1 | contig 14863 bp, 18 predicted proteins | sample ArcticOcean_MG_C_3_FD_89820 | JGI IMG/M metagenome (GOLD analysis project Ga0114999, IMG submission 89820) | Marine microbial communities from western Arctic Ocean - ArcticOcean_MG_CB8_126 | ecosystem: Environmental > Aquatic > Marine > Oceanic | place: Arctic Ocean: Canada Basin | collected...
AAACACCAACAACTACAAGAACCAAGACACAAACAACAACAGTAACAGTTACAAAATCAAAAACAGGTACACAAACACCTACACAAACACCCACACAAACACCAACACAAACACCTACACAAACACCAACAGGTACAAGATTTATTACACCTACACAAACGAGAACATCTTCGCAAACACAAACTCAAACTATTACACAAACACCTACACAAACACCTACACAATCACGAACACGAACAAGAACACCAACACAAACTCAAACAGCTACACAAACAAGAACAAAATCACAAACACAAACACCGACTCAATCGCCTACAGGTACACCACCGGTAACACCAACCGTGACGGTAAGCATTTCACAAACACCTACACAAACACAAACTAAGACACAAACACCTACACAAACACCTTCACAAACAGTTACGCCTACGGTAACAGTAAGTATTTCACAAACACCTACACAAACACAAACACCTACGAGAACAAGAACACAGACACCAACACAAACACAATCAACAACAGTAACAAGAACAAAATCACAAACTCAAACACCATCACAAACACAGACAACAACTCAAACTAGAACTCAAACACCAACTCAAACAAGAACAAAGTCTATTACACAAACTCCTACAGTAACACCGACAACACCATTAACGTTTACTTGTGCATTGACCGGTACTGGTGGTGCACCACATCCGAGTCAAGATAGTGTTATTTTCCAATCTGGAGCCGGTGATGTATTTGAATATGATTGTATTGCAGAAGGCACACCAGCTACAGCAAACATGCTGCTATCAGTAAGTGGGGTAGTGAAATCAGTAGTACCTTATTCATTATCAAATTACACCGGGCAAAATTTCAGAGTTCAAATTGAAGATTCGTTCTACTCTAGTACGTTCATCGATGGTACAAGGGCATTTTAATGAAAAAATTATTATTAACAGGGACAGGAGGAGCACCTCATGCAGGTGATAAGGGGCTTTCATTTCAAGCTGCAAAAGACGATAAATTAGAATTCACAGTTATAGAGGACGGCACACCAGGAATGAATGTCCTAGTTTTGTACATAGACGATATACCAAAATGTGTTGTGAATTACAGTATAAATGAATATTCCGGGACTGTTGCCAGGTATATAGACGCTTCTAATTTAAAGGAATACGATATAACTTTGACAAATAAAGATATACACCTATCTACTTAATAAATATAATTAAGTAGTAATGGGATCTGTATTCTATACCGGGCAAATCAGTCGATATGTAGGCGATACTTCGTTAACCGTTAGCGATTCTGTCTTATCAGCAGTTGAAAACGTTAATCGCATGTTTGCTGGGGAAGTCACCAGCACCGCCGCGTTCATGGTTTATATACCAGGCCTTCCGGACTTTTTACAAGGATGGACTAAATTTATACCACAAAGTTCTTACATGGTATTTACTAGAGGGTTATCTTCCGTCCCTTTAAGTGCACCATCGACTGCTGATTTTATACCGGCGACACCTGCTGCATATGAATCAGAGGCGTTGATACTAAAATCTGGTATTTCGTTTTTTAATTCTACTACAGCAGGTGCACCTAATATTTTTACAGGCCCGGGTCTTGCACCATCTGCATTTGCAATTCTTAGTGCTGCTAATTATGTTAACCAGATATTTGAAATTCGTGCTGACGATTCTATTGTAAGCCCACTATACAATGCATATATCCCTGAGTTACCTGAATTCCTTCAAGGATTTACAACTATTAAACAAAATAGTAGCTATATTACATTTTTCAAAAACCAAGCATTATCTGCAGGATCGGCGTTGTCCGGATTTTTACCATTTCAAATTTATACAGCTGATGCAACACCTACTCCAACACCAACAAGAACTGTTACAAGAACCATTACAAGAACACCTACACAAACAGTTACACAAACAATTACACAGACTGCAACTCAAACTGCAACTCAAACAAAAACACCTACTCAAACAGCTACTAATTCAAGAACAGCTACACAAACGAGAACAAGAACTATTACAGAATCACCTACACAAACACTTACAAGATCTCAAACACCAACACAAACACTAACACAAACTAAAACAAGAACCCAAACACCAACCCGAACAGCAACCCGAACAGCAACACAAACACCTACACAAACCCAAACACCTACACAAACTAGAACAGGTACAAGAGCTGTTACACCCACTCAAACACCAACAGGTACAAGAGCTGTTACACCCACTCAAACACCAACACAAACACAGACTCGCACAGCTACTCAATCACCAACAAGAACTCAAACACCTACGGTAACAAAATCAATTACTGAAACAAGAACAAAATCACAAACAGCTACTAGGTCACGAACACCTACAAATACACAAACAGCTACACAAACAGCTACCGTAACACCAACCCAATCTCCTACTAATACTAGAACAGCAACTCAGACACCTACGAATACAGAGACTCGTACACCTACACAAACAAAAACAAAAACAAGAACATCTACAAGAACTCAAACACCAACACAATCACCCACACAATCTAGAACAGCATCACAAACACCTACACAAACCCAAACACCTACGAGAACACAAACACCCACACAATCTAGAACAGCATAACAAACACCTACACAAACACAGACACCTACAAATACAAAAACACGCACACAAACACCTACGCAAACAAGAACAAAATCAATTACACAATCACCAACAACATCACCTACACTAACTAGAACACCATCACAAACGGAAACACAAGGAGCTACAGCAACTAGAACACCTTCACAAACTAAGACGAGAACACAAACACCCACCCGATCACAAACACAAACACCTACACAAACAGCTACAACTACACAAACTAGGACTTCTACAACTACAAGAACACCTTCACAAACTAGAACAGCAACACAATCACCAACACAAACACCGACTCAAACATCTACAAAAACACCAACTCAAACAAGATCTCAAACACCAACTCAAACAAGAACACCATCACAAACGGTTACACCAACACAATCTGCTACAAGAACAAGAACACCTTCACAAACTAGAACAGCAACACAATCACCCACTCGAACACAAACAGCAACACAAACCACAACACAGACAAACACACAAACACCAACACAGACAGCAACAAGATCGGTTTCACCAACCCAGACACGCTCACAAACACCTACTAGAACACAATCACCTACACTGACACCAACTCAAACAAAAACAAAAACTAAAACATCAACAAAAACCGCAACTCAAACACCAACTCAAACACAGACTCAAACAGGCACAAGAGCTATTACACCAACAAATACAGTAACCCCGACACAAACACCCACCCAAACTAGGACAAAAACTAATACTCAAACAGGTACTATTACTCAAACACGCACACAAACACCTACAGCATCAAGAACCCCTACTCAAACACCAACAAAATCAATTACACAAACTAAAACAAGCACACAAACACCTACACAAACACAAACACGAACACAATCTCCTACAAAAACAGCAACACAAACTAAAACATCCACACAAACACCTACAAAAACACCTACACAAACAAGAACACAAACTCAAACACCAACACAAACCAGAACAAGAACCCAAACTAGAACAGCAACACAAACTAAAACAAGCACACAAACACCTACTCAATCACGGACAGCAACACAAGAAGCAACACCCACTCGAACATCCACACAATCAACTACACAAACACCTACACAAACTAAAACTAAAACACGTACACAAACCTCTACAAGTACAAGAACAAAATCACAAACAGCTACTAGGTCACAAACACCAACACAAACTCAAACACCAACACAAACCAGAACCCTAACACCAACACAAACAGCTACCCAAACCGAAACAAGAACTTTAACACCTACGCAAACAGCTACTAATTCAAGAACAGCTACACAAACTGAAACAGCCACACAAACAAGAACACCTACTAATACTGCAACACCAACACAAACACCTACACAAACTAGAACAGCTTCGCAAACTGTTACACCTACAGTAACGAAATCAATTACACAGACACCGACAAGAGATGTTACACCAACACAAACACAGACACCGACATCAACAAGAACAGCTACGGTAACGAAATCTATTACACAAAGTAAAACAAAAACACCTACACAATCACCAACTAAAACAAGAACTCAAACACCAACACAAACACCAACCCAGACAGCTACTCAAACCGAAACAAGAACAGCTACTCAAACTAAAACAAGAACTCAAACACCAACATCCACACAAACACCTACGAGAACAAAATCAATTACACAATCTCCTACACGCACAAGAACACAAACACCTACACAAAAAAATCACCTACACAAACACCTACAAGAACAAGAACACCTACGCAATCACAAACACCAACACAAACTAGAACAAGAACTCAATCACCAACACAAACTCAAACAGCTACGAGAACAAGAACAGAAACTAGAACACCTACACAATCCAGAACACCTACACAAACTAGAACAGCAACACAATCACCCACTCGAACACCTACAAGAACGGTTTCACCTACACAATCACCTACACGAACAGCTACGAGAACAGCTACACAAACACCGACAGCTACAAAAACAAGAACTCAAACACCAACACAAACCCAAACAGGTACAAGAACTCAAACACCCACTCAAACAAGAACGATTACAAGAACCGATACACCCGGGTCGACACCAACGAGGACACCATCACAAACAAAAACAGCTACACAAACAAAAACAAGAACAAGAACACCTACACAAACAACTACACGAACACCTACACAAACCAAAACACGCACACAAACACCTACAAGAACAAGAACGGCTACTCAAACACAAACACCGACACAAACTCAAACAAGAACTCAATCACCAACAAGCACTAGAACACCTACTCAAACTAAAACAGCTACACAGACACCAACACAGACAAGAACGCCTACGCAAACTAGAACGCGGAGTGAAACACCTACAAGAACACAAACACCAACACAGACTCGTACTCAAACACCTACACAAACACAAACTCAAACACAAACATCTTCACAAACACCGACAAGAACAGCCTCACAAACAGTTACACCAACACAAACACCCACACAAACAAAGACAGTTTCTCCTACATCTACAAGAACACCAACACAAACAAGAACACCATCACAAACCAAAACAAAAACTAGTACTCAAACGATAACACAAACACCCACACAAACAAAAACAAAAACAAAAACACCTACAAGAACAAGAACACCATCACAAACAGTTACAATTACAAATACGGTTTCACCTTCACAAACAGCAACAAATACTAAAACCAGAACCCAAACACCTACACAAACTCAAACAGGCACAAGCGCTGTTACACCTACACAAACCAAAACACGAACACAAACACCTACAAAATCACAAACACCAACACAGACAGCAACAAAATCACGTACACCTACTCAATCTCCTACTATAACACAAACAAGGACAAATACTCAAACTAGAACTAGAACACAAACACCAACACGAACACAAACACCAACACAAACAATTACACAAACACCAACACAAACTAAGACGAGAACTCAAACACCTACAACTACACGAACACAAACACCTACACAAACACCTACACAAACTCAAACACCTACAAGATCGCAAACACCTACAAATACGAGAACACCTACAAATACGAGAACTGCAACCCAAACAAAAACCAGAACCCAAACACCGACACAATCACCAACAACTACACAAACAAGAACCAGAACACAAACCCCTACTAATACTAGAACACCAACACAGACTAGGACAAGAACATCTACTAGGACTAGAACACAGACTAGGACACCTACTCAAACTGCTACTAGGACAAGAACGGATACTCCAACACGAACACAAACACCTACAAAATCACAAACACCAACACAAACACCAACACAAACAAGTACTAGAACACCTACGCAAACTAGAACGAGAACACAAACACCAACACAATCCAGAACTAGAACACAAACAAGAACGCCTACGCAAACTAAAACGAGAACACAAACACCTACAAGATCACAAACACCAACACGTACAGTAACCCCTACACAAACACCGACACAAACTCAAACGATAACACAAACACCGACAAAAACACGAACTCAATCTCCTACTAGAACACAAACAATTACACAAACGAGAACAAAAACCAATACTCAAACACCTACAAGAACAGTTACACCTACGGTAACTAAATCAATTACACAAACACCTACACGAACTAGGACGAGAACCCAAACACCAACACGTACAAGAACACAAACACCTACAAACACTAGTACCCAAACACCCACACAAACTAAAACACGTACACAAACACCTACACAAACCAGGACAGCCACCCAAACGAGAACACGAACTCAAACACCGACTAAAACACGCACACAAACACCAACTCAAACAAGTACTAGAACACCTACACAAACCGGAACACGCACACAAACACCTACTAATACTAGAACAGCAACAAATACTAAAACACGCACACAAACACCTACACAAACTCAAACATCAACAAGTACTAGAACACCAACACAAACCAAAACACGTACACAAACACCAACAAGCACTAGAACACCTACACAAACTAAGACAAACACACAAACAAAAACCAGAACACAAACACCGACTCAAACACAAACACCTACACAAACAAAAACCAGAACACAAACCCCTACTACCACCAGAACAGCTTCGCAAACTGTTACACCTACAGTAACGAAATCAATTACACAAACACCTACAAAAACACAAACACCTACGCAAACACCAACAACCACACAAACTAAGACAAACACACAAACACCTACACAAACAAGAACCAGAACAGAAACACCAACACAAACAATTACACAGACACAAACACAGACACCTACAACTACAAAAACACGCACACAAACACCGACACAAACCAGAACACCATCACAAACAGTTACACGGACTCAAACACCGACACGCACACAAACACCTACAAATACAAGAACACCATCACAAACAGTTACGCGGACTCAAACACCTACTAACACCAGAACATCAACAAGCACTAGAACACCAACACAAACAAAAACACGTACACAAACACCAACAAGCAGTAGAACACCAACACAAACCAAAACAGCTACACAAACAAAAACACGTACACAAACACCAACAAGCAGTAGAACACCAACACAAACCAAAACACAAACGAGAACAAAATCAATTACACAAACCAAAACCAGAACTCAAACGCCTACACAAACACAAACACAAACGAGAACAAAATCAATTACACAATCTCCTACACGCACAAGAACACCTACACAAACAGCAACACAAACGGTAACCAAAACAAACACTAGAACACCATCACAAACCAAAACCAGAACTCAAACACCTACACAAACTATAACTCAAACTATAACTCAAACACCAACACAATCAGTTACACAAACTAGAACAAGAACTCAATCACCAACACAAACAAGAACACCTACACAAACTAAAACACGCACACAAACACCTACACAAACCAGAACTAAAACTAGCACACAAACACCCACACAAACACCTACACAAACCAGAACAGCTACACAAACTATAACTCAAACTAGAACCCAAACACCCACTCAAACTAGAACCCAAACACCAACACAATCAGTAACCCCGACACAAACACCCACCCAAACCAAAACCAGAACTCAAACACCTACAAGTACTAGAACAATTACCAGAACGGATACACCCGATTCTACTAGAACTCGAACACCATCAAACACCCAAACAAGAACACAAACACCTACAAGAACAAGAACACCAACCCAGACTAGAACACAAACATCTACACGAACACCAACCCAAACAAAAACATCTACACCAACACCTACAAGAACGAAATCAATTACACAAAGTAAAACTAGAACTCAAACACCAACGAGAACACAAACAGCTACACAAACAGCTACACAAACCAGAACACCTACACAAACTAAAACATCTACACAAACACCTACACGTACACAAACACCGACTCAAACACAAACCCCTACAGTAACAAAATCAATTACACAAAGTAAAACCAGAACAAGAACACCTACACAAACATCAACAATCACACAAACAAGAACCAATACTCAAACACCGACACAAACAAGAACCAGAACAAGAACACCTACACAAACATCAACAATCACACAAACAAGAACCCCTTCACAAACACCAACACAAACAATTACACCTACGGTAACGAAATCAATTACAGAAACCAAAACACGTACACAAACACCTACAAGAACGGTTTCACCAACACAAACACCAACACAAACCCAAACTAAAACACGTACACAAACACCTACGCAAACCAGAACAGCTACACAAACAAGAACCGGAACTCAAACACCAACAAGAACACAAACACCAACACAAACAAGGACAAATACTCAAACTAGAACACCCACACAAACAGCAACACAAACAAGAACACCTACAAATACAAAAACCAGAACACAAACACCTACACAATCTAGAACACCTACAAGTACAAGAACCAGAACACAAACCCCTACTAATACTAGAACACAGACACCAACGAGAACAAGAACACAAACACCAACACAGACAAGAACACCTACACAAACCAAAACACGCACACAAACACCAACACAAACAAGTACTAAAACTAGAACACAAACACCTACACAATCCAGAACAACTACACAAACAAGAACCAGAACGCAAACACCAACAAGAACACAATCACCAACATATACAGCAACAAGTACTAGAACTAGAACACGCACACAAACACCAACAAGTACTAGAACACCAACACAAACCAAAACACGCACACAAACACCTACAAGCACTAGAACGCCTACACAAACTAGAACAGCTACGTATACGAGTACGAGAACGAAAACGAGAACCCAAACACCGACACCGTCACAAACTAGAACGAGAACACGAACACCTACGCGTACAAAGTCTATAACACAAACTAAAACACGTACACAAACACCAACACAAACAAGGACAAATACTCAAACTAGAACTAGAACACAAACACCAACACAATCTGCTACAACTACACAAACAAGAACCAGAACTCAAACACCTACGCGTACAAAGTCTATAACACAAACTAAAACACGGTCACAAACACCTACGAAAACACGAACACCTACGCGTACAAAGTCTATAACACAAACTAAAACACGTACACAAACACCGACTCAAACCAGAACGAAAACTAAAACTAAAACACGTACACAAACACCGACTCAAACACAAACAAAAACACAAACACCAACACAAACAAAAACAAAAACAAAAACGAGAACACAAACACCAACACAAACCCCTACAGTAACAAAGTCTATTACACAAAGTCCAACGAGAACACGTACACAAACACCAACACAAACAAGGACAAGTACTAGAACTAGAACACGAACACAATCACCAACATATACTGCTACAAGAACGAAATCAATTACACAAAGTAAAACTAGGACACCTACGCGCACAAAGTCTATTACACAAAGTCCAACGAGAACAAAAACACGTACCCCTACAAGAACACAATCACCAACATATACAGCAACAAACACTAGAACACGTACACAAACACCAACAAGAACAAGAACTCAATCGCCTACGTATACGAGAACCAAAACAAAAACTAAAACACGTACACAAACACCAACACAAACCAGAACGAAAACACGTACACAAACACCGACTCAAACCAGAACGAAAACTAAAACTAAAACACGTACACAAACACCGAGTCAAACACAAACAAAAACACAAACTCCTACTAGAACCAAAACACGTACTCCTACGAGAACAAAATCTATAACACAATCACCAACATATACTGCTACACGTACAAAGTCTATTACACAAAGTAAAACAAGGACACCTACGCGCACAAAGTCTATCACACAAAGTAAAACAAGGACACCTACGCGCACAAAGTCTATCACACAAAGCAAAACTAACACCTACGAGGACAGCTACGAGAACGCAATCGCCTACGTATACGAAAACCAAAACCAAAACAAGAACACAATCGCCTACGTATACGAAAACAAAAACCAAAACAAGAACAAAATCGCCTACAAGAACAAAATCTATTACACAAAGTCCAACGAGAACAAAAACACGTACTCCTACAAGAGCCGTATCACCTACGAAAACACCTACACGTACAAAGTCTATTACACAAAGTAAAACAAGGACACCTACGCGCACAAAGTCTATCACACAAACATCAACAAGCACTGCAGCAGTAACACCTACATATACAAAAACAAAAACACGTACCCCTACAAGAGTCGTATCACCCACAAGAACGAAATCAAAAACAAGAACACCTACGGCGGCCGCCTCATCTACATCAGCCGTAACATCAACAAAAACAAAAACAAAAACTAGAACACCTACAAAAACAAAATCACCAACCAGAACACCTTCGTCGGCCGCGGTAGGAGCAACTACGGTGATATTCGCTAATTTTAATAGTACACCAACCAGCACTAGTAGTAGTGGTTGTCCTTCTATAGGTGGTGGTGTTGTTACAGGTGGAACAGCAACACAAGGATCATATAGAAATACTTCAAGTGGTACAACAAGTGCAACAAGATGTTTCCAATGTGATTATTCCTCTACTCCTAGTAGTGGTACTGGAGGGAATGGTGGTGTCGTTGACTCTTCGTTCGCGACATCTGGTTCAATGAATTCTAGTTCCTCTTACAGGTTTATGTATACAGAAGCATCATCGAATTCTTCTACTAGCTTTGGTTTTTATATAGCTAGTAATTCGGTACCGTCAGGTAAAACAGTAACAATTGAATTTTGGTATCATATGTATGGATCAAATATGGGATCATTGAGATGTTACGGACATCAGTCTAGTACATATAAAGCAACGATATTTAACGTTTCAGGACAACAACAAGCTTCACAAGGTTCATCATTTCTTAAAGCATCTGGTACTTATACAACCAATTCATCAACAACCAATTATGTTTCTTTTTATGGTACAACTGGGTCTGGGTATAGATCAGACATGATTGTTGATTCGGTTCGAATGACGTATTCATAGTTGATATACCCTGGCTTTTTAGTAAAATATTTTAAATGCCAGGCATAAGAATTTATCGTAAAAGTAAGTTAAAAACTGCTAACACTGAAAAAACCGTAATAGCAGAACAAATTGAAGTTTCCTCTGAGAACGATTTATCAGATAATATATCTACTCCTGATATTCCTTCTACAGAACCACAACCATATGTTATAGATGGGGATGAACCAGATATAGTTGGGGATAATTTTTATAAAGATTACCCTTCTGATAAAAAAGGAAACCAAAAAATATTTGTTCAAATTGCCGCTTATAGAGACCCAGAATTAATTCCGACTTTAGTTAGTATGATAGATAATGCTGACGAACCAGACAATTTAACATTCGGTATATGTTGGCAACATAATCAAAATGATGAATTTGATCAAAAAATATATGAATATATGAAGGATGATCGTTTTCAAATTATTGATGTAAAAAACAAGAGAGGGCACGGTACTTGTTGGGCAAGACATACCATACAGCATTTATATTGTGAAGAAGAATTTACTTTAGCTATCGATTCTCACCATCGTTTTGTTCCTGGTTGGGATTCAAAATTAAAAAGTATGTATTATTATCTTCAACAAAAAGGTCACCCTAAACCTCTGTTAACAGGGTATGTTACAAGTTATAAGCCATGGTTAGAAGATAGTGATGATACTGGAGAATATTCTATAGAAAACGGGTTTGAAACAGAACCTTGGAAAATGGTATTTGATAGATTTATACCTGAAGGAGCTATATTCTTTTTACCCACTTCTATGACAGGTAGTGAATTAAAAGAACCAATACCTTCAAGATTTTATTCTGCTCATTTTACTTTTACTACGGGTCAAATGTGCAAGGATGTTCCTCATGATCCAAATTATTATTTTCATGGTGAAGAGATTAGCCTTGCAGTAAGAGCATTTACTCATGGATATGATTTATTTCATCCTAATAAAATTATTGCTTATCATGAATATACTAGAAAAGGTAGACCACATCATTGGGACGATTGCAATAAAGAACAAGGTAGGCAGCACGATTGGTGGGAAGTAAATGAAATGTGTCATAAACGAAATAGAATCTTATTTGGTATGGATGGTGAAGATTCGAACCAAATAAATTTTGGAGAATATGGTTTTGGAAATGAAAGAACTGTTGAAGAGTATGAAAGATATGCTGGTATTAATTTTAAGAAAAGAGCTATTACTCAAGATGTGGTAGATAGTGTTAATCCGGTTTACCCACATAATGGAACAGAACCTGATGATATAGAATGGTTAAAAAATTGGTGTATTGATTTCTTTATTCCTTGGGACGATTTACCAGAAACATATGAAGATACAGAATTTTGGTATGTTGGTGTCCATGATGCTGACGGAAAGGAACTTGTAAGAGAAGATTATCAAATAGAAAAAATCCGGGAAATATATGATGAGAGACAAGATCCTCATGCAGCAAGATTCCCTATAGGGTTAGTTTGTAAAGAAAGACCTGTAAAGTATACGGTAATTCCCTCTATAAAAGATCACGGTTGGCTAGATAAAATAGAAAAAGACCTTGACCCTAACCTGAAATAAAATAAATTAATTTAGGATGCTATGAAAGAAGAAACTATTTTTATACAGATTGCCTCTTATAGAGACCCCGAACTTCCAATCACTTTAAAAAATTGTATAGACAATGCTAATAAACCAGAAAATTTAAGATTTAGTATTTGTCGACAATTTAGACAAGGAGATAAGTTTGATGAAATTCCAGAATACGAAAATGATCCTAGATTTAGAGTCGTAAACGTACCATGGAAACAAGCTAAAGGTGTTTGTTGGGCAAGAAATATTGTTCAAAACGAATATGATGGTGAAACATATACACTGCAGTTAGATTCACATCATAGATTTGCTTTAGGTTGGGATACCCAATGCATTGACATGATAAAGCAATTACAAAAAAAGGGATATGAAAAACCATTATTGACTGCCTATATCCCTTCTTATAAACCATCTAATGATCCAGATGGTAGAGAAAAAGATCCTTGGTTTATGGAATATGATAGATTTATACCTGAAGGGGCTATATTCTTTTTACCATCTACAATTCCAGATTGGAATACAAGAACAGAACCAATGAGATCAAGATTTTATTCTGCTCATTTTAATTTTACAATTGGTGATTTTTGTACAGAAGTACCACACGATCCTGATTATTATTTCCATGGTGAAGAAATTAGTATAGCTGTAAGAGCATTCACTCATGGATATGATTTATTTCACCCACATAAAGTAGTTTGTTGGCATGAATACACCAGAGAAGGTAGAGATAAACATTGGGAAGATCATGATGTTGATTCAAGTGAGTCTGCCGGTTGGATATCAGTTAATAATGCATGTCATTTTAGAAATAGGACGTTATTTAATATGGATGATACTGATTCTGATTCAATTAATTTTGGTAAATTTGGTTTTGGTCAAGAACGTACATTAGAAGATTATGAAAGGTATGCAGGTATTAAATTTGATAGAAGAGGGGTATTAGAATATACATGGCCACAAAGGCAGGAACCACCTACTCCAAATTATGTAGACAATCCTGACATTTACCCTACTAAGGAAGACTGGTTAAACGATTTTGGTAGAAATTGGTGTGTAGATATTTGGATATCAGGTGATGATATCAAAACACCAGAACACGAAGATTGTGATTTTTGGTGTGTTACGGCACACGATAAAGATGGTAAAGAAATATATAGAGAAGATTTAAATGACTGGAGAATTGAAGAAGAAAAGAAAAAAGATAATGCAAGTTTCTTTTTGAAATTTTGTTGTAATGAAGAACCTAGATCTTGGTGCGTATTACCTCATAGTAGGAGTAATGGGTGGTTAGATAGAATAGGTCCTAATGAACTAAGAACCCCCAGATCGAGACATGAAATAGAAAACGGAATTTTTGATAATGAATAAAGATTTACAAAAAAAATTGGCACCATATAATACGTGGCAAGTGGAGAGAATGTTTGATATTTCTCTGCATAATATTGGAAGAAAAAAAGAAAAACAAGACGTTTTTTGTCTGTCTGTTGGATCAATGGACGGTCATTTTCATGATACAATCTCTGGATATATTTCTTTATATTCCTGGGCCGGGCTTTTTATAGAACCCTTACCCGATGCATTTAACGAATTACAGCGATACTATAAAGATGTATTAAAAAACGATAAAGCGATTTTAGAGAACGTAGCTGTATCTAATGAAGTTAGAGTAGAAACTATGTGTTATATTCCATGGGATAAAATACAGGAATTAGAGCTTGATGAGCCACTAAAAGGTATGGCTTCGTTTATTCCTCCGGTGAATGGGTTTGATTCGGACGAAACAAGTAAAGCTTTATTAGACGAACATGGTGAAATGGTTGAAGTACCTGTAGTAGTATTAGATACTCTTATAGAGAAACATAATATTGAAAGAATTGATTACGTTCAAGTAGATACTGAGGGGCACGATTATTGGGTTTTTGAAGGGTTTGATTTTGAAAAATATAGACCCAAAGTTATAAAATTTGAATTGTTTAATAGTGAAGATGGTAATTTATTAAAATTATTTGATAGATTTGAAGCAGCAGGTTATACACTAACAAATCAAGAAGGTTGTGATATAATGGCATTTGAAAACGAACATCTGGAATTTTTAAAAAATAATAA
>Ga0114999_10005531_pt1 | contig 14857 bp, 13 predicted proteins | sample ArcticOcean_MG_C_3_FD_89820 | JGI IMG/M metagenome (GOLD analysis project Ga0114999, IMG submission 89820) | Marine microbial communities from western Arctic Ocean - ArcticOcean_MG_CB8_126 | ecosystem: Environmental > Aquatic > Marine > Oceanic | place: Arctic Ocean: Canada Basin | collected...
CAATCTGGCTCCGGCGGTAGGGCTCGAACCTACGACATGGTGATTAACAGTCACCCGCTCTGCCAACTGAGCTACGCCGGAATAGGTGGGAAAAGCTAGCGGTCGCTCTCTCGGCTGTCAAATAAACTCACTGGCCAGGAGAGGTAACGCTTCGACAAATTTTCCTATCGACGGCTGCCCTACTCGGGTCCGTAGTACTCCTTGAGTATCTCACTGCGATTGGGGTGCCTCAGCTTCTGTAGCGCCTTCTCCTTGATCTGCCGCACGCGTTCTCGAGTGCGACCGACGTAGGTGCCGATCTCCTCCAGCGTCATCGGCTCCTCTCCATCAAGGCCGTAGTACATGCGCAGGACGCGTGCTTCACCCTCGGCGAGGGCGATCATCGCTTCCTGGATCTCGTTCTTGAGCTCGTCTTCCGATAAGACGTCATCGCAGGCGAGCAGAGAGTGATCCGGGAGTAGATCCCCGATGCAGCGATCCGGTTCACCGTCATCGCACGGCGTCTCCAGTGAAACGGGCCGTTGTGAGAGACGCAACAGGGTTTCCATGTCATTGGCGTTGACCTGGAGTTCATCAGCGATCTCTTCGGTCTTCGGCGCCCGTCCAAGTCGCTGCTCTAATTTGGTCAGGACCTTGTTGACACGCGTCAGTTCACCGATGCGGTTCAGCGGCAAGCGAACGATCCGGGACTGCTCCGCCAGCGCCTGCAAGATCGACTGGCGAATCCACCACACCGCGTACGAAATGAACTTGAAGCCCTTCGAGCCATCGAAGCGCTTGGCCGCCACAATCAGTCCGAGATTGCCTTCGTTTATCAGATCAGACAGCGGCAATCCCAGGTTCTGGTATTGCTTGGCAACGCTGACCACAAAACGCAGGTTGGCTTTAACCAGTGACGAGAGTGCCTCTTGGTCACCCTCCTTGATCTTCTTTGCAACTTCAACCTCGTCCTTTGCTGATAGTCCGACCGAACTCTCGATCTCGTGGAAATACTGATCGACCAGTGTGTCGGTCTGTAGCGTGGACATAAATTGCACTCCTCCTCCTGATGAGTGACAGACCAGCGTGCGCGTGAGCGTGACTGAACTTTCGCAGCATACTGGCGGAGCACCGAGCGGTTCGATTGTTGGAGTCCGCTAATCGGCATTCCTGAGGCAGAGTCGCCAAGCGTTGTTCGCCGGCGAGACGCCCTATGGTCAACGGGAGATCGAAGAGAGACTGCGGCAATCAATGCCACGACCACTCTTCGGGGATGTGCTAACCGAGTTGAGGGAACAACTCGTCGAGGAGATTTACTACAGGCACAACAAGCTCTTTTTTTCAGCAACCGTGTCGACGATTGGGGATCGTCTCAACGATCTGGTTTCGGACGAACTCTTGGGGAGAGCCCGACGCTACTTAGTTTTTCTGCTTTTGCGCTACCGTTACTTTACTTCAGATAAATCAGGGAGTTGGGTAAGAAAACTCACCTTTCTGCGAGCTGGACTAAAATATACGGCAAGGGTGCCAAATTTTTCAACCCCTTTTTTCGTTTTTTTTCATATAGCACATAGACTTACGTTAATTCCGCAAACCCGGTTTCGAGGCCTCGAGCCTTGGCGCGTGAGCCACTTCCTGTCGAGTGGGTCACGGCGCAAACTCAGGTGCCAGTACAACGCCCGCCAGGGCGCCATGGGCACAACACAAATCGTTCGCGTAAACCATTGTGCACCAAATCCTTACGAGCACGAGTCGATCATCGGATCTGTTGCAGTGCGGAAAACGACCATAGACGACCGGCTGACATCAAGCCTCACCGAAGTCCCGAGAGAGCCTGCGTCCCACTGCTGAATGGCCGCCTGAGTAGGCCAGGCACGCGAGTACGGGCATCGAACCCGGGTCGGCCCATCAGGGGCTCAAATCGTTGACTTTGCCCCGCATTGAGGACGAGAGCCCCATCCGTTGGTGCGTTTAGCTGCACAACTTCAACCCTGCCGCGCTCCACTGAAACGGTCGTTGAGGCATCGCGTACAACCTGCACCGAGAACAGGGTTCCCGGTAGGCCACGAATCTCAACCAGGGGCCGAGCGCACCGTGAAGGTGTCTCGTTCACTGACGACGGCGCAGGAGACCCGACCCATTCTCAAATAGAGATCGTCAGTCGAGGTGGAATCTGTACTGTCATCCTGCGCCGACTCCTCTTCGAGCTCACTGCCCTCATCAACGCGCACCTCGGCGACCCTCACCCCCCCCAGCTTTGCCGGCAAACTCGAGGACGGCCGTGATCTGGGCCATGGCGTCGGAGTCGTCAACCTCATCAGCGGTTGGCGATGGTGAGCCACCTATTCTGTCGCTGGCCTGTTCGTCACTGAGCTGTTGAGATTGCACAACCACATGGCCTTCCCGGGTACTATTCGCAGCCCCCTGCCGGCTGCTGCGGGGCTGGCCAACCTCAGTCATCCTCATGGTCACCAACACCAACAGTCCGGTGCCGGCTACCACAGCGAGCCCTAACACAATCTTACGCGGCCTGAGGGCGCTGGCCGCGGGCACCTCGTCCTGTTTACCCTCTGCCCCCGGACGAGTCCCGGGATCAAGCTCCGGTTGACCCTGGTCCAAATCGTCATCTGCATCAGCGAAGGCGGTACCATCAGAGCTCGGTTGCTCGGCACGCTCAGGGTTCCCCCTGACCGAGCCGAAGTACGTCGAGATCTCTCCCGTCTCATACATGTGCCGTAAGGTCTCGAGAATATCTCTCTGATCGGCCTCGACCTCTTCCGGGGTGATTTCGCCCAGGTACTCGCCCTCTTCCCCAACCAGCATGGATCGTCGTGGTGACATGTTGCCGAGCAAGCGGTCACGGACCCCCTCTGGCGCCTCACTCAACGCCCGCGCCAGCTGCGGGTTGGCGATCTTGTTCAACAGGGCCTGAAGCTCCCTGTCGTTCAAGCGAATGACATCGGCGAATACAAACAGATGGTTCTGCAGAATCGTTACGGCATCCTCGTCAATCGTGGCTGTAGAGCTAATGGCCCGGCGCAAGCGTCGGGTTGTGTCGATGGCTCGCAGAATCTCGCAGGCGGGAAGCACTCCCCAGCTGTCAGCCGCGGCCATGATCCCTCGCATGCCCTCGACCAGATCGCACTCCTCTGCCTCGAGCCCCCATGTCGCACTCTGGACCGAACTGGTGACGATAAGATTGACGATCTGCCCTTGCAGCCTCAAGGGCAACTCAACCAACAGGGACGCAGCGTCGGCGCGCTGTGGAGCGTCAAGCAAGGCCAGGCTCAACAGGGCTGCCGGGAGAGCCGAATCCAATTCGTCCGCAACTTCATCACCACCATCGTCTCCAGCACCATCTCCACCGCCATCTCCACCATCATCATCATCATCGCCGTGGGCAAAAAAATCATCGACGTCCGCGTTGCCCTCTTCTCCTGGCGAATCTGCACCTGAAGGCTCCGTGGTTGCCCCTGGCGAATCCGCGGCCGCCTCCACCTCACCCTGGTCCTGCGACCGACGCCGACGAAACCCGGCAAGGACGTGCGCCTCTGCCGGCGTCAGTGGTCCCCATTCGGCCAGCACCTCATCAGCTGATCCCCCCGCGCCGCAGATGCTCCCTCACCACGCCTGAGACTCAGACGGGAGGATTCGCAACAGCTGGGCCTGCCCTCGGGTATTGAGGTGAGATCCGATCAGAAGCCACATTCTCGTGAGTGCATCGACCATTGCTTAGTTCTCGCGATCGTGTTCTCGGGATTCTCGGGATCGTGTTCTCGGGGTTGTGTTCTCGGGTTATGTTTTCGCGACCCGCTATCAGCGACCGCTACTCACAGAGCACCGGAGGGGACCAGATGGACGCCAACCCATTTAAGCTGGACGGAAAGAGGGCCCTCATAACCGGGGGTGGCCGCGGCATCGGCCGAGCCTGCGCCGTGGCCATGGCCCAGTCGGGGGCCGAGGTCGTCGTGACCAGCCGCACCAGCGAACAACTCGACGAGACCGTCGCCCTCATCGGGCAGCAAGGCGGAAAGGCGACAGCCATCCCCTGTGACCTCTCCGACCGTGGCGCCGTCGGCGACATGAGTGCCGAACTGCTCGGCACGGACAAGCGGCTCGACATCCTCATTAACAATGCAGCCATAAGTCCGATCGTAAGAGGGTTTGAAAAGGTTGAGCCAGCGGAATGGGAGCAGATTCTGGATGTCAACGTCAATGCCACATTTGGCTTGATCCGCTTGCTGGCACCGATCATGCTCGCCCAGGGCAGTGGCTCAATCGTCAACCTCTCGTCAATTGCGGCCGTGCGCGCCCTGCCAAAGCTGGCACCCTACTCGGCCAGCAAGGCCGCACTAGCGGCGATGACCAGGAGCATGGCAGCCGAGTGGGCGCGCGCTGGCGTGCGCGTCAACGCCGTGGCACCGGCCTACATTGAGACCGAGATGACGGCGGCCGTCAGCGAGCATCCGCGGCTGCGCCAGAGCATCGTCGACCGCACTCCCATGGGGCGCTGGGGCCAACCCGAGGAAGTGGCCTGGGCGGTTGTTTTTCTGGCTTCAGAGGCAGCCAGCTACATTACCGGCCACACCCTTTTCGTCGACGGTGGCTGGACGAGTATGTAGTCGTCCTGGCATGTAGTCGTTTTACGCCGAGTTCTTGGCGTTTTCAATGACCTCAATCGCCAGCTGCTTACAACGATCGAGGTCATAGTCACGATAGATGGTGATCTTTTGCGCTTCCAATGAACCCTCAGCGTGGAGCGCCAGGAACTCGTTGTAGCCACCAAAATCAGAGGCGGTCAGGTCGCGCACAAGATTGAAGGCGCGCAGGCGATCGTCTGTACTGACACCGCTTTTACCCCCCAGAAAACGCTCGATGTACGGACCTGTTACTGGATGGCTCAGATCCTTCTCAGAAGGTCCAGTGACGACGAGCCCGCCGGCAATATCCTGCACCCAACTGACCGCCTGGTGGTAGTTACTGGCAAAATAGTACTTGGCCAGGTTGGTCGTCACGATATCGGGTACGGCGACGCCTTGTTCTGAGAGCCGGCAACCGTGTGCGGCCGCCAGACTCAACCCCCTCACCGTCTCGGCATAGGTGATCAGCTTCGTCAGCTTTTCGCGCACGTGACTGGCACGCTCAATACCGTTGTACTCAGCCAGCAGTGCCGCCGCACCGATAAACAGATCGCACAGCGGCGGCTTGTAAGAAATGGCGGTAAACCGATGAAACTCGACAAAGGTGTTGGCCAGTGCCCCCGCTGCCTGCCATTCACCCTTGAGAAAAACCCGTTCGTTAGGGATAAACACGTCATCGAAAATAGTCAGGGTATCGACCAATCGATGGCGAGCGCTGACCGGGTGATGGAAGAGACTCGGATCCGGAGAGCCGAACGGACTGGCAATCAGCTTCACACCGTCTGTATTGACCGGTATTGAAAAGGCAACGGCATAGGCGCTGTCCTGCTCGCCTATGGCCCGCGTCGGCAAGACGATGATGTCGTCGACGTACGGCGTGCACGTGGTATGTGCTTTGGCGCCGCGCACAACGATCCCGTCGGCTCGCTCCTCTTTGATATGCACATAGTAGTCACCGTGTTCCTGCTGCGAGGGCAACAAGCTGCGGTCGCCTTTGACATCAGTCTGGGCCACCGCCAGGCTCAAGTCTTCGCTGCGACACTTGCCGAGATAGGCGTTGACACGGGCGTTGTACTCGGTGCCCAACTGCGCATCGACCTGATGACTCACCTGGTGGAGTGCAAAAAGAGCGTCCGAGCCGATCTCCTTGATCAACAGCACAACGCTACCACCCAGGCGGGTAGACCGTTCAATCATCTCACGCCGGTTGAGCAGGTCCTGGGTGTCCTGGGGTTTCTTGAAATAGCGGCTGCAGAGCGCCCCGCCTGCATCGGGGTCCTGCCAGGTGAACAGGTCGCGGTGCTCGGGGTGCTCCGCCAACTCGAAGTCGAGGGCAGCATGATTGACGGCGATGCCGATGTCCGGGTGCGTCGTCACATCCTCAACAAGCTCGCCTTCGCAATACACCTGCCTGCCGTCCCTTAAGCTGCTTCGGTACTCATCGGCCGTGCGCAATCCCATGTCATTACCCTTCCCTCTGTACTGGTATCTATACGGCTATCTATACTGGTATCCGTACGGCGTCAGTTCTTGAGTGGCTTGCCCGATTTCAACATGTGGGCGATACGTTGTCGCGTCGCTTCAGTGTGGCACAGCTCAAGAAAAGCCTCGCGTTCCAGATCGAGCAGTTCCTGTTCCGTGCAGGTACCGGTGCCGCCGCCGCCGCAAAGCACCCGCGCCAGGAGCCGGCCGACCAGTTGATCGTGCGCCGACAGGTCACCGGCAAGCCGCTGCTCTTCCAACCGTGACTCCAGCGTGCCGAGGGCGCCACCTCCGGCCACCGTAAAAGGTAGCGATTCCGGAGGACGGTACCCGGCCTCGGCCATCCCGCTGGCAATGGCCAATGCAGTGCCCAGGATACGGTGATCACTCATCTGTACTTCATCGCCGCTCTCAAGCAGTCCCCAGCTTCGGGCCTGCAGCGCATTGTCCGAGAATCGCCCGGCAAAGAGCACTTCAAAAGCAGGCCCAATCTGCGCCGCGCTGCCACAGCGACGCACCATCTCTTTGCAGCCGCCCGCCCCTGGAATGAGACCGACGCTGGTCTCCACTAGGCCCATGCGCAGTTCCGCGGCGGGCACGCGCCGAGCCACCGACAAAGCGAGCTCGCAGCCGCCCCCCAGCGCCAATCCCGACAGCGCCGCGACAACGGGCATCGGTGCATAACGTAAGCCCATTGCGGCCTGTTGAAAGCGATCGAGATAGGCTGTCAGTTCCTGCCAATGACCACGTTCAATCAAGGCCATGATGTACACAAGGTCGGCGCCGGCGGAGAAGTTGCCGCGCGTCCCACCGACCACCAGCGCCCTGAAGTCGGCGCCAAGTGCCCGATGAACCATCTCGAGTGCGGCCGTGCCGATGACGTTCATTTTACCGGCAAACAGGACCATGCCGATGCCTTCAAACTCGAGTACCCGTGCCTCGTCGTTGTGCCAGCGAAGGGTCCCACGTTGAAGCAGCTCATCGTCGTCGTTCGAGGGGGGTAGCGCTTCATGACTGAGGCGCGCCATCGAATAGACCGTGCGCTCGGAACCGACGCCATCGGTTCGTTGGCGCGTCTTGTAGGCTGAGCCGCCGGCGCTTTCCATCTGAGCCGCCAGCGGCGGTACCTCGATGCCATCCTCAAGCCCGGCGCTCCACGTCGACAGGCCGATGGCATCGATGATCTCGAACGGGCCGGCCTCCCAGTTGAACCCCCAGCGCATGGCAAGATCTAACTGCGGCAGATCCGTTGCCATCGACGCCGCATGCTCGGTGGCGTAGAGCAACAGCGCGTCCAGGTGATGATGCACAAGGCTCGCGAGCCGATCACCCCTGCTTTGGTAGGCGCCCTGTAGCCGCAAGGGCAGGTCACGGATCGCGGCAACATCCGCCAGTGCCCCCAGCTCGGGACGGCTCTGTGGGCGGTATTCCAGGGTGGCCAGGTCCAGGACTTCGACTGCACCGCCTGCCTTTCGATAGAATCCACCGCCGGCCTTGGCGCCATACAGCCCCGCCTCCAGCATGCGCTCAACGAATGCCGGCGCTTTGAAGACGTCGCGCTGGCGTTCGCCAACCAGATTGTCGTAGGCGGTTCCGGCAACCTTTACTAGCGTGTCCAAGCCGATCAGGTCACACAAGCGCAAGGTGGCACTGCGCGGACGACCCAATAGCGCTCCCGTTACCGCGTCGACCTCCTCAACCGAGAGTCGAGGATCGCTCCCCTCGATCCGGTGAAAGAGATCCATCAGCGCGAAAACGCCGAGCCGATTGGCGATGAAGTTGGGCGTGTCCAGGCACTCGACAACCCGCTTCCCAAGCTTGGTCTCCAGGAAAACGGTCATCCGTGCCAGTAGCGCAGGATCCGTGTGCCCACCGGCAATGACTTCAACCAACTTCATCTGCCGTACTGGGTTGAAAAAATGAATACCGAGGAAGCGCCAGCGCAGCGTCTCGGGTAACACCTGCCCCAGACGTTCGATGGAACGACCGGACGTGTTTGAACTGACCACGCAAGTCTCCGAAAGTACGGCCGCGACCTGGGACAGTATGGCACTCTTTAAAGGAAGGTCTTCAACGACCGCTTCGATAATCCAATCCGCCCGTCCCAGGCACGATAGATCGTCGAAGCTTCCAGGCTTAACACGAAGGGCTGTTTCAGGTGTGAAAAAAACGGCCGGGCGGTCTTTCTGGGCATTAGCCAGGCCTTTCTTGGCACGCCCCGCTGGATCACCGTCTTGGGGAAGGTCGAGTAAGTCAACCTCCAAACCCGCGTTCGCCAATAGAGCGGCGATCTGCGTGCCCATGACGCCGGCACCGAGAACGGCGGCTCGAGAAATCTCGCCGGGTTCACTCACGGCAAGGATATGGTGCTTGGGGAAAGGGTGGGTGCTGTGCCTTCATTACGAGCCCTCGGGCAGCACAGTCACGATCGGTGCGTTGACGAGGATGGCGGCTCCATCCTCAAGCACGAGCCTGTTTTCGGGGTTGCCGGACTGCGACTGGGCAGTGGGCACGTCGGTGACGCGATCGAAGGCCTCAAGAACGAAAAGCGTTAACGCCCACAGAGGCGAATAACCCTCCTGGCCAGGCAGCAGTGACACTACGTTGTGAGTTCGGCCGTCCGAATCCGTGGCAAACCCACCACTGGCGTCGCGATCATTCTGTAAAAAAGCGTACATGATCGGCGTGCCCAAACTGTTTCCGGAAAAACCGATCGTCACCTCGCTGGCTGGGTTCTCGAACAACAGGTACTTGACGATCTGTTCGCGGTACCACCCGTCCCGAAGACCCGTGGGGACATCCGCCGAGAAGCGTTTGGCAGCCACGGAACCATCGGGTACCACAACACAGTGCATGACTTGATCGGTCATCGTCGTATCGTAGCCCGCATCCAACATCGCCGTCCACGAGGTCGCGGCGTTTGCACGGTAGCCCTGCTCGACCTCGACTTCGACAAGTCGCCGGAGGTCGTTGTAGCCCTCGTCTCCGGGTATTTCGTCAAACACCGGTAGCTGGCCGGCTATCATGTCTCCACGAAAGTCGACCAGCAAGAAAACGAGGGCCGGGGCACTTGGCTTTGCATCCAGATGATACTGCTCGACAACCTCGCCATTGGGACCCTGGCTGCGCATGAGAAAATCTTCATCGAACCCGATCGGCTCGTCCACATCGGGCAACTGGGGCCGCGCCGATCGCTTGAAGAAGGTACCGGCAGTATCACTAAAACGATCGATGGCGACGACGGGAATATACCCTGGAAAGTTGACCTCTACCTCGAGGACGCCGATGATCGCGTTGACGGTAATGTGAGTTATAAGATTACTCTGAATATTTGCTTGTTCGATCGTCTGCAACAGTACTTGCGCGTCCGAATCGATACCGCTCATCGTCACCGAGACTCCTGTCCCAGTCGGGATTTCCGGAATCCGCTCCAGTACCGAGCCATCCACTTCGTACGAGAACAGGACCGTGTCCCCGTCGGCGACTACGCTCACTTCAAACAGTATGATCTCGGGAGGCAGATCCGATGAAATCTCGATGCTACCAGTCAGCCGCTCAAGAACCAGCTCTATGGTTTGGGGAGCGTTGGCCGTTACCGTTACCGTAACAGCAGCCGAGAATGTGCGGATCTCGTTGGGATCGAAGGCATCGACCACCACCACCCTCCCCTCGCCGAGCGGAATCCCTCGCACCGAGGCCGAGGCGCGGTTACCGACGAGGTTCATCGACCCCGAAATCTCGTCCTGAATATCGTCCGCCGTAACCGTGTACCGGACTTCAGTAAACCGGTCTCCGGCGAATCCCACACCCTCAGGTACCATGGCGATGAGCTCTATACCGAGGTCTTCGCCTTCGTTAGGCACGCCGGGGTCTGCCGGGTTATCGCGACCCGGCAGGCCGCACCCTGCGAGCAGGAGGGCCCAAACCAACCCGGTGAATACGATTCTCATAGGTCCCAGTCCCGCGCCAGCTCGCGTGCGAACAGGGGCAATTGATCAGGGTGATCTTCGGGTAGCCTGGGGCTCTCGACAATCAGTTCGCCTTCTCGGTGTCTGAGCAACCAGGCGTCGATATCGCTGCGGCGAAAACGCACGAGTTTACTGACGCGAAAATGAGGGATTTCCGACCGGACTACGAGGCGGCGTACCGTGGAAACGGAACACCGCAGGTAGCGGGCCACATCATTTGCTGTGAGCAGACCTTCTTTGGGCATAGATCCCCAGCCACCTGCCTATACGGTCACTGTCTGTTCGAGGGCAAAAACGTTGTTGTCGGTCTCCTGAATCGTGACCTCGATCTGGTATTCAACCCCTCGGGCGGGAAACGACCTCTCAAGAACCTCCACAGCCTTGTTCATACAATACAAAGCAACGTTCTCGACACTGGGATTCTTTCCCGGCATGACGACCACACCCGCAGGGTCGAAGATTCGACTATCGAGGAAAGTGGTGTCTTGGTCAGAGATCAACATCTTGTGATCAAGAAACTTGAAAATGTCTTTTAGCGCTCCGAAATCGACCGACATGTCCAGCCGTTCGAGGCGCGGAAAACACTGTGCTTTCACAACGAACACGCCACGCCAGGTGTGCCCATGGACGTGAACGCAGCGGCCATCGTACCCAAGTTGTCTATGTCCGGCGTGAAAGGAGCCTCTAGCGGTCAGCTTTTCCATCGCAGTCCTCTCTCTCCAGGCCGATCAACCGGCGTCAGGATGGCGCTTTTCCTGCCATACTTTAACAAGCCAGGTTACCAACCAAGTCACGGCCGAAAGCAGGATCAACGAAAAAAGTAGTTTGCCCGCAACCACCACAAAGGGACCGGTGGAGGCCGTCGTCAAAATCACGATCAGAGCGAACGAGACCAGGATCAACGCAGTCAGAGAATGATGCAGTTTGTTGAAAAAACGATCGCTCAACCACCACCTCCCAGCCGCTGCCCCGACCCCGGGTGTGTCTGTTGTTTGTGTTGACATTTTATTCAGTCCTTATCGCTATCACTCAATCGAGCTGAAACCAAGGCTCGCGCTGACTGCCGAGCAAGCGCATCGACTCTCATTACTTCCTCAATCGAATCCACCGACGCGGATTCGCCCCCATGATCATCTGGCCCGAAGGACTCCATGACTTCTCGATTGATCTCATGAATGTCGAGAAACCCGATGCTGCCATCCAGGAAGCCCTGCACGGCAATCTCGTTGGCGGCATTGAGTGCTGCCGGAACGAGGCCGCCGCGACGACCAGCCTCATAGCAAAGACCTAGCCCGGGAAAGGCGTCCCAATTGGGTTCGGCGAAATGCAGCGCGCCGACGGAGACCAGGTCCAGTGGTGCCAACGGCGTCTCCAGCCGATCGGGGTATGTCAGTGCATACTGGATGGGCAAGGCCATATCTGTTTTACCCATGTGTGCCAATATCGAACCGTCGGTGAATTCCACCAACGAGTGGACGATCGATTCTCGGTGAATGACCACATCCACATGGTCAACGTCGACGCCAAAGAGAATGCTGGCTTCGATCACCTCGAAACCCTTGTTCATCAGCGAGGCCGAGTCCACGGTAATTTTGGCGCCCATTTGCCACGTCGGATGTTTCAAGGCCTGCGCTGGCGTGACGCGTGCCAACTGTTCAGGGCTGTGGTCGCGGAAGGCCCCTCCTGAAGCGGTCAGGATCAACCGCCTGACCGCACGGCTGGTCTGTCCGTGAAGGCACTGCCACATGGCGCTGGGTTCGCTATCAACCGGACGAATCTCACCACCGCCGTCTCGAGCAGCCTTCAGCAACAGACCACCTGCCATGACCAACGGTTCCTTGTTGGCCATACAGACGATACGACCAGCCTCTAAAGCCGCCAGCGTCGGCGCCAACCCGGCCGCTCCCACAAGACCGTTGACGACGAAGTCGACCCCGTCCAGACACACCAACTCGCGTAGACCCTCGGCACCACACAGCACACGAACCCCCGGGGCCAGCCGACGAACCTGTGCTGCATCGGCCTCATCCTGAATACAGACTACCGCCGGTTGAAACTGGGCGATTCGCTCGATGAGCTTGTCCAGCTGCCGCCCGGCTGATATTCCCAGCAACTGGAAGTCATCGAGTCCATCCAGGATCTTGAAGGTCGTATCTCCAATCGACCCGGTGGACCCAAGAATGACCAGGCCCTTACGCGGCATCGTTGACCAACTAGGCCTGCCGTGTGAGCAGCAGCGTCTGCTCGTTGCCAAGCAACTGTTCAGCAGTGCTTGCTATGGGCAAGGCAACGCCCTCGCCCATGGCGATGGCCTCATGCGGACAGGCTTGGACGCATAAGCCGCACAAGATGCAGCGCGCTGAGTCGAGATCAAATCGATCGGGCACCCGACGCACCTCACTGCCCTCACCATGCTCCGCCGCCTCCATACTTATACAGTGGGAGGGACATGCCGCCGAGCACAGGAAACAGGCGACGCAACGCATCTCGCCCCCATGATCGAGGGTCAGATAGGGCAAACCGATTGCGCCGGCGGCGCGATTCTTAGCCCGAGGCGGGATGGAACGAGACCTGCCCCGTCTGAGACCGGACACCAACGTCCCGACCAGGGCATTGGCCATGCCCCTTAAGTAGCCGGCAGAAGCGCCGCGACGATTCGTCGTCAAGTTTCCCGTGTGACCCTTTTTCCTACTCATCCGGAACGCGGCGCGGCTTTACTCTGCACGCCACCGTTGCGCGAGCGCCGTGAGCCTCCTCCACGTCGATTCGACTGAGAACGCTTGTTGTTGTTGTTGTTGTTGTTGTTGTTGTTTCCGCCGCGACGATTATTCGAGTTTCCCGTGTACCGAGTAGAGCGGGTTTCGCGCACAACCATGACCTTAACCTCGCCGGCAAAGGTCAGCTCATCGCTAACGCGTTTGGCGATGTCGAAGGCCAGAATCTCGGCACTGTCGTCATCAATCCGATCCCCCCTGACCATCACCCGCAGCTCTCTGCCAGCGTTGATCGCGTACACATCCTTGACCCCCCCGAAGGATGTGGCAATCTCCTCCAGTTTGACAATCCGTCGGGCGTAGCCTTCCAGATCTTCTCGTCGACCGCCGGGGCGGATCGACGAGATCGAATCGGCAGCCTTCACCAGAAAACAGATCGGATCAAGGCGGGCGTGATCCTCATGATGTTCGGCGATCACTTCCTTAACCACCGGATGCTCACCGAACCGATCCGCCATCTCGACACCGAGATCTATGTGAGTGCCCTCCAGTTCCTGGCTCACGGTTTTGCCGATGTCATGAAGTAGCGCGGCTCGTCTGGCGAGGTTGGCATCAACGCCTATCTCGGCCGCCATCAGGCCGCTGAGTTGTGCGACTTCGAGGCAGTGTTGCAGTTGGTTTTGCCCGTAACTGGTGCGAAACTTCAAGCGGCCGATCGTCTTCGGCAGATCCGCATGGACATCCTTGGCGCCGATTTCATTTAACGCCTTGCGACCCGCTTCCTCGATCTCTTTGTCGATTAATTTTTGCGATTCACCAACCACGTCTTCTATGTGGTGGGGTGTGAACCCCCCATCCTTGACCAGCCGCGCCATCGCCAGCGTCGCCACCTGACGTTTGATGGGATCGAAACAGGAGAGCAGAATCGTGTCCGGAGTATCGTCCACCACCACCCGGACGCCGGTCGCGGCTTCAAAGGTCCGCACATTGCGGCCTTCTTTACCTATGATGCGGCTCTTCAGGTTTTCGTTGGGTAGGGTTACTGTAGAAGTAGAAGAGTGCTCGGCTTCCTCAACGGCGCATCGGTTGATGGCCTGAGCGATGATCTTTTTGGCCTCACGATCGGATTCCTCCTGGGCGCGCGTGCGCTCCATTCGAATGATCGCGGCGTAGCGGGCTTTGGTCTCCTGGGCTAACTGCTCGAACAGGTGTTCCTTGGCCTCATCCGCCGTCAGGCTAGCGGCCAATTCCAGCTTCTCGCGATACTGCTCCTTAGCGGCGGCGAGTTCAGCTTCAACTCCCTGCGCAGAGCGCTCACGAGCGACAAGCCGCCCTTCCTGACTCTTGATTCTAATCAGGTCCTTGCTCACCTCTTCCTGCTGCCCACTCAACTCGCGATCGCGTCTGGCCGTGTCTTTCTGGCGCACACTCAATTTCGCGAGTTCGCCCTCGATCTCCTTCTCCTGTTCGACCTTGAGCTTGTACCAGTGGTCCTTCTCCTCCAGGAGGGCAAGGCTCTGGGTGCGCTCTTCCTCAGCCAGGCGCCTGGTCGCGCGTCCTTCCGCTTCTTTTTCGAGCTGTACCTGGTGGCTCTTCTTCAAGTAATAACTGACGAAAAATCCGATTCCAGCACCTACCAGAAGGAGGGCCAACCCGTAAAGCCCCGCTAACCAAACCTCTAACCCCTGGATAACCGTATACGTAAAATCCAACATGGGTTGCCTCAAAGTTTGTGTCAAATTGAATCAAGTATTCTCATCCTACCAGCAAATATATCTCTGATTTCTCAGCCGCGCCCACGCACCGTCACACCCCAGCTTCAACACTCGCTAGGGCTGCCTCGATCATGCGCTGGCGCCGGGATGGTTCAGCCCAAGCTTGCCTGGCCTCAGGTGCCAGTTCATGCGTGGGGTCAAAGAATAGAAAGTTGCGGCCTGGGCGTACCGCAGGACTGGTGAAGACGGCTATGCCCGTTTCGCGGTTGTATTGTTCAAATGAGTGCACGTGTCGCTTGCCGCCCCCGCCCATGGTATCAATGACGAAAGCCGGAATGTTGAATCCTGCGGTGATACCG
>Ga0114999_10005532_pt1 | contig 14857 bp, 26 predicted proteins | sample ArcticOcean_MG_C_3_FD_89820 | JGI IMG/M metagenome (GOLD analysis project Ga0114999, IMG submission 89820) | Marine microbial communities from western Arctic Ocean - ArcticOcean_MG_CB8_126 | ecosystem: Environmental > Aquatic > Marine > Oceanic | place: Arctic Ocean: Canada Basin | collected...
AATTGTCGTCGTCACGGCAAGCGTTGGGGAACGCCGCCGCCGGCTTCTCACGCCGGCGATCGATTGTCGCGACGCGGGGGTCGAGTATCTCGCGTTCGTCGATTACGCGGTGAAACACGACGTTTGGCAGACGATCAGAATCGACAACACGGCGGGCATCGACCGGAATCGAATCGCCAAGCGTGTGAAAATGGAAATCGCCGAGCACGGGGCCGACGCGTCGATTTGGGTCGATCGGCATTGTCGGCTGATGTGCGACCCGGCGGCGTTGTTCGCGGAGTTTCCCGAGGATGTCGTCGTGGTGAAACATTATCGGTCGAACGTGTTCGCCGAGGCGGCCGCGTGTCGCCGGCAATCGAAAGACGATCCGGAACTTATTAGTCGAACGGTCGAACGCTGGCGGTTGGAGGGAATCACGCCGGAGGATCTCGGGCTCTATTATGGGGGGTTCATCGCGAGGCGACATCCGGCGGCCGATCGGTTTTCGGCGTTGTGGGCGAATTACATCGCGAGCGGTTCGCGGCGGGATCAGTTGTCGTTGCCGATCGCGTTGGAACGTTCGGGGGTTTCGTTCCGGGGAGTCGAACGCGGCCGAATGCGGGAATTCTTTCACATACGGGGGAAATAATGGCCTACGTTGTCGGGTCGAATCTGTTTCTACACGTTCCGAAAATGGGCGGGAAAGCCGTGTTGTCGCAACTCCGGGCGGCCGGGAATACGGTTCGGCCGGTTCGATCGCCGGGTGTTCACGTCGGTCACGCATACGAACGTGAACTCCGCGATCGGCGATACCGATGGAATTTCCGGTTCGGGTTCATCCGACATCCGGTCGCCTGGTGGCAGTCGCTCCGCGATTTCGCCTCGACGCCAGGTTCGCAATTATTCGACATCGACCCACAGGTCCGACATCCGTTCAGGGAAATTATTCCGGATTGCTTGCGGCTCAAGGACGCGACAGCCGACGAGTTCGTTCACGAAATCGCGGTCGTGAAGTTTCCGGGGTTTCTGTCGTCGATGCTGTCGGATTACTACGGGGCCGATTTTTCGCGGGTCGACTGGATCGGGCGAACTGAAACGCTCGACGACGACCTGGTCGAGTTTTGCAGAATGCAAGGATTGCGACCGACGCGGCCGGCTCGGGTCAACGTTTCCCGCCCGGCTCGTGTCGACAGGCTCACGGCGTCGGTCGTTTCGGATGTCGAATCTATCGAGGCCGACATGATCGGCCGTTTCTATGGGGGCCGTGGGACCAAGGAAGGGATTGCGATATGAAAGTGATGATCGGGGCGGGGAGATCCAAGCGGGCCGGATGGTTGCGGCTCGACGCCGACGAACGGGCCAGGCCCGACATTCTGGCGACGGTTCCGCCGCTGCCCGAGGAGGTTCGCGGGGCCGACGCGTTCGAGTTGATTCACGTTTTCGAGCACTTCTATCTGTGGGACGCTCGCGACCTGCTCGGGACGTTTTTCGATTTCCTATCGCCAGGCGGGGAACTGATTATCGAATGCCCGGATCTCGACTCGGCGGTCGCGGCTCTTTCCGGGGCGAGCGGGAAACCGAAAATGCAATGGGGAATGTGGGTTCTGTACGGCGACCCGGGCCAGCGAAACCCGTGGTACGGGCATAGATGGGCGTGGACGCCGGAAACGCTCACGGCGGAGCTCCGGGCGGCCGGGTTCGAGACAATTCGGAGTGAACGGCCGAAACATCACGTTCCGGACCGCGATTTCCGGCTCGTCGCGACGAAATGAAACAATCGCCGACGGGTCTGGAATTTCCCCCCAGGCCCGACAGGCTCCCGCCGGCGACGTCTTTCCCTCGACGATCGCCGGCGGGTTTCTTTATTCTTGCAAGATTCCCGGGAATCCGGTCGATTATTCTTGCAAGGCCGGCCGAATCTTGCAAGAATGCGGCCCGACGAAACGAGACGACGAAACAAAGGGGAAGCTATGACGACGAAACAACGCGAGTCGGCCGCCCGTGAAACTGCGAATCCCAAAGTCAGAATGCCGGTCGAGGTCCGAAATCGGATCGACCGACTGACGGCCGACCTGGTCGCGAATTATGAGGCCGGCCGGTGCGAACTGCCCGAGGGCGTGGATTGCGACAACATTCCGCGTTGGGCTGTTTTGGTGAAAGCTCTCGACGAGCTCGAATCGCATCGCGAACGATCGCGAAACCGGAAGTCGAACAAGCTCGCGTCGACGACGCCGAGTTTCTGAAAGGGGAAAACTGTGGATCTAGAAATTCTAATGGCGAACGAAATGGAGGAGGTCGCGGCGTTGCTCCGTTGCCTGAACGGCAAAAAGGGCGACGCCGTTCAATTCATTCTCGGGGCTCGAATCGAGGTTTTAGGTTGCGTTCGAGACGAGGATTCAATCCGAATTGGTCGGATTCAAATTTGCTCCGAAACTTGCGAATATCAATTTTATCCCGAGGTCAACAAGCGATGAAAACGACAGTCGAACTACTAGACGAAGCGGCCGAAAGAATTGAGATGGATTGTAAAGGGAGGCCCGGCCGTCGCGAGTTGATCGAGGGTCTTCGGTCGCGGGCCGACGCGTTAGCGGTTCACGCTGACGACCAGGCCGACCAGGCCGACCAGGCCGGCGAGGACACGGCGAGGAACGTTCCGTCGCCCGACTATCCGGTCGGCCCGAGTTGGGTCGACAAGGAACTCCGGGCGGCGACGGCGACGGCTCCGCCGCGTGTCGTTGTGATCGACGGCGAGGGTTCGGTCGGACGCCTCGACGTCGGGTGGGTGTTCGTCGCGGTGATGGCGGCCGCGTTTCTGGCGGATTGTGTCCGGTATCTTATCGGGCGTTGATTTCAACGCGGGGGAACGCGGCCGCCGGTAGGTTGCAACGGTCGCGGGCCGGAATACGGAGTCGGCTCTCCTCGTTTTTTTGTTTCTCGGGAAAGGGAAAGAAATGATTAAGCTCAAAGGAACGGAACGACACGCGGTCGGAAACTGGATCGAAAAAAATCGGGCGATGATCGAAGAACGGCCGTTGACGCGGCGAATGCTGCAAGATCATTTGGCGATCGCGTTTCCGTCGATCACGTTCAAGGCATCTCACATTGTATCTCTGCAAGAATTCACGACGTTGAAACTCGACGTCAAGAAAAAGACGGAACGGAAACCCGAGGCGGCTCCCGAGGCGGCTCCCGAGCCCGGGGCGATTTTGCTCCCGGCGGTTCAAAATGAGCCGTCGCCGAGATGGGATCTCGTTCAAGCGCAAATACGGGTGCTGGCTCAGACGGTTTGTATCATCCGGATTTCGCAAGGCGGAAACCCGGGGCCGATTCTGAACGACCTCGCCGACGGTATCTTTCAAACGGTCGAAACGCTCGACGGTTTCGGAAGGGCTGCCGACGGAACTTTATTCAAATCCTGAAAGGCGGAACCGATGTCAAAGAAAAAGCAACACAAGCCGGCGGCCGACCCGAAAGTCGGCGTCGGGATCTCGATGCCGACAACGCTCCGCGATCTACTGACGGAGGTCGCCGACGAGCTCGGCGAGAAACCGTCGACGCTCGTTGTGTCTATCGTCGAGCCGGGTTTAATGCGTAAAGCAAAGCGATTGGGGATCCGATGATCGGTTCGATTATTCGACGAGTCCAGGCGGCCGCGTTGGTCGCGATGGGCAAGGCGACGCCCGACGAATGCGAGCTCGTCGTCCAGGTCGCGACGGTGGTCGCGGAATACGTTCGTAAATATGCGGCCGACGACGTCGAACGCTACCAGGTGCTAGAGGTCGAGGGCGAGCTCGTCGCCGACCTGGTGAATCCCGCGACGGGTCACAAGTCGAGGACGTTTCGACACGCCAGCAAATGCGACGGGCTCGTATGGGATCGCTGGAATTCGGAGGAGGTCGTCGTCGAACACAAGTCGACGGGCGAGGCGTTGGATCCCTGGTCGATTTACTGGCGGCGACTGGTGATCGATTCCCAGGTCTCGAAATATCTGCTCTCGCATCGACAGGCCGGCCGGCCGAAAATTCAGTCGGTGTTATATGACGTCGCCGCGAAACCAACGACAGGCCCGAAGCGCATCACGGCGGCGATCGTCCGCCAGGTCGCGGAGTCGGGTTTGTATTGCGGTTACGGGCCGGCTGCGGATACGCTCGCCGACATCCGGCGGAACTATGAGGCGAACAAAGGGAAGGGCGGCGGGTTCAATGGCGAACAACGCGAAACGCTCGAATTGTATTCGCTGCGGCTCCGCCGGATGATCGCCGACGCTCCCGGCGATTGGTTGATGCGAAAGTCGGTTTCGCGATCCGACGACGATCTCCTCGAATACGCGGCGGAAATGTGGGAGCTCGCAAGAGAAATCCGCGACGCCAGGGCGGCGAAATGCTGGCCGCGAAATACGACGCACTGTAATGCTTACCATCGGCCGTGCGAGTATCTGCCGATCTGCTGCGGTGAGAAGTCGGCGAGCGACCCGACGGTTTACCAGGTGGCCGAATGGGTTCACGCGGAACTCGCCGAGCCGGCGACAATGGCGGAGCCCGACGGCGGTCGGTCGCTGCTTACGAATTCACGATTAACGATGTTTCAGTCGTGCCGGAAACGGCATGAATTGAAATACGAAAAAAGAATCGAACGTGTGGCGGGCCGGGAGTCCGTCGCTTTATTTTGGGGCTCGTTGTTTCACGAGCTCCTCGAATTGGTTTGGCAATGTTACGGGGAAGAAAATGAGCGACTGGCTGAAAAAGCGAAAAACTAAGGCGACGAAACGGCCCGACGTGTTTCTATTTCACTCGATCGAAGGGGGAGGGAAAACGTCGTTCGCGGCGAACTTTCCCGACCCGACGTTCGCGATGTCGGAAAGCGAAACGGGGCTCCTCACGCTGATGTCTCGGGGGCTCGTTCCCGATTGCGGTTATTTCCCGCAATTTATGGAATTCGACCACATTGTCGAGGCGACGCGGGAGATGAAAGCGGCTCCGAAAAAACTCCGGCCGCGAACGTTTGTGATCGACACGCTAAACGGGGTCGCCGGGCTGGTGATCGACAAGGTTTGTCGCGAGCAATACGGCGGCGAGATGTCGAAAAAGGGTTTTCTTGGGTTCGGCGAGGGGATCAAAGCGGCCGTTCCCGTTTGGCAGTCGTTGTTACGCGAACTCGACGAGCTCCGGAACTTGGGAACGACGATCGTTCTCCTGTGCCATACGGTCGTGGTTAATTTCAAGAGTCCCGAGGGGCCGGATTACAATCGGTTCGTTCCGGAGCTCCCGCCGCCGTTGTGGTCGGCGACGAAAAAAATCGCCGATATGGTTTGTTTTATCAATTTCAATACGCAAGTTTTACACGTCGACGAGCAATCGAACACGGGAAAGGGGGCCGGCGGCTCGAATCGAGTTTACTATTTCGACAGGCGGCCGGCGTTCGACGCGAAGCAACGACACGGGATCGGGCCGTTAATGGCCGGATCGGGATCGCCGGCCGGGGATTTTCGGGCGTTCGTCGAGACGGTTAAAGCCGGGCTCGCGACCGCGAAGCCGGGGAAGTCGGTCGACGACCCGCCGGAAGCGATCGACATTCCCGAGGAATCGACGGCGGCCGGATCCGGGGAATAATCCGGTCGGCGACTCCCGCCGGCGATGTTCGCCGGCGGGTTGTTTTTCAACTCAGAACGGAGCACGCGACACAATGGCATTTTACCAGGCGAAGATTGACGATCATTTCCCGACGACGAGCTCGAAAAAGGGGACGCCGGGGATTCATTTCTCGGGAACGATTCTCGCGGAGAAACGGGGCGAGGAGTTCGTTCCCGTCACGCCGCGAAATGTTTCGTTCCAGATGTGGTTTTCGTCGACGTCGAAAAAACAGAGGGATTTTAATCTAAAAAAACTGGCTCACGCCGGGTTTCAAGGCGGGGGGCTCGCGGGCTTGAATCTCGCCGGAAAGCTCGTCGAGCTCTCGTCGCATTCCGAAAGCTATAACGGGAACGATTCGGAGAAATTCGAGCTCGCCCTCCCGCCAGGCGAGGGCGGCGGCGGCGGGAACTACGAACGCGACGACCAGGCCGGGTTGGCGATCGATGCCCTATTCGCCAGCGAAGGGGCCGGGGGTTCGGTTTCCAGCGGTTTCGACGACACGCCGCCGCCGGCGGCCGGTGGTTACGACCCGGGCAACGGTCCAGGCGAGGACGTTCCGTTTTGACGATCGGCGGGAGCCGAACACAAGGCCGGCGGGCCGGGCGATCGACCCGCCGGCCGTTTTTCGAGGGGAGTGGAATGAAAACGACGAAAACATTCAAAGCCGGCTCGCCGCTCTCTGACGTGATACATTTCGCGATGGTCGAGCCGTCGAACGTGGGCGGGGTGTCGCATACCAGGCCGGGGAGCCGGGCGACAACGCTCGACCAGTCGCTCCGCGTTACGGTCGAGCTCGTCGCCGCCAGGAAGTTCGACCCGTCGCCCGTGCTCGTCGAGTTCGGTCTCGAATCGGTCGCGGGTGCGGTCGACGAGTTTCTCGAATACAAACGCGACGAGCTCCGGAAAGCCGTTCGGTCGATAAAGTCGCTGCGTCGGCTGTTGAAACCATTCGACGGCAAGCCGGCCGACCTGGAATCGGCGATCGTCGAGTCGATGCGACACGGTTGGACGGGGATTTTCGACAAGTCGAGCTCTCAGGGCGGCGGCTCGCGAGCGATCGGCAGGAAGGGGGGGAGCAATGGCGGAGAATGGTGAAAGGGCGGGAGAATCGACGCCAGGGGCCGAACGGATGCGATTTGTCGTTCCGTCGGCCGGCAAGGCGGCCGACGCGGCCGCCAGGCGGCGGGAACGCCGGGCGGAGCTCGCCGAGCACGAACGACGTCACGATATTAACGAACGGCTCGCCGTGCTCCGAATGGATGTCGGGAGCCGTCTCGACCCGTTCACGACGACGCTCGGTTCGTATGAGATTTACGACGACGAGCAAATTCAGGCGGTGGCCGCTCTGCGGGATTACTGCGAAAACGTCGAGGAGCGGTTCGCGGCCGGCGATGGGTTGTTTCTAATCGGGCCGCCCGGAACGGGAAAAGATCATTTGGCGATCGCGGTCGCCAGGTGGGCGGTTATCACGTTGGGCGTGTCGGCCCGGTGGGTGACAGGCCCGGGGCTCCGGGGCGAGCTCCGCGACGGAATCACGGATGGGCGGAAAGAGGGGGCGACGCTCTCGCCCTACATTTCGGCCGACCTGCTTATTCTTTCCGACCCGGTCGCTCCTGGTTCGCGGCTGACGGATTTCCAGGTCGACGCGATGTTCCGAATCGCGGACGAACGAAACCGACGCCGGCGGCCGACGTTTGTTACGGCGAATTTCGCCGACGATGACGACGCGGAGAAACTTATCGGCTCTCAGGTTTTAGATCGGCTCTCTCACGGGGCAACTCGTCGTATTTGTTCGTGGGAAAGCTATCGAACGAAGGGGAAATGATGAAAGTGGTGCTCGTCAAATTATTCCGCGACATTCACGGGGAATTTTCGACACATATTCGGCCGATAGAAATGTCGATTGCTCCGTTCGTGGGGCTCGGTGTCGTTATGAATAAAATGCACGATCCCGAGGAAATCACAGGCGTTTTTATATCGTCGGGCGGCGAGGTTGTCGCGGTGATTGAGTTCGACGATTGGGGGCAGGAAGCCGGAAATTTTGCGGGTGCGGAATTGGGGGAGTGGGATTCTCAAATGGCGTATAACCTGGAAGGGTGGGATCTGCTGGCGAACGACGATCGAGGTCAGATCGGATTGTACGGTTGGGGGGAAGATCCCGAGCCGAATGTTTCTACGAAACTATTTGAAAGGGGAAATGATGGCAAAGAAAAAGACGAAACCGAAGCCGGGAACGCCGGCGGGCCAGTTGGCTGATTGGCTCGACGAAATTCCCGGCGAGGTCCAGGCGGCGGCCGACGTTTATGAAAAAGCGATGTCGGCGAAAAACAAATCGACGGGGAAGTTCAACACGTCGCGGGATAATCTCATCGACGCGATGAAATCGACAGGTTGTAAGCGATGCCCGATTCGAGGCGGGGCGTCGGTGATTGAGCTCGTCGAGGACGACAAAGTGAGAGTCAAAAAACGGGAGGAGAACGACGCGGATTGACGACACGAGCGGGGACCGGCGGCGATCGGCTCCCGCGTTTTTCTGTTTGGGAGGGTTTTATGGATTGGCCCGAGGCGTTCGTTTTGGTCATGCGGTCATTTTTCGGAGTGGTCGCGTTTTGCGCGTTCTGTTGGGCGGTTGTTCGTATTTGAATTTAACGAAACAAAGGCGACGAAATGAAAATCGAGAAACCTGCGACACTAAGAAACGCCGAGGGAAAGCCGTTCTCGTCATGGAAACCGGCGGAGAAATTCGCGTTCATTTGGGCTCGCGATGGGTTCGACGGCGGCGAGCCCGAGACGGAGTTCGCGTTCGACCCGGTGCGGAAATGGCGGTTTGATTTCTGTTGGCCGGAATTCAAAATCGCCGTCGAGATTGACGGTTTCGGTTACGGACATCAGGCGAAAAATCGGATTTCCGACAACAACGAAAAACGGAACGCGGCGATTGAAGCCGGTTGGCTCGTGCTCGTGTTCGACTCGGCGTTGCTGAATAGTGCGGAAAAAGTGGCCGACGCGGTCGAGCTCGCATGTCGGGTTTTGATGAACGCGGCGGCCGACCTGGAACCGGCGAATAGACGGAGGCCGAAATAATGGACGAAACAACGAAAGCGATTTTCGATTTCTGTGAGGCCGGCGGGTGTCTCACGTTCGGGTATGGCGGCGGCGGCGAGCGAAAGGCCGTCGGGCTCCACGGCGACAAGCAATTCGGCGGGGAGGTCTACGGGAGCTCCCGAATCATCGAGGCTGTGTCGGTGGAGATGTCCGGGCCAGGCGGCGGGAGTGTAATCGCCCGGGAAATCAGGTTTATAGAACACGTCGTCGACGAGTTGATCGCCGACGCGAAAAAGGGGGAATGATGAACGGACAAACGCTCAGACGATGGGACAAAAAGCCGTGGCGGCAAACGAAATTCCAAGGGAAACTATTACTACAAACGCCGGTCGACCTGGTGCTATTCATGGAACTGATCGAGAGAATCGAACCGGGGCTGATCGTCGAATTCGGCGTGCTGCAAGGCGGGTTCGCCCGGTGGTTGCGAATGATGACGGCGAGGCTAGGTTTCGAGACATTGGTCGGGGGCGTCGACCTGGTGGTTCCCGAGGATTTCTATAGTGGGTATGGAAACGGGCGGGTTGATTCGATCGCTCGTGATAGTCTCGACCCGATGACGGCCGACGCGGTCGATTTTTGGATCGGGGAGTTCGCGGTTTTTCGCCCGGCGATTATCATCCTCGACGACGATCACGAGCCCGAGCACGTCGCCGCCGAATTGGCGTCCTATCTCCCGTTATTGAAACCCGGCGACTGGATTGTCGTTTGTGACACGGTTCCCGTTCGCGGGTTAGAGGGGGCCGTTCGGCGGTTCGTCGACGCGAGCGATCGAATCGAGATTGTCGACGTCGATCGGTTCGGGCTCTCAAATCATCGCGGCGGCTGGTTAAGGGTTGTTGAGGGGGCGAAGTTTTGAAAATCTACCTCGCAACGATCGAGGTCGCGGCGATCGTTTCCGGCGGGCGGTATTCTGTCGAGTCGGTGTTTATTACGTTCCCGGGCGTGTCGGTCGATATGGCGTGGGTTATCGGTCGGGCCGCCGCGGATGAAATGGTCGCCGGGGCCGGTTCGGAATCGGGCGGGTGGAAACAGGGGGTCGGGTTCTTACTTCAAGGTTCCCGGGTTTCCGTCGAGTGCGTGTCGGTCGTCGAGGTTTACGTCGGCTCGGCGGCCGAACACGTGGAAGGGGGGCCGCGTGTCTAATACGTTCGACCTCCCGATTCTTGAATGCCGGCACGGCGAGATCCAGGCCGCGTTAAAATTCCCGCCCGACGTCGTGAATTTTGCGGGTTACTGGTTTTCGACGCAAACGAAATATCGGCAAATGAGATTGATAAAGGCGGGCGGGATATGGGCGATTCTCGCCGAGGTTTGGCTCGCGAATTGTCACAAGCTCGACCAGATTCTCGACATTTCGTGGACTAATTTCATATGGAAGCAATTGTGCTGGTCGTCGAGTCGATTGCTGCAAAAGGTCGACGCGAGCACGGCGAAAGATCGAACGATCGGGCTCGACAAGCCGATCGACCTCGACAGGATGGTCGACGCCGAACTGATGGTCGAACGGGTTCAACTCGTTCTCCGGTCGTTGACGTATCGCGAGCGGGAAATCATCAAACTAAGGTATGGAATCGGCGACGGTTTTAGCTATACGCTGACGGAATGTTCGCGTATTTTCAGGGTGTCACGGGAGCGAATTCGGCAAATTGAAAACAAGGCGTTGAGGAAATTACAGCACGGAACTAGGGCGTCGAAATTAGAATGTTTCTTGTAAACGCGGATTGACAGGCGAGCCCGGGGCCGGGTAGGCTCCGGATCGACAGGAAATTCGAGCTCGGGCGAGGCCCGTTTCGTCGCGGGTGTGTTTCGTTGCTGGTGTGGTCACTCCGCCGGCCGATCCATTCTCGCCTCGCCCGAGCTCGGCTTTCCTATTCGGCGACGACAATTCGACGCAACGATCGGCGGAAGGGGCGGAAACGCTCCGCGATCGTCCCGACGACGGCGGGTTAAAGCCGGCGACAAAGGTTCCCCAGTCGGCAACGGGCCGGCGGCCGTGACAACGCGACGACGAACAATCGCGGTCTCGGGGCGGTGTGCGGGTGAAACCCGGCCGACATCGAAAACAAAACCAGGCCGGTTGGTGTGTTCCGTCTTTCGTCCGTGCGACGCGACAGACACGCGGCTCCGTCTAACAGACGGGGTCGGTGCGTCCGTTTCCGCCCGGCAACGCAAACTAACAATAATCGGAGGTCACAAAATGCAAACAGGCGACCAGGTCCGACTAAGGAACGATTTGTCGACGGTTTGGGGCGGTTCGTATGGCAAAGGGGCCGAATATACGATTTGGCGTCGGTTCTCGACACGGTCGGGCGACAGGCTCGCGTTGGCTGACGTAGACGGGCGAGTTGTTTTTTCTTGTATCCGGTTGGATCAGGTCGAGGGGATCGAATAGTGGCCGTTAGTAACATCGAGCAAACTTGACGGGATGCGGGGTTCGGGACGGGTTCAAACGACACGCGAGCAATTACAAAAAAGTACAAAAAAGTGCAAAAGTGGCAGGAATTCCGGACAACTCCCGGCCGCTCTGGATTGTGACATCGGAACGCCAGGGGGCCGGCTCTTTTCAACGCTCTTGACACTCCCGGCCGTTTCGCGATAGGCTCCCGACGTTCGGCGAAAACACGGTTCGAGTCACAAAGGGGAAGACGATGAGAGATATTTTTTCAATCGGGCAGGAATTGGCGGAGGCGAGTCGCGAAGTCTACAAGCGACCGCGACGCGACGCACATTTTCGGCTTTTCGACCTGGAAGATGAAATGATGGCGGCCGTCGAACGGTTCGATAGTCTGGAATCGATTCCTCGGGCCGTTATGGAATTAGGGGGGCCGGTCGACGCTCTCGCCGAAAAACTCGGCAATTTCGCGGCGAACATGGGAATTCCGTTTTCGTGGGAAATCGACAAGTCGAGCGGTGGCGGGGTTACGATGACCGCAATCGAGGAGCTATTCGAGCTCTCGGCGATGGCGGCGTCTGTTCAACGCGGGTTTAATCGCCAGGCCGACCAGGCCGACCCGGAGCCCGAGACGCCGCTCGGCGAGCAATTCAGCACGCCGGCGGCCGATGACGACCAGGCGGCCGACCGTGGGACCACGGCGGAAAGGAACGCCGCCGCCGAGGATGTGGCGGACATGGAAGCCGGCGAAAGAAAAACGCATCGGCCCGACGAGCCCGACGAGGCGATTCTCCGCGACGGCGGCCCGACCGACGCCGACCAGGGGCTCGCCGACGGCACGGGAAGCGATTCGGTTCCCGCCGGTTGATTCGATTACACTTTCCGACACGTCGGCCGCCTGGTCGACGTGTCGTTTCGTATCAACTCGCGAAAGGGGTTCTATGATCGTTCTAAATGAGGTCGCGACGCCGGCCGGGGAACACGAATCGCTCCGCGACGTGTATTTCCTCGACAACTACGACCCGGCGGAGGAGTATTTCGTCGACGTGTCGACGTTGCCGATGGGGTTGGCTGACGGGCAAAGCGGCGGGGCCGGCCTGGTGCGGCTCCCGGTGGTGTCGGTCGGTCGAATCGACGGGGCGTGTTACTTCTCGCCCGACATGCGGTTCGTCGCCTATCCGGGGGCCGTTTGTTTGCTCCCGGCGGAGCTCGACGTCGCTTTCGACGTGTGGAACGTCGGCGGCGGTTTCAGGTCAAAGCTGACGATCTGCGGGCTGGTGGTGTTATCGACGCCGACCTATGCGTCGCGGGCGGCGGCTCTCGACCCGGTTGTTCGGTGGTGCGGTCGTCAGGAGCCCGGCGTTTTCGTGTTTTCCGACCTGATCGCCGAATTGCTCGAAACGCCAAACGACACGCCAAACGACACGCCGCCGGGTGGTTGGGCGGCGGAGTTGAAATTCGACTCCGACTCGTCGTTCGGGGTGGGATCGTGAAAGTGACACTCGCCGGCCGGGTCGTGAATGTCGCCGCCGGCGACCTGGTCGACATCGAAATCCGACGAACTGTTCGCGTGAGGCTCCTCGAATGTCACGTCGCCGACCCGGCAACGACGCCGGGAATCGATGCCCGGGCAAAGCTGATCGACATCACGTTCGGCCGGCCGGTCGAACTCGACGTCGAGCTCGACGACCTGGATTTACTCAAACGGGGGTGGGGCTCAGGTCGCGTAAGGACGCTGGGGCCGAACGGCGTCGACGTGGCGGCCGTTATGGTCGCCGATGGGTTCGCGGTCGCCAGGAAGGGAAAATGATGGCTCGGGCTCCCTGGTTATACGACGACCTCGATCGCCTCGCGAATCGGCTCGCCGGGCAACTCAAAAAAGAGGCTCGGCGAATCATCGGATCGAACGCCGCGTCGGTGGCGGTTCGCGATCGGTTTAATACTCTCGCCGATGATCTCATTGTGGCCGTTAGTCTGAAGTACGGGCCGCTGCCGGATCGTTCGGCCGTGTGGCGGGTTCGTCTGGTCGACATCGTTCGGCGGGCTCACGTTCTACTCGGCGACGACGACCAGGCGGTCGATCCGATGACGTTCGAGAAACGGAAGGGGATGTGATGAAACTCGCCGTAGCGTGTCGTGCGTCCGACATCGAAACCGTTCGGGGGTGGATTCTCGACGAGTATGGGGCCGAAATCAAAGCGACGTTGATTCGGCGGGAGTTCGTGAGACATCGACGACAGGCTGGTTACGCGAGCACGGAACGGTGGACGGATGGTACGTGGAGAATGTGGTTGAGAAATCGGTTTGTTTCGTTTTGGGGTATGGCCGGGAAAACTGGTTTCCAGGCGGTCGAGTTTCCGCCCGTTCTGCTACACGTTTTTTCAATCTCGATTCTTGAAACGGCCGAACAGATAGATCGACTCAAGTTCGGGCGAGACGAAGGGCATTCCGTGAAGTTCGCCCGAAGTAAGATTTCGACAACAAATCGACAAGACGTGGGGCCGGTCGACGGCACGGCCGCGAACGTGGGGCCGCCAGAAATGAAACGGAAGGGGATGTGATAATGGCGAACAAGCGATCGATCGAGGAGTGTTTACGGTCGGCAATGTCACGCGGAGGATCCCGAACGACAACACAAGCGGCGAAACAATTCAAGTTCCCGTCGAATTCAGTATCTGTTGTTTTAGATGGGATGTTGAGTCGCGGGGCTGTCGTCCGTGAATTGACGGGGCGAAAAATAAGCGGCCCGAAGCCCGAATATAGGTATTTTCTAGCAAAGGAACTGAATGGCGGGACTACAGGCGTCGGCCCGAATGATGATGAAACGATCACGGGAAGCGAATCGGAAATCACTCCTCGCGAGGGGGGCGAGGGTTAAGGGGGTCGCGGTGACGGCTCCCCAGGTGGGCGGAACGAAACAGAAACGGAATGCCCGGTGTGGGTGCGGGAGCGGTCTGAAGTTCAAGCGGTGTTGTTCCAACAAAGGGGAAACCGATGGAAAAATATAGGCCAGTGGCAGACGAGACGACAGGCGAACGGGAGTCGTGTGGAAATTGCGTGTGTTGGTTGGCCGAGGCGGCTCCCGTGGGGGGTGTCTTGTTCGGTGCGTGTCGACACTCACCCCCTGTTGTTGTCTCATCGGAGGATGCCAAACAATCGCGACAAGAGGATTCCGCGTGGTGTCGGCAATGGGAGGCGAGGTTGGTCTATATCGACGATTCATTCGGAACGGGGGCCGGCGGCGATGTCGACGGGAATCGGCTGATCCGAGGTGAGGGCGAGGGCGGCGGGCCGTAGGTACTTTCTGGCCGTTATGCGTCCTGTTGTGGGCGGGAACTACCAAAAAGACGTGTTTAATTGAGTAATATCGACTATGTCGAGTTTCGAGAAACAAGGCCACGGGGAGTCGGTCGATTGGTTTAGTCCGCCCTGGATCACGAAACGGCTCGGCGAGTTCGACCTCGACCCGTGTGGAAATCGCGACGACCTGGTCGACGCGAAGCGGTCGATCATTCCGCCGGCCGACGGGCTCGTCGAGAAATGGTCGGGACGTGTCTGGATGAACCCGCCGTTCGGAACGGGAGTGATCGACAGTTGGTTCGGTCGGTTCGTCGAGCACGGGAACGGCGTCGCAATTCTCCCGGCTCGTGTCGAAACGAATCTCTGGCAGGACATGATTTTCGCCAGGTGCGACGCGGCGTTTTTCTTTCGCCGGCGGGTTCAATACATCGGAGACGACGGCAAGCTATCG
>Ga0114999_10005536_pt1 | contig 14852 bp, 16 predicted proteins | sample ArcticOcean_MG_C_3_FD_89820 | JGI IMG/M metagenome (GOLD analysis project Ga0114999, IMG submission 89820) | Marine microbial communities from western Arctic Ocean - ArcticOcean_MG_CB8_126 | ecosystem: Environmental > Aquatic > Marine > Oceanic | place: Arctic Ocean: Canada Basin | collected...
CGATGAGGACGTGACAACGGCTATTGAGCTAGCCAACGCAGCAGCGTTTGTTGCCAGTCTTCCTGACGGCGTAGAAACGCGAATTGGCGAAAGAGCGTGCGCCCTTTCTGGTGGGCAGCGGCAGCGCATAGCGTTAGCGAGGGCTCTCGTACGACGCCCTCGCTTACTGATCCTCGACGATGCAACGTCAGCGGTCGACCCATCAGTGGAGACCGCCATTCTCCGAGGTCTCCGCTCCGCCGAGCTGCCATCGACTGTGGTGATCATCGCCTATCGCTCGTCTTCTATCTCCCTCTCCGATGAGGTGTTCTATATTGACGGCGGCAATGTTGTCGCTCGAGGAACTCACGAAGAGCTACTGGCTACTCAGCCCGGCTACGCAACCCTGCTTATCGCCTACGAGTCAGCCGGGGAGGGCGCATGAGCGATAAGGGCTCTGGAGCTGCGTCCGTATTGGTAAAGACTCTGCGGGAGGTCCCAGCATTCACCAAGGGGGTGGGCCTGACTCTCGGATTTGTTGCTTTGGGATCTGGTGTTGAGTTGATCCCGCCGATCCTGGTGCAGCGGGTCATCGACAACGTCGATACGTTCAGCAAAGGCGTCCTGTACCAATGGGGTGGGCTGGCCCTCGCGGGTGTAATCTTGTCTGCGCTTGCGAGCCGAGCCGGACGAACGCGGTTGGCCGTCGCAGCTGCGCACGGTTTGCATGACATACGGGTCATGACTTTCGGTCGCTTGCATCAGCGCTCGATCCTTCATACGCAGGAGCAACGCCGCGGGGCCCTCGTCGCGAGGGTCACTGCCGACATCGACGCGATTCAACGGTTCTTCGACTGGGGTGGTGTCGGCCTCCTTGTCGGTCTGGCTCGGGTGCTGTTCACCATGACACTGATGTTCTTGCTGTCATGGAAGTTGGCTGCGCTGGTCGGGGCAACCACAGCGCTGTACGTGTTCTTGTTGATCAAGTTTCAGAAGGTGCTGGGAAGAGCTCACGACCGAGCCCGGGGATCTGTTGCTAACGCCATGGCCATTGCAGGTGAGGCGGTGAGTGGGGTCCCCACTATCAGAGCCCACGGAGCCGAGAAGCACATTCTGGGTAGATTGAGTAAAGCACTTGAGCGGGAGTTCTGGTCCGATTTCAAAGCACGCGTGATGGGGAACGCCCTGTTCGCGACCGCAGAGCTGTATTCCGGAAGTATCACGGCGGGAGTTGTGGTGGTAGGTGTGCTTCTCGGTATCCAAGACGCGTTCACAGCTGGTGAGTTGGTGGCGTTTATGTTGCTTGTTGCCCTGTTGGTGGACCCACTGCAGACCATGGTCGAAACAATCGACTCAATGCAGAGCGCCGCAGCTGGCCTGCGCCGCATCTTCAAGGTTCTGGATGCCGACATCGAGGTTTCGGATCCTGGTGAGTCTGGGACACCGCTCCCTGCTGGAGGGTTTGGAGTAGCTGCTACTGGCGTTTCGTTCGCCTACGGAGACGGGCCCGATGTGTTGAGTGACATCGACGTCGCAGTCGGTGCTGGGCAGCGGATCGCCGTCGTGGGCGAGACTGGTTCGGGCAAGACGACGTTCAGCAAGTTGGTTGTTCGGCTGATGGAGCCGAAAGCCGGGCAGATCTCGCTCGCAGGCATCCCTATCGACCGCATTCCGTTCAAATCGTTGAGGTCTCGAGTCACGTTTGTGCCGCAAGAGGGATTCCTGATGGACGGCACAGTGCTGACAAACGTACAGTTTGGTAAGCCTGCCGCCACCAGAGATGAGGTTCGCAAGGCCTTCGAAGACTTGGGGCTGGGAGCCTGGCTAGATGGGTTGTCCGATGGTCTGGATTCAGAGGTGGGCGAGCGCGGAGCCAAGCTGTCAGCGGGGGAGCGACAGCTCGTTGCTCTGACGCGGGCCTGGATTGTGAACCCTGATCTGCTGGTGCTCGATGAGGCGACTTCGGCTGTCGACCCTGCCCTGGAGTTGCAACTACGTGACGCCCTGAACCGTCTGTTGGAAGGCCGCACCAGTCTCACGGTCGCCCACCGGCTCTCAACCGCCCAGGCCGCCGACGCCGTCCTGGTCTTTGATCAAGGTCAGCTAGTCGAGCGAGGGACCCACGTCGAGTTGGTCGCTGCTGGTGGCATCTACACGAAGATGTTTGAAGACTGGATGGCAGGCACAACCAGTTCAGCTTGAGCCAGTCCGCTTCGCTCTAGGGGGAAGCAGCGCCTCTGTCTTGGCTCTGACCGGCATGGAAGCCGCTGCTCCTTGCACTTGCACTGAAAGGCTGGCTGCTGCAGCACCCCAGGCTGCTGCAGCGAAGATGTTCGCCCCTTCGGCCAACGCAGCAGCAAGGTTCCCGCAGAAGCAATCGCCAGCTCCCACGGTGTCGACCACCTTCCCCGCCGGGAAACTTGGGATCAGGCGACTTTCTGTTTGGGTTGCGACCAACACTCCGGCCTCCCCGATGGTGACAAGCACCGCTTCTAGTTGGTAGCGGGATAGCAGCGTTCTGGCGAGATCCTCCGGCTCTCCGTCTCGACCTACAAGCGCTGCTGCTTCAGTTTCGTTGGGCACAATGACGTCGATCACTTTGAGTAGCTCTTCTGGAACTTCCTGGGCTGGAGCAGGGTTTAGAACGACGAGCGTGTTGGCGGCTCGGGCGATCCTTCCCGCTTCTATGTTCGCCTCCATTGGTATTTCGAACTGGAGCAACAACGCGTCGGCCTTCTCAATGAGCGGTGCCGATGTCCTAACTCGGTCACGCGTCACGTCAGCGTTCGCGTTTGGGACGACCACAATGGAGTTCTCTCCGGTGCTCGTAACGACAATATGGGCGATGCCGGTGCCCAGCGGTGACCTGCCTAGGGCCGAGATGTCGACGCCCGCATCGACGAGGACCTTGACAGGCAAGTCTGCAAAGCTGTCGGATCCAACGGAACCGATGAACGTAGTCTCAGCCCCGGCTCGAGAAGCTGCAACGGCTTGGTTGAGGCCCTTTCCTCCGGCGAACACATCGAACTGAGTGCCAGTGATGGTTTCGCCCGGTAGAGGGTGGCGCCGCGCGTACGCCACCAAGTCGCTGCTCATACTCCCGACAACGCAGACACTTCTCATGGTTGGAGCCTAATCACAACCCGATGAGAGCTAGAGCCAAACCCACCCCCCAACCCCAAGTGCGCGCACTTGGGGCTTCGTTGGGGGTGCTCGGAATGGCGGTGGTGGTAGCACTCAGAAGTTATTACGATTCTGCCAGCGCTGATGCGCGGGGTTGTATGGAAAAATCGTCGGTGAGCAAGCAAGTAGCAGAGGGTCTAGATGCCAACCTCAACGGCAGCGGATCACTCTTTGGGTCCATCTTGGCCGGGCTTCTCGTCGGTTACTTTCTTGACCGATGGCTCGGTACGTCTCCGTGGCTCACCATTGGCGCGACGCTACTTGGTATCTACTCGGGATCGTTACGGCTCTGGGCCACTGCAAAAGAAGAAGAAGAGAAGTACCTAACGGAGCGCAAGCAACTTGGACGTTGAACGACGAATAGCCGATAACACTGCCAAACGAGCGATCTTCGTGGCCCCGGTATTCATCGGCATTTTTTGGCTGATAAGTGGGACTGGCGCAGCCGTCGCGGCGCTCGTAGGTACCGCGGTTGTAGTGGGTAATTTCATGCTTGCAGGACGGATCTTGTCCGTCGCCGCGCGGATCTCTCCGGCGGCTTATCATGCGGCCGCATTGTTCGGTTTTGTGTTGCGGCTCGGTCTGCTTACCATAGCCATGGTGGTGCTTACCAAGCTGTTTGAGCTTGATCGCACGGCGTTCGCAATTACAACGGTGGGGATGTATCTCGTCCTTCTTAGTTGGGAGACCGTCATGGTTTCCCGTGGATCTGAAAGAGAGTTGGAGTGGAGCAACTAATCCTCGCTGAAGGGTGCAACGTCGCTGAAGTGACGATGTGCGCTCCGGCAGAAGTCTCCGAGCTCTTCCAGTTCGCGGCTCCGTGGCCTGAGTTAGCGGCCTGGTTCACCCGCACACAGATGCTGATCCTCCTGATCCCCGTGATCGTGATCGGGTTGTTCTGGTTGGCTCTTCGCAACCCCAAACTGGTCCCCGGCAAGCTCCAGATGGCGGTTGAATCCGCATACAGCTTGGTTCGCAACGACATCGGCAAAGACGTTATCGGCCCTGGTGGCGAGAAGTACGTCCCGTACCTGCTGTCGGTATTCATGTTCGTGTTGATCGGAAACTTCTACGAGATCACCCCGTTTGTTAACTTCCCAGTCACCTCTCGGATTGCGATTCCGGGGTTCTTGGCCGTCTTCACTTGGATCATTTTTGTTGTAGCTGCCGTCCGGAAGCAAGGCCTAGCGTACTTTGGCCACCTGATATGGCCGCCCGGAGTACCTATCGCCCTCAAGCCACTTCTGGGAGTCATTGAGTTGGTCTCCACACTCTTAGTTCGTCCCTTCTCTCTTGCAGTCCGGTTGTTCGCAAACCTCGTGGCCGGTCACCTCATGCTGAGCTTGTTGCTTGGTACAGCTGGAACCTTCATCTGGGCTTCGCTCACCAACCCAGAGATCGGGTACGGAAAGGGAGCGCTCGGTATTGCTTGGTTCGTCATGGGCCTCGGTATCTTCATGTTCGAAATGCTTGTGGCATTCCTGCAGGCATACATTTTCACACTGCTTTCCGCGGTGTACATCCAGTCATCAATTCATCCAGATCATTAGTCAGAAATAGACAAGGAGAAATACAATGGATCTAGCAGCTGCTGAAGCGATCAAAGGCGGATTACTTGTTATGGGATACGGTCTCGCCGCTGTCGGTCCCGGTATCGGCATCGGCATTGTCGTCGGAAACGCGATTCAGGCCATGGCTCGCCAGCCAGAAGCCGCAGGCATGGTTCGGACAACCATGTTCTTGGGAATTGCCTTTACCGAGGCTCTCGCCCTAATCGGTTTCGTCCTCTTCTTCTTGGCCTAGGAGCTACGAATGACGAACGTACTCATTCTGGCTGCGGAAGAAGCAGAAGGCGCCGAAGGCGGCGCCAGCTTGTTGCTCCCGCATCTAAACGAACTGGTGCCAGGCCTCATCGCTTTCGCCCTCATCTTCTTCTTCATTTGGAAGAAGGCTGGGCCAGCCCTGAACCAACTCGCCGCTGATCGTCAAGCCGCGATCTCTGGGCAGATCAAGGAAGCCGAAGCCGCAAAGGCCGAAGCGCATTCCTTGCTCGAGGATTACAAGCAACAGGTAAGCGGCGCCAAGGCAGAGGCGAACGCCATTGTCGAAGACGCTCGCAAGTCCGCCGACGTCGTGAAGGCTGGCATTGTTGCCGAGGCCAACGATGAGGCCGCTGCCATTCTCATGAAGGCTCAGGCCGACGCAGACGGAGAAAAGGCTCGTGCTCTTGCTGAGGCTCGTAACGAGGTGGCCGGACTGTCAGTTGCTCTCGCTGAGAAGGTCGTTGGCGGAAGCCTCGATGCTGACAAGCAGAAGGCGCTCATCGACCAGTACATCGCTGAGCTCGAAGGGGAGTAGCCGATGAGCGATCGAGTCAAGGCGTACGCCACAGGGATCTATGAGATCGCCCGTGGTGAGGGTCAGGCAGAACGTGTGGAGCGAGAGTTGTACAGCATCGGTGGCGCCGTTGCGGGCAACGTCGAGCTTCATGCGACCCTGTCGGATGCTCGGGTCCCCTCAGAGCGCAAGGCTGGCATCATTGCCGACCTGCTCGGAGGCCGTGCGTCGGACCTCACCGTGGCAATTGCTTCTTTTGTTGTAGCCGCAGGCCGCGCTGGGGAACTTGAGGAGATCGCGCAATCCATCTCCGCAGCAGCTGCCTCGTCCGAAGGCAGGGAAGTTGCGACAGTCAGAAGCGCTGTTGCTCTTGATGACGCGACAGTCGACCGGCTCACGGCTGCGCTTGTCAAGGCCACCGGCAGGAATGTAGAAGTAAAGGTCGTTGTTGACCCAACTGTGCTCGGCGGGATCGTCGCAACAGTTGGCGACACGGTGATCGACGGCTCGATCCAGAAGAAATTGGCCGGGCTCCGTTCGGCTATGACCGCCTAAGGACACATACATGGCAGATCTAACAATCAGCGCTGCAGAGATCACTCAGGCGCTCAAAGACAACCTTGCTGACTGGGAACCATCAGTAGAGCAAGAGACCGTTGGGTACGTTTCAGCAGTTGCTGATGGCGTGGCCAAGGTAACGGGCCTTCCCAACGCAATGGCTTCGGAACTCCTTGAGTTCACTGGCGGTTTGCTTGGTGTGGCGCTCAATCTGGACGAAGACGACATTGGCGTCGTCCTTCTTGGCGATGCATCCCACATTGAAGAAGGCTCGGTCGTGAAGACCACCGGAGATGTGCTCTCCGTACCGGTCGGTGATGGCATGCTTGGCCGAGTGGTGAACGCCCTAGGCGACCCGATCGATGGCAAGGGACCAATTGAAGCCGCAGAGCGTCGACTCCTTGAGACGCAGGCACCTTCGGTTGTGGAACGCAAACCGGTTGAAGAACCGCTCCAGACAGGGATCAAAGCCATTGATGCGATGACTCCCATCGGACGTGGCCAGCGTCAGCTCATCATTGGCGATCGTCAGACAGGTAAGACTGCCATCGCTGTCGATACCATCATTAACCAAAAGGGTCTAGACGTTAAGTGTATCTATGTGGCAATTGGGCAGAAGGCCTCTACTGTCGCCGAAGTTGCCAGAACGCTCGAAGAGTATGGCGCCATGGAATACACAGTCATTGTGAACGCTACGGCTTCTGATGCGGCGGCCCTACAGATGTACGCTCCGTACGCCGGTTCGGCCATGGGCCAGTATTGGATGTATAAGGGCGAGCATGTGCTCATTGTCTTTGATGACCTCACCAAGCAGGCCATTGCCTACCGTGAGATTTCGCTGCTCCTCCGCCGTCCTCCAGGGCGTGAGGCCTACCCCGGTGATGTGTTCTATCTCCACAGCCGTCTCTTGGAGCGTTGCGCAAAGCTCTCTGATGAGCTCGGCGCTGGATCGATGACTGGCTTGCCGATTATCGAGACCAAGGCTGGAGACATCTCTGCCTACATCCCCACCAACGTGATTTCGATCACAGACGGCCAAATCTTCCTGGAGACTGATCTGTTCTTCTCTGGCATCCGTCCGGCTATCAACGCCGGTGAGTCAGTCTCGCGTGTTGGTGGTGCTGCTCAGGTCAAAGCGATGAAGAAGGTGGCTGGTCCGCTTCGACTCAATCTTGCTCAGTACCGTGAGCTTGCTGCGTTTGCCGAGTTCGGTTCCGAGCTTGATGACGCTTCGCTGGCTCAGCTATCAAGAGGTGAGCGAGTCGTAGAGACGCTTAAGCAGGGTCAGTACTCGCCCATGCCAGTCGAGGATCAGGTCTTGGTCATCTTCGCTGTAACTGAGGGCCATGCTGACTCCATCGAAACGAGTGATATGGCAGCCTTTGAGGCAGGCCTCATCGACTACGTCAAGCTTCACAATGGGGATCTGCTCACGACCATGCGTGACACGGGCAATCTCCCCGACGTTGACGCGCTCGTTGGCGCAATCAATGCCTACAAGGACACGCTAGGAACAGGGGAGTAGCCAAGTGGCTTCAGCCGAGCTTCGGGATATTCGCCGCAGGATCAAGTCCGTTGAAGCAACGGCCAAGATCACGCGCGCCATGGAGCTCATCGCAGCTTCACGGATTCCGAAGGCGAGCGCTCGAGTCAACGCATCCAAGCCCTATTCAACCAAGATGGTTGAGGTCATTTCAAAGGTCTCTACTTCAGCAGGAACCGCTGGGCATCCTCTTCTTGAGCAACGTGAGGTGAATACGGTTGGGGTATTGGTGGTCGCATCGGACCGCGGTCTGTGCGGCGCCTACGCCACGTCTGTGATCCGGCTCGCGGAAAGGCAGGTCGAGGTGCACCGTGCCGCTGGGCACAAGATCAGGATTTACGCCGTTGGTAAGAAGGCTCAGGCCTACTTTTCCTACCGTAAATTTGACGTCGAGCGGGCTTTCTTGGGGGTTACCGACCGCCCGGGGTATGGCGATGCCCGAGCTGTGGCAAACAAGCTCATGGGTGATTACGCATCGGGTCGCATTGACGGGGTTGATGCGTTCTACACGCAGTATCTCTCATCAGCCGTTCAAGAACTTGCCGAGTATCAGCTCCTGCCAGTGACTGCCCCTGAAGCAGCGGAGGGCGAAGAATCAGCTTCAGTTGACTACGCGTTTGAGCCGTCCGCGGAAGAGATTCTCAACAGGCTGCTTCCACGATACGTAGAAGCAACAATTTTTAGCATGCTTTTGGAAGCTTCGGCCTCCGAGCACTCAGCAAGAAGGCGCGCCATGAAGGCCGCCACCGATAACGCCGACGAACTGACGAAGAATCTGACGAGGACGGCAAACCGTGCTCGCCAAGCAGAGATCACCACTGAGATTTCTGAGATCGTCGGCGGCGCCGAAGCACTTAATCAGTAGAAGGAGAAACCAGTGGCGGAAACATTGAGCGATGGACGGGTTACCCGAGTTGCGGGTCCTGTTGTCGATGTGGAGTTCCCTAAGGACGCACTACCCGAGATTCTCTTCGCCCTAGAGACGGAGTTCTCTGTTGCTGGCGAGGACAAGAAGGCGCTTCTCGAGGTAGCTGCTCATCTGGGAAACGATCGCGTACGCACCATTGCGCTCGCTCCTACCGATGGCATTACCCGTGGCACCGTTGTGGCGAACACTGGTGGCCCTATCACGGTGCCAGTTGGCGATCAGACGCTTGGCCATATCTTCAATACGTGGGGTGAGTCACTTGATGCGCCTGACCTTGAGTTCACAGGCGAGCGTTGGCCGATCCACCGTCAGCCGCCAGCTTTCAAGGACGTTGCTCCTCAGCAGGGTATCTTCGAGACAGGTATCAAAGTGATTGACCTCCTCTGCCCATACCTCGAAGGTGGAAAGATTGGGCTCTTCGGTGGTGCAGGTGTCGGTAAGACTGTCCTGATTCAGGAAATGATCAACCGGGTTGCCACTCAACACGGTGGTGTTTCGGTGTTCGCGGGAGTCGGCGAGCGGACCCGTGAAGGAAACGACCTTTTTGGTGAGATGAAAGAGTCTGGCGTTCTAGAGAAGGCAGCCCTTGTCTTTGGACAGATGGATGAGCCTCCAGGCGTGCGTCTGCGAGTTGCTCTGTCTGCTCTGACGATGGCTGAGTATTTCCGTGATGTGCAGCGTCAGGACGTGCTGTTGTTTATCGATAACATCTTCCGTTTCACGCAGGCAGGCTCCGAGGTTTCAACACTTCTAGGTCGAATGCCTTCAGCTGTGGGCTACCAGCCAACGCTGTCTGGTGAGATGGGCTTGCTACAAGAGCGGATTACTTCGCTGAAGGGACGTTCCATTACCTCACTCCAGGCCGTGTACGTACCTGCAGATGACATCACCGACCCGGCCCCGCATACGGCCTTTGCTCACCTTGATGCAACGACCGTGCTGAGCCGTCCGCTGACTGCTCTGGGTATCTACCCAGCTGTTGATCCGCTGGACTCGACGTCACGAGCGCTCGACCCACAGATCATCGGCGAGGAGCACTACGCAGTAGCTACCGGCGTTCAGCAGGTGCTGCAGCGCTACAAGGATCTTCAGGACATCATTGCCATTCTCGGTCTTGATGAGCTCTCGGAGGAAGATCGCCTCGTTGTTGGTCGTGCCCGCCGTATTCAGCGCTTCTTGGCCCAGCCAATGAACGTTGCCGAGCAGTTCACTGGTCAGCCCGGCGTGAACTCGCCACTTGAGCAGACAGTGAAGGACTTCCGTTCCATTTTGAACGGCGAAGTTGACGATCTTCCTGAGCAGGCGTTTTACATGGTGGGAACGCTCGAAGATGTTCGTGCAAAGGCTGCTGATATGGCCGGAGCGAACGCCTAGATGGCTGCTGCGTTCCAGCTCGATGTAGTTTCGCCGGAGGCCAACCTTTGGTCTGGTGAAGCCACGTTCTTGGTGGCGCGCACACCGGTCGGGGAGATCGGCATCATGGCCGGCCATGAGCCAACCATGGCAGTCCTCTCAAGAGGCGCCGTCACAGTAGACGGAGTAGACGGAGCGCGAACCACGATCGCGGTACAGGGCGGGTTCCTCCAGGTCTTCAAGAACGAAGTGACCCTCATCACCGACCGTGCGGAAATCGTAGAAGGCGACGCCGACTCGGCCCGCGAGGCTGCAGAAGCGATGCAGCCCGAGGAGTAGGGTATTGCGCTTCCTTACCCGTTTACGGGGAAGGTGCTCGCAGGGCGGATGGGGCAGCCTGAGGGAACCACCACTGCCGCTATGGGACGGGCTAGCTCTGATCCTGGTGTTCTAGAACCCTGATCGTCTGACCATAGAAATCGCTACGCAAGGTTGATAGAGCCGGGCCAGCTTTGCTTGACATAGCTTCGGCTGTAGCGACGGCAGCGGTTAGGACCTCACCCGCAAGGGCGACAGCATCAATGGCACCAGTTTGAAGCGCTGTTGGCCCAGGTAGTCGCTCCCCTAGAACCCCCATCCGGTGAAGCGCCGGTTGTGGCAGTTTGGCGGCGATGATGGCTGCGAATCCTGGGGTGAATGAGAACCCTAGATCAACCTCGGGTAGGCAAAGATAACCGCGGTCTTTCCGCATGATCCGTACGTCGTGAGCGAAAGAAAACATGGCTCCAGCAGCGAAGGCATGACCTTGGATCGCTGCCACAGTGACCAACTGGAGCCGAAGGAACCGAGCGTAGAGTGCCTCCACTGCCGTAAGGAGAGGTGCCCATTCGCCACTTTCGGCGAGGTACTCGAGGTCGAGTCCGTTGTGCCAGATCTTCCCTGAAGCGGTGGTGACCAGAGCTACCGGGGACGGAGCCTGTTCAACGTCGTCGAGATGTGTGTTGAGCACTGCAAGGGTGTCAGGATTGAACCGATGGTCGCCCTCTCCGAGGTCGAGGATGAAGACGTTTCCTTCTTTTTGCAGCGTCGGCATGTGGCTCCATATTTGTCAGGGTTAACCGTGTTCCATGAGTCTAGAATCACCCGATGAAACTTCTTTCCATCCAGGTTGGGACCGCTCGAGAAGTCCCCAAGGGCTCGACCACCGTACTGACGGGCATCCGCAAGCTACCTGTTGCCTCCGTACTGATTCGTGAGCTGGGTCTCGAGGGAGACACCATTGCTAACACTAAGGGTCATGGCGGGCTGGATCAGGCGGTGTACGTGTACTCCCAAGAAGACTATGACTGGTGGGAGTCCCATCTTGGCCAGCAGCTCTCGCCTGGCAAGTTCGGAGAGAATCTGGTCTTCGACACCTTTGGCGAAGATGTGATGGTGGGGGATAGGTTCTCGTTTGGCGCCGTGGTGATTGAGGCCACAGCCCCTCGGATTCCCTGCTGGGCGTTGGCCAACGAGATGGAGAAGGGCGATATGGTCAGGGAGTTCCGAGCATCGGGGCGCCCTGGTTTCTACTCCAGAGTTATCCAAGAAGGCCGGACAGCCGCCGGAGACTCCATCGTCCGGACCGGTGGAGGGTTCGACGTCTCTATCAACGAGCTCTTCGGAATGCGTTATCGGACCGAGATCACTGCTGAGGAAGTTGAACGAGTGCTCGGTTCCCCTCTCGCACAAAGGATGAGGGAGTACTACGAGGGACGCATCTAATCGAGTAGCTGACGGCCGATTTCCAAGACCTCGTCTACTAGCCGAGCCGCGTCATCTAGTCCGGATCTCGGGTTGATAAAGCAGGGACGGATCGCGAACGCTCCGTCTAGCCACGTCCCTGACGGCAGGCTCGTTCCCGTTCGGCGTAGCTCGGCGAGGTTTTGCTCGTTGAAGTCGTTGAGCCCTCCCTCGCTCAGCTTCGGATGCACGTAGCGGAAGCATGCGATCGAGAGCTCGGGTTCAAGCATTAGCTCCAATTCGGGGGAAGCAGTGGCTCGCTCAGCGACGAGTCTTGCGCAGTCGTTGTGCCGAACTACGCGGTCTTTGACGCCTTGGGCCCCTATCTCTTTCAGAATCGCCCAGACGGCGATGCCTCGAGCGGGTGTGCTGAAGTCGAGCCCCCAATCAGGCGTCCCCCGGCCGGTTGATTCCCAAGGTGACTCGGGGTCGCCCTCGGCATCCTCGTACTCGCGTTCTTTGTCGTAGCCTCCTGTCTCGACAGTGAAGCTACGACCAAGCAGATCTCCGTCGCGGCAGATGACCAAGCCAGTTCCGACGGGCGCCGCTAGCCACTTGTGTGGGTCTATGGCGAAGGAGTCAAAGTGGGCGGGGTCCCCGAATCTGCCTTGTACGCGCTCGTCTAAGATGCCAAAGCCTCCGTAGGCGCCGTCCACGTGGAACCAGACTCCGTACTCTCTGGCCAGTGCGCCCATTTCGGCCAGCGCGTCGACGATTCCGGTATTGACATCGCCTGCGTTCCCGACGATTGCAACTGGTGTAGCCCCTGCTGCCAAGTCCCGCTCAAGGGTCTCTCGCAGGACAGCAACATCGATACGCCGTTCAGCCTCGAGAGGGATCGACTGCAGATTGGCCCGACCCATACCGAGGACGCCAAGGGACCTACCCATGACGTGGTGGGCCTCGACACTTGCGTACACCCGCGGATTTGGGATTGAGGAGATCCCATCGCGTGCGGCGTCAATGCCGATACGTTCGCCCGCATGTTGCCTTGCGGCACCGAGGCCAACCAGGTTGGCGGTAGAGCCGCCTGAAGTGAACTGGCCGACGAACGTTTTGGGGAATCCGAGGAGTTCAATCATCCATTCGACGGCCATTGAGTCGATGTGATTACCGGGTTGAACCCACCACCGTTGAGCGCTCGCAACCGTCTGTGCCAGGTTCGCAGCGATCCCGACAGTCGTTGGTGCGTTAGTGACCCACCCTGAGAATCCCGGATGGCCCGTTCGAAGGCCGCGCTCGATGACCACCTCACTCAAGAGCCGGAGCACTTCGTCCAGGCCTGCTCCTGAAGCCGGAAGTGTTTCGTCGATAGCTTCCAGCCAGGCCGCTCTGGGCGCCGCTCGATCGGGTCCCTCAAAGCGCGTGAACTGAAGGAGGCTCGGAAGGAGAGCCTCAATAGCGGTGTCGAGGTCGGAGGTTGATGAGGTTTCGGTCATGGGCGTTCATCCTAGAACGGACTTCCCTGCCCGGAACTGAGGATCGGCATTAAGTTTGGGATGAACTGAACCGCGCGAACTCCGGTGCCAGCGCCGCCTGTGAGGTTCTTGTGTAGGCTCGCGGTACGTCCGATTTGGAGTGAAACATGAGAGCGGTCGCCGTCTGACTCAGCCATGTCTCTTGGTAGAGGGGTGGGTCTTGCAGGGTCGATGATGGCCCAGTGAATTACGGGCGAGACCGCGGACTTCGACACGAACGTGTCCATGGAGTTCTTCTCGCCCAACCGCACGCCGGTGCAGATGGAGAGTCACACGGTGCTTGCGTAGGACTACTAGAAGTCCACGTCGTGTCCGATTCCCATCGCATCCGCGTTGTTGAGTGCCCGGACGGCAGTTGCAACGTCGAGTGTCGCGATTCCGACGGACTTGAACATCGTCCTCCCAAACCGAGGTGTCACGGTTGCGTTCAAGATCTCGGTCAGTGTTGCATCGGGGGTCTTGTCGGCTTGGATGATGTCTCCAGCCTCTTGTTCTGCTGCAGCCCGATCCTCGACTACAACGAACGCCTCGCGGACGAACGCGGCTGGGATCTCGACCATGGACCGTGTGTACGCCCCAATCGCGTTGACATGGACACGGTCGCGTAGGGCATGTGATTCGAAGAGCGGGGTGCTTGCAGGTGTTGCCGTGGCAACGATGTCAGCACCCGTGACTGCTTCATCCGCGCTGGCAACAGCGGAACCGGCGACCTCGCCTGCGAGCTCTGCCGCGCGTGCCGGATCGCGGCTCCAGACGACGATGCTCTCGATATCGCGGACCGCGCGAATCGCGTCTATCTGATCGCGTGCCATGAACCCTGCGCCGAGCATCGCAACCGAGTGCGCGCCTAGGGGGGCGAGAAGATCAGTCGCCAATCCGCATACCGCACCGGTGCGAATCGCCGTCAGCACGGGACCATGGACAATTCCACACGGTTCGCCCGACTCATCGAAGACGACAACAATGCCCGCTGGCGCGCCGGGCGCCGTAGAGACGATCTTCACGCCAACGTTATGCGCAACCAAACCAGGCATGACAAGAGATGTCCCGACCGTCTGACGCTGCGGCACCTCCCATGTTGTGAGAAGCGCAGACCGAAGAGCGTCGATGGCATCGTGCATCGGCAGCGCGATGCGAGTATCGGCCGCATTGAGAACTCTCACGATGTCATCCGATACTTCACCGGTGGCACTTCGAATCTGCCATTTCTCTCCCCATGGTCTCGATGCACAGTACACATCGAGACCATGCTCGACGGCTTTCCGTGTGAGGGGGAGAATTTTACATTCTTCGTGAGGGACAATGAAGAAGACAGTTCAGAATGTAATCGACGCGAAGGGCGCTGGCGTGTTCAGTATCGACACAGACCTGTCAGTTTTCGACGCCGGCTACAACGTCGAACTCGTCGTCGACACGCCGATCGAAGTGGTCCAACGCCACCTCGGACCATGGGCAACCGCGACGACTCTCGGCGCCAACACGACCCGAATCGAGATGAGTGTTCCCGACCTGGGCTGGGCTGTGTTGATGCTTGCTGTCCTCAATGCCGATATCCGCCACATAGAACCGGCCGAACTCCGGACTCTCCTGCAACGATTTGGCGCACCGATTCTTCATGGCGACGAACCCCTCCCTTCCAGGGAACTGACACTGTTCGGTGGAGCTGGTGTGGGTCGAGCGACCGGACATCAATCTTCTATGTCCTTTCCCA
>Ga0114999_10005537_pt1 | contig 14852 bp, 17 predicted proteins | sample ArcticOcean_MG_C_3_FD_89820 | JGI IMG/M metagenome (GOLD analysis project Ga0114999, IMG submission 89820) | Marine microbial communities from western Arctic Ocean - ArcticOcean_MG_CB8_126 | ecosystem: Environmental > Aquatic > Marine > Oceanic | place: Arctic Ocean: Canada Basin | collected...
ATCAATATGAAGGGATTTACGAAAATATTTTTTTATTACTTCTGCAGATTCATCAGCCAATTGATGAGAGAATAATAAAAGCTCTTCTAAGTTAGAAGTCATTAGTAACTAATAAAGGAAAATTTATGGAAGTGGTACAGGATTATCTGATTGATCTCTTAAAAATAAAACTAAATTCACCCTATCCTCAACTTTTTTTAAACCTGCAAAACTCATCTTAGTTCCTTTTACATATTTTTTTGGTTTGTATAAAAATTCTGCAATATTTTCATAGTTCCATTCACCACCTAACTCAACAAGAGCTTTAGAATATGCAAATCCTTCTGCACTAGCTTTTGGTCTATTTATTATATTCCATAAGTTTGGACCTACTTTATTTGCCCCATCTTTTTCATAGCTGTGACATGTGCCACATTTTTTGAAAATTTTTTGCCCTTTTTCTAACGATGCTGTTACAAGAAGTGCTGATATTGGCTCAATAATCTCTTCTTTTTTAACGTTTGTTGAGTGATTAGAATCACCCTCTGGAACATCAATTTTATATGCTATTTTAGTTTTTTCACTATGACCAAGATGCTTGTCAACACCTGGATTAACTATTAAATCTCCTATATGGCCAATTATAGTTACAATTAACATCGCCATTATTATTGATGCAAGAATTTTATTAACTTCAAGTCCAGACATGTGTAAGACCCATATATAGATTTTTTTATGAAATTAATAGAATTCAAATCTTTGATCGAATTTTTTTTAATGCTTAATTGTCGCATAATTTAATGAAAACGATAATCATTATTCCTTCACGTATGTCATCTACGCGTTTTCCTGACAAACCTATGGCATTAATAAATGGTATTCCTATGATTCAAAGAGTTTGGCAACAAGCAAAATTTTCTAATATTGGGCCAGTGGTTGTAGCCTGTTGTGAAAAAGAAGTTTTTGATTTAATTATTTCACTTGGAGGTGAAGCTATAATGACCCCTCCAGAATTACCTTCTGGTACAGATAGAGTGTTTGAGGTTATAAAAAAATTTCCAGAGGCAAGTTCATTTGATAGTATTATTAATTTACAAGGCGATATGCCAATAATTAATCCTAACGACATTATAAAAGTAAATCAGCCCATCATTCAAGGATTTGATATCGGAACATTGGTTACAAATATTTCTGAAGCAGAAGAAAAAAATATTAATGTTACAAAAGCAAAGATCAAATGGATAAAAAAAGAATTTTTTGGAGAAGCTTTAGATTTCTATAAGCTTTCAAAAAATATTGTTGAAAATATTTATCATCATGTTGGTATTTATAGCTTTCGATACGCAACCCTTAAGAGATTTGTAGAGCTAAAGCCTTCGTCTAATGAAATTGAACATAAATTAGAACAATGGAGGGCGCTTGATGCAAAAATGAGTATAGGAGTAAATTTTTTAGATAACGTGCCCTTGAGTGTTGATACAGAAGAAGATTTGATTAACGTTGAAAATATTATAAAGAGTTCAAAATGAGTAAAAATAATATTATCTTTTCATTTCAAGGTGTTCTGGGTGCATATAGCGAGCTAGCAGGAAAAAAATTATATCCTGACTCAACTTCTGTTCCTTCTAAGACATTTGAAGATATGTTTGAAACAGTGAGAAAAAATAATGCTAATATAGCTTTGGTTCCTATAGAAAATTCAAGCGCTGGAAGGGTTGCTGATACACAAAGATTAATTCCAGAGTCTAATTTAAAAATTATTGGCGAGTATTTTTTAGAAATTAATCATTGCTTATTAGCATTGCCTGGCGCATCATTAAATAGCATTAAAAGAATTCATAGTCATGAACAAGGAATTGCTCAATGTAGAAAGAACATTATTAAGTTTAATAAAGATATGGTTGTAGCTGCGGATACAGCAGGGGCAGCTAAAATGGTTTCAGAAAATAACAATATTGAAGATGCTGCTATCGCATCTGAGCTTGCTGCAAAAACATACAAATTAGAAATTTTGCAAAATAATTTTCAAGATTTAAAAAATAATGTCACTCGGTTTTTAGTTATGTCTAAAGAGTTAGAATTTCCTGACACTAATGAGCAAGACTTATTAACAACACTTGTGTTTAAATTGAAAAGTATCCCTGCTGCTTTGTATAAATCACTTGGAGGGTTGGCTAGCAATGGTGTGAATATGACAAAGTTAGAAAGTTATATTAACCCCCAAGGATTTGATGTTGTTCAATTTTATGCAGATATTGAAGGCCATCCAGAAAATAAAAATGTCAAATTAGCGCTAGAGGAAATGAAATTTTATTGTGAAAGAATAGATATATTGGGTGTTTATAAAATGTCAGATTTTCGTAAAAAATAATCAAATAATTACAACTGAGAGTAGGTCTTTTAAAACAATAATGCTATATTGCATTTGGAAGGTTGATAGGGCATTTAATTTGTTAATCCAGTCAGGTCTGAGAAGAAGCAGCTGTAGCAGGCTTAAATGGGTCTTTTTACCTTCCTAATTTTTTTATGAATGATTTAGCTGATAATAAAGAATACAGGGTTTTAGCAAGAAAATATCGCCCTCAGAAATTTGATGATTTAGTTGGTCAAGAGATCCTGGTCAGAATTTTAACAAATTCTATTTTGCAAAACCGTATTAGTCACGCTTATTTATTGACAGGAGTTAGGGGTATTGGAAAAACTACTTCTGCTCGATTAATTGCAATGAGCTTAAACTGTGAAAACCGCACCTCTGAAAGTTGTGAGCCCTGCGGTCAATGTGATCCTTGTATATCTGTTCGTGAAGACAGAAATTTAGATGTTATTGAAATGGATGCTGCAAGTAAAACTGGTGTAGATGATATTCGTGAAATAATTGATAATATCAAATACAAACCAGTAAATAATAAATATAAAATTTTTATCATTGATGAAGTTCATATGTTGTCTAAAAACGCATTTAATGCACTTTTGAAAACTTTAGAAGAACCTCCTCCTCATGTAAAATTTATTTTTGCTACCACTGAGGTAAAAAAAATCCCAATAACTATTATCTCCAGGTGTCAAAGATTTGATTTACATAGAGTCGATAATAAAGATTTAACAGCACATCTTATGAATGTAGCTAAGAAAGAAAAAATAAAAATTGCAAATGATGCGATTGCATTAATTGTTAGATCAGCTGACGGATCTGTTAGAGATGGATTAAGTTTGTTAGATCAGGCTATTGTAAATGAAGACAAAGATATCTCTGTCAATGCCATAATACAAATGCTTGGATTAGCAGATAGAGGAAAAATTTTTGACTTGTTAGAATCTATTTTTTTAGGAGACGCACCTAAAGCTATAGAAATTTTTAATAATCTTCATAATTCAGGTGCAGATGTTTTGATGATTTTTGATGAGATGTTAAATCTAGTTCATTTTATTACCCAAATTAAAATCGCACCATCGTTAAAAGAAGATATACACATACCCGAGCTAGAAAGACTTAAAGGATTCGAAATGGCACAAAGAATTAAAATGTCAGATTTAGGTATAGTTTGGCAAGTTCTTTTTAAAGGTTATGAAGAATTACAGTCTGGTTTTCATTTATTTCAACATGGGGAAATGATTATATTAAGATTAATATATTTGCATGATGGACCTTCCCCCGATGATTTAATGAATAAATCAATTGCAATAGAGAATCAAAAAATTATTAAATCTGAAGTTGATAAAGTAGACCATTCAGTCTCTCAAAAAATATCGAACACTAGTGATTTGGAGGAAGTAGTAAAAGAAGTTAATGAAGAGGTGTTTGATATAAATACTAATTTAATACCTAGTATACAAATTATATCCTTTCGGCAATTTGTAGATTTATTCTATCAAAAAAGAGAAGGGATGCTGCATACATATTTATACAATGATGTTAAATTAATTAGCTTTAAAGAAGGTGAGATTAATATTTACACTAGATCTATACTTGACAAACAATTTTCTAGAACGATTGCAAAATTAATTTCAAAATGGACTGGGAGAATATGGCAAATTAATATGTCAGACAGTAATGTAGGAATGTCGTTGTATGAGGAAGATATCATTGAGCAACAAAAAAAAATCGAGCATATGAAAAGCGATCCAGAAATCAAATCTATTTTAGAATCTTTGCCAGGAACTACTATTCATGCAATTACAAATATTAATGAAACTGTTAAAGAAAATCATTCAATAAACGATCAAGAAAATATAAAGGAGTAATATGGTTAATATTGGAAATATGATGAAACAAGCTCAGCAATTACAAAAAAAAATGGCTGAAGCTCAAGAAAAATTAAATTCAATCGAGGTAGAGGGAGTTTCTGGCGGTGGGATGGTGAAAGTTTTAGCAACTGGAAAAGGAGAAATAAAACGAATTCATATTGATGATTCATTGTTAGCAAAAGATGAGAAAGAAATGATGGAGGACTTAATAGTTGCAGCTATAAATGATGCTAAGCAAAAAGGCGAAGCTGCATCACAAGAAGAAATGAAATCCGTTACAGGGGGAATACCTTTGCCTCCAGGAATGAAATTACCTTTTTAATTTTATTAATGACTAGCACTGAAATTGATAATTTAATTAATGAAATTTCTAAACTTCCAGGTTTAGGAAGAAGATCAGCTCAACGTATCGCTTTGCATCTTTTAAAAAATAAAGAAAAAGTTTTGTTGCCATTTGTGAAAACTTTAAATGACGCAAATGTTAAGATTATTAATTGTAATAATTGTGGAAATATAGATATGATAAACCCCTGCACATTATGTCAAAATGTAAAAAGGGATCAAAAAACAATTTTAGTTGTAGAAGATGTTTCTGATTTGTGGACATTTGAAAGAATTGGTTTTTTTAGAGGTCATTATCACGTTTTAGGTGGTTCATTATCTGCGATGAATGGTATTGGTACAGAGGAGCTAACAATAAATAATTTAATTAGCCGTATAAGCAAACAAGAAGTAACAGAAGTTATTTTAGCTTTAAGCACTACGATGGAAGGGCAAACAACTAGCCATGTTGTAGCTGATAAATTAGAGCAATTTAATAATTTGACTGTATCACGTTTGGCTCAAGGTGTTCCGATAGGGGGAGAAGTGCATTTTTTAGATGAAAATACCTTAAATACAGCATTTCATTCTAGAAAAAAAATTGTTTAGTTCTTAATGAAGAATATTTTATTTGTTCCTCATCCAATTTTACGTAAAAAAGCACAAATCTTAAAAAAGATTACAACAGAAGATATTAAAATTTCACAAACAATGATAGATATTATGTTGAAAGCTCCAGGAGTTGGTTTGGCAGCTAATCAAATTGGTATATTAAAAAAAATTGTAACAGTGCGTATTGAGAATAAAGAAAATGGAAAAGATATCATTTATTCTATGTTCAATCCTAAGATCACCTCTTTTTCTTCTGAGCAAACAATTATGGAAGAGGGATGTTTATCTTTGCCACAACAATATGCAGAAGTAAAAAGACCAGAAAACATTATTGTTGATTATGTTGATGAAAATAATAAAAATATACAAAAAGAAGTGTCAGGATTTGAAGCAAGAGTATTACAACATGAAATTGACCATTTAGATGGCAAACTATTCGTTGATTATTTATCTTCTTTAAAGCGAAATAAATTGATTAAGAGAGTCATTAAGTTAAAAAAACTGGGAGAAATTTAAAATGTCCAAGCGTGTTATTTTTATGGGAACACCAGAAATTTCTGCAATTTATTTACAATCTTTAATTGATGATAAAATAAATATAGTTGGTGTTTTTTCACAGCCACCAAGAAAAAAAGATAGGGGTATGAGGCTACACATATCACCCGTGCATAATTTAGCTTTAAAAAATAATATAAAAATATTCTTTCCAGTAAATTTAAATTTACATAAAGTTTTGGAAGATATTCGAGGGTTGAGAGCTGATATAATTATTGTCATGGGATATGGCATTAAACTTCCACAGCCCATACTTACTTTACCTGAATTTGGTAGTATCAATATACATGTTTCCTTATTGCCTCGTTGGCGGGGTGCAGCACCTATTGAACATTCAATTTTAAATGGAGACAAAGAAACTGGTGTAACAATATTTAAGTTAGAAGAAAAAATGGATGCTGGACCAATATTTGCTCAGGACAGTATTACAATTAAGAAAAATGATAACAAAGAAAGCTTAACTAAAAAGTTAAACAATGCTGGAGTTAATCTTCTAAGATTAACTCTTAAAAAAATTTTTTTAAAAGAAATTACTCTCAAGAAGCAAGATGAAAATGAAGTCACTTATGCTGGAAAAATTATATCTGATAATAGAAAATTAGATTTTAATACAAAAATAGATGAGGTTGATTGCAAAATTAGAGCTTTTGCACCTTATCCTGGAGCATGGTTTTTTTATGATAATGAGCGAATTAAGATATTGGAGGCGCAAGTAATTCCAGGAGATTGGCAACCTGCAATTATATTAAATAATAAATTTCATATAGGGTGTAAAAATGGAAAAATTTGCCCCAATATTATTCAACGTGAAGGAAAAAAACCAATGCAATTAAGTGATTTTTTAAGAGGGTTTAAATTTCCAATCGGTTTTAAATTGAATGCCTAAATACAAAATAACTATAGAATATGATGGAACAAATTATGTAGGATGGCAGAAACAAAGTAATGGTTCTTCTATTCAAGAAGGGATTGAAAAAGCCTTGTATCTTTTAACAGGTGTCAACACTTCTATTTTTGGCGCAGGAAGAACAGATGCTGGAGTGCATGCATTAGGCCAAGTTGCACACTTTGAATTAGAAAAAGATTTTAAGATTGATAATATTCGAGATGGTTTAAATCAACATCTGCGACCATCTCTTATTGCTATATTGAAAGTTGAGCTTGTAAGTGACACATTTCATTCTCGATTTTCTGCTAAAAAGAGAACATATATATATAAAATAGTTAACAGACGAGCACCTTTAACTACAGATAAATCAAAAAAATGGTTAGTGTTTAAGAAATTAAATATTAATAAAATGATTAAAGAATCTAAATTTTTTTTAGGAAAAAATGACTTAAATGCTTTTAGATCAATTAATTGTCAATCAAACACATCTATTAAAACAATAGATAGTATTGAGATTATATCAAACAAAGATGATCTAATGATAACAGTAATTGCGAAGTCCTTTTTGCATTCTCAAGTAAGAATAATGGTTGGAACTTTAGTAGAAATTGGCAAAGGAAAAATAAAATTCTCTATTCAAAATATTATCAATCAAGGAGAAAGATCAAAAGCTGGCATTACTGCTCCTGCTTGTGGGTTATATTTACTTAGAGTAGAATATTAATTTTAAGAAAAAATTTAAATAACTTTTGATTGATATAGAAAAAATTTTAATAAAAACCTATTTCAGCCAAACAAGTATCTGCACAAAAATTATCAAAACCGGCAACAAATCCAATAGATTTAATTTTTTGTTTAGGCAATTTAGTGGGTTGATAAAAATTAGATTTTTTAAAATCTTTAAATGGTGCTTTGATTTCTGACCATTTATTTTTTACAACAAAAGTATAAGAGTAATATTGCCAAGGTGCCAATGTCAGTGGAGTCTTTAAATGAAGAGAATATTTTTTGTTGTTACCATATACTTTAATATAAATTCCTTCATAATTTTTGGCTTTAACAATAGGATTAATTAAGGTTCTTATTTGTATAAATCCACCGTTGTTTTCTGTAGTTACATTGCCTGTCATTTGATAACATTTTATATCTTCTTTGCTGCTTAAAAATGCTTGTCCTTCAGATAAACCACCCATTACTCCATCAGTAAAGAAATCCCATCTTTGACCTTGAGTAGTTTCCCCGGGTTGGTCTAATTTGTCTATGATAAAAATATTAGAATTAGCCATGGAGGAATCAATTTTGCAAATAAAAAAAATAAAAAGAATAACTATTTTCAAGAATTTTTAGATTCCATTAACTTTTGTTTGATAAGAGAAATTCCCTTTTCTTTTTTATGTAAATAGGATTCTTCAAATGCAATTTTTTGCCATCCAGTTAAGCGACTCCCAATTATCAATAAATTCTTTTCTTTCCATGTATTTGAAGTTTCTTCATTTTTCCAAATTGCTTTATCCTTATTTGAGCGGCCACATCCATAGCAAAACCCTGAAATAGGATCAGTTTTGCAAATAGAGATGCAGGGAGATATTATTTTTTGTTCATTCATTCTTTAAAGATATATTTATTTCTTAGGATTTCAAATAAAATAGTTGAGTTATTAGATCGCGAGTTCTAAATAGTGTAAATGTCAATATTTAGCCATAAGAATATAGAGGAAACATATAAGCAAATTTCATCTAAAATTCTAAGAACACCCTTGGTGATGAGCGAATATATTAACAATATAACTAAAGCTAAAGTTTACTTTAAGTTAGAAAATTTACAATCTACTGGTTCTTTTAAATTGAGAGGTGCAATAAATAAAATTTCTTTATTAAATAGTGATGACAAAAAAAAGGGGGTGGTTGCATATTCATCTGGAAATCATGCCCAAGCTGTTGCTTATGCTTCTAGAATTAATAAAATAAATGCAAAGATAATCATGCCTCAAACAGCGCCTTTAATAAAAATTAATAACACAAAAATGTTTGGAGCAAATGTAATTTTATATGATCCTTCTAAAGAAAGCAGAGAACTAATGGGATTAAAAATTGCTAAAGATGAGGGTAGAATTTTAATTAAACCTTATGATGATTATGATATTATTGCAGGACAAGGCACAGTTGGTTTAGAAATTGCAGAAGATCTTTTTAAAAAAAATATAAAACCCGATATATATTTATGTTGTTGTGGGGGTGGAGGTTTAATCGCTGGTTCAGCAACTTATCTTAAGCATTTTTTCCCAAATATAAAATGTTACTCTGTTGAGCCTAATAATTTTAATGACACTCAGCTATCTTTAGAAAAAAACAAAATTGTATCTGTTCCTAATAATGCAAAATCAATTTGTGATGCACTTTTGGCGACTCAACCAGGTGAAATAACATTCTCTATAAATAGAAAAATATTAGAAGGCGGTTTGTCTGTTAGTGATGATGATGTAAAAAAAACAATTATTTTTTTATCTGAAAATTTAAAAATAATTGCTGAGCCAGGTGGAGCTGTTGCAGCGGCTGCTTTATTAAATAATAAATTGGAAGTATCAAATAAAACAATTGTTGTAATGATTTCAGGAGGAAATATAGACAATAATTTTTTTGCCAATATAGTTAAATCATAGTTATGCTACCTATCCAACAAATTCAGAAGTGGATGCATAATAAGCAAACAGATGTATTTATAATAAATCGTACTGATGAATTTTTGAGTGAATATATTTCTCCTTATGCCGAAAGATTAAAATGGGTAAGTGGTTTTTCAGGATCTGCAGGAAGAGCAATAATTGAAAAAAATAAAGCATATATATTTGTTGATGGAAGATATACAAATCAAGCAGAGCAAGAGATTGATGAAACGACCTTTACTATAAAGCATTTAAAGGATTATTGGAGACATCTAGAATTATTTAATCAGGATAAAAAACATGTATCATTAGACCCAAAACACCATTCAATTATAGAGATTGAAAAAATGCAAGAAATTTATTTACATTCAGATGTAAGTTTAAATTTTGTTAAGAAAAATCCCATAGACTTGTATTGGGATGATCAACCTGACTACCCAAAAAGTTTAACATTTCTACATCAAGAAAAATTTTCAGGTGAAAGTGCTATTAGCAAAATAACTAAAATCCAAGATAAGCTAAATTCTATTTTTATTGATTATTTTATCTTAAGTTCATTAGACTCAATTGCTTGGCTGTTAAATATTCGAGGAGATGATATTAAATTTACCCCATTAGTATGCTCTTATGTTATAATTTCTAATAAAGGAAAAATTCACCTATTTATTGATAAGTTAAAAATAGAAAATTTTGAATATTTTGAAACTTTAACAATTATTCATCCATTTGAAGAAGTTGATAATTTTTTAGATAATTTAGATAAACATAAGGTTATCGGACTTGATGGTAAAGAGTGTGCATATCATTTCAAAAATATATGTTTAGTAAATGGATTGGCAATAAATTATTTTGAAAATCCATGTCTGTATCCAAAGGCTCAAAAAAATAAAGTTGAATTAGAAGGTGCAAGACAGGCTAATTTGAGAGATGGTGTTAGTGTTACAAAATTTTTATATTGGCTTAAGAATAAAATATCTTTTAAGAAAATAAATGAAATTAATGCTGCAGATTACTTATTAAAATTGCGAGAGGTTAATAATTTGTTTCATTCACCTTCATTTGATACAATTTCTGCAATTGGTCCGAATGCGGCCTTGCCTCATTACAGAGTCACTAAAAAATCTAATCAACAATTTGATAATAATTCTATTTATCTTGTTGATTCTGGTGCCCAATATTTAGATGGAACTACTGATATTACACGAACGGTTATTCTGGGTAAACCAAGTGCAGAGCAAAAAGACCGTTTTACTAGAGTTTTAAAAGGCCATATTGCTATTGCAACACATATATTTGAAAAAAATACAAAAGGCTCTTCCATTGATCCCCTTGCAAGACAAAGCTTAGCAGAAATTAATTGTGATTATGATCATGGAACTGGTCATGGAATAGGAAATTTTTTGAGTGTTCATGAAGGGCCACAAAGAATTGCTAAATTTCAAGGACAAAGCGATAGTGTTATAAAAAATGGAATGATAATTTCAAATGAACCTGGATTTTATAAAAAAGGAGAATACGGTATAAGAATAGAAAATTTATTGATTAGCTCTTTTCTAAATTCAGAAAAAATGTATTTTGAGACCATATCATGGGCACCTATTGATATAGATTTAATTGAAGCTACTTTGTTAACGACTCAGGAGATACATTGGTTAAACTCTTATCATAAGAAGGTTTATGATAAGATAAGCCCTAGTTTAGATCAAGAAGAGAAAGAGTGGTTAATGATAGTCACTAGCTCTTTATAAAATTTTTTTTTAATTACATATAAAAACTATACTTTACATTTTTACGATCAAGCTCTCTCATTCTGTTTTTTAAATCGTACAAGTTGCTTGATTGTGAAAGATATATTTCAGATGTATTTTTAGTTAGTGTTTCTATAGAAAATAAAGCAAAAATTAAATTAAGCAGCTTTTTTATCATTTTTAATACTTTCTTTGTATAAGTGATGCTCTAGAGCAACTTTCCAGTTAGTTCCATATTCATTTCGAAAATATTTCACTAAGTTAGGATTAGCATTGCTTAATCCATTGTTGTTAAATGATCTGTAGGTAGTATTTAGTGTGTTTATTAGAGATTTAAAAAACATTTCTTTCCTTTTTTTGTTAATTTAAATTATATATATATTATTATATATGCAATTAAATCAACTTAAATAGATTTTTAGTATGCATTTTATGCATATTAAAAAAGGGATTTAAATTAATTTTTAGTATTCAAATATTCAATAAAAATTGCATTTTTTAGAATTATTTTTCAATTTAATATTGATTTCTCTTATTAAAATAATTCATTAATAGTTTTCGTTTATATTTTTATAATTTAAGTTATTAGTTATATAAATGATAGTTATTTTAACCCAATGTTTCCCTAGTAGAGTAGGAGGGGTTGAGAGCTTAATAAGTAATTTAGCTCTTGGTTTAAGTAAAAAAGAAAAAATCATTGTTTTTGCTGACACTTATGATATTTTTTTAGATGAAATTTATGATAAAAAGTATCAAAATCAAATATTAGTTAAGCGTATTGGAGGAATTAAATTTTTTAGAAAAAAAAATAAATTAAAACAAATCAAATTATTTATTCAATCCAATAATATTAAATTAATTATAGCTGATAGTTGGAAAAGTTTTGAACTTGGTATTGATTTTATCAATAATAAAAAAATACCTTCAATTTGTTTGGCGCATGGCAATGAATTATTATCAAAAAATTTTAATAAACAAAAAAGAATTATAAATACTTTACAGAAAACATCTTTGATAGTTGCAAATTCTATTTATACTAAAAATTTAGCTCAAGATCTAAAACTTAAAAATACTGAAGTGGATTATATTTACCCTGGGGCTGAAGATTTTCGTCATATAAGCACAACAAAAGTTCCAAATATTAAAGGAAGCCCAATACTGTTGACTTTGGCTAGAATTGAAAAAAGAAAAGGTCATTCACTTGTTATTGAATCTGTAAAAAAATTAATCTATCGATATCCAAATATTAATTATATAATTGCGGGTGATGGACCAGAAGTCAATAATTTAATACGATTAGTGGCTATAAATAAAATAACAAAAAATGTTACTTTTGTTGGCAGTATAAACGATGGTCAAAAAAAATATATTTTTCAAAAAACAGATTTAATGATTATGCCTACATCAGATGAAAGTGAAAAAAATTCTATTGAAGGTTTTGGCATTGCTTATATAGAGGCTGCTTTTTTTTGTATTCCATCAATAGCGTCAAATATTGGAGGTACTTCGGAGGCTGTATTAAATAATTCTACTGGAATAGTTTTAAAAAAAAATGAATCATTGTATGATGTGATTCTAGATTTATTAGAAAATAAAGACAAAAGAACTAAGTTGGGAAATACAGCTCAGGAAAGAGCTGTTAGATATTTTTAATGGGACAAAATAGCTGAAAATCACTTATCAATATATAAAAAATACAATATTATATAATTATGAACATTCTTTTACATTGTGAATTTGATAATAAAGATGAGTGGGAAAAATCTATAAAGAAAACATTTAAATTTGATAAAGTTTTTTTATTAAAAGATAATCCTAATTTAAATAAAATAGAGTGCGCAATTATTTGGAATATTCCAAATAATATTTTAAAAAAACTTAATAATTTAAGAATTATTTTTTCCTTAGGTGCAGGAGTAGATCATATTTTAAATTTATCTGACTACAAAGGAACACCCATCATCAGAGTTAAAGATCCATCAATGGCAAAAAGAATGGGATACCATGTTTTGTCACAAATATTAGAATATCAACTTAATTTAAAATACTTTCAAAAAGCGCAATTAAATAAATCTTGGCGAGAAAATTTGCAATTTCAAAGACAAGTTAAATTAAATAATCAAATTAAAATTGGAATTTTAGGAGTAGGTTTTTTAGGAACATATGTTGGTAAATTATTAAAAAAACTAGATTATAATGTTATAGGTTTTAAAAAAACACCATCAACTAAATCGGTTTCTTTTCCTATTTATACTGGGAAATTTATAGATTATTTTATAAAAACTAGTGATATTATAGTATCTATTTTACCCTCTACTAGTGCAACTAAAAACTTTATAGACAAAGCTTTTTTAAACAAAATGAATAAAGAATCTTTATTAATTAATGTGGGAAGAGGCGCGGCGATTAATGATTCTGATTTAATATTTCATTTAAAAAAAAATAATTTTTTTTTTGTCTCTTTAGATGTGTTCCAAAAAGAGCCTTTGACAAAAAATAGTCCTTTATGGGCAATGGATAATGTTACCATTACCCCACATGTTGCTAGTTTAACTGTAGTAGATATCATAACAAAGCAAATGTATAAAAAAATTACAACATTTAAAAAAAAGAAAAAAATTAAATCGGATGTTAGTATAAAGAAAGGTTATTAACTTTTAATAAAATAATTTTCTAAAATATGAAAATATATCTTATGAAGTTCTTCAATATCGTCTAGAAAAACATACTCATCTACTTTATGTAGGGTATGATTTCTAATGCCTAATTCAGCAACTTCACAGTAATCTTTAATGAAACGAGCATCAGATGTACCACCATCTGTAGCTAATTCTGGTTCATGATTTCTTCCTGTAGCTTCAGTTACTGATTTAAATATAATTTTGCTTAAATATCCTGGCTCATTTAAAAAAGATTTTGCACTCGTTTGAGTTGTAAATGAACAATTTGAATTTTGAATATTGTTAAACACTATTCCAATATGTTCTTGTAACCAATTTGTTAAACTTTGACTGGTATGCATATCATTATATCGTATATTAATTGTTGCATAAGCAAACTCAGGAATGATATTATGGGCAGGGTTGCCCACATCTATTGTTGGAATTTGTATAGATGATGGTAAAAAATATTGATTTCCATCGTCTAAGGGTTTTTCCATTAAATTAAATAGCAACCTTGTTAAGTGATGAGTAGGGTTTTCAGCTCTATGACCATTTGCAGTATGTCCTTGAATACCTCTAACTTTTAAAAAAAAATTTATTGAACCTCGGCGCCCAATTTTTATTTTATCACCTATTTGTTGATTAGAAGTAGGCTCTCCAACAATACATTGATCAATTTTAATATTATTATTTTTTATCCATTCCATCATTTTAGATGTTCCATTGATCGCTTCACCTTCTTCATCTCCAGTAATAATAAATGATAACTTACCCTTGAAATTAGATCCATATTTTGAAACAAAATCATTTGTTGCTGCAATAAAACAAGCAATATTACTTTTCATATCCTCAGACCCTCTTCCATAAAGTTTGTCTCCAACAATTTTTCCAGAGAATGGAGGATATGTCCAAGAGTTTTTGTTTCCAGGCGGCACTACATCTGTATGACCTGCAAACGCAAGATGCTTTCCAGTTGATCCAATAGTTGCAAATAAATTATTAACATCATAAGATTGCTGATCAGTGAAAGGAAGTCTTGTACAAGAAAAACCTATCTTATTTAAATGGTTTTCAACTATGCCAAGAGCGCCTTCATCTTTAGGTGTTATGCTTCGGCATTGAACTAGGGCTTGTGTTAATTTAATGGGATCAAAATTAATATTATGCATTAATCTCTG
>Ga0114999_10005541_pt1 | contig 14839 bp, 7 predicted proteins | sample ArcticOcean_MG_C_3_FD_89820 | JGI IMG/M metagenome (GOLD analysis project Ga0114999, IMG submission 89820) | Marine microbial communities from western Arctic Ocean - ArcticOcean_MG_CB8_126 | ecosystem: Environmental > Aquatic > Marine > Oceanic | place: Arctic Ocean: Canada Basin | collected...
TCCCCAACTTGTCCTCCGCAATCCGTCGCTCCGGATCCCCGATCGCTCGCACAACTCCACGTTCCAGATCCTGCCGTCCACCGACGTCGTCGAAGACTTCACCGGTCCGAGGATTCATGAACATGCCGTTGATCGTGAAGTCGCGGCGCCGTGCGTCGTCCTGCCGAGTCGCAAACTGCACCGAATCCGGATGACGACCGTCGGCATAATCTCCCTCGGTCCGAAACGTCGCCACTTCGATCGGTGGCTGCGGTGGCTGCGGTGGCTGCGGTGGCTGCGGTGGCTGCGGTGGGTTGCTGCGGACCAACACGACTCCGAACGCCGCCCCGACGGCATAAGTCCGATGTCGGCCGAACACTTCGCGGACACGCTCCGGCAACGCGTCGGTCGCAATGTCGTAGTCTTCCGGTTCGTGCCCCTCGTCCAGCAACAGATCGCGCACGCAACCGCCCGCCCAGACGGCCTCGTGCCCCGCCTCGACCAGCGTCTCGACCACGTCCAGGGCAAATGCCCGGCGTTCCTGAGCCCGGCCCATCCCGCAATCCTCCTCGTACCCCTCGCTGTGACACCCCAATGGTCTACTCTTGTCACCGACCCCGATTCGGTCAAGCAGCCCACCGCAGCCGACCGCTCGCCCACCGCTCGCCCACCGCTCGCCCACCGCTCGCCCACCGCTCGCCGACTGCTCGCTTGAGACTCGCTCGAGTCGCGAGCTCGACTTGACCACCACAACACCCCGCCACACACTCGGCTCGTCCCATTCCACTCGACCCAGCATGACCGATCTCGACCACACCCGATCGTCCGAAACCGACGCCTCGAACACATCGGTACCGGGCCCCGACTCGTCGACGGTTGGAACGAGCGAATTGTCGTCCGAGATCCTGGCCGTCGAGCGGCGAAACCTGTTCACGCTCTCGGCTCATTACATCTCCCTGCGTCTCGGTTGGATCTTCAAGACCGAGACGGTCATCATGCCGGCCTTCATGGACGCGATCTCCGGAGCCGGCTGGTTGCGAGGCTGCCTGCCGGTCGTCAACCGCATTTCCAGCAGCCTGCCACCGCTGTTCTATGCCCCACATCTGAAGGCTTCTCCCAAGAAGAAGACACTGCTCTCGCTCGCCACACTCTCGATGGCAATCCCGTTCTGCCTGCTGGCGGTGACGTGGCTGGTCGTCTGGCAGTCGGACTCGAGCACGATGTCCAACCTCCCCGGCTGGCTTCCAGCCTTGTTCCTGGCCTGTTACGGCATCGTTTTCGTCGCCACCGGCCTGCAGCGACTGGCCTGGGCGACGTTGCAGGGGAAGCTGATCCGTGACAATCGCCGGGGACGGTTGATGGCCATTTCCGGGCTCGTCGGCTCGGTGATTTCAGTCACCGCCGTCCTGCTCTTGATCCCCGACTGGTTGAAGCGGCCCGACGGCGGCTTCGCCTGGATCTTCCTGATGACCGCCGCCGGCTTTGTCGTGGCCGGCGGCTTCGCCGCATGCGTCAGCGAACCGGCCGATCTGCCAGACCCCGAACAGACCACCAGCCCCGGTCGGCGGCCCATCGAGTTGCTGTTGGACGCCTGGGACCTGTTTCGCACCAACCGGCCGTTTCGCCGGATCGCCTGCGTCGCCATGCTGTTCATCTCGATCCAACTCGCCTTCCCGCACTTCCAGACCCTCGGCCGCACCACGCTCAGCGACGCCCAACGCGAGCAGGGCAGCTACCTGATGTACTGGCTCGTGGCCCAGAATATCGGCTTCGGCGTCGGCACCCTGCTACTTGGATCGGTCGCCGATCTCTGTGGCAACCGCCTGGCAATCCGCATCGAGATCTTTCTGCTCGCCTCGGTTCCACTGCTGGCTCTGTTGCCGGCCGAATCGTTCGGCGGGCATTACTGGATCATCTTCAGCCTGCTGGGCCTGACACCCCTGACCTTCCGGACCATCTCCAACTACGTCCTGGAACTCGCACCGCCGTCGGAACACCCGCGTTACATCGCAACGCTCAACCTGGCCATGATCGTCCCGTTCTTCGCTTCACCAGCGGTCGGCTGGACGATCGACGAGTTCGGATTCGAAGCGGTCTTCATCAGCATTGCAGTGATCGTCACCTGCGGTGGCCTGCTGACGTTCACGATGGCCGAACCCAGGCGAAACGAACACCTTCAGGAAAGCACACCCTTCGAGTCGAACTCCAACGTAGACTCAAGGAGAGACTAAACCCGTCTCGCCAGCACCCACTCATCCCCGTGCCCCATCCGGCGATTGCCAGCATGACCAGACTGAACAGCACCACCGTCTCGGTCCCGCGTCCTGCCAACGATGCCTCCGCACGCCGCTGTTTCCGATCGGCAACCGCGGTGGCGATCTTGCTAACCGCGTCATCACTATTGGCTCAGAACCCGAGCCCAACGACCGAATCGTTTGATCGCGGACTGTTGCCGAAGATCGAAACCGGAGCCGCCCGACTGCTTGAAGCGCACTCGGATTTCGACGGACGCGGCGTGGTTGTGGCGATCTTCGACACCGGAGTCGACCCGGGGGCTGCCGGCCTGCAACAGACCACCGACGGACAAATCAAGGTGGTCGATCTGATCGACGGCACCGGCAGTGGAGATGTCGACACCAGCACGGTCCGCACCGCCTCGGGACAACGCATCACCGGACTGACCGGCCGTACACTCAAGATCCCAAACGACTGGAAGAACCCCAGCGGGAACTATCACCTCGGCTGGAAACGAGCCTTCGACCTCTACCCCGGCCAACTGGTCGCACGACTGAAACGAGAACGCCGCAAGCAATGGGATCGAGAACAACGGGTGATGTCCAACACCCTGGCCAGCCAGCTCGCCGAATGGGACAAGGCCCATCCCAAGCCCAACGCTGCCGAACGACTCGAGCGTGAAGAACGTCTCGAAGCGATCACTCAACTCAAGGCTGCCGCCGGGAACCTCAAGGACCCCGGCCCGGTCTTCGATTGTGTCCTGTTCCACGACGGTGACATCTGGCGAGCCGCCATCGATACCGACGAGGACGGCGACCTGGGCAACGAAACCGTGCTGACCACATACCGCGACGAGCCAAAGTACGCGACCTTCTCGACCGCCAGCCTGCTCAACTTCACCGTCAACATCTTCGACAACGGCAACCTGCTCTCGATAGTCACCACCGCCGGAGCACACGGCACACACGTCGCCGGGATCGTCTCCGCTCACTATCCCGATCAACCCGGCCGCAATGGCCTGGCGCCCGGAGCCCGCATCGTGTCAGTCAAGATCGGTGACACCCGGCTGGGTTCGATGGAAACCGGAGCCGGACTGGTTCGCGGCTTGGGAGCAGTGCTCCGCAATCGCTGCGACCTGGTCAACATGAGCTACGGCGAACCGTCACACCTGCCCAATCGCGGCCGACTGGTGTCGCTGTTCTCGGAACTGGTCAACCGCCACGGTGTCATGTTCGTCGCCAGCGCCGGCAACGCCGGACCAGCTCTCTCGACCGTCGGTTCGCCCGGAGGCACCTCCTCAGCACTGCTGGGTGTCGGTGCCTACGTCTCGCCGGCCATGATGCGAGCTGAGTACTCGCTGCGAAAACTACTGCCCGGCATGCCCTACACCTGGTCCAGCCGTGGCCCCACCTCCGATGGCGATGCCGGGGTCGACATCTTTGCACCCGGAGGTGCCGTGGCTCCGGTCCCGAACTGGACGCTGCAAGGCAGCATGAGAATGAACGGGACGTCGATGTCGGCACCCAATGCCTGCGGCAACCTCGCTCTGCTCATCTCCGGACTCAAACAACAAGGCGTCTCCTACACACCCACCAGTCTCAAGCGAGCCATCCAAAACACGGCCGTGCCGATCCAGGGAACCGCCGCCGATGGATTCGGCCAGGGACCCGGACTGCTGCAGGTCGACCTCGCCTGGCAACACCTCCTCGATCATGCCCAGGCCGTTGGTGAATTGCTCGAAATCGATGTGACGGTCTCTGGAGGACGAGGTCGGCGAGGCGTTTACCTGCGAGACGCTCACGAAACTCGACAGGCTGCCGCTCGTCTCGTTCGACTCACGCCTCGTTTCCCCGAAGGGTTCAACAACAAGGAACGAGTCGCCTTCGGGCTGAACCTGACACTCGAAGCGACCGAGGATTGGATCCAGTGCGGACAACAACTGCTGCTGACTCATGGCGGAGGTAGCTTTCAATTGGTCGTCGACCCCGGCCAACTCGAACCGGGTGCCCACTTCGGACAAGTCCTCGTCCACGACAGCGAACACCCCCAACGCGGGCCGCTGGCACGCATTCCGATTACCGTGATCAAACCACACACGGCACAAAACCCCTCGACTTGGCAGGCCAGTCTCAACTTCACCCCCGGTGGTCTCGCACGGCGATTCCTCGACACGCCGCCCGGAACCACATGGGCCGACATCTCACTGACTCTGAGATCCGATGCCCGGACCAACTCCAACACACCCATCAAACCGGCCAGCCGGACGGCCGACACACCGAACCAATCGCCGGGCCAACCAACCGACACTGTGGCCGGGCCGAATCGTCGCTTCGTGCTGCACACCCTGCAACTTCGGCCCGGCCGGAGCTTCAGCATGGATCAATCTCGCACCTACCTGACACTCAGACCAGGAGCCGAAGTCGTCCACAGCATCCCGGTCGTCCCCGGCCGCATGCTCGAAGTCTGCCTGGCCCAGTACTGGTCCAGCCTCGGCAACTCGTCGGTCGACTGCTCGATCCAATTCCACGGAATCGTACCCGATCAACACGACGTGACACTGGTGACCGGGCAGGGGGGGACCGTGGTCAACCTGCAGAACCGACTGGTGGCCGAAGAACTCAACCCCAAGGCTACTCTCTCGACACACCGCAACCTGCTGACACCCGCATCCTCATCCATCACACCACTCGACACCAGTCGCGACCAACTGACCGACAACCGAGTCATCCACAGGCTGGTGCTCGAATACCAGTTCCAGCAATCTCAATCCGGATCACTCACACCACGCTTCCCCGAACTCGACAACCAGCTGTACGACTCGCCCTTCGGCACCCAACTCTGGATGCTCTTTGACAGCAACAAGCGTCGAGTCGGCTGCGACGATGCCTTTCCTAAATCTCTAACTCTGCCCGCCGGTTCGTATCGGCTGAAACTCCAACTGCGACACACCGATCTGGCATTACTCAATCGGCACAAGTCGCTTCGACTCGCACTGGATCGCCCGCTGCCGAAGCCGATCACCCTCAAAGTGGCGGCCAATCGAGGACTCAGATCACTGGGAATCCGCTCGAAAACCTCCGCTCCGTTGGCCGTCGGTCAATCCCGGTCAGTTTTCCTGGTCGCTCCCAGCTCCAGCCAACTCCCCGCGTCAGCTGCATCCGGCGACCTGCTGATGGGCCGAGTGCAGTATGGCAAAGACAATCCGGCACGGCACGGAGCCGGACGCCGGCCCGGTGGATTCGGACTGTCACTAGTTGTGACGGCCCAATCCGGCAAGACCGGCAAGACCGGCAAGACCGGCAAGACCGGCAAACCCACAAAGTCCAACGAGTCCGATGCCGCGAAGCCGAAAACCCAGTCGCCCGCCAAGGACCTCGCAAGCGAACAACAACAGTTCCTCGTCGATCGCCTGGCCAGGATCCCCTTCGAAAGCCGACGCAAGGAATTCGACGCACTCGCCAAGAAACTCCTCACCCAGACGCCCGCTCTGCGCCCCGTGCTACTGACCCGACTCGAACGCCTCGACCACACCGACCATCGCAAACAAAGGCTTCCGGACGTCGTGGCCGCAGCCAATGACCTGATCGCCACCATCGACACCGACAAACTGGCCCGCACGCTCGGACAACGCGGCGGACGCTCTGCCGACAAGGCCGTGCTCGTCGACGCCCTCTACCGCAAAGGACGGGCTCTGGCCTACATGGAACTGCCCGATGTCCTCGCCCAACACCCGATCCCCGACAAGACGGCTCACGACAACGACTTCGACAACAACTTCAAGGAACTCGCACGCTGGGTCGACACCACAGAAAAAGACTACGTGCTGCTGCACATCCGACGAGAACGACGGCGAGGACGACCGGCGATGGCCCTGAAATGGCTCTCGAAATACTACTCCGGTTCACCACCCAACTATTGGTACGTCAAGAAACGTCGAGACCTCTACCTCGAATTGGACTGGTCGCACTGCCACCAGTACGAACAACGCTGGCTGCTGATCCAGTTCCCCAAGACCCACGAATCGTTCTAACGTTCCTGGGGTCAAAGATTGATCACTCGGCCCGATGCGGCCAGTTGGACTGGTCGGCCGGCGGGCGTCTTGCTGCGGTCAAGTCCGAGCAAGGTGTAGATGGTGGCCACGAGGTCGGTCGGGCTCACGCCGTCGCCAAACCGTGATAATCATCCTGCTTCCAGATGTCCAACGGATGGTCGTGGCAGTTTGCACACCGAAGCCGCAGTCCCAACAACGAACTGCTGATGTATTCGGCCTGCTCCCGAGGACCGGCTGTCACGCGGTAAAAGCCGGCCCTCGACCGCCGTCCACACGACCCAGCGGGTCACATCCTTCGCCAATGCGTCGCCAAACCTGGCCGTTTGCCAAAGTCGCTCAACCGAGAAACGCGGCGGTCACGACCACCGCTGATCCCAGTCGTCCTCGGCGATGCTCATCGAGTCGGAGCATACTTGTCGGCCCATTTCTTCAGATAGACTCGAGCCGGTGGCGTGCCGTACATGTCGAGTCGACCGGCCTTGATGAACCGCCGGCCGATCTGGCCAACCTGTTTCGCCACGGCCGGCCGCTTGGCGAAGACCGCTTCCAACTCAACGGCGGCTTTTTCAACATCCGCCGCCGTCGCCATCTTCCCAATCATCTGCCTCAGCTTAATCCCGATCTCCGCAGGCAACCCACCCCGTGCTGGTGTGCGACGCTCAGCCACCCCCAACGACGCCAGCGTCGGCACCTTGCCGCCGATCTGAGCAACAATCGCGGCCAGCACCTTGGGCACATCGGCCTGAGTCGACGGCTGAACCAATGCGAAATTGGCCGTCACCTTTCCCCGATTCCCCACCAGGATCGTCAGCTCGACCTTGCGATTGAGTCCATAGGCACCGGGGCCTTCGATTCCGTCGAGGGAAATCCCAACCGGGAGTTCCGCGGGAAGGGCTCGGCGCGCTCGATGCATCCAGTTGGCCGTCGACGTCGGATCTTCGGTCAGAAACACCACCGCTCCACCAACCCCCGTCTTCTTCTGTTGACCCAGGAACTTGCTCATCACCCGCATGGCGGCGATGCCGGGCCGAGAGATCTTGTGGACAAAGATCACGACAACCGGCTTTCCGCCAGCCGCGGCGATCGGTTCGAGTGTCTCGTCAGTGGACTTGCCGAACATTCGCTTCACACCGAACTTCGGCAGGGTTTCGCCGACCTGAGGCCCCGAAAACACCGGCTGCGTCTTTGGCTCGGGCGACGGATTCGTGTCACGCCGGGATAGAGTGGTTTCGCGGCCGAGTGACCATAGAACGGCGTTTCGTAGCAGCCGGCGGAATGCCGGCAGTTGGAAATCCGCCGGATGGCCCAGCGACGTGTAGAAGATTCGGCCACCGCGGTAACGGTGTGTCCAAGCCACCGGTTCGACAGGGTGCCCCTTCACCGTTCCACTCAACAACGGCACGCAGGCCTTCTTCAACGGGTTCACCCGGTACAACGATCCGCCCGACTCGAACGGCCGAACCGAAACACCGGCCAGAATCGGGTGGCCTGCCGCCGCCGGAATCCTCGCGACCGTGGCCACCAACTTGCTCCCATAGTGACCCACGTAGTTCCCGCCCAAGACCTCGGGGTCGAAGTCCTGCCACTCGGCATGACCCTCGGGATGCTCGCCACGAGTGTGAAAAGCGTGGCTCGCCGTGCGGATTCCGACCAGTGGTCCTCCGGCGTCCAGGTACTTTCTGACCCGATCCAAATCAGCCGACTTCAGAGTACGGCGGCGGACGCTGAGAATCACCAGATCGGCCGAGTCGATCGCTTCGATACCCGGGAACCGATTGCCGTCCTTCGGATCCGCATGCACGAACGTGCATCGAAAACCCTGTGTCTTGACCAACTCGTCACGAGCAAATCGTGGCAAAGTCTCACGCGTCTTGTACTCCGCTTCGCCAATCAAGAATACCAGCCGAGGAGCCGCTGCATCGGCGCCAATGCCCCAACACAGGCTGGCGAACATGCCCATGATCACTGTCATTCGCATCGTCAGACGTCGCATCGCGGTCTCCTTGCTGCCGTCAACCTGTACGGTTCATCCCACAACGGTCAAACCACCGCTTGGGCATAGTTTTCCACCTAAGAATTGCGTGAATCAGTCGAATAGCTGATAACTGCGCCATCGGTGCCAAATGCCAGCACCCGCGATCCTACCCCCTGCCATTTTCATACGCGACTCCAGTCCGACAGGAATCACCATGCCGCGTCTCATTCGCTTCAGGCCTCAGTCCGTTCTTCTGCCGGCAGTCGTGGCCATGCTGATCGCTCCCGCTCTCGACGCCCAGGTTGTCTTGAAGCTGAAACTTCAGCCCAATACAAAACGAGTCACTCACGTCGAAAACTTCACCAAGCAGATTCTCAACCTCAACGGGATGGACATCGAAACCGAAACAACTCAGTTCATCATCGCTCATTCAATAACCGGAGCCCGAGCCGATGACGGGACACTGCAGACCGTCGAAGTGATCAAGAAGTTACAGCAGGAACTCAAAGTGCCAGGGATCAACCTGTCGTTCGATTCCGACAACCCGGACAAAAAGGCACCCCTCCCACAACTCGAGCCGATCCTCGATATTCTGCGAGTCATCTCGAAACTCAAGACCAGCTACACCTTCAACAAATCCGATAAGCTGTTGAAAGTCGGCGGCGTCGAAGAGGCCCTCAAGGGCCTCGATCCGGCCGTTCGCAAGACCTTCGGGGATCAACTCAGCGCCGACTCGCTGAAAAAGAAATGGCAGAACCTCTCCGACACAATCCCGTCCAAGCCGGTTCAGGTCGGAGACAAATGGGAACACACCATCGTTACCAAGCTCGAAGCCGGACAGGTGCTCACCGTCAAACGACAGTACACCTATACGGGCACCATCAAGAAAGGCAGCACCACGCTGCACAGGGTCACCACCAAGTCGCTCGAAGTCTCGCTCACACAGAACCCGCCTGAAGGCAGCCCGACGAAACTTACTGAAGCCAAACTCAAGGTCGCTAAGGGGACCGGCGAACTCCTGATCGACGTCAAACGTGGCCTCACCGTCCAGGCAACCGACTCGCTCCAGATGACCGGCCCGTTGAAGATGGAAATCAACGGAATGTCATTCGACGGACGCCTCGACCTGACCATCGTCACCAAGTCGACGGTTCAGGACGACTAAGACGACGCAACACGCGGCTTCGGTTTCCCGAGTGTCGCTCCGTGTCATCCCGAGGGCATCAAGGGATCTCGGCCGTTGTCAAAGCGGCACAGTCGAGATCTCTTGATCCGTTTCGGACGAAACGATCGCCCTTCAACCGAGCATTCCCTCGGTATTTCCCGATGAATGCCCTGATGGCCACGGTGGGAATCTGTCGATAAGCCGAATGGAGCCGCTTGCGACGATTGTGTGGTGTCGTCGCGGTGGACTTGTTGTGACTGTAAAGGAGTGCATCGTCGGTTGCAAAACCGCTGCATGTTGCTGCCCTCCGAGGAGATTCCAGGTGATTATTCGCCGTTTCATGGCAATTCTGCTGCTGCTGATTGCAACCGGAATCGCCGCTGCACCCAAACATGCCGATTCCCCCGCGGGGCGTCAGGCCTTCGATCGTTGTATTGCCTCGGCTCAAGTTGCGTGGCAAACCGGCCGCACGACCGAAGCCCTCCGCTGGTACCACACGGCTAAGAACCTCGCACGCGCCCACAATCTCACGCTCTCGGGTCGTGATGCCAAGCTGATCGATCTGGTGATCAGGCACGAGGCCGGATTGGTAGGGCCTCAACCAGGACAATCGCCCGGCTGTGGCACCGTTGCCATTGCAAAACAACCGAAAGCCACAACCCGCGACGCGTTGCCGGGGCGCCGAATCTCGGACCAGAATCCGACAATCAACAAGGTGATTCCATCGCCTCAGCCAATCGTCATTACACTGCCTCAAACCGCCACACGGCCTCAAACTGCCACACGGCCTCAAACCGCCACACGGACCATACCCCTCGAGACAGTTCGAGTCCTCAAGCCGCCAGTTGACGAAACACCGACCGGACAAACCCCAGCGACAGCAACACCGACAGCAACACCGACAGCAACACCGACAGCAACACCGACAGCAACACCGACAGTAACACCGACAGCAACAGCAACAGCAACAGCAACAGATCGACCCGAATGCGAAACCGTAGTAGACAAGAGCGAAGACAAACTCGGTAACCAAGCCGAGTCACAGCCGCAACCGCCCGAGCCGGCGCCGCCCATTTGGCCTGAACCCGAAGACGATGCCGACCAACGCCGCACCGACGACGCTCTGGTGCCACCGGTCACACCACCCCGAACCTCAGCTCCCTCAGCTCCGCCAACTCCGCCAACTCCGCCACGACCGTCCCAAGTCGAACCCCGGTCGTCAATCGAATCGGGCGACACGGTCACCACACCTCCGACACCAATCTCAACGTCCTCCACGCCAACCAACGATCACGCCGCCGATCCAATCAAGTTGACATCAGACGAATCGGCCCTGCCCATCACTCTCTCCGAACCCCCGTCGCAGGGCACGCTGCCACCGTCAGAAACCGACGAACCTGACGCCGGCACAACTGTCCTCGGCATCACCGCCGATCAGAAGTTAATCCTGTGGATGTTCGGCCCGATCGTCATCGCTCTTTTCGTTCTTGGACTGATGACAAACGAAATGCCCGGTCCAGTCACTATCCTGCGATGGATCTCCCGGAGTCACCACGGCTCCAAAACGTTGGATCCTGCCCAGGCCGACCCAACCACCAATCCCGTGCCGGACTTGGACACTCTCTCAGCTTTGCCGCCCGAATCCGTATCCACGCCGGCCATACTCTCTGTCACGATTGGGACCAGTCGCCTCAACAAGGTCGCTTTCTACACGGCGACCATCCAGTTGCCCGGTCTCGAGCCGGCACGAGTCGTAAAACGGAGGGACGGGAGCCCGTTATTCCGCAGTCGCGGCGCCGCCGCCAGTTCCGCTAGACATTTCGCTCGCCGACTCGGATTCGACGGAATCTCCGAGCCGGAAGCCGCTCGCAACGCCGCCTGATTCTTCCAGCAGGTCGGTTCGCCACGGCCTACTCGGACACGTCGTCGTCAGTCAACCAACCGAGGATTTCGGTGTCACCCTCCCCAGTTTGGCCATCCGTCTTCGAGTCGGGTGCATCGGGTGCCGATTTGGTGGGCAACTGACGCCGACGACGCTCGGCTCGCCTGCGTTCCGAACGACGCCCCTCCAGTCCCGCCTTCTCGAGCAGCGACATCGCAAACGGCTCCGCCTCTTCCATGTCGGGAGGCGGCCCGTCGGTCGTGGGCTGGTACACCACTTCGAATTCCATCGTCGCGATCGTCAGCGTATCGCCGGGCATCAACACCTGCACCTCGACCCGCTGACCGTTGACCTTGACGCCGTTGGTGCTCCGCAGGTCGCGGACCTGCCAATACCCGGATTCCATTTCCAGTTCGCAGTGCTGCGACGATACGTTTGGAAAATCCAGGAAAATGTCGCAACGACTGCGACGCCCAACCAACAGCCGCGCCTGCGTTAACGGTATCGGGTCGCCTCCACCAACGGGAACCAGTTCGCCCAACATACCTTCACTCACCTCCGGGAACCGCGTCATCCCCATTGGAGGGCATGCCTCGAACCGAGTCGACAGCCGCTTCACGGGTTAGGTGATGAGTCCATGGTCTTCCCAGTTTCATGCGGGAAAACTGTTCGAGATTGGCCCGCGACGCCTCGCAGTATACGGCCAGACCGCCTCGATAATCGAGATTCCTGACCAGACGCACAATCGCGCTCGTCATGACCCACCCCAAAGTCGGCACTATGGCAAAATCAACAACCACAGCACGAATCGCCGGTTCGTCCAATTCCCGCATCACCTGGTTCGCCTGGTTATGAATGTCGAAATAACGAAAAGACGATTCATCACCCAGTGGAGCCACGACGAGTACATTGTCGATGCGTTCCAGTTCAAATACCTTGGCTCGTTCATTCATTGAATTCTTGCCGTTCAGTTGGCACGGAAGCGGCCGCAGCCCAGAGACCGTCAACCCGAAACCACTCGGATAAACGCACCCGGCCGTCAACACTTCGGCCCGCACTTATGTGCATCTAAGGCGGAAAAAAGAAAAAGGGTCCTGCAACCGTTCGTCGGGATCACATCAGCCAAAGACAATTCTCACGGGCCCGCTTCGCCTCGCTACTCGATTGACAAAATGATTGATGGGTGAGGTTCTGTCAACCTGAACACCTGGAACAAGTGTTCTCGACTGGTAACTCTGCTATGTTGTGCAGCTTGCACATCGACCTGCAGTATGACAGTGGATGAGTCGCACATGGGTGAATGGTTCCACTGGGTCGATTTGACCGTTTTCTTTACCGCACTGGTCGCCGTGATGGCGATCGGGTTGCTGGCCGGACGTGGCGAAAGCGAGTCGTCGGAACAGTACTTCTTGGCCGGTCGCCAGATCCGCTGGTGGGGAGTCGCCGGTTCGATTTACGGGTCCAATGTCAGTGCCAACCACCTGGTCGGCATGCTCGGATTGGGATTCTCGATCGGCTTCGCCCAGAGCCACTTTGAACTCGGGGCCATCTTCGGGTTGCTGATGCTCTGCTATGGCTTCCTGCCCGTCTATCGTCGCCTGAAGATCACAACGCTCTCGGAATACCTCGGACGCCGCTACGACGACCGAAGCCGACTCTCCTATGCAGTGATCATGGTGTTGATCATGGTCGGAGTGCAGATGATGCCGGGCCTGTATATTGGAGCCCGCTCGGCCTGCGTGATGGTCGGCGACGATGCCGTCGTGACGCAACAAGTGCCGATCGAAACCGTCGCAGACCGACGAGCGATCGAAGCGGGCGAGATGACTGCCGAGGAATTGACGTCTCGACCGGTCGTCCAGGTCGACATGACCTGGTACTCCGGTTTCATCATCCTGCTCGCACTCGTCTCGACCATCTACACCGTCGTCGGAGGATTGCGGGCCGTCGTGCTCACCGACGCCATGCAATCGCTACTGCTGTTGGGAGGCGGCATCCTACTGGCGGTGTTGATCTTTACCGAACTGGGTGACGGCAACGGAGTGGTCGATGGCTGGAACCGCATGCTCGAACTCGACCAGTTGGCCGACACCCGCAAGATGCAACTCTACCTGCCCAGCAATCACCCCAAGCTGCCCTGGTCGGGTGTGCTCACCGGGCTCATCTTCATGCACTGCTTCTACTGGGGCACCAACCAGTTCATCGTGCAAAGAGCCCTGGCAGCACGCAGTGACGCTGAAGCCCGACTGGGAATCATCGTCGCCGGATTCCTGAAACTGCTGATCCCCTTCTTCGCAATCGCCGCGGGCATCGCCGGTTACTACCTGATCACCGATCGAGTCGAACACGCGGTCGATCCCGATGCCGCATTCGCTGAACTGGTCCGGCTGGTCGTGCCGGCCGGAGTCGGACTGATCGGCATTGTGGCGGCGGGATTGATCGGAGCCATCCTCTCGTCGATCGACTCGATGATGAACTCCGCAGCCACCATCTTCACCATCGATGTCTACCAGAAGTTCATCCGGCCCGATGCCGACGACCGACAGTTGGTCCGAGTCGGCCGGCTCTCGATCATCGTTTTCGTTGTCCTGGCCACCGGGCTGACGTTCGTGGTGATCGATCCCAACAGCAAAACGAACTTCTTCCTCCAGATCGTCGACTACTCGAGCCTGCTGACTCCCGGACTGCTCGTCGCATTCCTTGTCGGCATGTTCTGGCGGAGAGCCACAGCCACCGGTGCCGTCGTGACCATCTTCGCCGGTGTCGTCTTCTCGCTCGCCTACCAACAGGCCTACCAACAGACAGTTGGAATGCCACAAGCCGCCTACAACGTTCTCACCGAACAACAACAACTCGATCAACTCCACATCGACCAACTGCCCGCCCACTGGCAGGAACTCAAAACCGTCGCCATCGCTGCCAGGATCGAAGACCACCGCGATCAACTCAATATCGTCAACCGCACCTTCGGACCCGATCTCAACTTCTTTCACCGCGTCGTCGCCGTCATCTTCAGTTGCCTCGCCGTCCACGTCGTGGTCAGCCTGAAAACGACAGTCGAGCCGGAACAGGCCCGCCTGACCTGGACCGACCTGGGAGGTCACGATCCGGGTGAACTGGGACGACTGGTCAAACTGGTGCTTGGGACGATCGGAGTGCTGGGAATCACCGCCGCCGTGATGAAATTCGGAATCCTCTCGTCCTGGGCCGCGGCACTGATCGCAGCAGCAGTCACCCTGGTCGCGTTCCGAATCAACGCCCAACGACGAACCACACTTGCGGACCACGACCACGACCACGACCACGACCACGCTGCCGCCGGGCGGAGATGGTGGAGCAACGACCGGACGTGGGCGGCGATTCTATGTGCCGCCGCCGTCTGGATGCACTTCTTCTTTGCCTGACAACCGCCCACTGGCACTCACCGAGAGTCTCAGGTCGCAGCCACTGGCCGAAGAACGCACATCCCAACGCACCCCCGCCGCCCGCCGCGACCTCTGCCCAGCCTGCAAGCGAGCCTAGTAGCGAACCTAGTAGCGAACCTAGTAGCGA
>Ga0114999_10005546_pt1 | contig 14830 bp, 15 predicted proteins | sample ArcticOcean_MG_C_3_FD_89820 | JGI IMG/M metagenome (GOLD analysis project Ga0114999, IMG submission 89820) | Marine microbial communities from western Arctic Ocean - ArcticOcean_MG_CB8_126 | ecosystem: Environmental > Aquatic > Marine > Oceanic | place: Arctic Ocean: Canada Basin | collected...
TAGGGCGAGGCTGCCACAACGCGTATCCCGCCACAAGCCAGCCGAGGCCAACGAACACCCCATAGGGAGTGTGATAGTTCCAGGGAACGGCGGCTAGTCCTGCGACGGCCAACGGTACGACGGCCAAGTCCTACATGATCCCTGCGCGGACCGCACCAATGCCCAGCATTGTGAGCCCCACAAACGCAAATAAAGAGGCAATCATCATCGCGATGAACCCGTAGTCCGTCAGCGTTGTCGAGACCCTCGCGGTATCGCCCCACGGGTTGCCCCAAACGCCGATGGCCAAACCGGCAGCCATTATTAATAGGGTGGTCACCGCCAAATAGTGTCCCCAGGTCCAGACCCCGCTCTGGCTCTCTCTCGGTCGTCGGGTTCGAAGGCTCACCAGGCCGACTATACACAGGGCCGTAGCAAATACGGTCAGCTTCGTGGAGTCGTAGTAGCTGAGCCCCAGAAACGTCTCTTGGTTGTCGCTGGGAGAGGCCCGTGCGTGAGGAGGAAGTGCACCCAAGCGAGCAGCCATATAACCCCGCCGAACATGGTTGCGGGTCCGCCCAGCCGACTGACCGCAAAAGATGAGATTGTCATTTCGTCTCACTAATTTCTAGGCTGACACCTTGATCACGCGAGCGTGTCCGATGTTCTCCTCACCCACCAGATAATAGGAATATACCTGTCGGCGGTCAATATTTCTGGGTTTCTGTGGGCCTAGTGTCAGCAGAGCAGTGCGGAAGGCAAAAAAACGGGCCCCCGGGAATTCCCGGAGGCCCGTACCTTTGGTGCGGGAACCTACTTCGCTTCGACGATAGTAACGGTCTTGAGCACACCGGGCTCGTCGCTGAGGATCAGCGTGTCGCCATCGACAGCCGTCAGAGTGATGGTGCGTTCGTACTCACCGGCCGGGACGATCTCCATCGTCGTGATAGACAGCGTGCCCTCAGGTAGGGGGAACGACAACGCCGTGCTGGCCTCGGCCAGTGTGAAGACCTCGGAGTGAGTAGCGGGCCCGGTCAGCGTTACGGTAATCGTCTCGACCGCCTTCGTGAAATTGCAGGTGGCCTGGTTGATTCCGTCAAAACCCGTCGGCACCGTGCCGAAATATTCGAATTCGATCGGAAGAGCCACGGCCTCGGTGACCATGCATACAGTAAGTCCTAGTTCGGTCGGGGTAGCCTCATCGGGCTCCTCCGATGTCACCATCTGGAGCACGATGTCCAGGTCATGACTGGCGCTGTCACGGGTCAAGACCGGATAGTGACTGGTAGTCATAAATCGTAGCTCGCCGCGCTCGTAGATCCTCGCCTGGATAGCATATGTGAATCGCTCATCAATGTCCTCGGCGTCGTAATCGATTTCGAACCCTATGGGAACCTGCCCTGGCTCGTCGAACCTAATCTCGGCAACGATCTTGGATGGCGCGTCTGCCAGAGACACGTCTACGAGCTCGACTTCGGCTACAGCGTCTGCGCCCAGGGCAATCCTCTCGCGGTACATGATGCTACCTGAAATAGTGCCTGTCGTGGCGGAATCGTTATCCGGTGCGATGGGCTTTTCGGTCGGTTCCTCGGGGCTAGCCGGCTCAACCGCTGACTCATCCACTGGGCCAGACGGCTTAACGGCGGGCTCGGTCGGCGTTGGCTCGGTGGTCGCCGGCACTGAGTTGCTCGGTGTGGTCTGATCTGGCACAGGACTCGCGACGGGACTGGAACAGGCCACGGCCGCTATCAATAAGACCTGCTATTACCGAAACTGTTGTCAACGCTCTGGTGTTCATCTCTCTGCTCTCCTGTCAGTTGGCTGTTTTCTTGGGCCCTTCAGTAATCATGACGAAATTCGTCGCGTCTTTGTTCCAGAGAGGGCTAGCCCTTTCCTGGAGCCAACATCGCCCAATAGGGTGATGTTACAAGCCCTCCCTACCCCGATACTGTGACTCACGGGCCGTCGTATTTGGCCCATCAAGGAGGCGAATCGTGATGAACCTATTCAGATGGTCCAGACTGACATCTCTGTCACTACTGGTTCTACTCGTCGCGGTGAGTGGGGCTTCTGGCTCTGCCCAGGCTGCAGGTGCCTATGATGAGGTTGTCTTTGAGGGCAGTGAGGCCACCGTCGGGCCGGGCGGCGTGCTAGCATCAGCGGCGGCATGTTTCAACACGGCGGACAAGGACATCTCTGGATTCAGAATGGCCTTTGACATGGATGATCCATGGGCCACCGATGGCAATGCCACCAGCGTTGACTTCCAGGGCGTTGCGACCCACGAGATGGGACACGTCGTTGGCATCGATCACACCAACGCACCGGCTAGTTCTTGCCTGACGATGTACAAGTTCTCGTCACTGGGCGAAACCCAGAAGCGAACCCTCGGATTGGGCGACAAGCTGGGCATGGACGCGCTATACGGTGGCGGCGACACAACCCCAGGCCCAGGCTGCAACAACTAGGTGCTGCGCACGGCTTAGTTGGGCTGGGATTGGAATGGCGAAGGGCTAGAGCATCTTTGACGGTAGTCTGAGAGCGTGTCCCGAGCGGTGTCGAGGGGGTGTTATCAGGACATCCGCATGAACGACTTAATATGAAAAGGCCTCCGCCGATTATTCGGCGGAGGCCTTTTCGTTTTGCTCACTGCAGGCCACTGGTGAGATGGCGTCAAGGGACATTACCGCTAGGCCTGTTTTGCCCCATTTCGAATGTCCAGGCATCGCAGCCGATTCCCTCGCACGTATTGGCATCGATCTCTTCGACGTAAAGGGGGGAGTGCAGAGAGACGCAGCCCCTGTGCCGGGAGTGTGAGGGTGCCCCACACAAACATGCTTCTCTTTATCTTAGGGGGAGCGCAGAGGGGCGCAGCCCCAATGCCGGGAGCGAGAGGGTGCCCCACACAAACATGCTCCTCTTTTTCTCAGGGGAAGTGCAGAGAGACGCAGCCCCTGTGCCGGGATTGTAAGGGTGCCCCATACAAACATGCTTCCCTTTATCTTAGGGGGAGTGCAGAGGGGCGCAGCCCCTATGCCGGGAGCGTGAGGGTGTCCCTCACAAATTTACTATTCTTTCTTTTTATCTTAGGTGGGGAGTGGGAACCTACGCGGTCGTCCGCTTCTTTAGCAAGGCCACCACGACAAACTCGGCGGTTGCCACCAGCGTCATCGAAGGGCCCGACGGCAGGTCCGCGTAGAAACTGATGTATAGCCCCGCAACCGCAGCCAGCGCGCCGAGAATTGCGCCGATGACCATGAGCCGAATGAAAGAACGTGCCAGCAGTGAAGCGGTAGCCGCAGGGGTCACCAGCATGGCCATCACCAGGACGATTCCGACCGCCTGCAACGCGATAACAATGACCAGCGCCAGGAGGACGAGGAGCAGGTAGTCCAATCGCGCCGTGGGAAGGCCGGCCACCGACGCTCCCACCGGATCGAAGCTGGTGAATATCAGCTCCTTGATCAGGGCATACAGCACCACCAGGACGATGGCCACTAATCCAGCGGTGACATATACGTCGGTCCCGGAAACTGCCAGTACCTGCCCTAGAAGCAGGTCTTCCAGGTCAACCGATACACTGCTTGCCGTGGCCAACAGCGCCAGACCCAGCGCGAACAGGCCCGCGAACAATATGCCAATGGACGTGTCCTGGCTGACCCCGGTACGCCTGGAGATAACACCTATCAGGAACGCCACGCCCATCCCCGCCGGCACAGCAGCCAAAAAGGGGCTCACCCCGAGCATGAAAGCGACCACAAGCCCTGGCAGCACCGCGTGGGACATCGCGTCTCCCATGAATGCGAGCCCTCGCGTCACGACGAAGGCTCCCAGGATGGGACATACGATTCCCACCAGCACCGAGACGTACAGTGCCCGGAGCATAAATCCGTAGTCGAACGGGTCGATTATCAGGCCGATGACCGTGTCCATCACCCGCCCCCGTTGGCTGCGCCGCGTCCGACGAACTCCACACCGTGAGAGCCGTACAGCTCCTCAAGGACTTCCTCGGTGAAGGCGGTCTCCGGTGGCCCGAAGGCGCAGACGTGGTGGTTCAGACACAGCACTTCGTCGAAGCGCTGGGCCAGATTTGTAAGATCATGGGTCGCGATCAGCACGACCTTGCCGTCATCCCGGAGCTCCTGAAGAACGGACACCAGCCCCTTCTGAGAGCCGACGTCGACACCGCTGAACGCCTCGTCGAGCAGGATGATTTCGGCTTCCTGTGCGAGAGCGCGTGCTACGAAAACGCGTTGGCGCTGGCCTCCGGATAGCTCTGCGACGAGCGCCGAGCGCTGGTCCCACAGACCCACCCGACGGAGGCTCGTCTCCACCGCTTCCTGATCTCGCTTTCCGGGGCGACGGAACAGGCCGATGCGCTGGCTGCGTCCCAGCATCACCACCTCGGAGACGCTGAGGGGAAACCGCCAGTTGACCCGCTCCCTCTGGGGCACGTAGGCCAGCGCCCCCTTGGACCGGTCAGCGTCCGCTCCGTGGAGCAGCACACGTCCAGTGTAGTTTGGCATAACGCCTGAGATGACGTTGAACAGCGTAGTCTTGCCCGCACCGTTCGGGCCAACAACTCCCACCAAGGTCCCTACTTTGGTCGAAAAGGACACGTTATTCAGGGCGCGGAATCCGCCCCACTCAACGCTGACGCCCTCGACCGAGAGGGCCGGTGCTGCTGCCTGTCGTTCACTGGTCATTGGAGCGACCTCACTATTAACTCGACGTTAGAACGCAACATATTGATGTAAGTCTCCGCGCCGCTGCCGGGGCCTGCCAGAGAGCCCGTGCGGACCCCCGATACTATGACTGCTCCAGTTTCCTCAGCAATGGTGCGGGCCAGTCTGTCATTCACAGCATTCTCGACGAAGACCGCATCGACCTTCGTCTCGATGATCGTATCCACGATCGTTGCCATCTCTTCCGCTGATGGTTCTTGCCCAGCTATGTTCCCCCCGAATGTGCCGCCGACGAGCGTAAACCCGTACGTCTCCGCGAAGTACCGGAGGCTGTCATGGGTCGTTGCCAATAGCCTGCGCTCCTCGGGGAGAGTCGCTACCTGTTTCAGAGTCCATTCCTGTAACTCGTCCAGCGCGGCGATGTAGGTTCCTGCGTCGTTCCTGTACTGGGCAGCGCCGTCAGGGTCTAGTTCGGACAATTTGTCCTCAATCTGCAACACCGCCATCTTCACCCGCAGCGGATCGAGCCAAAAGTGAGGGTCCACAACGCCCGAAACGACGATCGGATCAATTGACTCTCCGAGGGCGACCACCCGGCGATTGTCCGCGGACGCACTGTCCAGCAGCTTCGATAGCCACTCTGCCTCCAGTGCAAGGCCCACACTGAGCACGAGGTCCGCGTCCGCCACCCTGGTCACGTCCTGGGCTCCAGGCCGGAAGGAATGTGGGTCGGCCTGTGCGGGAAGGAGACTGAAAACCTCCACGCGATTGCCGCCCACGTTCCGTGCCCAGTCGGCGACGATATTGCTCGTAGTCACGACGTTGAGAACCGCCATCTCGTCGGCAGGGCCTGTATCCGAGCACGCGACTGCGAATAGCGCCATTGCCGAAACAAGGACAGTAATCGACCTGAACATCAACCGATATATGATACTTAGTCTCATTATATGCTATGCGGAATTGAGTGCATGCAGCCGCTCTGCGCGACCTAGGGTTTGGATTTCGCCAGGCAGTCCCGGCAGGTTATGAAAAACTCCATGCGGTGTCCGACGATCTCGCCAGAAATGTCGCTGCCGATAGTTCTCATCAGCCGCTCGATAGTGGCGTCGCGGAACTCCCCCACGGTGCCGCACCCCACACATATAGTGTGGTGGTGATGCTCGATGCGGGCAAGGGTGTAGGTGGGTTCGCCATTGGGCATCGCCAACTTGCAGACGACCCCGGCTTCCAGTAGCAGTTTGACGGTGCGGTAAACCGTAGCGCGTCCCACTGTAGGAAGCTCATCGCAGATCTGGGCGGCGCTGAAGCTGTCCAGCTTCCGTCCAACCACGTGGATCACGTCCCGTCGCGGCCTAGTGGATCTGTGACCTCGATCCTCGAGCATGGCCATGATATCCGGCTGCGGGCTCAGAGTAGGAGACATGGTTTTGACGATAGCAGTCAAGGTGTCTTGTAGTCAACATGCGGATTGATATCGAGTATCAATCGATCGCAAATATCGTAGAGGCTTGCGATACAGTTCCGGGCCAGTGGAGTTACGACCAAAGAGGGCAGGTCAACCATGGGTTGTGCCTGCCCTCTCTGCGTCTCAGCCAGCATCCCGCCCGGTGATATAATCGCCCCAGCCGTCATAATTCCTTCAGAACACGTCTGCCGACCGGAGTTCCCCTTTGATAATCGCCGTAATCGGAGCCGGCGAGCCCTCGATTGAGGTAGCCGATCTCGCCGAAGAAGTCGGTCAGGAGCTAGGTAAACGGGGCATGACACTGGTGTGCGGCGGGCTCGGAGGGGTCATGGAGGCCGCCTGCCGGGGTGCCAAGGCGGCGGGAGGCACGACTATTGGGGTCCTGCCGGGGAGCGATCCGAAAGCCGCGAATCCCTGGGTCGATTACCCCATCTGCACTGGTCTTTCCTACGCTAGGAATGTCATCATCGTGAAAACCGGTCGCGCCGTCATAGCCGTCGGCGGGGCGTACGGGACCCTCTCCGAAATAGGGCACGCGTTGTCGGACGGCGTTCCCGTCGTCGGGCTTCGGACCTGGGGTCTGATCCCGGGCGACGTACCCCCGGACTCCTCAATCCTCGTGGCTAAAAATGCATCGGAGGCAGTGGAAATGGCCGTTGAAGCCGCAAATACGCGGGAGCACAAAAGCTCGTGAGCACCATCTCACGGGTTCTGGCGCGAGAGGTTCTCGATTCCCGGGGCACTCCGACTGTTGAGGTGGATGTCATCCTCGCCGACGGGGCCCTTGGCAGGGCTCTGGTGCCGTCGGGGGCTAGCACGGGATCGAACGAGGCCCTGGAGCTACGGGACGGAGATTCTCGCTACGGTGGCCTAGGGGTGATGAAGGCGGTAGCGAATGTGCATCGGGAGATCGCTCCGGCGATCGTGGGCCTACCCGCCCTCGAACAGCAATCCGTCGACGAGACGCTGATCCGCCTCGACGGCACACCGGACAAGTCCAGGCTCGGCGGCAATGCCATGGTCGGCGTATCCATCGCCACGGCTCGTGCCGCTGCAGCTAGCAGGCGTGTCCCTCTGTACCGTTACCTGAGCGGCGGTGAACCACTGACGCTGCCGGTACCCATGTTCAACATCCTCAATGGCGGCAGGCACGCCGAAGACTCCACCGATTTCCAGGAGTTCATGGTCGTGCCCGCAGGTTTTGACACCTTCCGCGAAGCGCTCCGGGCAGGCGCAGAGGTGTACCAGTCCATGAAACGCCTGATGCGGGAACGCGGCTTCGGGACCACCGTAGGCGATGAGGGCGGGTTTGCCCCGGGCGGGATCACGAACCGGGATGCCGTCGGGCTCGTGACGGACGCCATCGAGGGTGCTGGGTACATTCCAGGAGAGCACTGCTTCGTGGCCCTGGATGTGGCCGCCAGCGAGTTTGTCCAGGACGACGGGACCTATCGGCTGCAAAGCGAAGGCATCACCCTTACCTCCGAAGGGCTGATCGATACCTACGAGGCGTGGCTATCCGACTACCCAATCATCAGCATTGAGGATGGGATGGGCGAGGCCGACTGGAATGGCTGGAAGGCCATGACAGGGCGTCTCGGAGACCGGGTCAGCCTCGTAGGGGACGATCTCTATACGACCAATCCGGCCCTGATCCGACGAGGAATCGAGAAGGGCGCCAGCAATTCGGTGCTGATAAAACTGAACCAGATTGGCACCGTCACCGAGACGCTCGAGGCCATCCGGATCTCCCGTCAGACCGGTTGGGGCACAATCATAAGCCACCGCTCCGGTGAGACGGAGGACACGACTGTTGCCGACCTGGCAGTCGGTACGGCTGCAGGTCAAATCAAGGCCGGAGCACCGGCCCGTGGTGAGCGTACGGCAAAGTACAACCGGCTGCTGAGAATCGAAGAGGAGTTGGGAGACGGGGCTCAGTTTGCCGGGCGCAGCGTCTATAGTCGTCTGACCAATCCGCAATGAAAAATGAGAGCGCACTGAAAATGATGATCGACGGCCTTGGCCTGGGGGATATCGACACTGTCGCAGGGGTAGGGTTTCGTGAGGGTGTGCTCGCTCGCGACGCGCCTTGCGGGTGGACGCTTGGGGTCGTGCGTCGACCGGACGGCGATCTCCTGGTAGCCGACTACAAGGGCCACCGTATCTGGCGCATCGATTCCGACGGCATACTGCATACCTTTGCAGGAGATGGCATTCCGGGTAACTCCGGCGACGGCGGGCCGGCCATCGACGCCCGAATCAACGGACCGCACGACATGGCCCTGGACAAACACGGCAATCTCTACTTCTCGGACTTGTGGAACCACACCTATCGCCGCATCGACTACGAAACCAGCGTCATCACGACCTTCGCGGGGTCGGGCAGGGAGGGTCGTGGCGGCGAGGGCGGTCCTGCCATCGAGGCAGAGTTCGACACCACCAGCGGAGTAGCCATCGACGACGGTGGCAATATCTTTCTGTCAGGCGAGTGGGACAACAACATTCGCAGGGTCGATGCAAAAACCGGCGTACTCGAGCTGTTCGCGGGCCAGAGCGCCCACCACTACCCCTCGGAGCAGGGAAACAGTCGGCCCTATACGGGCAGAGTCACCGGCGCGACATTCGGCTGGGAAACAGGGCTGAGCCTCGGCGGGTACCACGGCGACGGAGGGCCCGCATCCGAGGCTGGATTCCTGCACCCCGAGCACGTGGCGTTCGATTCGCATGGAGACCTCTACGTCTGTGACAACTCCAGCCATCGCATCCGTAAGATCGACATGAAGACAGGCATCATCACCACCGTGCTTGGCACGGGTCATCCAGGCTCGTCAGGGGACGGCGGCCCGGCAGTCGAGGCCAGCATATTGATGCCAGACGCGTTATGCATCGACGTCCACGACAACATATACGTGGGCGAGAAGTACGGTTTTCGCGTGCGCAAGGTCGACGCGAAGACTGGCATCGTGACAACTCTGATCGGCAACGGCGTTCCAGGCTGGGGCGAGGAGGGGCTTCACGGCTCTGAAACCAGCTGTAATTCGTGTGAGTCCGGCATATGGGCCGACCCGGATGGCACCGTCTTCTGGAGCGACTGCTCCGGCAGACTGCGCCGGTATGACGGCGCCACAGGGATCGTGACTACAGCCTTGGGCGGCGTCACGATCAAGGACGGCGGGCCTGCGCGGGATGCCTTCATTCGTGGCCCCGGCGGCATATGCACCGGACCCGACGGTCGGGTCTACTTCGCCGATGTCTGGCATCAGCGGATAAGGGCCATCGACTCCCGGACGGGGGTAATCCAGACCGTAGCTGGCAACGGTGGCCGGGCCTATGGGGGCGACGAAGGGATGGCGACCGAGGCCGCATTTGGCAGTCCACACGACGTGTCGGTAGACTCACGCGGACGCATAATCATCACAGACTCGCGTCACGGCAGGATCAGGCGTGTCGACGAAGACGGCATCGTGCGCAACCTCGCTGGCACCGCGTTCATGTGGGACAAGGGCGACGGAGGGCCATCTGTGAGCGCCTCGCTCTACCACGTCCAGTCAGTTGCCCACGGCCCCGGTGACGATGTCTACATAGGGGACGCCATTGGTCGGATCCGTCGCATCGACGACGCAACCGGGATCATCACCACCATCGCCGGGACAGGAATCCAGGGTAATTCGGGAGATGGGGGCCCCGCCGTAGAGGCAAAGATCGGCGCGCCGTCGGCCATTCGATTCGACGCCGCCGGAAACCTCTACTTCTCTGACACCGCAAACCACGTCATACGTGTTGTTGATACGAATGGGACAATCAGCACCGTGGCCGGCACAGGCCAGCCAGGTTTTGCCGAGGACGGAACCCTTGCGACCGAGGCTGCCCTAGACACACCCTGGGGCCTCGCCGTCTCGCCCGACGGCCAGATATTCATATCGGACTCAATGAACAATCGCGTACGTCGGATCACCCCCGGCGGAGCAATCCAAACATTAGTCGGCAGCGAGCAACCTGGCGACTTCGGGGACGGCGGCCCGGCCACATCCGCACGGCTCAACGAGCCCCACGGCCTGTGCCTCCTCGGCGGCGACGTGCTGCTCATATGCGATAACTTCAACAATCGCATCAGAGCCGTCAGGCTTCAGGCGTAACCAATGGTTAAGGTAGTCTTGCTACCAGCGGTGCCGGAGGACATCGACTTCCTCTACGGTCTTAACCGCGCGACCTTGAGAGAGTATGTCGTCGAGACGTGGGGGCGGTGGGATGAGCGTTGGCAAGAGGAGCGCTACCGCCAACATTTCCAACCTGCTAGCTGCAAGATAATCGTACAGGAAGGCCATGATGTTGGAGTCTTGGCCTCACGCAAGACTGAGACCGAACTCGTCATCGTGAGCATCCAGCTGCTCCCCCAGCACCAAGGTCGGGGGATCGGAACGTCTCTCATAGATGTACTCTTCAAAGAGGCTCGTGACGAAGGCAAGCGGATGACCTTACAGGTACTCAATGTCAATGATCGCGCCCGGCAACTCTATGAACGTTTAGGATTCTCGACCGTCGAAGAGACCGACACTCACTATCTGATGAAAGCTGCTCCCTGAGCCCGAATGAACTTCGGACACAGGCACCCAATTTGAAGATGTGATTTCATGGGACCATTCGAGACTGATCGCCTAGTTCTTCGCAATTTTGTTCCTGAAGACGTACATGTTCTAACGAACCTGATCTACTCGGGCCGGGAGGTCTGGGGCCAATACAGCGTCTATGGTGACAAGCCGGATTTGCTGTAAAAAGCCTTCATGAATCACGTGCACTAACTTGATGATGCCGAGTTCGGATTCCTGGCGGTGGTCTTGAAGGACACCGGACTCGCGATCGGGCAGGTCCATATCGATCCGTATCCGAACATGTGGTATAGCGTTAAGGACGAGCCCTCTCTGCCGGTGAACAACATCGAGGTCGAGCTTGCGTTCGCCTTTGGCAAGGCATTTTGGGGACAGAACTACGCCTACGAAGCTTGGCAACCGCTAATCGACTACGCCTTCAACGAGCTGAAGATTCCACGACTTCTCGGTGGGGCGAAGCAGGCCAACGAGAGGTCGGTTCGACTGCAGCGTCGTCTGGGCTTCGACATATATCCGAACGGAGGTCCAGACAATCCGGGCAAATCTGGATGGGTATCTGTCCTCAACAATCCATGAATCGATATCCCACCGCGCATCCAATCGTGACGGGACAAGATCAGGCTGTACCTGTGGCCCCCTTCGGCTGGCCTGTGGTAGAATATCATGTGAGCCCCGGTATGTCGGGGCTTCTTTACGCCTGAGTTGTAGGCCCTTACTCCGAGAGGTTCTCTAAATTGGAAACATTGTCAATTACCCTGTCACCGCGAGAAGTGAAGGGCAAGAAGGTTAGCCGACTCCGGCAAGAGGGAGTTGTACCTGTCCACTTCTATGGACCGGGTGTAGACTCCGCTTCGTTGCAGGTCGATTTGAAGGAGCTGAGGAGCTTGCTCATCAGTGCTGGCCGCAACTTGCCCATCACGGTCAAGGTTGCAGGCGAGGCCGGCGAAAACATCTGCTTTGTGAGAGAAACACAGGTACACCCTGTGACCGAGGAACTCCTGCACGTTGACTTCTACCGCGTAGATGTCAGCCAGACCGTCCGTGCAGAGGTTCCCATTTTGCTGGAAGGAGAGCCGCCGGCGGTACGCAACCTTGGTGGAATCTTGCTCCAGCCATTCGATACTCTTGAGGTAGAGGCGCTACCTCTGGATATGCCCGAGTCATTCCGTGTTGACGTGACTATCCTTGAAGACTTTTCTGCTTCGATAAGGATCGGAGACATTGAGGTCGCCGAGGGTGTGAACATACTTCGCGATCCCGTTGAAATGATCGCCAGAGTAGTCGCACCGCGCATCGAGGAGGAAGAGGTTCCGGGGACCGAAGGGGACCTGGAGTTGGGCGAGGGCGAAGAGGGTGCGGATGGCGAAGAGGGTGCTGGGGAGGCTGCTTCGGACGAGTAGCGGTTGCGCGGCCAGAACAACTGATTGGAGTTTGGTGGGGCGGGTCCTTTTGGACCCGCCCCACTTTTTATTTACGCGACGCGATAGCGCTCAAGAACCTTCACGTTGGGCACAATCCCAAGCCCCGGCCTGTTGGGAGGACGTACATGGCCGTCCTCCACCTGCAATGTCTCTTCGAACATCTCCCGATGCAGCGGATCTGTAGACGTGCTGTAGTACTCCAGGATCAGCCCGTTGGGAATCGCCGAAACCAGGTGAATGTGCACATCCTGGGTTCCGTGGGGCGCGATCGGCAAGTCGTGGGCCTGGGCTAGCGCGGCCACCTTCATGAACTCCGTAACCCCGCCCATGATCAGGCCGTCGGGCTGGATAATCGCAGCGCTGCGAGTCTCGATAAGGTCGCGGAACCCGTAGCGCGTATACTCGTTCTCCCCCGTGGCTATAGGTATGGTCGTGGCCTGGCTCACCAACTGGTGCCCCTTGTAGTCGTCCGGGTTCACCGGCTCCTCGAACCAAAAAATATCGGAGGGCTCCATCTTGCGTGCGATCTCGATTGCCTCGTAGTAACGATAGGCACAGTTGGCATCCACCATGACCCGGACATCGGGTCCGACCGCCTGTCTGACCACCCTCACGCGCTCGACGTCCTCATTAATGGGAGCGCCGCCGATCTTCATCTTTACGGCGTTTGCGCCCAGGTCCACAGCCTCTTCCATCTCGGTTGCCAGGTCGTCGAGTCCCTTGCCCTCCTCATAGTAGCCACCGGCGATGTAGACCGGTATCTTGTCAGAAAACCCTCCGAGCAGCTTGTAGAGCGGCACACCGGCAACCTTGCCTTTCAAGTCCCACAGGGCGATGTCAATGCCGCTGATTACGCGAGTGGTGATGCCCCTGCGACCGACCAGCTTGGGCTGCCACATGTCGTCCCAGATACGCTCAGTGTCGAAAGGGTCCTGGCCGATTACATACTGTTTCAGGTGGGCAAGGATCTCGATCCCGATCGAGGGAAACTCCTGGACCCCGCCCGACAGTCCGATCCCGGTGACACCTTCGTCCGTCTCGATCGTGACAATATCGAGCCCGGACGTAGGGTATGTGTAGCGGCCATTTCGAATAGGCTTTGTCCTCGGCCAGCGGTAGGACTCCATCTTGACATCGGTTACGCGCATTGCGTGTCTCCCTAGCAGTGATTGGGTCGTGTGAGATTCTAGCAACCGAGGGTGAACCTGACCAGTGGGACCCGGCCCAGGGGGCGATTCTCGCTCCGCGACCCTATTCCCGATCCTCGCCGTGGATCCATCGTAGGCCGCCTGGCCAGCCGCGGCCAGACATCTCGAGCACGGCTCGCGTGTAGTCGTTCACGCCGCTCACGGCAAAGTCGTAGTTGGGCGAGTCTGACACGAAGTAGTTGGATATCGCGGCACCAAAAAACTGACCCCGGGTCGGCATAGAAGTTCCCATCGTCCTTCCAGGCCAGCTGAATCAAGCTGTGGGCGTGAAGCCAGGGTAGAGGTGTACGGAGGTCTGCTTGCAGAACCTGGCCATGCGCGCTGTCAGCACCCCACGAGTCTCTCTGCGACCGACCATCTTTTAGGTGGTTCCTAGATCGGCGGCTCGGCGTAGGCGTTGTCCTTGCGGTAGACCTGCAGCCTCCCGCGGCCGTCCGTGATGATGATACGGTCCTGATCGTCGATATCTATGCCTATTGGCCGTCCGAATCTTGCCAGGTAGGACATCACGTCCGAGTCGCGCCTCGCGAGGATCTTCACCGACTCCGGATCGCGGGCAAGGTTGTACTCCCCAGCGCGGGAGAGCTTGTCGGCGTCGCCGTAAAGGGCGGCAAGTACGGAGCCGTCCGGCTCGTATATCTGAACTCGCCGATTGCCCCAGTCTGTCACGTACACATCTCCGTCGCTATCGACCGCGACGCCAGCCGGATTGCTCAGCGAATCCGAGCCGTCTCCCGGGCCGCCGAAGCTCATGAGATATTGGCCATCGTTCGAGAATTTCTGGACACGGTGGTTACCCCAATCCACAACGTACACAGCGCCGTCGCCATCCACGGCAACCCCCCAGGGCCGGTTGAACTCCCCTTCGCCAGTCCCATATCCACCAAATGACAGGATGAACTCGCCTCCCTTGCTGAACTTCTGGACGCGGTTGTTGAGGCTCTCGACCACGTACATATCGTCGTTGGCGTCGAATGCCAGGCCGCTAGGTCCGTCGATTTGGCCTTCTTCCGAGCCCTTCACTCCCCATGTCACACGGTCATCGGGGCCCGGTCCCATCTCAGGATACGTGACGACCGCATTCGGGTCGAACGACGTGATGGTGTTCTCGTGTTCATCGGCGCAGTAGACCCTGCCTTGCCCGTCAATGGCCAAAGCGACGGGCCACGTGAAAGCCCCTCTTGCGAAGTCCCCAATGTGGTCCTCGCCCATCGTTGTCTTTCCGATGCGCATATAGATGTCGTGCCCGTGGTCCTCCTTCGTATAGGCAAACCCTCGGCTGACAACGAATAGGATGTCGTCGCCTGCCGAGGCAACGTCCATCGGGTAGCAGTAACCGCCGGTCCTGCCCCACTTGCTCTCGTTGTGCTCGGCCGTCAGCCTACCCAGGCAGTGGCTGTAGTGCCAGGTTCGGCCTGCTACGGTCGTCGTCTTCATGTCGTAGTCTCCTGTCGTCCCCGCCCCA
>Ga0114999_10005550_pt1 | contig 14823 bp, 15 predicted proteins | sample ArcticOcean_MG_C_3_FD_89820 | JGI IMG/M metagenome (GOLD analysis project Ga0114999, IMG submission 89820) | Marine microbial communities from western Arctic Ocean - ArcticOcean_MG_CB8_126 | ecosystem: Environmental > Aquatic > Marine > Oceanic | place: Arctic Ocean: Canada Basin | collected...
CCCCGCGGGTGTTCATGTTTCAGATAGTATACGCGGGTGTCGTGGGTGAACCGGTAGACCGATCGACGGACATTGGATTTGATCAACTCGGCAGAAGCTTCCCAGTCGCCGGCGTCCAGCCAAGTGGCGATGTCGGCGAATGAGGCATCGACGACCCACTTTATATTGTTGGGTATCGGCGCCACGGGAATATGGTAAATCGGTCCTGTGATATTGAGACCTGCAGAAATGTGCACAGTTGCACGTGTTCAATCATGATGCGTGAATATCGGCAGGAGAAACATTACACGGTTGAGAAAGAAAAGCGCAGTTTGCGCTTCCTGTTCCGGAAGTTAAACTTCTCCACTCAAGCCCTTGGCAACTCCGTGCGGCAGGATTTCGGTCCCCGGCAGGAGGCGGACAGTAGTGCCACCCCAAACCAACCAAATACGCGATGAGCGAAGAGTATAAACAACTGATCAACAAAAGCGCGTGGCACGCCGAAGATGGCTACGACGAGGGTGAACGCGTACGCCTCTCCCGGGCCTGCGAGTTCATACAGACACATGCGCCGCACGCGACATGCGACGATCGGCAATGCGCCGTTCTGGACATTGGCTGCGGCGTCGGCCCGTTGCGCGAGTGGCTTGGGTCGGACCGTTTCAACATTACCGGCATGGAGATCAGCCCGGAAGCAGCAGCGGAAGCTCGAAATAGGTACGACGCATGCCTCGTCGCCGACATCGAAACGGCATGGCCGGTTGAGGCGGAAACGTTCGATGCCGTGCACGCCGGAGCTGTCATGGAGCATGTGCTGGACTGGCATGCGCCATTGAACCATGCCGGCGCGGCCCTCCGGGTTGGCGGTGTACTGGTTGTCAGTGTGCCAAGTCTCCGGAACTGGAGCGAAATCAAACGCCTGATCAAGGGCAGGCAGCCACACTGGATCGCCGACGTCAAACACCTGCACGCATACACACCGAGATTTCTGACCGAGTTGCTGCGGATTCACGGTTTCGAATTAATTGGAATGGAGGCGGACAAGGTGCGGTTGCCGTTGCTGCCGGCGAAGAAGCGCTGGGTCTGTCAACGCTTTGCAGCCTGGGGGTCGGTCCTGATCGTTGCCGCGGCATTGGTTGAACACGTCCGTGTCGAGGACGGCGCGCGGAAGGACGAATTCAAGCGTACGGAATCGGTCGGGCTTCGTTCTATACGCGTCCTCGAGGCGTAATCCCGCCGGCAGATTATCGTGAGCACTTACTCCGGCTTACGCGCTATGACAATGATCCGATCACCTCGCAGGGTCTTGCGAGACATGAAACTGAGTACGCCCTTGAGGATCGTATTGAGCAGTGACTGTTCGCTGAACCTGACACCGGAGAATTCTAACGCGACGATTTCCAAGCCGGCGTTGGTGTGGAAACGCGGCAATGTCACGGATGTAAATAGGCTGCAGTGTCCGTGGCCTGGGTTCAGGAGCTTCCAGGCGGCGCCCATGTTGTCGCGCGTGTAGGAGTCCCAGTTGACGGTTTTGGTGAACACGACGCCGCCGGGGAGAAGCACACGCGCAATCGCGGCGGTTACCGTGCTTGGCGTGGGAAAATGCTCGTAAACAGCGTTCGAGTAGACAACATTAAAGCTGTTTTCCTCGAGCTCCGTCTCTTCGATAATCGCCTCGATACTGTTCAACCCCCGGGGGTCGCGGGCGCAAATCGGAGCATGTCACGACAGGTTCGATACCAGTGGCGTTCCAGCCCATCTCCCGGGCGCGGAAAATGAATCCCCCTACATTGCTGCCGATCTCCAGCAGTTTGTTGGTCTTGCGATATTTCGCAAATCGGCGCAACGCACGTCCGTATACTTTCTGTTTGCGGGCCCCCGTAGCTGATATCGATATAACGCTGTTTTGTCTCAGCGAAATAGGTAGTGTTTACCGCCTCTACATCAAAAAGAGGATTTGTATAGACGAAGCCACATTGACGGCGCTTGACATATGTGCCGCCCAGCTTTTCGAGTACCGTCTCGCCATCGTCAGCCTTGCACAGGTCACAATTGACGTAATTTGTTTGGATATTCTCAGACACAGACTGCAACGGCACGGATTAAGTTTTCGTAATCTTGGTTCGCGGACGACCCCTTAGTCCCCGCGGGACAGCCGAGCTTGCGAGACAGGCGCGGGCAACCCCGCTGGCGGCCCTAAGATGACATGTAAAACGCTAACCTACTCCCAAGTATAGACTTCTGATACGACTGCCCGAAACTTCGGCATTTGCCAGCGATTTAGTGTACCGATCAACCGGCCTCAGTAACGGCACATCAAAGGCGCCAGATAAAGGCACGAAAGCGTCGCCCGTTGTAATCAACAGCTTGTTCTTTATATTCCACTTTCACCGCCCACGGTACATCACACCAATCTTACATTCTCTGGTCACGGACACGCGATGCGAGACAAGTTCGTCGAGATATTGGAATGCCCCAAAGATGACTGTCGTCGCGAAGTGCAGCTGGGGAAAGTGACGGAACGCGAAGGCGACAATATCATCGCCGGCGAGCTCAAATGTATCGGGTGCGGCCATGTCTACCCGATCGAACGCGGTATCCCCCGATTTGTAGATCGCACGGATTACGACGACAGTTGGGCCTGGCAGTGGGAGCGTTTTCACCACGTTCGCGGACGAAGTCAGGATGGGACGAACTGGGTCGAAGAAGCCGTTCTCGGGCGCCCAGGCTGGTCCCCTGAACACCTGGACGGCAAGACGCTCCTCGAATTCGGCTGTGGCTCAGGAAATGACACGGAGGTATTGGCAGAACACGCGGGAACACTCATTTCCCTCGAACTTTCCGATGCCGTCGATGTGATTCCAGACGAGATTCTCGGACGGGACAATGTTCTGGTCATGCAGGCGAACCTGCTGAACGTACCTGTCAAACGTGCCTGCGTGGACATCGGATTCTGTCATCGTGTGATCATGCACACACCCAGTCCCGAGACATCGTTCCGGTCCATGGTGCAATATATCAAACCCGGCGGCGAGTTCTTTCTACACAGCTACGACCGCCACATCAAATCGATGTTACAGGCGAAGTATCTGTATCGACCGATCACCAAACGGCTGTCACCCAAGACGGTCTACCGAATTCTCTGCATTATCGGCCCGGTTCTGTATCCACTGGTCGGCGTGCTGCGGCGGGTCGGGCTATTTCGAAAACCGGTGAAGTTGTTAATTCCGTTCAACAACCATTCACGTGGGCTGATCCGGGACGGGACGACGTTGAATGCCTGCGAGCGCTACGAATTCAATATGCTGGTGACGTTCGACGCTTTGACGCCGAAGTTCGATAATCCAAGCTCGCCGGAGATGATGCAGGGATGGTTCGAAGAGGCTGGCTTCGAGCGCATCGAGTTGCTCGGCCGTAACCCGGTGCTCATGAAGGCGTGGCGATCCGAAGCGGCAGACACCTGACACGTTTGGCCAGAGACAAGCATAATGAACGATTTCGAGCTATGAGCGATGGCTTGTCCACAGACATCATCTACTTGGCGCGCAGCCGGCTCCACCGATCCCGGGCCAACCTGATCCAGACATTACATACTGTGGCAGGCTTCATGGCCACTGGGTGCACGGTCCGGGTGTTCATGCCGCCATGGCCGCGGCGCCTGTCAGTTCCGGACCGCCTCAAGGAGATGGGTATCGACGCCGGGATCGACCTGACGCCGAGCCAACTACTGCATCCGCGATGGGGCTTTCGACCGTTCGTACTGAGACACCGGCGAATGCTGGCCGCGGCGCCAGTGCTCTACACGCGGGTGCCGGAGATCAGCGCCGTGCTGGCGGCTGCAAGGCTGTCGAGTCATCTCGAGATACATGACGTTGATCGGCTATTGGCAGAGCCCACCGGCGAGCGCGTACTGGCTGCTCACAAAGCGGGCGTCATCCAAACGCTGCTGCCGATCAGCGAGGGCGGACGCCGACGGTTGATCGAGGCCGGCGCAGCCGACGAAAGGATGCACGTGGCGCCCTCCGGGGTGGACTTGGCAGCGTACGCGAACTTGCCCCCGTTCACCGCCGCCAGAGACCGCCCCCGGGTTGTGCATCTCGGTCGCCTGACCCCGGACCGCGGACTGGCGGCATTTGCGGCCGCCGCCGCCGCCGGTTGTGACGTGACAATCGTCGGCAGTGGCGAGGCTGAGGTAGAATTTGCACGCTGCGTCGGCGTCGTGCCGTTATGTGAAGTCCCGTCGTGGTATGCGCAGTCCGACATCACCCTGCTGCCGTATCAGCCGGAGATTGACACGGTGGCGACGATGAGTCCGATCAAGGTATTCGAAGCACTGGCCGCCGGCAGACCGATCATTGCCAGCGATCTGCCGACGATCCGCGAGATCCTGACTGACGGGCAGACGGCGTTGCTCGTAGCCCCAAAGGACAACGCGTCCTGGGTAGATGCAATCCACAGGCTGCGCGACGACCCTGAGCTGGCATTGCGTCTTGCCGCCAGTGCAAAATCATTAGCCGAGCGTTACACTTGGGAGGGGCGCGCCCAGGGGATTCTGGCGGCAATCGAAACGGGATGAGACTTCACCGACAGCACCCGGCACGGACGTTGGGGTAGAAAGATAAATACACACTCTTGGTATTGGGCTTGACTATGTGTGGCATTGCCGGCCAGATCGTACACCAAACTGATCCGCAGACTATCTCGCGTGCACGCGAGAGCGTAACTGGGATGGTCGAGACCCTTGCACACCGCGGGCCGGACCAGAACGGCTTGCACATCATCGGCGATGCGGTGTTCGGCCATGCCCGGCTCTCGATCGTTGATCTGTCCGAGAACGGGCGGCAGCCGATGACCAACGAAGACGGCAGCGTGATGGTGTCGTACAACGGCGAGATCTACAACGCGCCGGCCTTGCGCGAGGAACTGATCGACGACCACCAGTTCCGCAGCAGGAGCGACACGGAGGTCCTGGTCCATGGATACGAGGCATGGGGCTTTGCCGGCCTGCTTGAACGACTGGAGGGGATGTTCGCATTTGCCCTCTGGGACGAAAATATCGGTCATTGCTTCCTCGCCCGGGACGTCTTCGGTATCAAGCCCTTGTACTACCGGCACGACGGCAACTGCCTGGCATTTGCGTCCGAGGTGAAGGCGCTCCTCGCGCTGGATGACGAGCCGCCGCAACCAGATCTGGCGGCGATCCTGCCGAGCCTGCAACACATCGGGGTACCAGCACCCGCGACGATGTACCAGGGCATCGCACAATTACCACCGGCAACGTGGATGCGGCTGGAAACGAAAACCGGCCGGGTGACCACCCAGCGGTACTGGCACTGGCCGCTCGCGCCGGACGACGAACTGACGGAATCAGCGGCAGTATCTCTTGTCTGGGAGGGCCTCTGCAAGTCGGTAGAGAAACATCTGCTGGCGGATGTCGATGTCGGGATCTTCCTAAGTGGGGGATTCGACAGTTCTCTGATCGCAGCGGCCTGTGCCGAGGTCGGGCGCAAGCCGACATGCCTGACGATTGCGATCAATGATCCGAATTACGATGAGTCGGCTGCAGCCGCCAGTCTGTGCCGTCATTATGGGTTGCCGCACTGGGTTGAAAAGATGGACATCGATACGGGTCGCGACTTCGATTCGAATCTGACCGACTGTTTTGACGAACCGTTCGCGAGCAGCGCGGCCCTGAGTGCGGCTTACATCTCCAGGCTCGCAGCGACACGATTCAAGGTCATGTTGTCGGGCGAAGGCGGCGACGAACTGTTCGGTGGATACAAGTGGTACCATCAATGGCTCACCCATTACGGCCAGTCCGGGGACCAAGGCGCGTGGTGGCAGGCACCGCATAACACCCTTCGCCGGTGGGCCGGTCGCCGCGCCTTGCCAAAGGCGACGATGGCCGGATACGCGGCGCTTATGGGGGCCTTTCCCGAGGCGGAACTGTCCGACCTGTTCAGCGCCACATTTCTGGCCGATTTTCCGGCCGATGCCGTGGGCGATTACGAAGCGATCGACGATCCGGGGCTCGTCGGCTTCGACCGACTGCAGAGCCTCGATCTCCAACTGTTTCTGCCGGTGGTTTGTCTGCGAAAGATGGACCGCTGCAGTATGCGCTATGGGTTGGAGGTCAGGGTACCCATGCTGGATCGGACCATGGCAGCGCTGGCGGGTCGAGTGCCGGCAGCGTTGCGCAATCCGGACGGGGCATTGAAGGGCTTGTTAAAGCAATTGTCGCGACATAAGTTGCCTGCTGATCTCGTCGCAAAGAAGAAGCAAGGGTTCAGCACTCCAATTTCCCGCTGGTTTCCGGCCGCCGACATAGTGAAGCAGCTGGCAACAGACATGGAGGCCGGCGACTGGTGGCGCCCAGTATTTGCACCCACAGCAGTCGATTCTGCAGCTCGAATGCGCGGTCGGAGGCTTTGGCGTTTCTGGCATACATGGCGTTGGGTCAAGGCCGTTTCGACGCGCAGCGACGGTTCCTGACAAGGCGCTGTTTGACAACAAAATTGTGGTCATCGTGATACGGAAGTTCTGTCACAATATCCTTACCCTCCGGGAAGACTCATGATAGGGTCTGAGGATAACTATTTCATCAAGTCAGAGTACGTGGTGCGCGCAACACGGAATGTGACTCACGAGTCTCATTACTGGGATGCGGACAGAATCTACACCAGCGAATTCTATCAATATCATGTCTACCAATACGCTCATGATTTGTTCGTCCAACAGGGAATGTCTACTGTGGCAGATGTCGGATGTGGCGTGGCTACCAAATTGCGGCTTTTCGAGGGCGCTGCAAAACGGATCATTGGCATAGACAAGGACGAAGCCATAGCCTACTGCCAGTCTAATTTCAGCGAGCCAGCCTATGAGTTTCACGTCGACGATCTGGAGAATCCGCAACTCGAGGTCGGTTCCGTTGACATGATCATTTGTGCTGATGTAATCGAGCACCTGCTGCAGCCGGAACATCTGCTCGCGTACATCCGTCGCCTTGCAGGGCCTGAGACCACGATCGTGCTGTCGACGCCGGAACGAGATATCTTGCGCGGCAGACGCTGCAAAGAGTCGCCGCGCAAGGAACACATTCGCGAGTGGAATCGTGCGGAACTCCGCCATCTGCTTGAGCACCATGCCTTTACGGTCCTGGAACAGCAGGTTACATGGCCGGTGAAGTTGGCCCTGAACCGCCTGATGTACCAGGAGATCGTAAAGCGCCTGCTCAAGGGCAAACGCGCCGCCTACAATCAGATTGCATGCTGTCGCTGTTCCAGCAGTTGAACCAACACGTATTGGTTACCAGGCATGGCCACGCGCCGCCCGCCGGGTTTCATACGAGCCCTCCAAACTTGCCAACGCCGCTATTTTTTCCGTTTTCCCTGATTAGCCGTTATATCTAAAGGCGCTGAGGAGCGTACATCGATGCTTATTTCCTACATCCGCGCCAAACTCATGCTGTAGTTCCCTCGATTGGGCCACGGCAAAAAGAAAAAGGCGTATTACCTGTGCCGGCACAGGTAATACGTGCGCGGGACTTTGTGCCGCTGCCGGCCGATTGCTGGCGTGGATCCATCTTGCCGGGATCATCCCGAGAGACCTGAAGCTGTCTAACGTGATGATTCACGCCCATCGCGATTTCCCCGGTATGCCGTTGACGCTGGTCGGCACCGATGCCGTGGCGTTCCGCCGTACGGTCGGCGCCGATGCTGCCGATCGCAATCTCCGGCAGATGCTCGACGCTTTGCCGGAAACTGCCGACCCCGACTGGTCTGTTCTGCTCCAGACCGCGTACAACGACGAAATGATGCGTGTCGGCCCGGGCCATTTTTTGTCGCTGTAGTGACGGTGAAATTCGGGAGATCGCGTGTATTGCGGAGCCGCGGGCCTGGTTGGTGTCCTGGGCGGGTCAGGACATCCGCAGGTAGGTGATTCTGCGTAAGTATCCGTTCCGCGACCGGGCGTGAAGGCGTTCTTCAATGCTGACGTCCGGTCGAAATCCTTCCTTCCGCCTCCGTGCGGCCATTCTTGCATGCCACCGTAACCGTAATTCGTCGCACAATCCGGCCACGAAGGTCGGTGTACGCTGCAAGTCGTCTGCGGCAGGTGTGCGTTGCAGATATTTTTTCTTCGCAGTGAACATTGTAAGCCTTTGACAGCCCTATCCCGAGACACCGTTTAGCAGCGGATATCTGCCTGAATGAGAGGCGGGTTGCGCCGCGGCCGGGGCTTCCACACAGTTCCAGTGTGTTGTCGCCTGGCGACTGCAGTTCGATGTAAAAAAGGCACCTGCCCTGGCAAGGGTCTTGAATGTCCCGCTGCAAGTGTTGTAGCCAAGACCTGTGTTATCGGTGAGTTTGAATCTGATGGATCGCCAAGTTATAGTTGCCAGCAGCGCCTAATATGATGTTCGAATACCGCAGCCCCATTCCCCAAAAAGGGTTGTGTGAACCGTTGAGGAATTTGACTATGAGACAACATCAACGGCGGGGACCTGGGAGTAGCATTGGATCTGTATAATCGGCGTGTTGACACTCACCATCTTCGTTACTGCAAGGACTTGCTGATGAAATCAGAACGCGGGTTCTTTATGACGATTTCAGCAGCGGTGACATTGACGACTGAAAATGGAGCCGGCATGCTGCGAGTGGCGGCAGTCTGCAAACGGTGGCCGATGTGATGGCCGTGCTTGCCCGTACAGCGCAAGGGCCCGACCCGTAAGAGGGAGCCGACCGGCTTGACAACGGCACAATTGCCTGAGGCGTGTTGGCTCAAGCAAGTCAATTTCACTGCGGTTGAGCCGATCATGTTGAACCGCTTCCCGGATCTCGCTGTCGAGACCAGCTGTTTCTCTTTAACCCAACACGCTATCCTTCGGTAGCGTCGAGTTCCGGCACGAGTCCTCGAATTCTGGGACATACGCTACATCGCCAATATCTGCAGTGATTTTATGGAGATTGAAAAAGAACGTCTTAGCGGTCGCACATTCATGCCGCCTTGGGTCATTTTAGAACACGAATGCCGGTTCTATTTTGCGGCGGAGTTTGTAGGCGGTAAAGTTGTCGTCGATTGTGCGTGTGGCTCTGGAGTTGGTGCAGAGCAGTTTGCTACTGCCTCTGCCGCGCATGTATATGCCTATGATATTGACCAGGAAACAATTGATCAGAATAAGGTTGCGAGCTCGGTCGACAACCTGGAGTACCAGTGTGCTTCTGCCTGTTCGCTGCCCTTGGATGCCGACAGTTGTGATGTTTTTATTTCGCTCGAAACCATTGAGCACCTTGATAATGATACCTGTTTTCTGGATGAGGTGGTGCGGGTGACCAAGTCGGAGGGAACTTTTATTTGCTCGACTCCTAATCGTGAACTGACCAACCCGGGATCGTCGCTGCAGAGCAAACCCTGGAATTCTTTTCACGTTCGTGAGTACTCGGCGGCGGAGTTCATTGGTTTGCTTGGCGAGCATTTTGTCGATGTGCAACTTTACGGCCAGAACCGAGTGTCTCGTCGGGTTGCCGGCTTGTGCGACTGGCTGGCCCGCGTTTTTGGAACCTTGGTTGCGGTCCGTGTGAACCAGTTTTTTAAGCTGCCCCGTTTCATCATCCGCCAGCGGCAGAAGCATCAGCCCGAAGAGTACCGCGATGGCTGCCGATATGAGTATATGATTGCGGTCTGCAGGTCCCCGCGCGCTGCCGCAGAGGAACACCTGGATAACGATTGAGTAACGAGCGGAGAACAAGACCGATGAAGTCTCGCGTTCCCCCTGCGATGATTCTGTGCGGTGGCGAGGGCACCCGTCTGCGCGATGTCACAGAATTGCTGCCGAAACCGATGGTCCCGATTGGTCCGCAACCCATTGTCTGGCACGTTATGAAGACCTATGCCGCGTTCGGCGTCACCCGGTTCATTCTCTGTCTTGGCTACAAGCGAGAAGCGTTCATCGACTACTTCCTCAGCTACCATGCCCGTGCTACAGATTTAACCGTTCGTCTGGGGGGGGCATTCCGACATCCGCTACCATGGCAGTCATGGCGAAGAGGATTGGGAAGTGACCCTGGCAGACACCGGCGACCGTACCATGACCGGTGGCAGGGTCCACCGCGCTGCCGCCCATCTCGCCGATGGCGACGAAGATTTTTTTCTCACCTATGGCGACGGGGTCGCCAATATCGACATCGACCGATTGCTCTCATGCCATCGAGACATGAACAAGGAGCTGACGCTGACCGCGGTTCGACCGGCAAGCCGTTTCGGTGAACTGAAGATAGATGCGGGGGTCGTCACCGATTTCGATGAGAAGTCCAAGGCAGGGGCGAATCTCATTAATGGCGGCTTCATGGTCGCAAAACTGACGTTTGTCGACCGCTTTCTGGACAACGATCCCAGCCTTGTCCTGGAGCAGGGGCCGATTGAGGCCGCCATGGCCGCGGGCGAAGTCGCGGCTTATAAGCACCCCGGCTTCTGGCAGTGTATGGACACTCGGAGGGAGTATGCTTTGCTGAACTCTTTGTGGGATTCGGGTGAACGTCCATGGACGGAGGCGTGGTAATGAAAGCGTTATTCGGCGGCGCGTATAATGGGGTTCGGGTATTGATCACAGGGCATTCGGGGTTCAAAGGTTCCTGGCTGACCTACTGGCTCGAGCGGATGGGAGCGAAGGTGGCAGGTTACGGACTGGAACCGCCGACCGATCCAAATCACGCATCCCTGTTGCAACTGGATGTCGAGACGGTGGTCGGCGACATCCGTGATGGCACCGCTCTGCAGCGCTTGTTCACGACGTTCGAACCGGAGATTGTCTTTCATCTTGCCGCGCAGGCAACCGTCAGAACCGCCTATGAAAAGCCGGTTGAGACTTTTGAAGTCAATGTTCTCGGCACCCTGAATCTGTTTGAGGCCTGTCGGGCAACGCCGTCAGTGCGGGCGGTGGTGAATGTGACCAGCGACAAGTGTTACGAGAACCGCGAATGGGACTGGGGCTACCGCGAGTCCGACGCCATCGGCGGACACGATCCATACAGCGCATCCAAGGGCTGTTCAGAGTTGCTCACGGCGTCTTACCGGGCCTCGTATTTTACGCCCAAAGTGGCTTTGGGAGAGCGCTCGGTGCTGCTTGCCAGTTGCCGGGCAGGTAACGTTATCGGCGGTGGTGACTGGGCACCTGACCGGTTGTTGCCGGATTTTGTCAGAGCTGTGGTCGCCTCTGCCTCGGTGGAAATTCGCAGCCCTGCTGCGACCCGTCCGTGGCAGCACGTACTGGAGCCGCTGAGCGGATACTTGCTCGTGGGTGAGCGCCTGCTGGCAGGGGACGGCAAGGCGGCGACAGCGTGGAATTTCGGGCCGGACGCTGGTGGTACGATGACAGTTGCGGACGTTGCCTCGGCAGTCTCACGGAGATGGCCGGGATTCAGCTTCACCATCAAGGAAGAAAATGCCACCGTTCATGAAGCCGGCATGTTGAGCCTTGACTGTTCGAAAGCACGACGCCATCTTGGCTGGCAGTCGGTGTGGGACAGCGACGAGACTTTCAACCGGACCGTTAACTGGTATCGCCAGTTTTATCAAAGAGGCGAGCTTGTGACCGGCGCTGATCTGGAAGCGTTTATTACCGCGGGCCGGCAGTCATCGGCTTGGTGGTTATGCCACGACTGCGACAACACCGCGTTGCCTGAATAAGATCGGTCGTTTGTGCAGGGAGTAGATCATGGTATATTTGTCTGACAGTGCCCATCACCTGGCGGGCCAGCCGATGTTTCGGCTTCTTGATCGGGTGCAGAAGCTTGAACGTCAGGGCCGGAAAGTTCATCATTTCGAACTTGGTGAACCGGATTTTTAGACCCCCGGCCACATTGTTCGTGCCGGTTGCGAGGCGATCAAGGAAGGCGATACCCATTACACCAACTCAAAGGGCCTCTTCGAATTGCGTGAACCGGCACGGCAGACCACGCGATTTTCCCGCGGCGAGCAAGCCCATCCCGACTTGCAGAGTTTCTCAGCGTGCGTATTGCCGCAACAAGAACGGTAATCAAATTGCCAACTGATGTAGGCTATCGTCCTGCATCAGTTCGTCTCGGTACAAGGAGTGCCGGAAAAAGGAGCGTCCGGCGATTGCCGCCGATGAGCACCACTGATAATCAATACAGCCAAGTAATTCTTTCACCTGCAATTCGTGGCCGGAGAGCAAGTTCATATGTCGACACAGAGTAAAGTTGGGAGTTGGACAGGGGACGTTGAAGATTTGGTGCGAAGACTCCGCCGATGGAGCATCGTCCTGACGCACAATAGCGGAGCCTCTCATGTGGGTAGTTCGCTGTCGATGGTTGAGATTCTGTCGGTGCTATATGGAAAGATTCTCCACTACGATCCGAAGAATCCCGACCTACCGGATCGCGACCGATTCATTCTTAGTAAAGGGCACGGATGTGCTGTCTACTACGCACTTCTTGCCGAAGTGGGTTTTTTTCCGCTCGATTGGCTCGATACTTTCTGCGAAAACGGATCGCTCCTCGCGGGCCACGCAACGCATGCAAATGTGCCTGGTATCGAGATCTCTACTGGTTCCCTTGGTCATGGTCTCGGTGTGGCCACGGGGATGGCGTTGGCTGGGAAACGGGACGGAAAACCATGGCGTGTCTTTTGCCTCCTGAGTGACGGGGACTGTGACGAAGGGTCGACATGGGAAGCGGTTCTTTTTGCCCCCCACCATAAGGTTGACAACCTTGTAGCAATAGTAGACTACAACAAGATTCAGAGCTTAGGTACCGTAAGTGAGGTGATGGATCTGGAACCGCTCGCGGACAAGTGGCGGCATTTGGGTGGTCCGTGCACGAGATTGATGGTCATGATGTTGACCAAGTGCAGTCTGTGCTTGAGAGGGACTCCGGTGCACTCGACAAACCCACCTGCGTCATCGCACATACGGTCAAAGGCAAGGGTGTGAGTTTCATGGAAAACAGACTCCTCTGGCACTATCGATCCCCCCAGGGTGATGAGTACAACGCGGCCCTGGTTGAGTTGGAGGATGGCGCATGAGGACCGCATTTATTGAGACGCTGTATGAGCGAGCCCAAAACGATTCACGAATTGTTCTGATCGTTGGGGATTTGGGGTTCGGCGTGGTTACTAAGTTTATGAAAGAATTATCGAATCAGTTCGTTAATGTAGGAGTCGCTGAGCAGAACATGACCGGTGTTGGGGCAGGGATGGCCCTCTCCGGCAAGGTCGTCTTTACCTACTCCATCGCCAATTTTCCTGTCATGCGTTGCCTTGAGCAAATACGCAACGATGTGTGCTACCATGGGGCTAATGTCCGCATCGTCTCGGTCGGCGGGGGTATGGCCTATGGGGCTTTGGGGCCCTCCCACCACGCAACAGAAGACATCGCAGTCATGCGGGCCCTGCCGAACTTACTGGTTTGTGCGCCCGGCGACCCGGTAGAAACCAGGTTAGCCGTAGGCGCATTGATTGACCACAAGGGGCCGGCTTATTTGAGACTCGGCAGAGCAGGGGAGGATATCGTGCATAAAGGAGATCCTCCTTTTGAGTTGGGCAAGGCCATCACGATCCGCACTGGTGATGATCTTGCCTTGATCAGCACTGGAGGGATGTTACAAAATACAGTGAAAGCAGCAGAAATCCTATCTGCCCGCGGCGTGGAAGCGCGTGTTATCAGCATGCACACAGTGAAGCCGTTGGATACGCAAGTAGTCCTGGATGCTGCTCGAGAAACGAAGGCTGTCTTCACTGTTGAGGAACACAGTGTGATTGGTGGTTTGGGTGGGGCAGTTGCTGAAGTTTTGGCGGAAAGCAGAGCGCGCTCTCTTTGTTTCCAACGTATCGGACTTAAGGGAGTGTTTTCATCGCTGGTAGGTGATCAAGAATACCTACTAAGAAACTACGGACTCGATCCGCAGGGTATCGTCTCGACTATCCAAGGTGTAATTGGCCATGAAGCAATTCCGAACAGATGACGAACAACAAGTCGGCAGAAACATAGAAAGGATAGTTCAAGAATGTCCTGACTCCGTGGAAGTGAAACTGGAGAACTTCACGAAGTATGTTCGCCGACAGAACTTGAAGCGTTTCTTGGCGACATATGAGATTTTCAAGTTGGTTCTGCCGGTTAAGGGGTCAGTCGTCGAGTGTGGCGTATTCAAGGGATTTGGGCTCATGGCATGGGCCAAGTTGAGCGCAATGCTTGAACCTGAAAATCTGACACGGCGGATCTATGGATTCGATTCTTTCGCGGGCTTTTCCAGCATTACTGATAAGGATGCCAATGCGGTCGCGATGCCCGAGCGGGGAGCGATTGACCGCAGGACACATGAGTCGCGCATAAGCGGACTTTGCTAACCGGAGACGAGATGATGCACGGACATCCGCTGGCCGAGGCTGATCTTACCCATATTCTTTGCCATACGGGTGACGCGTTCGCCAAATTGGCTGGCCGCAGACTGGTCCTGACCGGCTGCACGGGATTCTTTGGTAAATGGCTGCTTGAAGCGTTTTCTTTTGCCGACCGTCACCTGAATCTTGAGATGCAGTTATTGGTTCTGACACGCGCGCCGGCGAAATTCAAGGCTCACTTCCCTTGGATTGCTGAAAGTCCCGCCATTGAATTCATCGAAGGCGATGTCAGGACATTCACGGTGGACGGCGGGCCTGTGGATTATGTACTTCACGGAGCGACGTCGGTGTCGCCACCTTTTGCCAGCGAGAATCCCGTTGAACTTACCGATGTCATCGTCAATGGCACTCGACAAACGCTCGCAGTTACTAAGAAACGAGATACGAAGCGCATTCTGCTGATCAGCTCCGGCGAGGCATACGGGACCCAGC
>Ga0114999_10005555_pt1 | contig 14818 bp, 13 predicted proteins | sample ArcticOcean_MG_C_3_FD_89820 | JGI IMG/M metagenome (GOLD analysis project Ga0114999, IMG submission 89820) | Marine microbial communities from western Arctic Ocean - ArcticOcean_MG_CB8_126 | ecosystem: Environmental > Aquatic > Marine > Oceanic | place: Arctic Ocean: Canada Basin | collected...
ACCCGATCCAGCCGGCGGAGCCGGCCAGCCCGGCTTCGGCGGCCCCAACCGCACCGGTCGCGCTGGCAGCACAACCGCAGCATTTGGGTCTGAATCGATGATCCTCCAGCTCTACCGCGCGCTCATCACTCTGTTCGAGCCGCTGATTTCGGTCTATCTCCGGCGGCGACGCCAACTCGGCAAAGAGGATCCGACCCGTTTCTCGGAACGGCGGGGAATTGCAGGGCGATCACGGCCAAGCGGCACGTTGATTTGGCTCCATGGGGCCAGCGTTGGTGAAGCGACGTCGGTACTGCCGCTGATTGACCGCCTGCTCACTGAGAGAGTTGACCTACACGTTCTCGTCACGACCGGTACCGTCACCTCGTCCGAACTAATGCACGAACGTCTCCCGTCGCGGGCTATCCACCAGTATGTTCCGATTGATCGCTCGCGCGACGTGCAGCGGTTTCTCGATCATTGGTGCCCGGATCTCGCGGTTTGGATTGAGTCCGAGTTATGGCCGAACCTGATTGCCACGACCCATGAAAGGGGCATCGCCCTTCTCCTTATTCAGGCGCGATTGTCGGAACGCTCGTTTCGCCGCTGGACCCTAATTGGCAGCTTCGCAAAAAATCTCATCGGACGTTTTGAGATCTGCCTTGCTCAGGATGAGGTGACCGCCGAACGCTATCGCCGGCTCGGCGCCGACGATGTGCGGGTGATCGGAAACCTCAAAGATGCGGCACCGCCCTTGCCCGTCAATGCTAGTGAACTAACGAAGATCTCCGCGGCGCTCGGCGAGCGGCCATGCTGGGTGGCGGCCAGTACGCACGCAGGTGAAGAAGCGGTTGTCGCCGAAGCGCTGACGATACTGCGAAAGTCACATCCCGATCTGCTGACCATCATTGCCCCGCGTCACCCGGCCCGCGGCTCCGAGGTCGTCGACCTCTTTGAGAAATCCGGTTTCGCAACAGCCAAACGTAGCGACGGATCGGCAATCGACGCAACCAACGTTTTTGTCGTCGATACCATTGGCGAACTCGGTCTGTTCTATCGGTTGGCCGAAATCGCCTATATCGGCGGATCATTGGTCACGCATGGCGGACATAACCCAATGGAGGCGGCTCGGTTGGGTTGTGCTGTTTTATACGGCCCACACATGAACAACTTCGAAACCATGGTGGCGACGCTTCGCCAGCTGGAGGCCTCGGTCGAAGTTACCGACGCAGCGTCACTCGCAAGCCAAGTCGGTGATCTGCTGGCGGATGACACGCGCAGGCGGGAGTTGATCGAGCGCGCCAAGCTCGCGGCAGCGCAAGGCGCCGAGGCGGTCGACCGTATTTACGAAGTGATCTCAGCGCGCCTTGGTGACGAAAGCGCACCGGTCGCGCCGGAAATCCCCCACCATGCGCGCGCCTGAATTCTGGGCCCATGAAAGTCCTTACGCGACGCTGCTGTCGCCAGCAGCGAGCGTTTACGAGTTCTGCACACAGGCGCTTAATGGGCTGATCCGTCCAGTTCATGCGTCGATCCCCATTATCTGTGTCGGCAACCTCACGGTTGGGGGGACCGGTAAAACCCCGGTCGCCCTTGCCATCGCCGAGCACCTCAAAGCCCTCGACAAAAAGGTTCACTTTCTAACCCGTGGCTATCGCGGCCGGCTGAGTGGCCCGGTCGCCGTGGATCCGATCACCCATTCGGCGGTTGATGTTGGCGATGAAGCGTTGCTGCTAGCGCGTGCGGCGCCCACCTGGGTCGCACGCGATCGTACGAAGGGCGCCGAAGCTGCGGCCGCGGCCGGCGCGGAAATCGTGGTCATGGACGATGGATTTCAGAATCCTTCGCTGATCAAGGATCTCTCGATCTTGGTTGTCGACGGTGGTTACGGATTTGGCAATGGCCGCATTTTGCCCTCCGGTCCGCTACGCGAAAACCTCGCGCGTGGTCTCTCGCGCGCGCATGCCGTGGTTTTTCTCGAAGATCCGATCGCCGACAACGTGATACAACGGCCGCCCCAAGCCACCCCTCCCTGGTTTGGCGCCCGCTTCGTACCCGGTCACGAGGCCCTTCGCTTGGCCGGTCAGCGGGTCGTCGCGTTTGCCGGGATTGGCCGGCCGCAGAAATTCTTCGCTACGCTGAAAGCGCTCGGAAGCTACGTGGTCACGGCCCAAGCCTTTCCCGATCATCACACCTACGACCCGGACGAAATCATGCGTCTCGTGGAGATCGCCAGCGAGACCGGATCTCATTTGGTAACTACAGAAAAGGATCGCGTTCGTTTGCCACCGGAAGCGCGTGACATGGTCGAGGTGGTGCGCGTATTCGTCGAATTTGCCGAATCAAACGCGCTCGCGCGGATGCTCGATCCGGTATCGACGGCGATCACCTAGCACATGTCCGCCAAAGCACTGCGCTATTGGCTCGAAGGGTTCGCAGCGAGACTTGGGTTCGCTTTGTTCGGCGCGCTTCCGCTCGATACGGCATCAGCAATCGGCGGTCGATTGATGCGCAATATAGGTCCACGCCTACCGGTATCGAACACGGCAAGGCGCAACCTAGCGCATGCCTTCCCGGAATACAGCGCCGGTCAGATCGAACAGACCGTCGTGCGCATGTGGGATAATATTGGCCGGACCGCCGCCGAAACGCCGCATCTTGACGATTTTCATTGCTATCGCGCGGGCGGCCGTATCAAGGTGGTCGGGACAGAGTATCTCGATCAAATACGCGACGACGGGATCGCAGGAGTTTTCTTCTCTGGCCACCTGGCCAACTTCGAACTGCTAGCGCTGTCCGCGACCCAGCGTGATATCGACCTCGTCAGCACCTACCGCGCGGCCAATAACCCGAATGTCGACAAACTCGTCATGCGGGTTCGTGAAAAGGCGACCGGCCGTTATGTCGCCAAAGGAGCGAGTGGCGGGCGTGAAATCATCCGCGCGCTCAAAGCCGGCGCGCACGTCGCCATTCTGGTGGATCAGAAACAGAACGACGGCATCGCGGTGCCATTTTTCGGGCGAGACGCTATGACCAACCCTGCCGTCGCCCAATTGGCGCGCAAATATCGATGCCCGATCATCCCCGCACATATCGAGAGACTAGACGGCGCCAACTTCAAGCTAACGATCCATGAACCGATCAAGTTGGCAGCGAGCGGCGACGCTGAGGCTGACATCCACGCGACGATGGCCCGGGTCAACGCGATGCTGGAAGGGTGGATACGTGCGCGGCCGGAGCAGTGGTTCTGGGTCCACCGTCGTTGGCCTATCTGATCGGTTGCCTGCAATCGTCGGCACCAGAACAAAACATTTTGCGCAACGTCTCTGTCATTCGACCGCAGATTGGAGTGTCTTTAGTTCCTCTAGTGCGATGCCCGCGCCGCGCACGCAGCAGGTTAGGGGATCTTCTGCGACGAACACGGTTAAACCGGTTGCCTGCGCCACGACGGCGTCGAGATTATGCAATAGCGAGCCGCCGCCGGTCATGACGATGCCCCGGTCGACAATATCGGCGGCTAATTCCGGTTCTGCGTTCTCGAGGGTGCGCCTAACGCAGTCGATAATAGCCCCAATCGGTTCAGCGATTGCTTCTGTGATTTGACTCTCGCTGATGATTAACGATTTTGGAATTCCGCTTCTGAGGTCCCGCCCCCTCACTTCCAACGTCTTTCCGCTGCTATCGGGCGGTGGCATCGCGCACCCAATCTCCTTCTTAATCCTTTCTGCTGTCGCGTCGCCTATCAGTAGGTTGTGCGCATGCCGCACGTAACCCGTAATCGCTTCGTCCAAACTAAAGCCGCCAATATCAATCGATCGTGCACTAACGATCCCGCCGAGCGATAGCATCGCCACTTCAGTCCTTCCACCACCAATATCGATCACCATGGAACCGGTCGGCTCGGTCACCGGCAGATTTGCGCCGATTGCGGCAGCTATAGGCTCCTCGATCAGGAAAACCTGTCGAGCGCCGGCCGTTTCAGCGGCCTCTCGGATCGCGCGGCGGTCTACGGCCGTTGCGCCGAACGGCACCGATATGATTATTCGTGGACTTCCAGTGCGACGCCCTTTGTGCGCCTTTCGCACAAACAGGCGGATCATCTCCTGAGCGATCTCAAAATCAGCGATCACGCCGCCCCGAATCGGTCGGGTGGCGCGGATCGCGTCTGGCGTTCGGCCAATCATCCGATTGGCCTCCTCGCCGACCGCCAAAACTCGCTCTTTCCCTCGATCCTGCATGACAGCGATCACGGACGGCTCGTTGAGAACGACACCTCGGCCTTTGATGTAAACCAGGGTGTTAGCGGTACCGAGATCGATCGCTACATCGTCGGATAGCATCCCGAGAATCTTGGGGAGCATCCTTGCTGATCCTTTTCTAGAAAAATATCGCCCGGTCGTTCCTTCACGGGCCGGGTGATGCGCCATCATAACGCCCGGCACTCCGCTCGCATAGATTCGTGGACGGCTCAAAATGCCTAAATCGCGAAGCTCTCGCCTTCGGCAGCGACGTCCGCGCCTGTGGGTAATGCTTACATTCGTCGGGTGATGTCAGCTTTCCAACAGATGATTTCCGTTCTTCGCTTTGGACAAATTCTTTGAACCGCACGGGTCGTGCAGATTCGAGACCTAGGCCCCGTTCATTTATCACGAGTCGATCCTAGTTTGTCTTCGGCATTGGCCCGACAAGCAGCGCCGGATCGAGGCGCGTTTTGAACCAGTTGACCCGCCAATCCAAGTGCGCGCCGGTAACTCGCCCGGTCGCGCCGACCGTCCCGAGAACATCGCCGCTTGCGACGTTGTCGCCGATCGCGACCGATACCTGCGCCAAGTGAGAATAGACCGACGTCAGTCCGTGGCCGTGATCAATCATGACCGTGCCACCGGTGAAGAACAGATCGGCTTCGGCTAGCGCGACGATCCCAGGCGCCGGCGCCAATACCGGTGTGCCGGTGGGCCCGGCAATATCGATCCCATAATGCGGCCGCCGAGGTTCACCGTTGAGGATACGTTGGCTGCCATAGACCCCGGTGACGGTTCCCCACAACGGCCAGCGAAATCCTTCCGCGAACCAGGTCGCCGCGGTATCGCGCCGCCTCACAGCTGCGATCGCGGCACCCTCACGGCGAATCCGCGCCAACTCCTTCGTCGATGACGTCACCATATTGCGGGGCAGGCCGTCAATGCGTTGGGTTTGATATTGCCTTTTGGTGATTGTGAGCGGGCGCGTCTCGGTGATGCCGCTCGGGTAGGTGATCCTAAGTGTCGCCGTGCCCGGTGCCTCGCGCCCAAACCCGAATACGAACAATCCATCGCGTGACACGCGAACCGATTGGCTATCGAGAGCGATGGTGCTGCCAGGCGGCGCGATCCCCCTGATCAAGCCACCTTGCGTCAACTCACCTTCGAGCCGCAGCTCCGCCGCTGCCGCTGGCATGGCCCACAGCAACAACAAAAGCGCGAGCCGGTGCATCAAGTCTAGGTGTTGCCGCCGTCGGCGTCGTAGCGGCTCAGGCTCACGTTAGGGCTAACATAAGCCTCCTGTCGCTCGACACTCCAATATTTCAAATCTTCAAGCAAAATGTGAGACCCGGTGACGGCGCACACGACATAGGCGCCGGGGATGATGACGTCGAAACGTCCCGCTCCATAACGCAGTCTCGCTACGGCGTGTGTGGTATCCATTGCCAAGGGGTAGCACGTGATTTGGTTTTAGAAAAGCTGCCCCTGATTTCCACCCGGCGGACCCTTTTTCGTCTTCTTACCGGTCAGCGCAGCAGTCCCAAACGCATCGCCATCGACGGATACGGGTACGGTGCCGTCGCTGAACTGAACTCCGAGAGGGCGAGATGGCCTTATTTTACGGGCACTGGTGATGGGGCGACCTGTTTTCGCGTCACGAACGAGCGCATAACCGCGATCAAGCACCCGCTCATAACTCAGACTTTCGAGCATCCGTTCCTGAGTCTCGAAGCTAGCGCGGACGGTGCCAAGGAGACGCGCCAGCGCGTCAGGCATGCGCGCGGCCAATTTGGCAAGAACGTCCTGGCGGCTGGAGACCTCTCGAACGAGTTGGCGAGGGCGCAGACGATTAGCGATCCCGTTAAGGCGAGCCTCCAAACTCGAAACTGTGCGCCCCAGCGAGGGCACGAGACGTTCGGCGATGCTCGCCAATTGGCGTTCCTTGCCGGCCAGTTCCTGGCTCAGCTGATTGGGTTGCAAACGCCCGGCGCTGTCGGCAAATCGGCTGCGCTGACGCTCGGTCCCAACCAATAAAGCTCGGCGTAGCGCCTCTCCGACATCATCCAAGCGCTGGGTCGCGATCTCAATCAGCTGGCGCGGGTCGCGCAGTCCGCGGGTCGACGCCTTGAGTCCGGTACGCGCTTCATCAAAACGACGCCCAACCCCGTTGATCAACCGTCGCTCTTGGTCGAGCACTGTGACTTCAAGCTCCCGGCGCACGGGAACCGATATCTCCGCAGCGGCGGTTGGCGTCGGTGCCCGCCGATCGGCGGCAAAATCGATCAGCGTGGTGTCGGTTTCGTGGCCGACTCCGGAGATTAGCGGAATGATACTATCAGCCGCGGCGCGAACGACGATTTCCTCATTGAAGGCCCACAAATCCTCCAGACTGCCGCCCCCGCGAGCCACGATGAGGACGTCGGGGCGCGGCACCAACCCGCCGGGCTCGAGATTGTTGAAGCCTGCAATCGCCGCTGCGATTTGCGCTGCCGCGTGCTCGCCCTGCACCGCCACCGGCCATAGCAGAACGTGGCGCGGGAAACGATCGGCGAGCCGGTGACGGATATCGCTCAGCACCGCGCCGGTTGGAGACGTTATCACGCCGATAACATCGGGCAAATACGGCAACGCCCGTTTGCGGGACTCATCGAACAGGCCCTCCGCGGCAAGCTGCTTGCGCCGATTCTCCAACAGCGCCATTAGAGCGCCCTCGCCCGCCGGCTCGATCGAATCGATGATCAGTTGGTATTGAGATCGTCCAGGATAGGTTGTAATCCGGCCGCTACAGATAACCTCAAGCCCGTCCTCGGGGACGAAGCGAAGGCCGGTGGCTGTACCGCGCCAACAAACCGCGGCCAAAACTGCGTCGGCATCCTTGAGAGTCAGATAGAGGTGTCCCGAACTCGGCTGCGACAAGCGCGAGACCTCGCCGCGCACGCGCACCCGTGCGTAGGCGTCTTCCACGGTGCGTTTGAGCTTGGACGACAGTTCACTTACCGAATATTCCGGAAGATTATGTCCGGGCTCGGTTTCCGGGGCCGTATCAAGAAACGAATCGGTCATTGTGGCGGCACCATTTGTCCAGCCAACCCCCCATGATACAAAGCGCCTCCGACGGCGCCATAGCTGCGTCGCACGAACAATAAACCATGGAGGTCGCGGGCGATGAAAGTTCTCGTCGTCGGATCCGGTGGCCGCGAGCACGCATTATGCTGGGCTTTGTCAGCCTCGGCACTGGTTGACTCGCTATATTGCGCACCCGGCAACGGGGGCATCGCGGATGTCGCAACCTGCATCGATATCGCGCCGCTTGATTTCGCCAAATTGACCTCGTTCTGTCACGACGAAGGCATCGATTTCGTTGTGATCGGCCCTGAAGGCCCTCTCGTCGCGGGCGCTGTCGATCATCTCGAAGCAGCCGGTATCAAGACCTTCGGCCCCAGCCAAGCGGCATCTGCGCTCGAGGGCTCGAAAGCCTTTACCAAAGAGTTGTGCACGAAATACGACATTCCAACCGCCGCTTATGGCAGGTTCTCAGAACCTGACGCTGCGCGGGCGTTTGTCGCGAAAAAAGGCGTGCCTATCGTCGTCAAGGCCGATGGGCTCGCGGCCGGAAAAGGTGTCGTAATCGCCGAATCCGTCGACCAAGCGAATGCGGCCATCGCCGACATCCTCGGCGGCCGGTTTGGCGAAGCCGGCAATGAGATTGTCATCGAAGAGTTCCTGGAGGGCGAGGAAGCCAGTTTTTTCGCGCTAGTTGATGGCCACACCGCGTTACCGATGGTTTCCGCACAAGACCACAAAGCCGTCGGCGATGGCGATACCGGACCCAACACCGGCGGCATGGGTGCCTACTCACCTGCCCCCGTCATGACCAAGACGCTGCACGACGAGGTGATGGGACGTATTATCCAGCCAACGGTCGCGGCGATGGCGGCCGAAGGGTGCCCCTACAAAGGCGTTTTGTATGCGGGCCTAATGATCGACGAGCAGGGACCAAAGCTGCTGGAGTACAACATCCGCTTCGGTGATCCGGAGTGCCAGGTCCTTATGCCACGCCTCAAATCCGACCTATTGCCCGCATTGATGGCGGCCCGTGACGGTGCGCTGGACCAACTTGATCTCAGGTGGAACGATCGCACCGCGTTGTGCGTGATCATGGCGTCCCGCGGCTACCCAGGCGATTATGAGAGCGGTAGCAGCATTGGCGGGCTCGATCGACTTGCCGAGTTGGACGACGTCATCGCGTTCCACGCCGGAACCAAGCGCGATGGTGATTCGATTGTCGCCAACGGAGGTCGCGTGCTCGGGATCACGGCCTTGGGGGATGACGTTAAGTCGGCGCAATTGAGCGCCTACCGCGCGATCGATCGGATCGAGTGGCCCGAGGGTTTCTATCGTGGCGATATCGGCTGGCGTGCGATCCTGCGCGAAAAGCAAAAGGCATGACCGATCCTACCCGCGATGATCGATTCAGAGGCACGATGCCGGTGCGCGATGCCCATCGCATCGATGCCGATGCGTTGGCACGCTATCTGGCTGAACATATCGGGGGCTTCCGCGGACCGATCGAGGTTGAACAGTTTCGCGGCGGCCAATCCAATCCCACCTATCGAGTAACCGCTGCCAATGCGCGTTACGTCGTGCGGCGCAAACCGCCCGGCAAATTACTGCCCTCGGCGCACGCCGTCGACCGCGAATATCGAGTGCTCCAAGCGTTGCAGGAAACCGATGTGCCGACCCCACGGGTGTTCGTCTTGTGCAAGGAGCCCAAAATCATCGGCACGCCGTTCTACGTCATGGAATACGTCGAAGGCCGGGTGTATTGGGAACTCTGGCTTCCTGAACGCGATCCCTCATTCCGGACAGCGGTGTTCGAAGCTATGAACGATGGCATCGCCAAGCTTCACAGCGTCGACACCCGTGCGGTCGGCCTTGAGGATTTTGGCAAACCGGCTGACTATGTGGCCCGCCAGATTGGGCGCTGGAGCAAGCAATATCGGGCCTCGGAGACCGAGACGATTGCGGAGATGGATCGCCTCATCGAATGGCTGCCATCTCATCTCCCCGACGACGACGAGACCACGCTGGTCCATGGCGATTACCGGCTCGACAACATGATTTTCGATAACGCTGAACCGCGCCTGCTGGCAATACTCGATTGGGAGATTTCAACCCTCGGCCACCCAATTGCCGATTTCGCCTACCACTGCATGCCGTGGCGCTTGCCGCCGGAAACCGGCCGCGGCTTCAAGGGTATGGATCTCGCCGCCCTTGGCATTCCCAGCGAGCAGGAATATCTCTCGGCCTATTGTTGGCGCACCGGGCGGGCGCAGCCCACCCATTGGGAATACTACATGGCCTACAACATGTGGCGCCTGGCGGCGATCCTCCAAGGCATCATGGGGCGGGTAATGGACGGCACCGCGGCTAGTGAGCATGCCGGGGAAATGGGCGCAATGGCGCGCGGGTTGGCCGAGCTGGCGTGGGCCCAGGTCGAGGCGATGGAAAGCTAGCCGGAGAGCCGCCTTCTAATTGTATTTTCGTAACTCCAGCTTCGCCACAGTCTCGCGATGGACGGCATCAGGGCCATCGACAATTCGCAAGATGCGCCCCCAAGCGTAGGACCAGCCAAGGCCGAAATCATCGGACACGCCGGCCGCACCGTGAACCTCAATGGCTTGATCGAGAACGCGTTGCAGCATGTTGGGGACCGCCACTTTGATCTGCGCAATCTCGTTGCGCGCTTCCTTGGCACCAACCGAATCGATCAACCACGCGGTGTACAGCGTTAACAAGCGCGCCTGATTAATCTCCATGCGACAATTTGCAATCATCTGGCGCACGACGCCCTGATCGGCTAGAGGCTTTCCGAAGGCAACGCGTGATTGGGCTCGCTTGCACAGGGCTTCCAGGGCTCGTTCAGCCTGACCGATCGCCCGCATACAGTGATGAATTCGTCCCGGGCCAAGCCGACCCTGGGCAATCTCAAACCCCCGGCCCTCGCCCAAGAGGATGTTCTCTTTGGGCACGCGGACATCGGCAAACGTCATCTCACAATGCCCGTGCGGCGCATCGTCGTAGCCAAAAACCGGTAGCGGGCGCACAACCGTGACGCCCGGTGTATCCGTGGGTACGAGTATCATCGACTGCTGGCGGTAGGGCTCGGCACCGGGATCGGTCTTACCCATGAAAATAAGGATCTTGCAACGCGGATCGCCGGCGCCCGAGATCCACCATTTATGCCCGTTGACCACATAGTCGTCGCCGTCGCGGACAATGCGCGATTGAATATTGCGCGCGTCCGACGACGCCACGTCGGGTTCGGTCATCACGAAGGCCGAACGAATCTCACCGGCTAGCAACGGCACCAACCAAGCCGCCTTTTGTGCCTCGTCGCCATATTTCCAGAAAGTTTCCATGTTGCCGGTATCGGGCGCAGAACAATTGAAAACTTCCGGTGCAATCGGTGACCGCCCCATGACCTCACACAAGGTCGCGTATTCGACGTTGGAGAGGCCCGCCCCGTGGTCGGGATCGGGCAGGAAAAGGTTCCACAGCCCCGCCGCCTTGGCTTTCGTCTTGAGCTCTTCGACGATCGCGAGCGGCTGCCAGCGATCGCCCTCGGCTATCTGTGCCTCGGCTAACTCTTCGTTGGGATAAATTTCTGCTGCCATGAAGGCCTCGAGCTCGACCTTGAGCACCTTCACGCGATCTGAGTGTTCGAAGTCCATCGTCTTCCGTCCCTCGCTACCGTGCCGGCGAGCTTATCGCCTGGTGCTGAAGAAGTCTTTGAGAAGCGCCGTAGCGCGCTGTGCGTCGATCCCGCCATAGATTTCGGGCCGGTGGTGACACGTCGGTTGTTCGAAGATTCGTGGGCCATGCTCAACGCCGCCGCCCTTGGGATCGGAGGCGCCAAAATACAATCGGCGAATCCGCGCTAGGGCGAGAGCCTGTGCGCACATCGGACAGGGCTCGAGCGTTACGTAGAGATCGCAACCCACGAGGCGCTCGTTGCTGAGCTTGTCCGCGGCCTCTCGAATAGCCAGCATTTCTGCATGCGCTGTCGGATCATGGCGCTCGATGACGCGATTGCCACACGCTGCGATCACGACGTTTTCCTCGGCATCGACCACCACCGCGCCGACAGGGACCTCGCCGCGCCTCGCCGCGCGCATGGCTTCCTCAAGCGCGCGCCCCATATACCCCTTGTGTTCGGTCATCGGCCGACCTTGCCGGGCGGCCACGACGAGTTCAAGGCTGGCGAGATGTGGTTCATTGTCGTTGCCGCTGACACACCATAAACTCCCGGCCATGCCGCAACGCCCCCTCATCGGTATCACGCTCGATTCTGAAGATAGTGGCAGCTACGCCAAGCTGCCGTGGTATGCCCTACGCCAGAACTATTGCGATGTTGTGGCCGATGCAGGCGCGGTGCCGGTGCTGCTACCCCACACCGTCGATGCCGCCGAAAGCTGCATGGCACGGGTTGATGGCCTCCTGATCTCGGGAGGCGACTTCGACGTTGATCCAAAGCTATTCGGTGCCGACGACCGCCACCAAACCGTGAAAACCAAAGACCGCCGCACCACCTTTGAAATAGCCATCACCGAGGCCTCGCTCGCCCAGGACAAGCCGGTATTGGGCATCTGTGGCGGCCAGCAACTCCTCAACGTCGTGCTCGGCGGTACGCTCATTCAGCACATACCCGACACTGTTGTTGATGCGCTGGCCCACGAACAGCCCAATCCGAGGAATGAACCCGGCCACTCGGTTAATGTTATTACCGGTACGCTCTTGCATGCGCTGGTCGGCACCGATGAACTAGCCGTTAACTCGGCGCACCATCAAGCCGCGCACGATGTCGGCGCCGGCGTCGTTGTCAACGCCTTGGCGCCCGACGGTGTGATTGAAGGTATCGAGGATCCGCGGCAACGATTCTGCATCGGCGTCCAGTGGCACCCCGAATATTTGGTCAACGAGGGTGATGGCCGGATTCTCGACGCGTTCGTTGACGCTTGTCGATAAGCGGTGGCATTGAAAGCCCCGAACGCCAAACTAGACGATTTGGCAACCGTAACCCCCAACGCCGGCGAACGGATCGCCAAGCGAATCGCACGCGCCGGCCTGTGCTCTCGGCGCCAAGCCGAACAGTGGATCCTCGCCGGACGCGTCGCGATTGATGGCGGGGCAATCGACCGGGCCGCGATCAATGTGGAGCCGACCCAGGTCATAACGGTCGATGGCAGACCACTCCCAGCAGCCGAACCCGCCCGCCTCTGGCGCTATCACAAACCCCGCGGCCTGTTGACGACCGCGCGCGATCCGCAAGGGCGCGCCACTATCTTTGAGCGCATGCCAACCGACCTGCCGCGTGTGGTGAGTGTTGGTCGCCTCGACATGAACTCGGAGGGGCTCTTGTTGCTCACCAATGATGGTGAGCTCGCACGCAAACTTGAGCACCCAAAGACGGGATGGGTGCGGCGCTATCGTGTGCGGGCCCATGGGCAGGTGTCGCCACAAGCGCTTGACGATCTCAAACATGGGCTTACCGTCGACGGTATCCGCTACGGACCGATCGGCGCGCGACTCGATCGCGAGGGCCGAAACAACTGGCTGACGGTCAACCTGCGTGAGGGGAAGAATCGCGAGATCAGACGGGTATTTGAAAGCATGGAACTGGCTGTCAACCGGCTGATCCGGGTCGCCTTTGGCCCGTTCGAATTGGCGTCATTGGCAGCAAACGACGTCCGCGAAGTGCCCGCCACCGTTCTCGACAAAGTTCTTAGCAAAGCTTTCGGAAAACAGCTGCGCGAGCAGCGTAAGCGCGATGCGGATCATCGCCGGTAAACATCGCGGCCGCAGGCTCAAGACGCCGCATGGTTGGCAGGTGCGGCCGACCAACGATCGCGTCCGCGAGGCCGTATTCGATCTGTTGCACCACGGCAAAGCAGCACACGATGTTACCGACATCTGCATCGCCGACGTGTTTGCCGGGACCGGTGCGTTCGGTTTAGAAGCAATATCGCGCGGTGCCGCCCATGCCATCTTCATCGACACAAACCCCCGAGCTATTGCAACGATCCGGGCCAATGCCACATTGATCGAAGAACAGGATCGTGTGACGGCGCTGCGGCGCGACGCCTGCCGCCCCGGGCTCCTGCCACCAAGCGCAGCCGGCGGGTGTCAACTGATTTTCTTTGACCCTCCTTACGACCAAGGCCTGTTGCAGCCCGCGTTGTCTGCCTTTGCCCGAGATGGTTGGCTGGCGCCTGGGGCGATCGCGGTCGCGGAGGCCAGCGATCGTGAAACGATCAATCCGCCCGAACAATTTTCGCTCCTCAAGGAACGCCGCTACGGGGACACGCGGATATTGATCTTTGCGTGGGAGGGTGGCTGACCCAAGCAGAGAAAATCCAACTTGTCAGCGGCGCCCGAACAGGCGTTCGATATCGGTGAGTTGGAGTTCGATATAGGTCGGGCGGCCGTGGTTGCACTGGCCGGCATGCGGCGTGCGCTCCATTTCGCGCAACAAAGCATTCATCTCATCGACATTGAGCGCGCGCCCGGCGCGAACGCTGCCGTGACACGCCATCGTGCTGCACACAGAATCGAGCCGATCCTTCAACGTCAGCGCGCTTCCAAGTTCGCGAACGTCGTCGGCCAGATCACGGATCAGTCCCTTGATATCTACATCGCCCAGTAAGGCTGGTACTTCACGCACCAACACCGCGCCTGGGCCAAACGCCTCAAGTGCGAGACCAAGCTCGGCAAACTCAGCCGTTCGTTCGGTCAGACGCACAACATCTTGTTCATCGAGTTCAATCACTTCTGGCAGCAACAAGCCTTGACGGGCGACGCCGCGCGACGCCAGTGCCGCTTTAACTCGCTCGTAGACTAATCGCTCGTGGGCCGCGTGCTGGTCGACGATGACGATGCCGTCCTCGGTTTGCGACACGATATAGGTTGCATGAAGTTGGCCGCGCGCCGCACCTAACGGATAGGCCGCGGCATTGCTGCTGCCGGCGTCGGTTTCGACCCGAGCCGCGGGACGATCAGTGGCGGCCAGCATTGCCTCGGCCATGCCCTCCGGCGCCTGAAAGGTGGCCGCCATCTCACGCAAACCTCCGCCCTGGGCGGCGTCGTTTCGATCGTAGGCAAGATTGGGTTGTTGCAACGTCCCCCCGCCATGGCGGCGCATCGCGCCCAGCGCCAGTGTTGCGCCGGTCGTCGAGGCCCGGTGGCCGGCTTCAGCCAATCCATGTTTCAACGCCGACACGATAAGCCCGCGAACAGCGCCGGGATCGCGAAACCGCACCTCCGCTTTGGTCGGATGAACGTTCACATCGACCAAGCGGCCGGGTAATTCAACAAACAGGACCACAACCGGGTGACGATCCCTCGCGAGAAGATCCTGATAGGCGCCGCGAACCGCACCATGGAGTAGCCGATCGCGGACCGGTCGTCCGTTGACGAATAAATATTGCATCTGCGCCGTGCCGCGATTGAAGGTCGGGAGCCCGGCGAAACCGGTTAGATGCATCTCTTCACGCACCGCTTCAATGGCAATGGCGTTTTCGACGAAGTCGCGGCCGAGG
>Ga0114999_10005557_pt1 | contig 14814 bp, 15 predicted proteins | sample ArcticOcean_MG_C_3_FD_89820 | JGI IMG/M metagenome (GOLD analysis project Ga0114999, IMG submission 89820) | Marine microbial communities from western Arctic Ocean - ArcticOcean_MG_CB8_126 | ecosystem: Environmental > Aquatic > Marine > Oceanic | place: Arctic Ocean: Canada Basin | collected...
CCACATTTCGCCTTTTATATCCTTTGCATAAGCATCTCTCAAATCTACTTTGTTGTCTCGGATTGATTTGATTTCAGTTCCAGTTAACATGATGCCAACTTCAAATCTTTTTAATATTTCATAATTAAAAAAAGCTCTTCGGTTAACTGCTATAGCAGTTTCTAGTTTTTTTTTGACAATTTTCTTTTTAGCCATGCTATTTGGTAAGTAAAATCTGATTTTTCATAATATCCAGGGCGACATCCAGAGCATCTTCGGTTTCTTGGGCACCCTCCATTTCTGATATTACTACATCAGGGATTACTCCTTTACCTTCTATTAAATTTCCATTTGGAGTGTACCATCTAGCGATAGTAAAATAAATTCCAGAACCATCACTTATTTTTTTTAAGGTGTTGACGCTTCCCTTTCCAAATGATATTTCTCCCACGATCAATGCACGTTGATGATCCATTAAGGCTCCAACCAAAACTTCGGAGGCAGAAGCGCTGTATTCATTGATCAATACTACTAAAGGAATGTCAAGTGCGACTCCTCCTTTCTTGGCTTGCCAGTTTTTTCTATTATCACGAGCATCAATTTCATATAACAGCAATTCGTTATCTATAAACATATCTGCCACGTCTACAACTGAATTCAATAAACCACCCGGGTTATTCCGTAAATCTATAATCATTCCTTTTCCTTTTTGATTTTTAAAAGATTCTATTTGTAGTTCAAGCTGGGTGGCTGTGTTTTCTTTGAATTCAGTAATGTTTAATACTCCGATTCCTCCGGTCATCATTCTCATAGTGACTGAATCAATTTTTATAACATTTCTTTCAACATCAATGATTTCTGGAGAATCAGCCTCGGTGTGTAAAATCAGCAGAGAAACTGTTGTACCTCGGGGTCCTCGAATCAGATTAACAACTTCTAACAATGTCATACCTTGAGTAGAAATTTCATTAACCTCCAATATGATATCACCTGGTTGTATTCCTGAATTTTCAGCAGGAGAGCCCGGGATCGGAGCTATAATAACCACACGTCCGTCTCTCATACTTACGTGGGCTCCGATACCTTCAAAAAAACCTTTGTAATCTTGTGAGGAAATAGAAAATTGATCTGCAGTCAAAAAAGAAGCATATGGGTCTTCCATAGCAAGTAACATGCCTCTGATAGCTCCTTCACTTAATACTTTTGGATCCATTTTTTGCCGATCAAAATGTTCTCGCTTTAGCATATACCATACTTCCGTCAACCTACTGAATTCTTCAGGTAGATCTTTCGGCGATTGGAATTCTTCAACAGCAGTAGATGTTACTCTGCAATTTAAACTGATGATAAGCAATGCAAAAGCAAATACATACAAAATGAAGTTACGAGAAAAAGTTAAACCCAAAACATACTCCTGACATTTTATTAACTTAAATTATACGTAATGTTGTGTCGATTAACTAGCGTTTATTAATGCGTTGACAGCTGGAAATGTGCCTGCTAGCATTCGATGATGCAAGGATTAATTTCATACGCGACCTACATACCGAAATTTAGATTGTGTTCAAATACCATAGGATGGGACAATTCGTCGGAACGTGCCACAGGTAATTTTGACGAAGACCCGATAACTATGGGCGTTGCTGCCGGAAAAATATGCCTAAATAATCGTGATACAAACAATATTGATGCATTGTTTTTCGCAACTACATCAGCGCCTTACCAAGAGAAACAATCAGCATCTATAATATCTTCTGCTTTAGATTTGCCTGAAGAAACATTCACTATTGATGTCACCGGATCCTTAAGATCTGGTTCTTCCGCTATCATGATGGCTCTTGATTCAATTTCAGCGGGCACTCATCAAAACGTACTAGTGATTACGGCCGATATGCGCATTGCTCCTGCAAAGAGTTCGATGGATTACTCATTTGGAGACGGGGCAACCGCATTATTGCTAGGTAAAAGGAATGTGATAGCAACTGAAATAAGCCGGCATAGTCAAACTAGCAGTATGATTGACTCTTGGAGAGGTTATTACCAATCTATGGTTAATCAATGGGAAGATCGGTTCATAATTGACCAAGGACTCCAGGCCACTTTGATAAATGGTATTAATAAATGTTTGGCTAAATCTTCAATTGCTCCAGAGAACATTTCTCATTTAGCCATGTCTTCTTTGAATGCCAAAAGCAATTTTCAATTAGCCAATCAACTCAAAATCCCAACACATAATATGAATTCAATTTTATACGACAGCGTAGGGCATACAGGTACATCGATGGCAATAATGGAGCTATGTAAATCTTTGGATAATTGTTCGGATCCTGACGAAATCATATGCTTAGCAAATTATGGAGATGGAAGCGATGTGATCTTATTCAAAACCACTCATGCAATTCAGCTCTATCACAAACAATCAATTAATGTTATGGACTACATAAACAGTAAATTAGAAGTTCCAATGTACGAGGATTATGCTAAATGGAAGAATTTGTGGGCAATTGGAGACGTTTCAAGACGTCCAGATGCCTCACCAACTTCTGTCACTGCTTTACATAGAGAAGAAACCAAAAATACAAAACTTCACGGTGGGCGCTGTTTAGGTTGTAATTATGCACAGTATCCTATTCAACGAATTTGCGTCAATTGCAAACAAAGTTCTGGCCATAGTGTCATTAATTACAGCAACGAAGGATCTACATTATTTACTTATTCCATGGATTATTTGGCATCTTCAACTGACAATCCTTTGGTGTTAGCAACAATAAATTTCGACATCGGAGGAAGAATGTTATGCACCATGACAGATAGGACTTTATCGGAAATATGCATAGACATGCCTTTAGAAATGACGTTTAGAATTATCAATTCCGTTAATGGAATAAACAGCTATTTCTGGAAAGCGACACCGATTCGAATATAATCACAGTGGAGGAATCATGAGGGGAATCAAAGATAGAGTTGCCATTATAGGCATGGGATGTAGTAAATTTGGAGAACGCTGGGACGCCAACGCATCAGATTTAATGATTGAGGCAGTACAAGAAGCGTACATGGATGCAGGACTGCAAACTGATGACATCAATGCTGCGTGGGTTGGAACCGCCAGTTCATTCCGAACAGCCCAACCAGTGGCAGAAGCTTTGAAATTCAACTATATACCTATAACGCGCGTAGAAAACGCGTGTGCTACCGCCACAGAGGCATTTAGAAATGCCTCGTACGCAGTCGCAGCTGGGATCTATGACATAGTCTTAGCTGTGGGCGTAGAAAAGTTAAAAGATTCTGGTTATTCAGGCTTAGCGATTCCTGAAGCACCTAATTCCGGAGTGACTCCATCTGCTCCTCCTCCTTCACAATTTGCTATGGCAGCGACCCGGTATTTCCACAAATACGGTATAAGCCTGGATGAAGGCAAAAACACTCTAGCGAACATAGCTGTCAAAAACCACCACAACGGATCTTTAAACCCGAGAGCTCATTTTCAAAAAGAAATCACCCATAGCCAAGCCATAAACGCTCCTTTGATAGCATCTCCACTCGGTTTATACGATTGTTGCGGTGTAAGTGATGGAGCGGCGGCTGCAATTATTACAACTCCTGAAATAGCTCGTTCTTTGAAACAAGATTATGTGCTCGTCAAAGCACTGGGACTGTCGGTCGGAGCTTTCGGTATGTTACGAGATGACTGGGACTTTACGTATTTCCCGGAAACTGTAAAGGCAGCAGAATCAGCGTACGCAGAAGCAGGGATCACGGATCCAAAGAAAGAAGTTGATTTGGCGATGGTTCACGATTGTTTTACTATAACTGAACTGATTATTTATGAAGATTTAGGGTTTAGCAACAGAGGGCAAGGAAGTAAAGATGTAGAGGACGGTAAGTACAGCTTGGAAGGGTCTTTACCTGTAAACACAGACGGAGGATTAAAATGTTTTGGACATCCTGTAGGCGCAAGTGGCATCAGGATGATTTACGAAGTCTACAAACAATTGAGTGGTAAAGCTGAACGCCGACAATTAAAAAAAGCGAATATTGGCCTGACACATAATTTGGGAGGAAGACCAGGATCATTCACTTGTTCTATCGGAATATTTGGAAGCGCTGACACTGCCTAAGAACAGATCTTCAGGCTAGTGAATCCGAATATTAACTGCTGAAATTTTAAATATCGGAGTAGTAATGTTAAATCCATTATCCATTCTCGATGCTTTCACAAAAAATTATATTTCGTTTTTCACAGGAGTTCCAGACTCTTTGTTGAAAAACCTAAACCAAGCTTTTTTAGACGAAATTTCGCCTAAAAACCACTTGATAGCAACAAATGAAGGAACGGCTATTAGTTATGGTATCGGTTATCACTTAGCAACTAATAAAACTCCATTAATTTACATGCAAAACTCAGGCTTAGGAAATGCGATCAATCCTCTTATTTCACTTGCTGATCCGGAAGTCTATAGCGTACCTATGGTTTTGCTGATTGGATGGAGAGGAGAACCAAATTCAGAAGATGAGCCTCAGCACATCAAACAAGGAAGGATTACTGAAAACCTCCTCAAATGCCTGGAAATTCCTTTCGCTATTTTGCCAAGAGATATTGAAAACGCTGAACCACTAATTAAAACTATGATCGAAATGGCAAACAAAGAGAGTCGCCCAGTTGCTATCCTTGTTAAAAAAGATAGTTTTGAAGGGGACGAGAGTAACCACCTTCCACCAACTAACACAAAACTATTGAAGCGAGAAGAGGCCATTCATAAAATTTTAGAAGTGATCAAAGACGACGACATTGTTGTAGGCACAACTGGTATGGCTTCACGCGAAATATACGAATTCAGAAAAAATCGTCACATTTCTGCTAATCTAGATTTTTTAACAGTCGGAGGGATGGGACATGCCTCACAGATAGCATTAGGAATTTCGAATTTTCTACAACAACGTAACGTGTTCTGTATCGATGGCGACGGTGCATTGCTCATGCATTTAGGAGGACTGGTCATTAATGCCCATCAAGGAGAAGGTAATTTCCATCACATTCTTCTAAACAATGGTGCCCACGATTCAGTCGGGGGACAACCTACTTTGGGTAATAAAGTGAGTTTTAAAAACATAGCAAAATCCATAGGATTTAAAACTTCTCTAAGAACCTCTACTAAGTCCGGTATTTCAACTGCATTGAGCAAAATGTATGATGCAAACCATCCGAGTTTCCTAGAGATAATAATTGACAAAGGTTATCGTAGTGATTTGATTAGGCCAGCTGAAAGTCCAATTGAAAACAAATTACATTTTGCCGCTCAATTAACCAAATCAAGTGCCCCAAAATATTAAAAGTTTTTCCGTTGGAACATTTATGATGTTGATCCAATATAGACTAGAAAACATCTGTTAGTTAATATCACACGGAGAGTTAAATACTTTTGACAGACATTCTCTTAATCCAATGCGCTACCAACAACAATAGAAATACCTATGATGCAATTAAAATTGTTAAAATATACTGTAACTTGACCATTGCTCCAGTGGTGAAACCCTGATGTAATATAGTCATACTTGAATAATATATCTACATTGTTAGTTAGATATATTTTCTGGTTCCTTTGTACAACGTTGCAAGAGGGAATGATGATAACAAAGCATGAGTCAATACAGGTAGTAGGTCGAGGTACACAGATCACTTTCTCTATAAGTGATAATGTAGGGCTAAGTACAGTAATAAATGATTTAACGTCATATTTGCATCAAAACAGGTCTTGGTTCGTAGACGGAACCATTGATGTTAATGTAGGTAAACGTATTTTCAATAGCTCAGACTTAAAGGTCATACAAGACACTATTAACAGTAATTCAGGACTCCATATTTTAAAATTTAGCGCCAAATCAGGAGAAGTCGGGCTGTTACCTTCAGACAAAATTTGCACTGAGCTCGAAATTGCTACGGGAAAGGATAATGATTTTCTCGATGATAATTTCCTCGCAAATCCTCCTTCTCAAGAAAACATTGATTCTGTTGCACAGTGTTCAGATGAATCGGATACTTCCGTTGAAGAATTGTATGTCAAAGGAGTAGAAAGCCTACTGATTAAGGACCCTTGCAGGTCAGGGGAACTTATTGACTACCCAGGGAATGTAATAGTGATGGCAGACGTAAATCCGGGCGCACAGATTTACGCTTCTGGAGATATAGTAGTCTATGGTAGATTACGTGGATTCTGCCATGCTGGTTTCTCTGATAATGAAGGAGCCATCATTACAGCTTTGAGTATGGAAACAAATCTTTTGTCAATTGCATCGGTTAACGGCACCAGCGTGGAATCCCACGTAAAGCCTAATTTGGCTAGGCCAACCCCAAAAATTGCTTACTTAAGACGTGGTTCTGTATTTGTAGCACCATATCTTGGTAGATTTTCAACTTACGCCGGAGGTACCATTTATGACAGGTAAAACAATAGTAATCACTTCAGGAAAAGGTGGAGTAGGTAAAACCACTACGACCGCAAACCTTGGCACAGGCTTAGCAATGCGAGGTCATAAAGTATTGATCATTGACACTGACATCGGGCTAAGAAACTTAGACGTAGTAATGGGGCTTGAAAATAGGATAGTTTACGATCTTGTTGACGTTATAGAAGAACGCTGTGAACCAAGCAAAGCGATGATTAGAGATAAGCACAAATTAGACCTCTTTTTAATACCTGCACCGCAAACTCGAGACAAAGACTGTATAACTAGTGAACAGTTGGCAGACCTTTGCAGAACATTAGAGGAAGAATTCGAATATATCATTATCGATTGCCCTGCAGGAATTGAAACAGGATTCAAAAACGCAATCAGCGCAGCTCAAGAAGCGATAATTGTTACTACTCCGGAAGTGTCAGCAGTCCGAGACGCTGACAGAGTCATTGGATTACTAGATTCTGCAGGTATAAAAAACCCTGGATTAATAATTAACAGAATCCATCCAGATTTGGTGGCAAAGGGAGACATGTTAGACAAAGATGACATAGTAGATATTTTAGCAGTAGACATTCTAGGTTTGGTCCCTATTGATGACAAAGTGATAACTTCTACAAATCAAGGAATACCAGTAGTACACTCCAAAAATACTGCTTCTGGCGCCGCATTCTATCGTATAGCTGGGAGAATCGCCGGAGAAGACATACCACTGCAGGAACCTCAAAGCCCTAGTTTTATGAAAAAAATCAAAGCTTTGGTAGGTCTGAAAGGAGGCGAGTACACTCATGCTTGAACTATTAAGATGGAACAAAACTAAACATAATACTAAAGAAACAGCGAGAGACCGACTAAAAAACGCATTGGCTATCGATAGATTTGATCTAGCGCCAGACATTATTGAAGCTTTAAGACAAGATATAAAAAACGCTGTCTCTCGGTACATGGTAGTAGCAGACGGGGAACAACAATTGAAACTCAGGAAAGAAAATGAATCTATCGTGCTCACCACCAGCATTTCCATAACTGAAGTGCACAGATGGGCAAACACTAACTGAACAGCGCAAAGCCATAACTGGCTATCATTCACAACCAGGGCATAATACTCTAAATCCAATTATAGGGTGGAATATTTGTTAAAAGGCATAGGCAATCGATTTCTACTGGCCTTAAAATACAAGGACTATCGGACTTTGTGGATTGCCAATGTTTGTGCAGGATCAGCTGCGTGGGCTTTGATAGTAGCTCGCGGTTGGTTAGTATACGTCATGACTGATTCTTCTGGTTGGGCCGGACTAGTAACATTCATGGCAATGATACCTAGGTTTTTTGCGACACCTTTAATCGGATTCCTTGCAGATAGGTTTGATAGGCAAACAGTACTATCTTGGACGTATATCTTAAACGTTTTGAACAACATTGTTTTAGCAACGTTAGTATCGCTGCCGAACTCACCAATGTACACATCTGCCGGACCTTGGATATTGATGGTGCTGGCTATGCTGAACGGGACATTCCGAGCAGCGCAAATGACTACCACTCAGTCATTAATACCCAATTTAGTACCGAAAGAACACTTATTAAATGCAGTTTCATTAAACCAAGCTACACAACAAGGGTCTAGGTTTTTAGGGCCTTTAGCAATGCTAATCATTATATGGATTTCAACTATGACACCTTGGTCAAGTAGTTACATTGAAAATGCACTCGCATTCTGGCTATGTACGGCATTCTACTCAGTAGGGTTAATTCAGGTGTTAAAGATTAAAACCCGATCAACTGGAGTCGTAAATGCTTCCAAAAGTTTCTTAGCAAATTTTTTGGAAGGATTTAAATATGTTTATAGTACCCCTATGTTGAGCGCCATCATTTTATTAGCCATAGGCCATTGTGCTTTGGTAATGTCTTATGAATCCATGTTGCCTAATTTATCAGAAGAAAAATTAGGTGCCAAAACGGTTTATGACACAGCACTGTTAATGTCAGGCGTCGGAATAGGAGCTTTGATCACCGCGGTTTTACTAGCTGGCTTAAAAGGAAGTAAAGAACGCGGGCAAATATTCTTAATACTTGCATTAGCTAGTGGAGTTACTCCTATCGTATTAGGGTTTTCATCGGCTGGATCTGTTTCTATGATAGCTGCAATTTTTATGGGAGCTAGTGGGGCAGGGTTCATGACAATAACTCATACAATAATGCAGATGTACACTCCAGATGAAGTGAGAGGCAGGGTCTCTGGGGTTTATCAGATGCACATCGGTGTCGCCATGGCGTCAGCCAATTGGATCAATGGAGAGTTATCTGATTATTTCACTGCTCCAAATGTGATGATTGTTGGCGGTGTCATATTTATAATTGTAGTATTAGCCAGTTTAACTACCAGATTTTTACGTCAACTCTACTATCCGGCAACTGCTTAAGGTAATCAACTTTTCCGTTTTACAATAAAGTTGCTAATACTAGAGGAATGAATTCACCTAATCCATATCCAACTGACGCAGAAATCAATCCAATTAAAAACACTTCAGCTCCAGATTTGAATAATGCTTTTTTTACAAAAATACCTTTTACTAACCCCAGTACAAATAGGCTAAGCAAGGTGGCTAAAATAGATGCCACAATGCTTTTTGTACCTTCTAGAATGAAATAAGGAATAATAGGAATACTAGCAGCTATTAAAAATGATATCCCCATGGCAATAGCATCAAGTAAAGGTCCCTGGATTTCTTTTTCATTTTTCAGTATATCAGTGACAGCACCGTGAGAAAGTAATTGTTCGACTTCAATTTCAGCTCTAGATGCAAGAAAGGCACCGGACGCCATAGAGAAAGTTCCTGCAATGGCTCCTGTTAATCCGGCGATAAGTATAGCTTTGATATCTTCGGTTGCCACTGCCATAGAAGTCGCTAGGGCAACGTTACTGATTAGTCCGTCTTGAACACCGAAAACAACTTCTCTAATTCTTTTTAGAGCTGTTTCATCCATTTTAAACTCACTAATTTTCCTATGTAGGTATATAGTTCATAGAGTGATAATATTAGTCAACGCGAGGGCGTTTATTCCATTTGCCCACAGGTGGATATACGGGAGTTCCAATTCGCCTAACAACTTCACCGTCAAACCATGGCTCGCATAGAGTTCGCCATTTTACATAATGTGAGGCTGCTCTATGTGCCTCAACAGCTGCTTCATCATGATAGACCTCATAGAGATGAATCAAATTAGAGTTTTCATTGTCTTGAATTACGTCGAATCGGTAACACCCAGTTTCATCATTATTAGAACCAATTGCATCTCCCATCAATGAATCCATGAACTGGTCTTTAAAACCTTCTTTGATTGCAATGGACACCACTAAAACTATCATTGTTGACTCCTTTTATTTAGTTTTCCTTTGGCCATAAATTAACATATTAGTATGCTATTAACTAGGTACTATTCTTCGATCAAGGTTATATCATGGCTGAATTGTTCAATAACTGGGTTAGCTAATACTTTATCGCAGAGTTCTTCCACAGTTTTGGTAGCGTTATTCAAATTAGTTGCATCTACAACTATTTCGAGATACTTGCCTAACCGTATGTCTCTGATACTAGCAAGTCCAAGTCTATTCACATTTTCTTTTATGGTTGTTCCTTGGGGGTCATTTACTCCTGGTTTCAAAGTGACATAAACTCTGGCCAAGTACTCATTCATATTCATTTCCTTATTTATTCATGCTACCTGCAGATCCGCTGCATGGTAAACCATACGGGAATTCTGGACCTAATCTGCCGGAATATGCTTCAAAGAACGTGGATATTTTGAATTCTTGTATTCCTTGGAATGTATCGGTTACACCCCAAGCTGCCATTGCCATACTTCCTACAGGAATGTCTCCATTCCAAGTTGCGACTCCCCACATTTCAAATAGTTCGTGGCTTTCTAAATATGATTTTAAAGCCTCTTCAGAATCATCTGCTGTATGATCTTTGCCGAAATTGTAGTTCACTACTATTTGCCCATGTTCTAAGTTGTGGACTAATCTTTCATCATCTCGCCTGTTGTAAGACCATCCACAATCGCTTGGTCTATTCCAGTGGTTTCCAGAGCTTGCTGGCGTTGTGTTGTAAATGACTTTAACACCATCATCTAAATGCTTCGAGGTGGGTTGGCCGTTGTCCATCATAACCTGATGGGAAATCCCAATGCCATTTTTATATTTTCCGTATTCTCCCACAAAGCTCGGTAAAGGGTCTGGCGCCATTACGCCGGCAATCGGGCCTATTGCGAATCCTCCGATTACCAATATAGCTATAGTGGCAGAAGCCCCTATATACCAATAGTTAGGTTTTGATTTGACTTGCGATATCGGTTTCAGTTTATTTGTGTTTCCTTTACCTGAACCGCTGCGTTTACGATGTTTTGAACGTGGCACTATAATTCTCCATTATTTAATATTTGTTTACGCTGACAACAAAGCAAAAACTTCAGTGTATCTTTTTGCTGTTTTTTTGATTATTTCTACTGGAAGATATGGAGGAGTAGATTCTTTATCCCATCCTGAATTTTCTAGCCAGTTTCTTACTAATTGTTTGTCATAATTATCAAGAGATTGGCCTGGTTTGTAATTAGAAGCATTCCAAAATCTGCTGGAATCTGGTGTTAATAATTCATCGATTAAAGCTAACTGGCCATCGATAAACCCAAATTCAATTTTTGTATCTGCTAATATGATGTTTTTACCCAATGCATAGTCATGAGCAAAATTGTACACTGCTTTGCTAATTTCTTCTAATTGTTGTGCCACAATTTTTCCTACTTTATCCTGCACTTCTTTAAATGTCATATTTTCGTCGTGGCCTTCGTCAGCTTTGGTTGTAGGAGTAAATATTGGTTCTGGAAATTTTTGCCCTTCTAGTAAACCATTAGGCATTAATTGACCAGAAACAGTACCTCCTCTCTTGTACTCATTCCAAGCAGAACCAGTTATATACCCTCTAACTACGCATTCTACATCAATTCGGTTTGCTTTTTTAACAATCATAGACTGCGCCGCAATGGCGGGTTTCATTTCTTTGATCAACTCGTTTTTATAGTAAATGGTGGGTACTACTTCATCGTCAGCCAAATATAAAAGGTGGTTTTGAATAATGTGTTTTGTTTTATCAAACCAAAACTTTGAAATCCCATTCAGTACTTGACCTTTGCCAGGAATTCCATCAAGAAGTACCACATCAAATGCGGAAATTCGATCAGTTGACACCATCAGTAATGTACTGTCATCAATAGCATAGGTGTCCCGAACTTTCCCGCTGTTCACTTTATTCCGTAAATTAGTATGTATAATCATTTATGTTCCCAAAGCCATTAAATACCTATTTTATCAAATGTCTCGTCAATGAACCTTAGATAATAGTCATAATCAAATATGCTCTCGAGTTCATCTGCAGATAAATGTTCAGAAACCTGCGAATCGCTACGAATCAAATCCCTAAAATCTTTGCCATTGTCCCATGCATTCATGGCATTACTTTGCACAATTTTGTAAGATTCTTCTCTTGATGCCCCTTTATCAATTAAACTCAGAAGGATTCTTTGGCTAAAAACCAATCCTCTGCTACTTTCTAAATTATTCCACATTTCTTCAGGTAATACCTTTAAACCTGTCATGATTCTTGTAAAAATGTTGAACATATAATCAAGAGCTAGGCACGAATCAGGTAAAATGATTCGTTCTACTGAGGAATGGCTGATGTCTCGTTCTCCCCACAGAGCGATATTTTCTATAGCGGAAACACTGTGTCCTCTAATTAATCTAGATAATCCACATATTCGTTCAGAAAGTTCAGGGTTTCTTTTATGTGGCATAGATGATGATCCTGTTTGGCCGCTACCGAAGGGCTCTTCAACTTCATGGATCTCACTACGTTGAAGAGATCGAATTTCTGTGGCGAATTTTTCCAATGAGCCAGCGATTACCGCCAAGGTAGTCACAAAATTTGCGTGCCTATCTCTTTGTATGATTTGGTTAGAAATTTCTGTAGCTTGCAATTCTAATTTTTTGCAAACAATTTCCTCAAGTTTTGGACTAACTGTGGCATAAGTTCCAACTGGTCCGGATATCTTGCCAACTGCAATTTCATCAATCGCCCGTAGTAAGCGTTGTTTTTGCCTTTTTAATTCTTGTAACCATAAAGCCATTTTCAATCCAAATGTAATGGGTTCTGCATGGATTCCGTGAGTACGTCCCATCATAATTGTTTTCTTATGCTCTTTGGCTTTTTTAGAAACTGCTTCAATTGCCAGGTCCATGTCCTTAACAAGCAAAGCTCCTGCTTGTTTCAGTTGTATTCCTAAAGCTGTATCCATCATATCGGAAGAGGTCAAACCTAAATGCAACCACCTGCCTTCCTCAGATATTTGTTCAGTAATCGACTGGAGAAATGCTGTGACATCATGTTTGGTTACGTCCAGGATTTCCATCATCCTGGTATAGTTATAGGTGGCTGATCTTAATTTGACCATGTCTTCTGCAGGTATGACTCCTAATTCAGTCCAAGCCTCACATGCTGCTAACTCTACATCTAGCCATTTCTGATATTTGTTGTCGTCTGACCACACTTGTTTCATCTCTGGTAATGAATATCGTTCTATCACTTGTTTTATCCCTCACTGTGAGTGTAAGACTTTATAAAATTCAGTACATCATAAAAATCTTCAAATTCCAAATGTTCAATGCCGTTTTGCTTACATTCTTCTATCAAAATGCTTCTTGCCATAACAATGTCAGAAGTTCTTGCTGCTTCGAAGTCAGATCGGCCATCACCAACGTACAATACGGTATATCCAAGGGCTTTAAAGGAATTTACAACCATTCCTTTTGACAATCCTTTTTCGGAAGAATTTTGATCAGTATATTTATAACTATAATTTAACTTGTCATTGCTGTAATAAGTTTCTACGCAATAAACTGGTACATCTAATAAACCATTATGTTTTAATATCGGCCTGATGTATAAATCCAATCCTAAGCTTACTACAGCCATTGGTATCCCCATTGAATTACAAAATTCATAAGTTTCCAGGAATCCGGGGCGTAATTGGGAATTATCTGTGGCGTATCTACCAAGGTTCTCAGTGTTTTCATCTATCTGAGAGAAAACGATTTCTTGGTACTCCATCAGTGAAAGAGAACCATCTCTAAATTGTTGCCTTATGTCCATCCAATCATTATTTCCAAATTGTTTGAGTAGCATTTCAGCTACATTCTGTACTGCAGCAGTGTCGTCAAAATCAGTGAGTAACGCTAAGGAGTTTTTATTAGTTGTCATGAACGTTATTTCTCACTCATAATGCTTTGGCAAAATTCAGCCTGGTGAATTAGTTCTTTACGGGATGTTCCACAAAACACTATATGACCCATTTTTCTTCCGGGCCTTACTTCAGATTTACCGTATAAGTAAATTTTACCGTCCGAATTTTTTAAAATCTTGGAGAGTGATTGTTTGTTAGTCAGGTTGGTAAATTCTTCTCCAAGGACATTAAGAAGTACAGATTTGCTATTCATAATCGGTTCTCTTAAAGGTAATCCAGCCAAGATTCGTACTTGATGTTCATATTGAGATATGGAAAAGGCATCCATAGTATGATGTCCTGAGTTATGCGGCCTTGGAGCAATCTCATTGACGATCAGTTCATTATTATTTGTCAGAAACATTTCCACACAAAAAATGCCAGGATCGTTCATGGATTTTATGACTGTAGACGCCAATTTTGTGGCATCTTTTTGTAACTGTTGGGATATCCTAGCTGGAGAAATGCTCATTTTGAGTATTCCTTTCTCGTGAATATTTTCAGTAGGTGGATAGGCAATCATATTGTGTTCATCATCCATGCCAACAACAACAGATATTTCGCATTGATATTCAACGACTTTTTCTACAACCAAAGATCCCTTAGCAAATTGTAAAGTGGAGTTTTCTTCAATATCATTTTTGTTACCAATGTACCATTGTCCGTGCCCATCATATCCGAGCGTTGCAGTTTTTATTATCCACGGAAATCCGAAAGAAACTTTTTCCAATTCAGTTACGGATTCTATTCCTAAATATTCAGTGACAGGAAAATTGTTGTTGGTAAGAAAGTTTTTCTCTTTAATTCTGTCTTGAGCCAACGCCACGCTTTTACTGGTCGGTTTTCCTATTACAGATTTTCCTAACTTTTCTATTAATTCGTTGGGTATATTTTCCCACTCGATAGAGAAACCTGATATAGAGTTTTCGAATTCAGTTAACAGAGCTTGGTTGTCAAAAGCCCCAGTAAAGGATTGTGTAGCTATTCTTTTTGCAGGAGCATTAATGTCTGGATCCCAAACAGCTACTTTATATCCCATTCTTA
>Ga0114999_10005561_pt1 | contig 14797 bp, 21 predicted proteins | sample ArcticOcean_MG_C_3_FD_89820 | JGI IMG/M metagenome (GOLD analysis project Ga0114999, IMG submission 89820) | Marine microbial communities from western Arctic Ocean - ArcticOcean_MG_CB8_126 | ecosystem: Environmental > Aquatic > Marine > Oceanic | place: Arctic Ocean: Canada Basin | collected...
ATAACCTAGAAAGGCTGTAACATACTATGGATGTAACAACAGGCTCTCCTTGGACGGTTAGAGGACGCTCCGAGGGTGTTCCCAGTATACCCCGTACTATAGAATATAACAGTATATAAGAATGCCCTTCTATCCCTCTCACCATACATCAGTATACATAGAGACAAAGAGTAGAACTGTGCCCAACAAGAGGATTCAGGTCATTCAATATATCCGTGGAGAGAGTAAGAGTGAACTAAAGCTATGAATTCTTTCTTCTTTTAAGCTATGTTTACCTATAGTATGGCTAAATGTATAGAATTGAAGACGAATAAGGGACTGGGACTATATTTAGAGCGATCTCTTTTGTTCTAAAAGACTATATTTCAGGTCGTTCATTTATTCCATGGAGAGTATAGAAAGAATGTAGAGCGAGATAAGGGAATGAATTCATAACAACCCTGCACAGGGTACATGGTACAACATAGGATAGTGTCTAATGGCCTCTGGACAGGCACACAGCGAGTCTATTCGTTTAGCGTACTATGGTACGCACAAAGTAATAACATTTGTCTAGACAGTATACAAAGAAAGAATTCATAGGTTCATTTAATGATGTCTAGGTATTTGCAATTAGAGTTCCTCTGTGGTACCTTATAGGTGCAGGCAAAGGCACACACCAATGCCTGACTATACAAAGGGGGTGGGGACACATGGACAAGTACCTCATCATGGTGACCGATTACGCAGCGTCGGACATCGAAAGTAAACAGATATGGAACATAATCGAAGATGTCGATTGTGAGTCTATGTTTGCAGCACTGGACAGGATCCCTAAGCTGATAGGCGACGAGATAGTGTCGCTTGCAGGCAATAAGGACGAAACGATCCTGGTCACGCTTAACGGCGTGTGGAAAGTGGTACAGGTATCCAAAGAGGATGCCAAGGTAATGCGACTCGGGGAATCGGCACGCATGGAAGAAGATGGTTGTGCAGAAGGGCAATCGGGAGGTTGTGTCGCATGACAGGTCTTCTAATTACCAATGGTAAGGCCCAGATAAGCCCGTTCGCAGTCGGAGGAAGCCTTGTAAGAGCGTACAAGGACGATGGTACTGAGCATGTATGGGAGCCTGGAGGCCCCTTCTGCCTCAGTGATTACTGCGAAGGAGATACCTTCACATGCCAGATATGCGGTCAAACCCGTTGTCAGGTATTCATGGACGAAAGGGTAGAGGGGGTAGGGAATGTATGCTCCATCTTTATGTGCCCTGAGCTTCACGTTCTAGCTCAACAAGACATTCATTCAGCGAGAGCGCTGACTATCCAAGACCCCTAGGGACACCCCCTTCTAGGGTATGTGTGTGGATAGCCCCTCCCATCGGGGAGGGGTGATTCCATAATTTCAGGTGGTATTGGAGTTCTGTGGAGAGTAAAGATGGTATATAGAGCGTGATAACAGAATGAATTCTTAAAGGTCCACAGCGTTGCATAAAGACTTCATCTAGTGTACACTGTAGGTAACACAAACAAGGGGGTGCAAAGCACCATGATGACAGAGCAAAAAGTACAGCAGCAGTTAACCAAGATATACGAGGCTTGCGAAGCCGAAGTTGAGATTGGCGAAGTTGGCACCAGTGGGCCAGAGCTGCTTCTCATACAGGTAATAAAGGTATTGAAAGAAGCAAACCCAGATGCCAGCGATTCGGTCTTTCACTACTGGTTAACCGAAGCCCTAGCATGAGGTAAGTCTAGGTAACGCTTGGACAGTAATTCAGGCGGTACAACAAAGCCGTGGAGAGTGACAGACAGATATAGATGTACTGATGTCAAGGAACATTAACTATAGGTGGAAAGAAGTCATAGGTGTATACAGTTAGACTTCATTAGTATATAATTTAGGTAACACAAAAAAGGGGGTGGCAAAAACATGTCATCTGTAAACGAAAAACTAATTGCTATGGGATACGAGTCTTGCAAGTGCGATCCGTATAACACGGGTGCCGAATGTGGGTCCGTGGTTGTACCTCCCAGCGATTTCATCGACATAGTAGCTTCGATGTTTCACCAGTACCTCCGCAAAGGTAATCTCGACGTCGAAGTCCAGGTTATGTCCAACGTGGTCGAAGCATGGCGCGACAGGTGGGTATCCCATAACGAGGGCGACATCACTCTTCTCGTTGCACTAGCCGAAGTCTTTAACAACCCGTAAGGGGTAATCTGGTCGGGGGCACAAGCCCCCGACTTCAGGTGGTTAAATAAATCCTTGGAGAGTAGTCTGATGGTAGGATGGATGGATGTCAACACATCTATTAGGTAAGTCTTTGCTATATATTGAGATGCGTAGATAGAGTTCACCTGTAGTATAATGGTGGTGGCGGGCTTTGCCCGTACAACACATAGGGGGTGGCAGTGATGTCATTCGACGACGATAGCGCAGCCGAGGGTATTCAGTCTCAAGTCGAGCAAGTGTATAAGGCAGCGGTCGAGGGAGGGTATTCAGCCCCGGTCGATTTAATTCTCAACTACACCATTGAGGGTATTCTTTGCGAAGCGGGCCTCGACTTAATCAATCCGACCCACTTACAATTTATACACTCGGCGTTCGCGGAGGTCATGCGAAACAAATTCGACTACAGTGTTATGTCTATCTGTAACCCTACAGCGGGCGTATGCACCGACGACATACCCAAGGAGAAGGGTCTTCCATCCGAGGTAGGTAAAACCTGTTGCGGTAGCAAGGGGCCGGTACCAATAGGGTAGTCTCTCCTTAGGGGGGTGGCACAGGCCACCCCTCTCTCACCCATAAATCAGGTGGATAGATAAAGGCGTGGAGAGGGAAGGACAGAGTTCATACACTCAGCTAAGATTGAAGTCTCCGTTGTCTACTGCCTATACAGATAGAGTTCATACATAGTATAATGTAGGCAACACATCGAAGGGGGTACAAAGTACCATGGACGAAATTAAGATGCAAGACAAAATGTCTATCCTGCTCGAAGCGTGCCACGAGGAGGTCACCGTTGGTGGTGTAGGCACAAGCGGGCAAGAGCTGTTTCTTATGCAGGCGATAGCTGCACTTAAGAAGGCCAATCCCGATGCCAGTGACCACGTTCTCAACTACTGGTTTACCGAAGCGATGGCATAGGAGAGCAGTCAGGGGTAGCACACACACTACCCCTGACATAATTCAGGTGGTTAAATAAAGACATGGAGATAGACAGACAGAAGGTCATAGGATAGATGTCTTACCTATGTACCTCTATGATGTCATACCCCTTGCGGGACAGAGTTCTTTAGTGTACTATATAGGTGCAGGCAGGGGCAACACACCTACCTGACAACTATCACAGGGGTAACGAACATGGCAGAGCTAAGTCAAGGCACGAAGTACCACTACCGAGACGATGGTCCCTCGAAGCTACAGGGTAAGCAAGTTGATTGGAATGGTCGCCTTGGTTCTATCCGTATGCGACTCGAATATGCGGGCTGGGATGACTGGTACATACAGCGAGGCGTAGACGACGGTCTCGAGTATGGTCGCGACGAGGGTATCAATCTAACACCCCGTGTTATAGCCGATACATCTATCCCAGCAGCCTAACACACAGGGGGGTAGTCTATCTACCCCCCAACTGCTAGTAATTCAGGTAGTTTAAAAACGGCGTGGAGAGTGTTCTTAAGAATGCTTGGCCGGGTATGATATGAATTCATACTACCACAAGGATATCATATCATATACTAAGAATGAATTCCTAAGCTACCCCACCCACTGTCCTTATAAAGCCTTAGAATTCAGGTGGATAAAAAAAGACGTGGAGAGCATTCTTTGTTTGCCTTAACGGTAAATGTACGCTTTGCGAACGCATGTTCGAAAAAACGAATATCGTCGCCCAAACGACCCAAAGCGACGAAAACCGTCGGTGTACCTTGCCCGGCGCGACGAATTTCGTACACACAACTTGCCCGGCGCGACGATAACCGTAATGTACGCCCAATGCACACGACCAGGCTTTTTTACGAACATGCGAGCTAAAAAATTGGTCGAAAATTGGTGCCAAAAACGCTTGCATTGTGCGCCTTGTGCGCCCATAGTGGTTGGCATGGTAAACGTAATAAATACAATCGCAATCGGGGTAAGGGGTACTACGCCTCGCGCACCTATTACGGCATTGCCTAACACAGTTAATCGAAAGGTAATTTCGAAAATGGTAAACAAAGTAATAATTTACGATGGTGCCAAAGTGCTAACGGCCGCAAGGCTTCGCAAAATTGGCGAATTGCTTGGTTTTAACGATAGCGTTAAGGCACGCGGGCAAGGTTGGGGCATAAAGTCGGTCGAAGTCGGCCATAGCTTGCCCGCAACCCGCCAACAGGCGCACGCAATCGCGACAAACTACCTTGCGGCTATTGGTACGCCCGGCGAAGTAACAGGCACGCCGAATATACACTTCGCACCGGCGAAGTCGGCGGGCAAGCTAACGTCGCATAAGCCGAATTACCACCCTCGCAACTTTGCGAAGCGCGTACCCGGTTACAACCTGCTATGCGCCGAACATGGCAAAATACAGGGCGATAAGTGCATCGCAGCTTGCCAATGGGGTATGGCCGACGCGGTAACGGGCAAATGGGCCGCCGATTCGCTAGCACCCGTAAAGGGCAAAAAGGCGACCGGCAAAGCTACCCCGCGAGTGGTAGCTACTAGGGGCAATGGCCCGGCTAACAAGCCCGCACAGGCGAAAAAACCCGAACAGGGTACTAAGGGGGCCAATGGTTAAATAGCATGGCCCCGGCGTAAATGCCGGGGCCATTGCCTACACAAACCGCAACCCTAAGCCTACAAGGTACACAAAACATGCTTACAAGCACCAAACTCGAACGACTAATCGATGCCGCCGAACATAGCGGGCCGGTAATCGTCGTACATGCTAACGAAAAATCGACAGGCAACAACGACGATAGCGCCAATTTCGACAGGCTTTATGTTACGAATTGCTACCCAAAGCGCAGTACCAAAAACGGTTACGAATGGTACCTATTCGAAAGCGAAGGCGAAAAACAGCTATTTTGTATCGACATAGCCGACATACATTACGTCGGCTACGACTTAGGGCCGCGCCCTATGGCGGTTTATACCGCGATACTGCTATAGGTTAGCCCCTACAAGCCGCCTACACACCATGTAGGCGGCTTTTTTGCGCCCATTGGTGTAAGGTACCGGCCCAAGTTATAAAGGCACCTAAAAACGCCAAACCGTTAGGTCTTGAAAACCCCAAATGTAACCAGAGTATGATTTCAGTACCTAAATTTCAGGTGGAAATGAGAGGTCGCGACAACTGACCCCCCCTTTTGTATAAAAGAGTATTGAAAAAAATTTTATTTTTGAGAGGTAAAAACTTCCCTGTGGGAACCTATCGGTTCCTTGTAAAGAGTGTGGTATACTGTGTGTACAAGTTAATTTGGGCAGGGAAATTAAGAAAACTTCCCACGTTTAAAAAGAAATGGAGACGAAGAATAAAGAAATGACTAGAATGAGAATGTATACATTAAGCCAACATCATCACTTTGGGAATGTAGTAAAGCACTCACATGTATTACCATATATACCTGTAGACCGAGAATTATATCCTCTGGGCCAGTTTATTATTATGTCATGTAATATCGAAGGGCATCATGAAGTTAATGAGCTTGTGCGTGATGATAATAATAATTATGTGATTATAAAGCATCAGGCAGAACATTTTGGGGTGACGTTATGAATATGAAAGAAGGATACGCCAAGATTAGATTATTGCCGGACAAATGGATAAGGATGGCTGATTTAGAAGGTGCATATGATGGACCAATATTAGGTTATGTAAGTGCAGCGAGACAATTACGAGAAATAATTGAGGAGATGGATGGTAGTATTGAAGGATATACTCATGTAGAGGCTTTGAATATTATTGCTTCTCAGAACAATGGAGTAGTGAAAATAGTAGACGCGATAGATAAGTTCTATGCAGCAGGTCTTTCACAATCTTCTCGTTCTAACCTTAGAGCACACATTCAACAGGTATTAACAAATGAAGATTTTAAAAGAGTTTCATATGGAGTATATAGGAAAAAGTAATGACTAAGAAGCATAAAATACAGGAGGAGAAAAATGGAAATAAGAATAATCAAAATGGGAATATCTTTAACATCACCATTTAGTGAACAGGTAGATCTTAGTTTTGATGTTAAAGATAAAGATACAGAAGAACTAAGAACTATATATGATGGATTAATACAAGGAGATAATGTTTACCAGTTAACTTTAACAAGATCGAAAGAAAAATAACATGGCTAACAAATTCGAGACGGAGGCACATAGAAATGATAGTTAGGAAGTTAAGACATTGGTTTAGCATGAAGAGCCGCTTGGAGCGCGAGAAGGCCAGCCTTGAGCGGGCACTCATTAACGTCACAGAGCGGCAAGTCTTGGCATCAGAAGTAGAGACACTACGCGCCAGAATGATCGAGCCTATTACCCCATCACAAGTAGTAGTAGAATCAATGCCTAAGACGATACTGGAGAAAGCAGGGTTAATCAAACGCCTAGATGGACGTACCTCTCCTGTCCAAGAAATGGCGTTTGCGATATTGGAGGAGTTCAACGGGGAATACTTAAACACTTCTCAGATTGCCGCCCTGATACAAGACAGGTTTGCCTACAAGATTAGTCCAGCGACTACAAGTTCGGCCATCCGATTACTCCGTAACCGAGGGGCTATCGCCAAGAAGCCAAAATCATGGCTGTACACCTTCGTTATGATCCCACAAGAAGAAAAGGTTTAATACCTCATAGAGGATAGATATTAAATATATAATTACTGAATTTCAACTAGATAGTATAAAGAGTATACGTCGTCAATTAAAGGAATTAGATAAAAAGCTTAAGAAAAGTGAACTAACAGATTTAGAGTATCTTAATGAAATTTGGATAATAGAAGGGCAATTTACTCAATACACTAGAGCAGCACAAACAATATATTGGAAAGGATTAAGGAGAGAAGAATATGAGCAAGAAAAACGAGACCAAGAAGAAACTGCCAGTAAGGGAACGAAGGATGGTGTACACATTTCTAAGAACCGATCTGATCGAAGAAGTAGACATACTAAGCATAAAAACAAAGATTCCTAGGCAGGAGTTGATTGATATTGCTATGGGTAGTTTTATTGGAAGGATTAGTAAGGGTAAAATAACAATTGATGAAATAAAGAAAGTGAGATCTAAATACGAGTTAATCCCACAGGTTCGTAGACAAGCTAAAAAATAAGGATCGTGTTGCAATACACGCGGGCGATATAAGGTACAGTCCTAATTCGCCCCTGTGACCCTCCTTAAACCCCCGGTGTTAGCGCACCGGGGGTATTTTTTTATTACCCCGTTGTGAATTACCATGTTATGATGGTAAGATATATGACATGGGACGTAAGAAGCTTGCTGTTGATGTTCGAGAGAAGCTATTTGTTCTATGGGTAGTACATGAGGGAAACTCTAACCGTGTAAAGCACGGAATGATTGACCTTCACGATATAACTCTTTCCCGTAATACAATAATCCGAACCGCAAGGCGTGAAAACTTCGACGCTCATGCGATGATTGCTCGCCAGAAGATGATGGCCGAGTTAGGTACCAATGTTCCCGATGTAAATTCCATGCGAATGGTTAAGATCGGCATGGATATGTTGCAGTTTGATGAAATGCTTATCAAACAGCTTAAGATCTACATGCGAGGTGACAAGCGTGCAAGATGTGACATTAAAGATCTTAAAGGTGCTATGGAAGTCGCCAAATTTGTTTCATTAAATCTTACTTCCATGACAGGTGTTGATCCTAAAAGGAACGCGCTTGAGAAGGCTGCTGATGCTATGGGGCATAGTATTGCTAAAGATGCGCTTGAGATTCTTAAGGACGCCGGACCTGAAGAGTCTGCTAGAGTAATCAGCAAGCTTAAGGAAAATATCCTTAACGGTAGCAATGGCACGGTCATTGAGATACCGGCAGTACGTAGATAGTGACTACTACTTTCCAACGTAATTCTAATGATCTATTACAGGAAATGGATCCTGAACAGATTAAGAGAGATTTAGCACAACAAAATATTATAATATGGACTGATGCTCATATTCGCACTGAAAAAGGTGTGAAGATGGAGTATCACAATCGCCCTTATCTTCCTCAGATTATGGAAGACTTTAGCGATCACATCGTAGTAACTAAGTCGGCTCAAGTTGGTCTTACCCAGACTTCAATAGTTAAATCTCTTTTCGTTGCTGATACTGGTCATCGCACGATTATTTACACGTTCCCTACTAAAGGAGACGTGATGGAATTTTCTAAGGCAAGGTTTGGAGCAATAATTGCTGACTCAGCTTACCTTAGTACAAGAGTACAAGATACTAATTCTGCCGAGTTAAAGAAAGTAGGTGATTCACATATCTACTTCAAGGGTACGTTTACAGAACGCCAAGGGTTGTCTGTTCCTAGTGATGTAAACGTCCATGATGAATTAGACTTTAGTGACCCTAATGTCCGTGATGTCTATTCATCTCGCCTTGATGTTTCTGACTTAGCATGGGAGTGGGATTTTTCTACTCCGACTATTCCAAACTATGGTATTGATGCACTTTGGCAGAAAAGTGACAAGCACGTTTGGAGAGTCATTTGCCGAGGATGTGGTAAAGATCAGCAGATTAGTTTCTTTAAAAACATTTTCCGCAAAAAGGGCCACCCTTATTATTGGGGATGTAGGAAGTGCGAAAAGACTATTGACCGTTCAGTTGGTCGATGGGAAGCAAAGTATCCCAAACGTCATATACGCGGGTATTATGTTCCTCAGTCGATTTGTGGAGTCATCAAGGCTGGTAAGCTTAAGAAGGTATATAAAGATGCTCCCAATAAGCCACTAGGAATGAAGAAGTTCTTCAACTATAACCTTGGTAAACCTTATGAATCTGGCGATACGTCGCTTACTAGGAAGCTTATCCTTGATCGAGTTGTTCCAGGCACAGTGGAACAGGGCAAGATCTTCTTTGGTGTTGATCAAGGTGATGTGCTACATCTCGAGATTACTAAGGAGATAGATGGTAGAAGAATTGTAGTAGGACTACATAAGCTTCACAGTTTTAAAGAGCTAGAAGATATGCTCAAGTATTGGAAGCCTTCTATTTGTGCGATTGACGCATTACCCAACCATCAAAATGCGTTAGATCTTGCTAAGGTTTATCCTAATGTTATAGTGGTATACTACGATACAGGGATGAAGACTAGAAGCCTAGATAAAGATACTTGGACAGATGATCTTAAGAAAAGTAAGGTATCTGTACCAAGAACTGAAGCTATGGATCATACCGCTTCTTTATGGCAAAGAGGTTTGGTGTCTATTGAGCACCACATAGGTCTTACTTCTATTGAAGAGTTTGCTGTACATATGAGCAATATCAAAAGAGATATTGTTGATGATGCGCGTACTGGTCAGCAGAAACCTATATGGAAAGCTGTTGGCCCAGATCACTATCGTCATGCTGATATATATAACTGGATAGCACAACAGATTGCATCTAATAGTAGATCTTCAGAGATGGCTACTTCTGGACACAATACTAGTGAAGTTGGTTTTGCTGGTGCGGTTGGTAAGAATTTATTTGATGATAAGGAAATTTGGTAATGGTACAAGCTAAGACTGCACTAGCTAAACAGAAAAAGGGTGACAAACCTGTTGTAGCAGAGATAGGCCAAACTCTTGCCACTCCTGGTTTTGGCGATTCCATGGATCTATGGGATAATGAAGGTATTCCTCTTCGAAAATTAGATGCTATGTTCCGTAAGGATGGACAAGTAGCTGGTTTGTATAGACTTATCACTACACCTATCCGAAGAGCAAGCTTTATAATACATCCTAAGCATAAGCGGGCGAACCGCGAAGCCAACTTTATAGCAGATATTTTTAATAACTCCTATGCAGATGGTGGGATGCGTATACCTATTCATCAGGTACTCGCAACAATACTACGCATGATGCTCGATGGATGGGCACCTCATGAAATAGTGTGGCGCATAGATGAAGATGGCTTTGTTAGAGTAGACAAGATTGCTCATCGTCCTTCTAATAGTATGAGAGTTACGTTGAATAGTCATGGAGAAATTACAGGTTATCATCAGAATCGTTCGATAGTAGCAAACCTCTTAACTGGTAAAGCTGGTGAGATACCTATTCCCGCGGATAAAATGCTTCACTTCGTATATGGGCGTGAATTTAATGCTATCTTTGGTAGGTCAATATTCACACAAGCTTTCTATCACTTTGAAAAGAAGCATAAGCTTTACTACATCAGCCATGTAGCTGCGCAGATAAGAGCGTTGGGACTTCGCATGGTTACGGCTCCAGCTGAAGAAAGTCCTGAAAATATAAAGAAATTCATGGATATGGTTGCGAAACTTGGTTTCAATAGCACTATCCTAGTACCTGATAAATATACCTTGGAACTATTGGCGAATAGTGCATCTCCTATAGATGCTATGCCGATGATCAATCATCATGATAGTCAAATGGGTAAGTCAGTTCTTGCTCAGGTTCTTGACTTGGGAGCTGAAGGTTCGTCCGGAAGCTTCAAGCTATCTGATACTCATCAGAATATTTTCATAGATAACCTTGAATTGATATCTAGGGATATTGCAAGCGTTATCAATAATTTCCTTATTCCAAAGCTTATTGATTGGAACTTTGGTACAAAGAATTATCCTAAGCTAGAGTTCCTACCTTTTGATAAGAGAACTCAAACTACTATATCTTCTTTGTATCAGCGTATTGCTACAGGCCGTACTCTTAATACTACTCCTCAGTTCTTCCTTGAATTGGAGAAACAGGTCGCTGCTGATCTTAATCTCGATATTGACTATGAACCGATTGAGGATGAGACAATTGAGAGACTAGAGAAAAAAGTAGAAGAGCCTCTTAACAAACCACCAGCAGGTCAGGTCGCTCCGGCTACACCGGCAAAAACTGTTAATAATAAAAAGGAATAAATTTACCCCCATTGTCAATACTTAAAATATCAAGTATCCTTTGAATTAAGCATTAATCTGGAGATAATATGAGTAAAAGCCTTATACTGAAAGCAATAGCTGAGGAGCCGTGGGCAATCCTTCCTAAAAAAATGGAAACGATTATTCATGTCTCTACTCTACATGCTCTCGGTGCTAAATTTTCCGCTGAAGAAATTGCAGAAAAAATAGGTCCAATTAAAGCTGAGCAGGAGGGTAGGCGAAAGAATAGTGTTGGATCTGTAGCAGTCTTGCCGATTGTCGGCACTTTATCTAAACGTGCTAATATGCTTGAACAGTCAAGTGGTGGTGCGTCTACTGATGCTATAGGACAAGCATTCCTTCAGCTTGTCAATGATCCTAAAGTTAGTTCTATTATCCTCGATATAGACTCTCCTGGTGGTACTGTTGCTGGTACTACTGAGTTAAGTAATCTCATCTTTGAAGCACGTGGGAAGAAACCAATTATTGCTGTAGCCAACTCTCTTGCAGCTTCTGCTGCATTGTGGATAGCTACTGCTGCTGACAAATTTATCGTAACACCTTCTGGATTGGTTGGATCTATAGGTGTTTTTACTGTACACAACGATATTTCCAAGAATCTTGAACAGGAGGGCATTAAGGCAACAATAATTAGTGCTGGTAAGAAGAAAGTAGATGGTAATCCTTTTGAACCTCTTAGCGACCGTGCTAAGAAAGATATTCAAGCGATGGTTGATGATATGTTCTCAGAATTCGTTAGCACAGTAGCACGCAACCGCGGAGTTACTGCTGAATTCGTTATTGAGAACTTTGGTCAAGGCGACGTAATGAGCGCTGAGGCCGCAGTTAAAGTTGGATTGGCAGACAGTGTAGCAACACTACGCTCAGTGATCAAGGTTAGCCTTGCCACTTCTTCCAGCCGTAAATCCCAAAGTAAAACGAACAGTGTAACTAGAGATTCACGTTCGCATAAAGAAATTATAGTAGTAGATGCACAGGAGGGACATATGTCTAATAGTGCAAGTGGTGGTGGTGATCAGATCACCGAGAGTGAACTCCTCGAAGGTTTGAAGGAGTATGGTATCAATGCTGAAAGTCTTGTTGATGTTAAAGCTTCATTGAAAGATGGCGCTAAGGCAAAGACTGAACTTAAAGCATTGGAAGATAAGAAGCCCGTTCCTGCTTTGGCTTCTAGTGATATCGCTAAACTTGTTAAAATCAACAAGGAACAGGCGTCTCGTATTTCCATTCTTGAGTACGCAAGTGCTAAGTCTATGGCTGTTGCTGCTGTAGATGGTTTTATTCGAGAGGGTAAGATCACAACTTCTCAGAAAGATGCTTATGTCGAGTTGGCAGTAAGTAACACTGAGCAGTTTAATGCTATCATGGCTAATGCACCTGTTGTTATTGATATCGAGGAAAAGGGTGGTAATGAGGCGGAAGCGACTTATGGCACCGAAATGACTGAGGAGCAGGCAGCTATAGAATCTAAGAGAATCGTTGATGCATCTGGTGTCAATGGGAAGGGAGCTACTAACTAATGAGTGAAATAACTGAATGGTCAGATGAACAGATTCGAGCAATCCTGTTTGACAGGCAGGGTTTGACTAAGTATCCAGGTGGTCTGCCTGTTGCGGCTGGCGCTAGAGCTATTCGTGATGGAGATATTCTAGCCAAGGAAACTACTGGTAATACGGTCATCGTTTGTAAGCGTACAGAGCTTGCAGCCGCTGAGCCTCAGACTGAAACCTTAATTTTGGTCGATGATGCACATCCGTTTGAGGTTGCTGACGTTGTGCAGATTGGTGATGAGGCGACGACTCTCAATGTTGTTAGTCTCAACTACGACACCAACGTAATAACGATGGGTGCTCTGACTCACGCTACTGGTCAGGATGTTGATGCAATATTCCACGTTGCTGCGCTTGCTCAGGACGATGCGTTGGGTATTGCACTGACAGGTGTATATAAGAGGGATGCAGCAGCTTCTGGTCTTAATGTAGATTTGGTTACTCCAGCATCTACCGTGTTCTATGGTGACATTGCTATCACTGGTCGGTTCCGACTTGATCAGCTAAGGAACTTCCGCGCAGGTAATGTGATGGATACTTCTCTTGGTGGTCTTGAACTTGCTGATAACAATACCTATGTTATCTCAACCCCTAGCACCAACTACTCGCAGACTTAGAAAGGAGCGTTAATAAATTATGTCTAATGAACTTTCGATTTTTGAACCTCGCGTACTTAACGGAGTAATCCGTGAGTTTGAGGGACCTGAGCAGATGGTCGGCCATCAGCTTGTTGGTACTCCTGAGCATGATCCTGCTCCTACATGGGAGTATGATATTGAGCGAGAAGCGCGTGGTGCTCAGCTATCACATAACAGCTATGGCTCAGAAGCCCGTATAGTCGATCAGCTTCCTTACGGACATTTGGAAGGTGGTTACGCTTATCTTCGAGATAAGAAACAATTTAATCCCACTACTCTTAGATGGCTTCGAGAGGCTGGTAAGTCCCAGCTTGCACGTGGACAGGCAGAACGCCGAGTAACTAAGGAACTTCAGGCTCTCCGAATGGAGCACCTGAGGTCTGAAGAAATTGCTATCTGGGCTATGCTCACTGGCAGTTGGGCTTACACCCTTATGAATGGTGCGACCGTCACGGTTAACTACCGACTTCCTGCTGCTCACACTCCTACCGTTGGTACGGATTGGGGTGCTGGTGGTGACGATCCTGTTGGTGACCTCTTCGCTTGGAAGAGAGTTGTTAGTCGTGCAAGCGGCTTCCCAATCAGGCAGGCATGGTTGAACGGTGCAACCTTTGAGACCTTCTACAACCTAGCAGAGGTCTCTGCCAATCTGTCCGATGTCCAGAGGGATAAGTACAGGAATGAGGGTATGGTACCTAGGTTCCTAGGTATTGATTGGTTTGAGTATGATGGTGGCTATCAGAACGCTGCTGGTACCTTCGTACCCTATATTCCGGATGAGCGAATTATCTTTATCGCTCCCGGTGGAACAGATAATCTGTCGATGAACTACGGTCCGTCAGCAGACCTTGGTGCGCCTGAGATGCACACTGGTCCATTTACTAAGTCGTGGGACGAGGAAGATCCTTCTGGTAGGCAGTTCTTGCTTGAGCAGAACTACATGCCGTTCTTGAAGAAGCCCTTCCAGATTCTCACGGCAGACACAACCGCTTAATAGGGGTGGAACGATGGCAAAACGATATAGGATGCTAGTGACCGGTCTAACGGTCAAAGGCTTTGGTGTTGTCACCAAAGGTGATATTCTTACAGAGGCACAGATGGGGGAATTGCCCCTAAGTCTTAAAGAACAGAAGGCGCACTTTAAGGGCGGGAAAATTAAATACGTTTTGATTGGTAGTCCAGAGGAATCAGTAATTAGGGATGTGCTTGAAGGCACTATGTCCGATGAAGATATTATCTCTGCTGTGCAGAGCGATATCCCAGGTGCTCCTACTGTTAGCGATGCTGATACAAGGCTGAATGATGGTGTTCCTGAGCACCATCAACACAATGAAGAAGATGGTCTTGATAAAGAAGAGGCTAAGGCAAGGAAGAAAATAGCTAAAGCTAAGAAGACCAAGAAGACCAAGAAATTAAAGTCGTAAGGCGCTACTAGCGCATCGTAAGGGGAGAGGAATGGGCGTTCTAGGAGTTCTAACAGTTCAGCAGCTTGATATTCGTTCAAGGGTTAACTTTGAAACGGGTAATGATGATGCTGATCAAGAGGCCAAGACACTGTG
>Ga0114999_10005562_pt1 | contig 14795 bp, 15 predicted proteins | sample ArcticOcean_MG_C_3_FD_89820 | JGI IMG/M metagenome (GOLD analysis project Ga0114999, IMG submission 89820) | Marine microbial communities from western Arctic Ocean - ArcticOcean_MG_CB8_126 | ecosystem: Environmental > Aquatic > Marine > Oceanic | place: Arctic Ocean: Canada Basin | collected...
CACACCTTGCCACACGAGCTCTGTGCTAGCTGCCGGGATCGCCGCCTCCAGCACACCCGCTGCCCGTCCCGCAGCCAATGCCTGAAGACCCTCGCGAATCTGTGCCGCGGACAATCGCTCGATCGTGTGCTGCCAGTTTTCGAGCCCCGCTGGCAGTGCAACGGATTCCGGTGTTGTCGCCTCAACCACTCCACGACGGATCAACCCCTGTTCCTCCAGCATCAGAGCTTGCAGGGCGATGTCGCGTCGCACGACACGGACGGTCTGCAGAATAATCAGGCCTATGAAAAGGGCCGTGCCCCCCATCACCCAGGAATTCATCCACCAGGGCGCCGCCACGACGAAGCGATGGCGCTCGCATTGACACCGGAAGCGACGACAATAGAAACGACCACCAGAATAAGTCCTATGAAACGCATATTGTCCTCCTTAGCCGGTTGTGAAAGAAGAAGAGATCACGCCAAAGACGGCGACGGTCATGACGGTGCAGAATACGAGCGCCAGAAGCGCCGCTGGCACGATACGCTCGTCCACCGGCACCGCCTCTGGGAGGCGTTTCTCCAGTCCTGACTGCAGCGCGAGAAACAGGACAAACCCAAGCAGGAGCGCATACAGCGTGCTCAGCAAAAAGATGGCCAGACCCGGTCCGATGGATCCTGGGTCATTGAGGCCTTTCAACACCACGATTGAACCGATGCCCAGCGTAGCGTGTAGCTGCCCGCTTCTCGGTCACCGACAATGAGCGTCGCCACACGCTGACCCGTCAGATTGAACAGACTCAGCTCCGCACTTCCCGACGTGGGCAGATCAAAGCGGATCGTCGTTTCGGGGTTGAAGGGATTGGGATAGTTGCGAGAGGCCAAAAGCTACAGGTGTCGTCTCATCCCGAGACTCGAGCACCGCAGTAACCCGGTTCGGTACTAATAGATTTTTCCTACTCGTCGCAGGTGAATCGGGTGCCACAGTGATGGCACACCAACTTGCACGCCCACGAATCCCAGGTCTGCCACCCGCACGCCGGGCATTCGGTCAGTTCCATTTTTTGGCCAAGGACTGATTTCTCGGCGGGCACTGGTTCTTTGTCGCTCTTGTTCATGGTTTGTATCTAGCTTTGGGTCCCAGCGTCGTCATCTGCCAGTGTTCCCAGTGCCAGACGCTCAATTCCTTCAAAGTGTCGCCGGTTCCGTGTGAGCAGGATCGCTCCCTGCTCGACACAGATCCCGGCGATCAGCGCATCTGCCATCCCCATCGTTCGCCCCCTTGACTGCAACTCGCTTCTGATACTTGCAGCCGCTTTGGCGCTGTGTGGATCGAGGGGTAGCACCTTCAGTGCGTCCAGCAGCGAGTTGACTGCAGTCTCCCGCCGTTTCGAACCGGTACTGCCCGTCCACAGTTCAAAAGCTGTCACCGCGGTGGTCGAGAGTCCGCGTTCGATTTCCAGGGAAATCCGATCAGCCGCCGAACCCTCGCCACGAAGAAAGTCGATGAGCACATCCGTATCGGCGACGATCATCGCCACTCATCCCGAATTCGCTTGCAGGCCCGATCCAACTCATCTGCCTCAGCTCGGTCGAGTGCACCTCGCACAGCTTGCGCCCTGGAGTTCCGATCCGCGTCTCCTCCCCTTGTCGCTAAATACTCACCAAGGGCCTCCTGGACGATGGGAGAGAACCCCTTTAGCCCCCGTTCTGCGGCAATCTTAAGGAGAGAAGCACGCTGTTCATCATTGATCTCTATGGTTGTTCGCATGTCGGAAATATACCTGCATGCACATGCATGTCAATCGAGCCTCGCCGAGTCACATCCGAATCCTCAGGTGTAGATCGACTGAATCATCGCGTTGATATAGCCGAAGCAATAGGCGTAGGACTGATAGTAACCCAGCGGATCGTCCTCGGTGCGCGGTACGTGATCCGGGTCAATGCCGTAGCAGTAGCCGACGTCCTTGAGAGTTCTCAGGACCTTGCAGAAATCCATATCCCCTTCATCGGGCAGGGCCTCGCGGAAGCTGTAACGTCCGCCGAGCAAATTGCGATAGTGCACGAGATGAATCATATCGCGACTACCGAAGTATTCGATGATGGGAAAGATCTCCGTGGCGCAATCCTCGAGGCCCTCAGCAACGGAGCCGACGCAGAAATTCCAACCGTGATACTGGCTGCGCTGGATATCGACATAACGTTTCATGCCGTCGAATTCGTTGAGAATTTTGTCCACGCCGCGAAAATTCAGCGGCACCGCAGGGTCTTCCTGCGAATTTCCCATGCGCACCTTGCACTCTTCTGCAACGGGAATCATGCGCTCGAGCAAATACTCTGCACGCTCCCAGCGCATCTGTGTCGTGACCCGCCCCGCATCGGTCAGCTCTTCCTGCTTCTGCTTCGGAAACTTGTCGAGGCGGAAAGCCGTATGGCGATAGCCACCTCGACCCTCTTCGGCTTCGGTGCGATCGATGTTCAGCACGCACGTGTTGTAGCGTAGAGAGTCGATGCCGGCACGCGAAGCGGTGCGAATCATTTCGCAGACCAGATCGATGTCCCGATCACGATCCGGGCTCTTGCCATGGAAGATGATGCTGGGGAATTGCTCGTAGATGGGCAGAGCACTCATGTCGAGGGTCATGCCAAACGACTCGTGGCGCTCTCTGATCTGGTTCAGCTCATCGAGGTCCCACCCCTTGCCCTCGTGAAAGGGAAAACGTCCCGCCTTGTGCTTTACACCACACCGCTGCAGAAAACGCATGTCCTCATCGGTGTCTCCAAAGCCCTGTGTGCGCACGTACATGCGGTTGCCTTTGGCCGGACCACTTGAGGCTTCGCCGCCGCCTGATGAGTCTGCCTCGCCGGCGGCGAGTCCTGCTTCGAATTCCTTCATAAGATTCCTTCAGCATTGGTGACGTGTTTTGTGGTGCGCGTCAGGTGACGCGCAATGGTGTGCTGGTCGTGTTCTGTCGGATTGATCATTGTGCGTTCAACTCTCGCACAAATTCATAGGTCCAGTCAACAGCCTGAAAGCCGTGGTGACTGTAGAACGCAAAAATTCGGTCGTTGTCAGTGCCAGCAGCAATCGCTCCATGACGATAGCTGCGTTCGCGGGCTTCACACACAGCAGCAGACAATACGTGCCCTCCGAGACCTCGGGCTTCGTCATCCACGAGCACGGCTTGCTCTGACAGCAATCTGTTTCTGGATCCCACACATGTGGGTGACGACAGGGTCGCTTCTTCATGGATTCTTTGACCCTTTGGTTGCCTCAACGATATCCCCCCATGGAGACCTCGTCCAGAATGCTGAACTACCGTAAGTCCAAGCCTACGAGGTAGCTGGAGGGAGCGTGATCATGGATCAACTTTTGCATACTCTACCAGTTAGGAGAAATGGATCCAAGAGCTGACTATGACGCAAGCCTTTGAGCCAGAGGATGGACCAGAGGGAGGGATCGTTGGGATTCCCTCCCAGGACGAACGTCCCAACAGCGGCCTTCGTGAAGGCGGCATCACCCATGCCGAAGTCAACGAGGCGCTGCGGCTGGGATCGATGACGGTCATCTTCGGCCAGCAGACTCGCGTGCGGCTGGGACTGCTCATGGAGGATGACTCCCTCACGCGCTTTCACGCCGGCCACGACATGGTCAAGTTCTTCTACGGTGCCATCCGCCAGATCCCAGAAGTCATCCTCGACGGCATCCTCGCCGCCGGCATCAGCGTCACCCTCGTGCAACAGCGTGACCTGCTCGCCTTCCGCAACGTCCGCGCCCACCAATCCTTCCACACGGGTCGGACCCGGCGCACGATCTATATGCCTGACAAGGTGCTGGAAGCTGCCTTCAAGCAGGGATACGATTACTGGGCTCTGAGCGAAGTCATCATAAAAGAGACCTTTCCCCTCCTCGATTACATCCTCATCCTCGAACTTGTGCGGCATATGCAATTGCGCATGCGCCAAGTTAGATTGCCGGGGATCTCCTTCATCAAGGACACCCTGCGACAGTTCAACAAACACCTGAAGGATCCCTCCGAGCGCTTACGAGCAGAGGGTCGGCAGATGCTCGATCCCAAGGAGGACGAGTTCGGCGAGTTCTACGGACACTATGCCGGGCACTTCAAAAAGTGGGGACGGGAGATCCTTGAGCGCGACCCATACGACGTGGCGGACGAGGTCTACGATGAAGGGATCGAACGCAAGTGGGCGGAGTGGAAAGTCGATCTCATCACGCACACCTTCAACTACCCCACGTTCTTCGAACTCGACCGTGACATCGTCCATCCCGCTGCCTATGATCAGGCCGCCAGGATGGGGCTGCCCATAGATCCGGTCAACATCGAAGACTACATACACGATCTGGGTGATCTTGCCCGTTTTCGCGTCGGACGCCAGGTAAAAACCGAGCCGATCCTCGATCGCCTGATCGACTTTGGTGCCCCCGGAATTCTCGCCTTTGCGCATCTGGTCGCGACTGAACGCGCCTTGGGTGAAAAGGTCGTCACAGAGTATCTCTTCGACGGCTACGACCCCGTCCTCCGCTTTCGCGAGAAGCTGCAGGCCTTCTCCTGCGATCTACCGCCTGACCTCGGCGTGGGCGGCATCTTTGACCAGCTCGTGGCTCCACTCATGGTCGCCACGGCCCATGAACAGATCGACCACTACCGCGAGTTGGGTAATCTGGATGGGGGCGACTGGCGCCACTTTCTGCGCGCCTTCGTCTTCCAGCTCATCGGCGCAAATAGACCCTACATGAGCGGCGCTGAGAAGGAGTTGATGTTGACGACGCCCGTGTATTACACCCCCACCCAGGAGGTTGCCGCGTGGCTCGAGGTCGCCGAGCTACTGCTGCCAGAAACATCCAAGGAGGGAGAAATAGCATCCTCATCCAGATCTTGCGGGACCTGCAGCGCCACCCACAGTACCATGGTTTGCTCTTGGAGCAGGCACGTGAGCTGAGTGAATCAAGTCTCAGCTTTGGTGACGACTTGAGTGGTCAGGTCGCTCGGTTGGCCGACTTAATCCCCGATCCCGCCTATCGACACACCTCTGAACCACATGCCATACGACGCCGTGTCGACGACTTGCAGCGCATGCAAGCCAAGGAGCCAGACAGTCGCAAACAACTTGAACTCCTCGCGGGGATTTTCATTCGTCTCGATCAGGCACCGAACTACGCCGAGTTCGTCGAACACTTGCGCGGCTTCGGCCCCGAACTGCGGCCCGTTCTGGAAGAGATTATCGAGTCCATCGGTGATCGCGACACGCGTCGCGCCACCATTCGCCAGACTGCCGTCGACCTTCTACAGACAGGCTCGTAGCGCTGATCTGAGACCTTGAAAGAACCGGGCGGAAGGTGTTGATTCCATCTCATCAAGTTCACTCGAGGAGAGAGTTTCAATGAGCGAATCAGACAATCTAGATTTCAAACCCCGCGCCCGCGGCCTCATCATCGGCGGCATTCCCTGGTTGGCGCGCATTTCAGACAAGGCGCGTGCCCGGGCGGCAGGTAGGCTCGGCGCCTACGTATATCCGTGAGGCGCGGACCAGCGCTTCCTGGATGGAGCGGAGATGTCGGCTGACACGTTCACCAAATTGGTGGATTCCTGCGTGGATGACGACGACCTTGTTGCAAAAATGAAAGAGCACATCGAAAAGAACACGAAGTAAACAAAGCGCGGGTGTTTTCCCCCTGAGGCCGCGATACCGACTCACCTTCGGTTGCGCCACGCGCTAAGGTCACGGCAAAGAAGAATACGCCATGACCGAAGTGGCAGAGGAGGGCTTCTTCCCGATCTACGGCGGGCTCACACCCAGCATCCTGCGATTAGCTCCCAAGAAAGCCTACTGAAGAAACAAGCGGCCATAGCGCTCGCGCCTTGCCATGATTCATCATCTGCCGTGTCTTTGACATCATGGCAAATCAAATAACAACAGAAGCTCTCCAGTCCCACATCGACACGTGGCTCGCCTCCACCCACCCCGGCAGCTCCCTGTTTCGTATCTGGCAGTTGAATGGTGGAATCTCCTCCGCCATGACCGCGTTCTCCTTCACCCAGAATGGCGAGACGCGCACCTACATCCTGCGTCAGCCAAACGACTGGTCCCTCAGCAACATCCCAAACTGCGTGCGCGACGAATACAGCCGACTCGACGCTCTACATCGCGGCGGCCTGCCTGTGCAGGCGCCCGTTTTCTGCGACGCAACCGACGATCATTTCGGTCGACCAGGATTTGTGATCGAATTCGTCGATGGCACACCCGATCTCAGTCCAAAAGACCTGTCCGATTACCTCGATCAATTCGCACGCCGACTGTCAGAGATCCACAACTTTGACACAGACGTGACCGACCTGGCCGTTCCTGTCGCAAGGACACGCGGCTTCGAAATATTTCGCGACGAAGCGCCACCCCAGGCAGATCCGGTGTATCAGGTTGAGAGGATCTGGACGACCCTGGCAGCAAGGCGATTGCAGCCGGTGAACGATCATGTCCTGCTGCACGGCGACTACTGGCCCGGCAACACGCTGTGGCGCAATGGTTCGCTCGTGGCGGTGATCGATTGGGAGGGGCCGGAGATCAACGATCCATTGCTAGATCTGGCTATCAGCCGCCTCGACTTGTGGTGGGCCTTTGGTCGGCAAGCGATGGAAGATTTCACCGGACGTTATCTGGCTCTGCGCCCGATCGACACGAACATGCTCCCCGCATGGGACCTGCGCTGTGCGCTGCGGCCGGCGTCAAACGTTGAGGTGTGGGCCGCGGCCTACGGACCTCTCGGACGACCAGACGTCACGGCAGAATACATGCTGAAGACACATGCCGGGTTCGTTGAGCAGGCCATGGACGCGCTCGCCCGCTGACGTTGCTCCAAATTTGCACAAACGCGGCGGCGGCGTCTCCCTTGACGATCGTCACCTGGCCCTGCTCTGCCAGCTGACGTACCTGCTGCACGATAGGCAGGTGCACCTCCTCGACCTCGCTCAGGCGCATGCGGGCGAGAAATTCAATCTCTTCGAGGGTCAACGCTCGCACCCGCTCGGACATGCGATGGGCCACATCCGACTGCGCTCCTTCGGCGCAACGATCTGGTTTAGAAAAGCCGCCCACGGCACACTCTTTCCAGCAACGCTTGCCTTCCCAGACACACTCACCGTCGCCGCCTGGCTGAATCCACCACTGAGTGACTCTACCACCCATGATTCGCGCACAGCGTTGTCATCGTCGAGCACTTGACGCACGATCGGCACCAGGCGGTCCACGTCGAGCGCCGCGATATAGGGACTGTCTCAGCCATGTTTGCCCAGCCGATCCAACACATTCCGCGTGATCCGTGACACGACATTCTCCTTGTCGCGATACAAACCGTGCGCCCACTCGATCGTCGCCGCCGTGAAAATCGTCCCCTTGAACTGAGTCTCGTTGATCGCCACGGTTGCGTAGAAGCGATCCTGGATGATGCCGAGCTGATTGTTCAAGTCCGCATCCTCCGTGTCACCTATCGCCAGGATCTGATAGTGCTGACTGATCCCGTCCTGGCCCGTAAAGCGCGGCCGTCCATCGACGAATTCAAGATCTCCTCCATCACACTCAACGCCGACGATCGAATCCTCTCGGCCGAATTCATCTCCTTGAGCCAACCCCGTCCCGGCGAAGACCCAGTGGTTGGGATCGGTCACCCGATAGAATCCGTATTCACCTGTCACGGGGGCGATATACTCCCCGGGTACGCTGCTCTTGCCATTCACCGATGACGTGTAGTGCACGCCGATGGTGCGCTGACGCAGGTTGTCGAGGGCGCACAGGAAAGACGTGCGGGGGTCTTCGGGTGTGCCAAGCGGATACTTCTCGTAGCGCGTCTTGTCACAATACAGCTGCCGACCACCATTTTGAATCTGTGTCTCATGCCAGAAGGAATTCCCCGCAAAGACGAGCAGATGACCGCCGGCGGCGACGAAACGCTGTGCCTGCTCACATTCAGTGCGGCTAGTGTATTCGCCGTGGCAGATGCGCAAATGCGCGTCGTAATCATCTAGCAGATCCGGTTCTGCGTCGTGATCTGCATTGATGCAGTAGTCAACCTCGTAACCCTCTGCGTCCAGCCAGGATGTGAAGAACTGATCCCACATATAGAAGCCGCCCATGATATCGGGTGGCAGCGGCCGTTCGAAGCTGATCAGATTCGCGTGTTGGCGATCCGTCGACAGATAGGGGAAGAAACACTTACCACCTACCGGATTGTAGGCAGCATAGGTATTGGTTTCGATCGTCAGCAGGATCGGCGCCGTCGGCTTGGCGGGACGCACGACAAACAGAATCTCTCGCGGGCCCTGCCCGGTGGGGAAACTAGCGATGTAAACACCACTGACCCAATCGGATGGAATTTCGAATTCAACCGTCGTCGGCCAGTCAAACCCATCGCGATACCCAAACTCGGGCACAGGATGCAACGCGCCCTCAAATCCCTGCAGTTTCTTGGCCAGTTCCCGCCGCGCTCCATCCCGATAGATAGAGACGTCGTAGTAGGAGCGTGAATTCGAAATGTGAAGGGAAACACTCTCTCCAGGTCGCACACTCATCGGTGTCGCGTAGCCACCCTCCTGCAGTTTCCAGAAGCGGCACGCGTCCTCCTCGTAGTGGTCGAAGATGTGGTCGCGTTTCATGCCACAGCCCAAAGGACGTGGCACTCTACGCTTCTGCCAGTCACGCCTTCACTGTTCTTTCGAAGAACTCGACGATGCGGTCGTGTGTTAGATCCCAGTCCCAGCCGTGTTCAATTCCGGGCAGAACATTCAGCGTCGAATCGACACCCACTGCCGTCAACGCCTCGTGAAAAATGAGACTCTCCTCCAGAGGCACCGTCGGATCGATCTCACCGTGCAGGATCAGCATGGGCGGACAATCTGCGGACACATGCCGCAGCGGACTGACCAGGCGAGCCAGATCCCGATGCTCGGCCGTCGCGCCCCCCAGAAAGTTGTCAGTTACTTGCTGCAGCATCGGATGTTTTGCCGCCAGATCGGGATCGGCCATCCGCTCCAGGTCACTTGGCCCACATTGATCGACAGCGGCTTGCACGATCGTGCTGAATCCTGCATTGCCACCATCGCCTTCTAACTCGGGCCTGTCCCCTGAGACGGCCAGTAGAGCCGACAGGTGCCCCCCCGCCGAACGACCGCAGGTACCGATTTTGTCTGCGTCGAGACCATACTCCGCAGCATGCGCTCGTAACCAACGAATACCCGCTTTGCAGTCGAAAACAGTCGCCGGTGCGATGACGTCGGGGGTCACGCGACAATCGATGACGGCCAGGGCGAACCCATGCTGTGTGAAGTCGTGCGCAGCAAATTGATGGCGCAGGTCCACCCGCTTACTTGCTCTCCATCCACCGACGGGGATGTACATGATGGTTGGAAACGGCGTATTTTGTGGTGGCGGCAGATAGAGATCCATACCTAGCTTGAGGCCATCATAGTCAGCATAGGTCAGATCCAGAATCGTTCGATCTTCGTCACTCATCATCTTCCCTTGGATTCCTCAACTCTTTGGTTTTCGGCAGCTTACGTGGCAGCGATACACGAATCCAATGTAGGCCGAAGGTCTCGATCACGTACCGTCAATTGGTGCACTCGTGTCAGCCGGGGCTGATGTCAATCGCTCAGACGCTTCAGGTTGGACACGGCTGTTGCGCGCCTGACGCAGCGGCAATCTCGAGGCAGTGCAGTGGTTGCTGGAAATCGGCAACACAGCGCTGATCATGGCCGTCGGTTGGGGCGATCAGGACGTGGGGGAGAGGTTGTTGGAAGCGGCAGCTGATGTAAATACACAGATGCGGCCAACCACGCGGCGTTGAGGTTCGCCGCATTGGAGGGGACGATCGAGATGACTCGGGCTCCGTCGTGCAAAGTCAAGCACTCATCAACGCGGCCCGTCGTAACAAGGACGAGGCAACCTGGACAGTGGTCTCGATAGACATATTGCTTCTGCGTCGCTACGAAGCGTGGGCACCATCAGCAAAAAAAACGCTAGGCCATCGACACGAGGGGGCCAATGATCGGCTTAGCAAAGCCGTATCAGCTCTCTTGCCCCAGATGAGGTCAAGCCGACACCGGCCGCAGCGGATCTCGCCGGTAATTCGCGTGCTGGCGATACCGCACCTCTATATCCACATCGTACACCTCGAAGGGCAGCGAGATCTTTCGATCTCGCTGCCGCAGAAGCACGGTCACACGATTGTCACCTTGCCGCGGAAAACACTCAGGCGGTAGTACAAACTCATACACGAAGCCATACGGATTGACGGGGCCTCTCGACGTGAGTCGGTACGTGTAGTCGTTCAGCTGCAGCAGATCGTCGCCAAGCACCTGATCGTTCAGACGAACCTCGACCTTATTCAACGACGCCTCGATCGCCGTGATGCGCACTTTCAGTCGCACCGATTCAACCCGCCCAGTTTGCTGCCATCGGTCCAGATCATCCGCGACCATCAGCCTGAACTTCACCGGCTCCCCTTCCTCGAGTGCCCGAGGCAATGGTGGATCACCCCCTGGCAACCAGACGGGTGGCACTCGCGGCCCACGAGACTGCACGCGGTAGTGTTTGTCCGAGGTAGCCAACAGGTCGGGCGAGCCTGTTCGTCGCCACGCATCGTATTGAGTCGGTGTCCACGGCCACCCATCGGGGAACGTGCACGCATCAGCGAGGCCAAACCCGTCGGCCGCTTGAGCATGCGCATTGGCTGCCGCCGCCCACACCATTTCCGCTGTCGCTTGGTGGTCCGTCTGCCGTGCCAGAGACTGGCCGAAGCCAGAAAGGACTAGGCAGTCAGTCCCCGCCGTCGCCTTCTTCGCCGAAGCCAGATCCAACCCCGTATCGACGGTAGCATGGGTCAGTCCTGGCAAGCAAATCAGACCATCCACCAGCCCCTCGCTGGCCCACACATCCACTTCATACCCCAGCACCTTCCACGCCGCAGCCCGCCCGGGGATCCGAACAAGGATCCGCTTCTGCCTGCCCTGCTGCGTCTGCGCCTTGTCGGCAATTTCCCGCAAACGTCGCAGCCAGTCCGTCAGCATAGGTGCCAGTTCATCGACTTCGTCGAAGCGGCACATAGGCACATGATCAGCGAGATCGAGATCCAAGCCATCCGTCTCGTAGCGTGTCAGTAGCTCTTCGAACAGTGCTAAGCGTTTCTCACGCACTTGCCCATGTAGGAAGCTGAAGCGAGTCGGGCTCACACCATCTGCGCGCGGATCATCCTCTTCGCCTACCTGAAACTCTGGATGGTCATAGACGAAGTCCGTCTTTCGTCCCAGACCACCGGCTGTCTCGCGATCACCACCGTCGAAATTCACCCAGCTGCCAGGAAAGAACCACAACCCGTGTAGTCGACAGCGATCGATGACGAGTTGTAGTGGATCGTATCCATCGTCGATGATCTGCTTCAGATTGCGCCCCGCCCGATACCACACCGTGTGTGTCCAGGTCTCAACATTGTCTCCCCACAATGGGGCAACACGACTGTCATAGGTCGCTGCGCCACCTTCGAGGGCAACTGACAGCAGCAACGTATCAAAGCCGCTCTGAGCAACCTGGTCGACGGTGAAAACGACATCGTCTGGTGTGACGGGTGGTTCGAATTGATAGAGGTAGGCCGCGTGTCGTCCATCGTCGATGAAGAAAATTCGCGGACGCTCAGATCTCAAGGGTGTGGCATTCAAGGCACGATCCAGGATTCGGCGTGGGAAGGTTTTGGGTCGAAAGGATCGGACTTTCGACTCGCAGCGCCAAACTCGCCGGCAGCCGACGTCGTGCTGATGGCAGTCCTCGCCTTCTCCTTCTTTGAGGTATTGCCGGTTCTGTAGCTCGACCCTCGATGCTCGTCACGTCTTTTTGCGGCGAAGCCGCAAAAAGGCCCAAGCCAGTCCGAACTCCCAAGGGGGAGAGCCGGCGACCTACAGAACCGCCAAGACCTCTAACTTCTCTTCCCTCTCCGCATTCGCTGCCTCAATCCCCTCCTTCGACCCAAGCACAACGACCCGCCCGGCAGCAGCCAGACCGGACAGTGCTTCGCCAAAGACCCGGAAGTCCTTCGCCGTCGTCGACAGCACTTCGTCACGCATCTTCTGACGATAGGCATCGTCGACGCCGATCAGATTCCGCACCATCGACGTGTATCCCTTCGCATCTGGCAACTGATACGAATCCAGTTCGCCAATGGCGCCGATGATTCCCTTTGTGAGTTCGTCGTCATTCAATTCGAGTGACGTCAGAAAATCTCCTGCACCATCGTAGACAGCTAACGTGTCGGCGATATTCGGATCACGATACGAACCGAAGCTGATCAGTCCGGAGAAGTGATCGAAGGAACAGAAGGCACCGTAGGCTCCACCTTGCACACGCACCCGATCCCACAGATAACCATTGCGCAGTGTGCGTGTGATGACACCCACCGAACCATGCAGCGTGTACCCCGTGTCATAGAGATTCACTCCCTTGCCGACATAGTTCACCTGCGCTGGTAGCGTCAGCCCTTCATGTCCGGATTGATACGACGGCGTCCACACTGCCTGCTTCCCATCGCCCGCGGGTAGATCCTCGATCAGTTTGGCAAGATGAGGTTCCAGTTGCGCACGATCAGCGTCAGGCAACGTCGCATTCACCAGAATCGTCGAACGCTGCACGATGTGATCACGCACTGCCTGCAGCTGTGCCAGCACACCGGCCCAATCATTTTCGATCTGGTCTACCAGACTACGCAGGAAGAACAGATAGCTGACGCCCTCCATCTGTTCCGTCACCCAGGCGGCCTCGTCGAACTGTGAGCGTAGACGCAAGCCAACGACACTGTGACCACCAGGGATCAGCCCTGCTTCCTCTCCCGCCTTCTCTTCCAGAACCATCTGGAGGAAACGCTCTCGGTTGTCGAGATTCACCGTCAACAGCACATCACGGAGAATGTCGATCAAGTCGGGCATCTGATTCAGCATCGCACGACCACGCACCTGAAAACGTGCCAATGCATCGCGACTGTGCCGCTGCGGCGTAACAAGTGTATGCGCCCACATACCACCCGTGCGCGAACCGATGCGCTGCGACAAGCGCACAAAATCTTCGGCTTCCGTGCCGATTTCGAACACACAACGTCCGAAGAGAGACAGATAGGGCAACAGCTGCTGCGGCACGGTTCGCAGATCAAAACCGACGTCGAGGTAGACGATACCATTCGTAAACAGGTCATGATACCAGACAGGAGCACCGGCGACGGTCGTCTGTTCAATAGGGACGACCCGAATCTTTGGTTCCAGATCGCCTCGCTTCAGTCGCGGAATCTTTGCCAGATCTTTCGGTTGATCCGGTGCTTCCTGCAGTTCCTTCAGGCGCTGTGCGTCATTCCTGAGCTGGATTACCTCATCTTCCGACATCGTCGCTCGCGCCGCAGCCAACCGCTCGGTCTCCACCTGCTCTTCTCGTGCGTCATGTTCCGCATCGGGTCGCAGGAACACGGTGGCCCGATGTGAGTTGGCGAGCAGATGATCGCGAATGAGTCCCTCGAAATAACCTGAACCGTCCTCTGCCCGGGCCTTCACAGCCGCCAAGGGCTTCTCGAAGCCGAGGGGCACGAAGGGATCCTCATCGTAGAGAGATCGAGCCAGAGAGCGAAGCATCAAATTCAGACCCCGCGGATACGAACCGATGTTGTTCTCACGCAGACGGAACTCAACCGTGTTCAACGAGGCTCGTATCGTCTCAATGTCGATCCCGTCCTTGGCGAGTCGTTGCAGCGTTTCGATGACGAGTGACTCGACACGCGCCTCGTCCACTTCGGCGACACCCTTGAGACCAACGGAGAAGAAGATCTCACGTAGCTCGGTTTCCATTCCCCCACCGCAAAGATCCTCGCCCAGCCCGGAATCGATCAGCGCTTTGCGCATGGGCGATGCGGACGTCCCAATCAGGATATAGTCGAGGATCTGCAAACCGAGACGGGTCTCGTGGTCGACCGGTTCCCCCAGAAGCCAGTTGACGGCAATCATCGATTTGCCGCCATCATCATCGGCATCCTGATCGCTGACCGAATACGTCTCCTGCACTGAACGCGGTTGAGTCCAGCGCGGCTGTCGTGCCACATTGGAATCGATCTGACGGGGTTCAAATCCAGACAGATACTCGTCCAGAATGGCCAGACGCCGATCTTCGGGATCATCCCCGTAGAACCAGATCCAGGCATTGGACGGGTGGTAGTAGTCCTTGTGAAACTCCTCGAACTGTTCCCACGTCAGATCGGGAATCGCCTGCGGGTGTCCACCCGAGTCGACACCATACGTGGTGTCGGGAAACAGTATCTGCTGGCAGAGCTCGGCCATCACCCGTTCAGGTGAGGAGTTCTCTCCCTTCATCTCGTTGAAGACGACGCCCTTGTACGTCAGCGTGCCGTCCTCTTCCACCTCGTAGTGCCAGCCCTCCTGCTTGAGCACATCCGGCGTCAGCCGCGGATGAAAGACCGCATCGAGATACACATCGACCAGGTTGTAGAAGTCCTGCTCACTCTGGCTGGCCACGGGATAACAGGTCTTGTCGGGATACGTGAAGGCATTGAGGAAGGTCTTCAGTGACCCCTTCAACAACTCGACGAATGGCTCCTTTACCGGAAACTTTTGTGATCCGCACAACACCGAATGTTCAAGGATGTGTGGCAGACCCGTGGAGTCCGTCGGCGGCGTCCGGAAAGTGATACCAAAGACCTTGTTCTCGTCCTGCGGATTGGCGATCGACACGATCCGCGCCCCTGTGGCGTGGCGGTACACTCGCCCC
>Ga0114999_10005563_pt1 | contig 14794 bp, 13 predicted proteins | sample ArcticOcean_MG_C_3_FD_89820 | JGI IMG/M metagenome (GOLD analysis project Ga0114999, IMG submission 89820) | Marine microbial communities from western Arctic Ocean - ArcticOcean_MG_CB8_126 | ecosystem: Environmental > Aquatic > Marine > Oceanic | place: Arctic Ocean: Canada Basin | collected...
CGCAGCGTCACCATATTGGGCTCTACCGGGTCGATCGGCAGCAATACTATCGACCTTCTGGGGCGCCATCCGGACTCCTTCAGTGTTGTTGCATTAACGGCGAATCAAAATATTGAACTGTTGGCCCAGCAGGCACGTCAAACGGGCGCAAAACTGGCGGTCACTGCCGATCCGGAGCGCTATAACGAGCTTAAAGCAGCGCTTTCGGGCAGCAATATCAGCGTCGCGGCAGGGCCTGAAGCGGTCGAAGAAGCGGCGGATATGACGGCTGATTTCGTCATGGCCGGGATCGTCGGCGCCGCTGGTCTTGGCCCCACCCTGGCAGCGGTTAAACGCGGCGCGATTGTCGGCCTGGCTAATAAGGAATGTCTGGTCTGCGCCGGGGATCTACTGCTGCAAGAGGTAGCGCGCGCCGGAGCCATTCTGCTGCCGGTCGATTCGGAACATAATGCCATCTTCCAGGTTTTTGATTTTGAGCGGCAAAGCGGCGTCTCGCGCATTATCCTCACTGCCTCGGGCGGCCCGTTTCGCAGTGCCGATATAAAGACCATCTCCAACGCCACGCCGGAGCAGGCGGTGGCGCACCCCAATTGGGACATGGGCGCGAAGATCAGCGTCGATTCCGCGACCATGATGAATAAGGGTCTGGAGATGATCGAGGCCTATCATCTTTTTCCCGTATCCGCCGAGCAAATCGACGTGCTGGTGCATCCGCAGTCGGTCATTCACAGCATGGTGGAATATATCGACGGCTCCGTGCTGGCGCAGCTTGGTTCACCCGATATGCGCACGCCGATTGCCTATTCCCTGGCCTGGCCGGAACGCATCAGCGCGCCGACGCCGAAATTGGATTTGGCCGAGATGGGCACATTGACCTTCGAGAAGCCGGATTTGGATCGCTTCCCCTGCTTACGCCTGGCGCAATATGCGCTCAGGGAAGGGGCCATGGCGTCGATTGTCCTGAATGCTGCCAATGAGGTGGCCGTGCACCGCTTCCTGCACATGGATATCGGCTTTATGGATATCCCACGCATTGTTGAGAGCTGTATGGAACGGGCGGAAACTGGGGCGGTAACCAGCATTGAGCAGATCAAGGAAATTGATGCACATACGCGTATAGTTGCCATCGAAATAGCGGATAATATCTAATATATTCCATGCATAAAAATAACTTACTAATATATTGGATTGCATCCTCATGAATGGGCCTTTGATATGGCTGGGCGTGATATGAGCGGGCAATCGGTGGCGGCGAGCGCGGATAAAGCCGGCAATGCCACAGACAAAGCCGGTGATGCAGCTGATTTGATCGAGGCCAATAGCGAAAATTTTCCGGTTGGTTCCTTCCTGATCCCGCGCGAATGCCGCCCGCATGTTCATGCATTCTATGTGTTTGCCCGCCGGGCAGACGATATTGCCGATGCTACTAATTTAGTGGCGGACGAGAAGGTCGCGCGACTGGAAGCTGTGCAGCGTGCGCTGTCACTTGACGTAGCGGCACTTCCGGACTGGGCGTTGGCCTATCACCGCAGCCTGCAGGAAAGCGGCAATAGCCCGGTGCATGGTCGCGAACTGCTCGCCGCCTTTATTCAGGACGCCACCAAATCACGCTATCGAGATTGGCCGGATGTAATCGACTATTGCATGCTTTCGGCAGCCACCGTCGGGCGGGTGATGCTCGATATTCACGGCGAGACCGATGCCGATATCGAAGGCTCGGACGCGCTCTGCTGTGCTCTGCAAATGCTCAATCACATGCAGGATTGCAAAAAAGATTATCTCGCCCTCGACCGGGTTTATCTGCCGGAGCCATGGCTGAAAGAGGCCGGTGGCAGCGTCGAGAATCTGGCGTTGAGTCAGGCGACGCCGGCGGTGCGTCAGGTGCTGGACCGCTGCCTGGATGAGACGGAGGCATTGTTGCGCCGGGCCAACAGCTTGCCGCGAAGCGTGAAACGGCGTGGGTTGCGCTTGGAAACAGCACTGATCCTCAAACTTGCCTGGGCGCTGGCTGCACGTCTGCGCCGTCAGGATCCGGTAGCGGTCCGGGTTAAGGTGAGTAAACCGGGCTGGTTGCTATGCGGCCTCCGCGCAATTATCGGCGCTTGGTGAATTCGTCATGGTGAATATGCAACAGGCTGGCGGCTTGCCGGCGGACTTTGACGGCCTGCCGATACCTGAAACGGATGATCCAAAACAATATGTCGCCGATGTCACGCGCACGTCGGGATCATCATTCTTCCTCCCCATGATGCTGCTGCCGCGCCCTCGGCGCGAGGCCATGCTGGCGCTCTATGCCTTTTGCCGCGAGACCGATGATGTCGCTGATGAGATCGAGGATAACGCGCTCTCCAGCGCGCTGATCAAGGCATGGGCCGAAGAAATCAAGGCGCTCTATGAGGGCCGCCCGAACCATCCGGTCAGTCATGCCCTGGTTGGGCCAATTAAACGCTATGGTCTGCCGGAGAGCCTTTTTCAGGATATTCTCGAAGGCTTCGAGAAGGATCGCTCGGGCGCCATGCTGCGCCCGTCTTTGGAAGAGCTTGAGCGCTATTGCTATTGCGTTGCGTGCTGCGTCGGGCTGCTGTCGGTGGAAATTTTCGGCTATTCGGCGCCGTCGATCCCGACCTTCGCCCTCCATCTCGGCCACGCCTTTCAGCTCACTAATATCCTGCGTGATGTTGCCGAGGATGCGGAGCGCGGGCGCATTTATCTGCCGGCGGAACTGCTCGCTAAACAGGGCCTCCAGAATGTTACGCCGGAAGATATTCTCAAGGCACCCGAGGTGGAGAAGGTCTGCGCCGAGTTGGGCCGTATGGCGCGCAGTCGCTTTGATGAGGCGTCGCGTGTCATGCCATCTGCTGAGCGCCGCAATATGCGCCCGGCGCTTCTCATGCGCGGTGTTTATGAGCCCTACCTTGATCGCATTGAGGCAACCGGTTTTCGCGTCGATGGCCCGCGCATTAAATTCGGCAAGTTCAAGAAGCTGTCGATGGTGTTTTCGGCCCTGCTGCGCACTCTCTAGGGGCTAACGGTCCTCGGCAATGAGGCGGGGCAGGATTTGCTCGTTGGCGCGGACCATATCTTCGGCAAAATCGATCTCGATCCAGGGCAGACCGGTGATGTCTTCAAAACCGAAGCGGCCGGGACTTGAGGCAAGCAGCACATCGCGGAAGGCTTCCTCCATATAATCGCCGCGCCGGTCTTGATCTATGATTCGTTTGGCGGCGTCAACCAGCTCCAATGCCACGTTTTCTTCGACCCTGAAGAAGCCGACCGATTCGCCGTAAAAATCATGATCGCGCTCCAGGGCCTTGCGGAAATCCACCGGATGGTCGCCCTTGATTGCCAATTTCATGGGCTCTTCGCCGGCTTCAACATCACGGTCGAGCAGAAAGAGGTTGCGCTCGGGGCTGGCCACAAGCCGCTCGAGCATGCGCCGATCATAGAGCACGTCGCCGTCCATCAGCACCACGTCGCCGTCGCGTGACAGTGCCTCGCGCAGCATCCAGAGAGTTACGACGCTGCCTTCGCGATAATGAGGGTTATGCACCAGCTCTACTCGCGGGGCATCCAGGCGGGCAAGCTCAGCTTCAATTTTTTCGGCACCAAACCCGACGCCGAGGATGACCTCTTCAATGCCGACGGCTTTCAGTTGGCAAAGATGGCGCTCCAACAGGCTGCGGCCATTGAAGCTCAGCAGGGTTTTGGGCGATTGCTCCGACGCTGCGCCGAGCCGGCTACCAAGGCCAGCAGCGAAGATTACGGCCCGCATGTTGTGCGGGCTCGAAGAGGAAGCTGTTGCGGTACGGGCGCTTCGTCGCGGATAATCATAGCTCAGCCTCATAACCCAGCTCACATATCAGCGCAACCGTATCGCCGCAGCCCGCATGACGGATCAAGCACCAAACCAGGAAGAAAATAAAACACCGCCGCGCAAGGGGCCGTGGGATCAACGTATCGCGCGTTTTCTCGTGCGCCCGCTGGTGCACACTCGGGTAACGCCAAATCATTTAACGACGCTTCGCTTGCTGCTCGGCCTCGGCTCCTGTGCCCTCCTGTCGTACGGCGAAATACCGCTCATTCATTGGGGCGCGGGCCTATTTGCGCTGTCGAATTTCGTCGATCATATGGACGGCGAGTTGGCGCGGCTCAGCGGCAAAACTAGCCGGTTCGGCCATTATTACGATCTTTATTCCGATGTCGCCGTTCATATTTTGCTGTTTTTCTCGATCGGTATCGGCCTGATGGATAGCTGGCTCGGGGAAGTGGCCTGGGTGATGGGGCTGATTGCCGGCATTTCGGTGAGCGGCCTGTTTGCGCTGTTTCAATATTTGGAAAACCGCATGGGCAAGAAGCAGGCCGGTCTGCCGAGCTTCGCCGGCTTTGAGACCGAAGATGTGTTGTATCTGATCGGCCCGGCGATCTGGGGTGGCGGCCTGATTCCGATTTTGATCGCCGCCACCATCGGCGCGCCATTGTTCGGTCTCTGGGCGCTGGTGCGCTACCGGCATGAAATTTTCTCGTCTGACAAACAGGCGATAAAATGACCACCTTGATCACCGGCGCTACTGGGTTTCTCGGCTCCGCCGTGGCGCGTCTGCTGCTTAAGGAGGGCCAACAGCTACGTACGCTTGTTCGCAGCAACAGTGACACCAGCAATATCGATGGCCTTGATGTGGAGTGGGCGATTGGCGATCTCACCGATGTGGACTCGCTGAAAAAAGCGCTGAGAGGCTGCGATGCGCTCTATCATGTAGCGGCGGATTACCGCCTGTGGATCCCGGAGCCACAGGAGATTTACGAAATTAATGTTGAAGGCACGCGCAATTTGATGCGCGCTGCGGGCGAGGCCGGTGTAGCGCGCATTGTTTACACGTCCAGCGTCGCGGTCCTAGGCCTGCACAAAGACGGCACGCCCGCTGATGAAGACCTGCCGGTCAACCTCGAAGACATGACTGGCCAGTATAAGCGCTCAAAATATTTGGCCGAGGAGGCGGTGCGCGAGCTGATCCGCCGCGATGGTCTGCCGGCGGTGATCGTCAATCCATCGACCCCCATCGGCGCGCGCGATATCAAGCCGACGCCGACTGGGCGCATCATCGTCGATTTCGTCAATGGCCGCATGCCGGCCTATGTGGATACCGGCCTCAATCTGGTGCATGTCGATGATTGCGCGCGCGGCCACCTGCTTGCGTTTGAGCATGGCAAGATCGGTGAGCGCTATATTTTAGGCGGCGAAGATTTGACGTTGCGCGAAATTCTGCTCGTCCTTGGCAGAATCACCGGCCGCCCGGCGCCTGGCGTGAGATTGCCAAATCGTCTGTTGATGCCGTTTGCCTATGGGGTCGAGGGCTGGGCGCGTCTAACCGGCATGGAGCCCCGCCTCACGCTGGATTCGCTCCGCATGGCGCGTAAATACATGTTTTTTTCGTCTGCTAAGGCGAAGCGCGAGTTGGGCTTTACCTCGCGTTCCGCCGAGCAGGCACTGGGCCATGCAGTGACGTGGTTTGCCACCAACGGCTATTTCAAATCCGCCGTCTCGCCGGCGATCCAATCTAAATAAGTCCGGCTGCCAGACTGCACCGGTAGGACGAGAATGCCCGGGCATTCGTATGAATGGAGCTGTTCAGCCCGCTTGATCGCTGCATCAGCGAGGCCTTCACGGGTTTTTCCAATCAGGATGCACTCTTCCGTTTCTTCAAGACTATCCTGCCAGCGGTAGAGCGATACGACATTGCGGATAATATTCGCCGAGGCGATCAGGCGTTGGTCCAGGAGCGTCCGGGCAATGACTTTTGCCTCCGCTTCGCCGGAAGCGGTGATGTAGAGAACGACAAAATTCATAATACCGCGTTTCCCTCGCCGGACTTGACCATATTAGCTTCCAACATGGAACCATTTCAGAATTCTGCCATCGATGTGAGGTTTTTCTATTATTCCGTTGAATTGGCTGCTGGACACCGAAACACTGATGACTGAATTATTTTAGAGTCGAAAGCGAACAGGTTATGACGATTCTTTTGCGGCTGGTTATTGTGGCGGGCCTGTTGGGGCTGGGCGCGGCGTTAAGCGGTGGTGCGGTAGCGCGGGATGCCACCATGCCGCGCGATGTTCTGCTGAGGATTGCCGAGGCGGGTGACATCGCGAACCGGGCGGAAAGCAGAGCCGCTACGCGTGATTTGGAGCGCCGCGCGGTCGCTACGCGGCTAAGCGCATCGGTGATTTCGGCGTTGGCGCTTTATCCGCGTCAGGCGGGGGTGATCTTACGCACCGCCATGGGCACCTCACCGCGCCACCGTGATTACATCGCCGAAAAAGTCGCAGCGGTGTTCCCGGGATATAGCCAATTGGCCTGGCGCGAGGCTAATTCGACCGCGACATTAATACCAAAGAATCCACTGCTGATGCGTGTGGCTACAGTGCAGACGGAACCTGTACTCAGCAATGCGTCCCCGGCCATGGAGCCGCCAAAGAGCCATGAGGAATTTGGCATTAGTGCGGTAGTGCTTGGTTTTGGCGGTCACGACGTCGGCGCGTTTGGCCATCGGAAAGAGTCGGGCAGGGATTTCAACGCTGAAATACGCCTTACGCCGTTCGACGGTTGGTTATGGGACTTTATTCTCTCGCCGGAGCCCCATATTGGCGCCCATTACAATAGCGATGGCAACACCAGTCAGGTGTTTGTCGGTGGCACTTGGATGTTTGATCTTGGCTGGGACATCTTTGCAGGTGGCAGTCTGGGCTTCGCATTACATGACGGCGAAACCGACACCGATAAGCTTGATCGCAAGGAATTAGGCCTGCCGGTGCTGTTCCGCGAATCAGCGGAACTCGGCTATTCCTTCACCGATAATCACGCTATTTCCCTCCATTTAGATCATATTTCGAACGCCAGTATTACTGAGAACAATGAAGGTCTCGATACTTTTGGCTTACGATACACCTACCGTCTCTAAGTTATTTCAACGAGTTAACCAAGTGTTTGTCGGTGAAATATGAGCAAAAGGCTTTGGCTCGCTCCAAAATATGGTGTAATTTATCGCTTGTGTAGAGTCGCGGAGAATATACAAAAGACAAAATATCCCGCGTCATTAGGAGGGAGCGCCTAAAATGCCGGACACGCCAATACTGGATCGCGTGCAGACGCCACAGGACCTGAGGGAACTGTCGTTAAAAGAGATGAAGCAGCTCTGCCATGAACTGCGCGCTGAAACCATCGATGCCGTATCGGAGACAGGCGGCCATCTTGGCGCCGGGCTTGGTGTCGTCGAGCTGACAGCCGCACTCCATTATGTATTCAACACGCCACACGACCGCCTGATCTGGGACGTTGGCCATCAAGCCTATCCGCATAAAATTCTTACCGGCCGGCGTGATAAAATCCGTACCCTGCGTCAGCCCGGCGGACTCTATGGTTTCACCAAGCGCAGCGAGAGCGAGTATGACCCGTTCGGCGCAGCGCATGCCTCGACCTCCATCTCTGCCGGCCTTGGCATGGCGGTGGCGCGTGAGCTGCAGGGTGAAAAACGTAACGTGATCTCGATCATCGGCGATGGCGCCATGACCGGCGGCATGGCCTATGACGCGATGAATAATGCTGGCTCGATGGATGCCCGTCTGATCGTTATTTTAAACGATAATAAAATGTCGATTGCGCCGGCGGTGGGTGCGCTTAATGCCTATCTGTCACGCCTGCTTTCCAGTCATTCCTATCGCAGCCTGCGTGAGGTCGCCAAGCACTTCTCGCAAAAACTGCCGCGCCCGGTGGGCGAGGTGGCGCGCAAGGCCGAGGAATATGGCCGCGGCATGGTGACCGGCGGCACGCTGTTTGAAGAGCTCGGCTTTTATTATGTTGGCCCCATCGATGGCCACAATGTGGATCATCTGATTCCGATTCTTAAAAATGTGAAAGACGATGAAACGCCCGGCCCGGTGCTGATCCATGTGGTGACGCAAAAGGGCAAGGGCTATGAGCCGGCGGAAACATCGAGCGACAAATATCACGGCGTGGCGAAATTTAACGTCATCACCGGAGAGCAGAAAAAGGGCGTTTCCAAGGCGCCGAGCTATACCAGTGTTTTTGCCAATGCGCTGATTAAAGAGGCGGAGCAGGACAAGAATATTGTTGCCATTACCGCCGCCATGCCGAGCGGTACGGGCATTGATAAATTTACCGAAGCCTTTCCGGATCGCGCTTTTGATGTCGGCATTGCCGAGCAGCATGCGGTCACCTTTGCTGCCGGCATGGCGACCGAGGGGCTAAAGCCGTTCGTCACGATTTACTCAACCTTCCTGCAGCGCGCCTATGATCAGATCGTACATGATGTGGCGATCCAATCTTTACCGGTGCGCTTCGCCATCGACCGTGCCGGCCTGGTTGGCGCCGATGGGCCAACTCATGCTGGCAGCTATGACATCACTTATCTAGCCACCTTGCCGGGGATGGTCGTCATGGCCGCCGCAGATGAGGTCGAACTGACGCGCATGGTGCACACCGCTGCACAAATTGATGATCGGCCCTCCGCCTTCCGCTATCCGCGCGGCGAAGGCGTCGGCCTTGATATTCCGAGCGACCCCGAGGCGCTGGAAATTGGCAAGGGCCGCATTCTCCGCGAAGGCACCTCAATCGCCATCCTGTCGCTCGGCGCACATTTGCAGGAAAGCCTCGCGGCAGCCGACGAATTGCAGGCACACGGCCTGTCTTGCACTGTTGCAGATGCACGCTTCGCCAAGCCGCTTGATGAAGACATGATCCGCCGTTTGGCGCGCGAGCATGAGGTGATGATCACCATCGAGGAAGGCGCTGTCGGCGGTTTTGCTGCACATGTACTGCAGTTCCTCGCGAAGGATGGCCAGCTTGATAATGGCTTAAAGATTCGCCCTATGACCCTGCCGGACCGCTTCATCGCCCACGGCACGCCGCAAGGCATGTATGAGGATGCCGGTTTGACGGTAACGGATATCGTCAACACCGCTTTGGCGACGCTTGGCAGCAATTCGGCCATGGCCGATTTGAGGGCCTAAGGTACTGGCAGCCTGGACCAGGGCAGCTCGTGTCTTGGCAAAAATATGACTGATATCTTGCAGCCACCTGTTGAGGGAAGGCCGCCGCCCGGCATGGCTTTGGACAGCGCGCCAAGCGTTGATGAATTGGTTTCTGACGTGACCCTCGATGAAATTATTGATGATGCCGCAGCGGAATTACGCGGCGCGCGACACGATGATGGTCATTGGCTGTTTGAACTTGAAGCCGATGCGACAATCCCTTCCGAATATATTCTGCTCAACCATTTCCTCGATGAAATCAACGATGAGGTAGAGGCGCGCCTCGCAACTTATATTCGCTCGCGCCAGGAAGAGCATGGCGGTTGGCCGCTGTTTCACGGCGGAAAATTCGATATCAGTTGCTCGGTCAAAGCCTATTTGGCGCTCAAGCTTGTTGGCGATGATCCGAATGATGCGCATATGAAAAAGGCGCGCGAATCGATCCTTGCCCATGGCGGTGCGGCACGCTGCAATGTATTCACGCGCACCTCGCTCGCCTTGTTTGGTGCGGTGCCATGGCGGGCTGTGCCGTCCATGCCGATTGAGATTATGTACCTGCCGCGCTGGTTTCCTTTTCATCTTAGCAAGATCTCTTATTGGTCGCGCACCACATTGGTGCCTTTGCTGATTTTGATGATGCTCAGGCCGCAGGCAAAGAATCCACGCAATGTGAACATCCGCGAATTATTTGTGACGCCGGCGGAAGAAGAGCGGCGTTATTTTCAAATTCAGAGCCGCAAGGGGAAAGTGTTTCTCGGCATTGATCGCTTGTTGAAAGGCTATGAGAAAATCATGCCCATGGGCCTGCGCCGGCGCGGCATCGATGAGGCGTTGTCGTGGTGCATGACGCGACTCAATGGCGATGACGGACTGGGTGCGATCTTTCCGCCCATGGCCAATCTGCTGATGGCGTTGGACAGTCTTGGGTATTCATCCGACCATGAAGTGCGAAAAACCGTGCGGCGCTCGCTCGACATGTTGCTGACCGAACCAGAAAACGGCAGCCAATACTGCCAACCCTGCGTGTCCCCGATCTGGGACACCGGGCTCGCGGCACTTGCCATGATGGAAACTGGCGAAGATACGGACGGTGAGGGCTTGGCGCCGACCAATGCGTGGATGGTAGAGCGGCAAATCACCGATGTGGTTGGCGATTGGGCGGTCACCCGGCCAAGCACACCGCCCGGCGGTTGGGCGTTCCAATACAATAATGATTATTATCCCGATGTGGATGACACGGCGGTCGTCGCCATGGCACTGCACCGGGCAAATGAAAATAAATATGCCGAGCCGGTGCGCCGCGCTGCCGTGTGGGTTGAGGCCATGCAAAGCTCCAACGGTGGCTGGGGTTCGTTCGATGCTGAGAATGATAAATATTATCTCAATCATATTCCCTTTGCTGATCATGGCGCGCTTCTCGATCCGCCGACGGTTGATGTTAGCGCACGCTGCATCGGTTTTTTAGCCCAGCTTGGACATGCGCCGGATCATCCGGTGATGAAGAAGGGCCTCGACTACCTGCTGAGCGAGCAAGAGGAAGATGGCTCGTGGTTTGGCCGCTGGGGAACCAATTATGTTTACGGCACTTGGTCAGCTTTGTGCGCGTTGGCCATATCCGGCATGGCGCTGGACGCACCGGAAATACGAAGGGCAGTTGCCTGGCTAGAATCCAAACAGCGCGACGATGGCGGCTGGGGGGAGACCGGCGAGAGCTATTACCCGGAGCGCACGGAAAAATCGTTTGGCAAGTCAAGTACGCCGTCACAAACATCCTGGGCCGTGCTCGCGTTGATGGCCGCCGGTAAGGTCAACAGCAATGCGGTCAAGCGCGGCATCAATTTTCTTCTCGATAGCGAGCGCAGCGGCCCTAAATGGGATGAAACTGAACATACGGCTGTCGGTTTTCCACGCATATTTTACCTCCGCTACCACGGTTACAGCGCTTATTTTCCGCTTTGGGCTCTGGCGCGCTATCGCTCCCTCAAAGACGAAAACGCCCCGCGCCCACGCTACGGAATGTAATGCCATGCCGCCGGCTGCCCAGGGCTTTGGCAAATCCGCCTTTCTGTGCGGCATGGAGAATGAGGCGCGCTGCCTGACGGCGGCGGGAATAAGAAATCCCATTGCGCTTTCCGGCGCACAGCCCGAGCGGGCCGCCGATTGTGCCCGCGAGCTGTTGGCTGCCGGCGCAGAATCCCTTATTTCTTTTGGCCTCGCCGGCGGGCTTGATCCACGCCTCGGCCCGGGCGCTGTTATTGTTGCTGACCGGATTGTGGCATGGCGCCAAGCGCTGCCGGCCTCGAGCCCGCGCGCCGCCATGCAGGGAATTGGCAGTATATTGCGCGGTGACGGTGTTGAAGTGCCGCCGCCTGAGGAAAAATTGACGGCCGATACGCAGTTTGATTGTGACTCTGAAATGAGTGCGCAACTGAGCGCGGTGCTCGGCGAAAAAATATGGCGCGGTGCGATTGTTGGCGTTGATCAGGCGGTGACCCGACCAGCCGATAAACTCGGCCTCTGTGCTGCAACCACCGGCCTGGCCTGCGATATGGAAAGCCATGTGGTCGCAGAGATTGCTCAGGCGGCGGGCGTGCCCTTTGTGGTGCTGCGAATTGTATCCGATCCGTCCAACCGCGCCATACCGCAATCGGCCTTGGCCGGCATCACGCCGGAAGGCGGCGTGTCGCCGCGGCGCGTCTTGGCCGGGCTGGCTGTCCGACCGTGGGAGTTGTTTGAGCTTTTGTCACTGGCGCTTGATGCGCGCAGCGGCTTCGCCGCGTTACGCCGCGTGGCTCGTCGAAGCGCTCCGCTTTTTGGCGCCGTCAGGTGATGACGGATTATCGCCGCCTTCGATATCGGCAAGCATATTCTCAACATGTGATTCGAAGAGATATTCCGCCGGGCGGGCATTCTTCAAATTAATTTCCGGTGCCAATTTGCCGTCCGTCTTCACGCCGCGCAAATTCACCATCAACGCCTTCAGCGGTTTGGAGAGAGTGTCTTCCACTGCCGTTGCCTCATAGCCGCAATGGACCATGCAGTCGGCGCATTTTTCATATTTGCCGGTGCCGTATTTATCCCACTCGGTGTTTTCCATCAGTTCGCGGAAGGTTTTGGTATAGCCTTCTCCGAGCAGGTAACAGGGTTTCTGCCAGCCGAAAATATTGCGCGTCGGATTGCCCCACGGCATGCATTCATAGGTCTCGTTGCCGGCGAGGAAATTAAGGAACAGGCTGGATTGGCTGAAGCGCCATTTCTTGCCTTTGCCGAGCCGAAAGACATCGCGAAACAGCGCCTTGGTTTTGGCGCGGTTGAGAAAATGCTCCTGGTCTGGCGCACGCTCATAGGAATAGCCGGGCGATACCGTGATGGCATCGATCTTCAAATCATTGGTGACGAAATCAAAAAAATCAGCCACCTCGCCGGGCGCATGGCCATCGAACAGGGTGGAGTTGATATTGACGCGAAAACCGCGTGACTGGGCGTCCCTGATCGCCGCAACGGCGCGCTTGAAGGTGCCTTTTTGATTGACTGCCTTGTCATGCGCTTCTTCCAATCCATCCAGGTGAACCGAAAAGGTCAGATAGGGGCTTGGCGTGTATTGCTCGATCTTCTTGGCCATCAACAAGGCATTGGTGCAGAGGTACACGAATTTTTTGCGCTGAACGATGCCCTCTACGATCTCTTTCATTTCCGGGTGAATAAGCGGCTCACCGCCCGGAATGGAAACTATCGGCGCGCCGCATTCATCAACTGCCGCCAGGCAATCTTCTTTGCTCAGGCGCTGATCGAGAATGGCCGCCGGATAATCGATCTTGCCACAGCCCGGGCAGGCGAGGTTGCAGCGAAACAACGGCTCCAGCATGAGCACTAGAGGATAGCGTTTCACCCGCTTGAGGCGCTTGGAAACAACATAAGCGCCGACGCGAATTTGCTGAATGATAGGTACGGACATGTTCTATGCGCCCTTTCGGCTCATCTTTTTTCAGCCCTTCAGGGCGCGGTGATATGGTCTCGTCCAGGTGTGCGGCCATCTTCGCCGGAGCGCACTAATTCCGCCGGCAACTTAAAGCGCACGCGCTCCTTGATGCCGTTTTGGAATGTTAATTCAACGGTGGTGAATTCGCGTAATTTGGCAAACAACTCACGCACCAACTGCTCGGGTGATGAAGCGCCCGCTGCGACGCCGACGCGTTCCACGCCCTCGAACCAACCATGATTGAGGTCACGGGCATCCTCGATCAAATAAGTCGGCACGCCCATTTCTTCACCGATTTCACGCAAACGATTTGAGTTTGAGCTGTTGCGCGCGCCGACGACAAGAATGAGTTGAACATTCTCGGCCAAAGCACGCACCGCCGCTTGGCGATTTTGCGTGGCGTAGCAAATGTCATTGACGTCGGGTCCGGAGATTTTGGGAAAGCGCTTTTTCAACGCCTCGATCACTTCGCGGGTGTCATCGACGCTAAGCGTCGTCTGTGTGACATAGGCAACCCGATCCGGATTGCTAACGATCAGGGACTGCACGTCTTCCGCCGTGGCGACAATCTGCGGGCCCTTTTTCAAGCGACCACTGGTGCCCTCAACCTCTGGGTGGCCTTCATGGCCAATCAGGATTACTTCGTCGCCCTCTGATTCGTAGCGCTGGGCCTCGACATGAACTTTGGCGACAAGCGGGCAGGTGGCATCGATCACCGGCAGGCCGCGCTCGCGTGCTTGCTTCTCAACATTTTCCGATACGCCATGGGCACTGAAGATCGTCACAGCGCCTTCCGGTATTTCGCTCACTTCATCTACAAAGATGGCGCCCTTTTCCCGCAGCTCGGCAACGACGCGCTTATTGTGGACGATTTCGTGGCGGACATAGATCGGGGGGCCATAAACTTCGATCGCGCGCTCAACGATTTCGATCGCGCGTTCAACGCCCGCGCAAAAACCCCTGGGTTCCGCTAAAACTACCTGCATCGAGAGGCCTCAATCCGTGGTGATTCTCCCGACTCTTTTAGCGAAGGCCGGGACTTCATTCAAGTTCACTGGTGAATTTACTCCCTTCTCAAGGCGGCGGCAATCGGACTACATCCGCTATTTTCGTGGGTGTTTTGCGCCGATCGATGAAATAATAGCCGGGCTTCTTTCACATGGGCCCGCAGCATGACCCAATTAACCATCCGAAATGCTCAATTTTACGCCGATATTCCCACCCTACGTGGTCTGATTAGCGAATATATTGCGGCCATTGATCGCTCCGCTTGTCGGGAAGAAGTCGAAGCCGCTTTGGCCGGGCTATCGGCGCCCTATGACCAGGCCGAAAGTGGTTTTTTCTTGCGGAAGGCAGCGAATCGATAGCCGGTGGCGTCGCTTTTTCGCCACTGGAGACGGGTGAGGTGGAAATGGCGCGGCTTTTTGTGCGTCCGGCACACCGCCGTCAGGTCTTGGCCCGCGCTTTGGTGTTGCGCGCCATGCAAGAAGCGGAAGCGCTCGGCCATCGCCGCATGCCTCTACATACCCTTCCGGAATGGCGCCCGGCGCAGGCGCTTTATACAAGTTTAGAGCTTGAGCGCGTAGAGGCTTATGCCGATGTCGCGGTGGCCGAGGCAATTTGCTACGGGCGCGACCTCGACGAGAGCATCTAGGTTGCAGCCAGAGCCTGATCCAAATCGGCAATGATATCGTCGATGGTCTCGATACCGATCGAGAGGCGCACCACATCAGGGCCGACGCCGGCGCCAATCAGTTGTTCTTCGGTCAA
>Ga0114999_10005566_pt1 | contig 14792 bp, 12 predicted proteins | sample ArcticOcean_MG_C_3_FD_89820 | JGI IMG/M metagenome (GOLD analysis project Ga0114999, IMG submission 89820) | Marine microbial communities from western Arctic Ocean - ArcticOcean_MG_CB8_126 | ecosystem: Environmental > Aquatic > Marine > Oceanic | place: Arctic Ocean: Canada Basin | collected...
CAGCGCGGCAGCACGATACGTGAGCAAGCGAGCGGCGTCGAGTTCGACCGCCATGTCGGCCAGCATGAACTGAATCGCCTGCCTCGTAGCAATCACCTTGCCAAACGTCACACGCTGCTTCGAGTAAGACAACGCAGCGTCGAGAGCACCCTTCGCCAGTCCCAGACACTGAGCAGCGATCATGATCCGGCTAGAATCGAGAATCTTCAAAGCCAGCTTGTAGCCCTCGCCCTCTTCACCAAGACGGTTCGTAACCGGAATACGGCAGTTGTCGAATACCAGTTCAGCCGTCGCACAACCCTTCATACCCATCTTGCCGTGCTGCGGATTGATCGTGAAACCCGATGTTCCTTTTTCGACCACGACAGCCGTCACGCCCCTGTGGCCCGCCGACTTATCGTGATTCGTGAAAATAGAGAAAATATCGGCCTCGGACCCGTTCGTAATGAACAGCTTCGTTCCGTTAAGGACGTACTCGTCGCCATCACGAGTGAGTGAACATTCGAGTGCCAGGGCGTCGGACCCGGTACCCGGTTCGGTCAACGCAAACGCAGCGATTTTCTCACCTGCAGCCAGTGAAGGGAGCCACCTCTGGCGTTGCTCATCATTCCCGCCCTGATTAATGGTCTGTGACCCGAGTGAAACGTGTGTAATCAGCACCGTGCTACTCGATCCGCAGGCAGCAGCAACCTCTTCACCCACCACCATGAAGTCCTTGTACCCGCCACCAAAACCACCGAACTGTTCGGGGATTGTCATGCCGGTCAAACCCAGTTCAGCCAGCCCTCGGAACTGATCGATAGGGAATTCAGCCTTCTCGTCGACTTCGTCGGCCCGAGGAGCAAGCTTCTCAGCTGCAAACTGTCGCACCGTGTTTGCCAACATCGTTTGCTGTTCGTTGTAGAACGGCTGCATCTTTTGTTATTCCTGAGTCTTAGCTGGGTTGGTCGTGCCGATAACCGAATATCCGGACGCTGATCTGTAAGTGGTAACGATACACGGACGGAGGCGAATTCGATCAAGCCCCGTGCGCCATTCCTCCTTAAAGATCGGAAAGGGATAAGGTTAGACTTCGCTACTGGAAACGTCCGTGAATTCCTCTTGCAATCGCGCCCCCCGACACAGCTCTGCGATCGGACTTATTTTTGCGAATACTTGGCATCGACCCCGGACTGACCAACACCGGTTACGGCCTGATCGACGTAGTTGATCGTGGCTTCCAGGCTATCGAGGGCGGAGTGGTTCGTACAAAGTCGAGCGAACTGTTGGAAAAGCGGCTGTTCAGCATCTACAAGGTGATTCGAGACGTCATCGTGGAGTTCAAGCCGGAAGCCGTCGCTGTAGAAGACTTGCACTCTCGATTCGCGAAAACAGCACTGCTCCTCGGTCATGCCAGAGGGGTTGCTGTGATGGCAGCGGGCGAAGCTGGCATTCCAGTGTTCCACTATCAACCTGCACGTGCGAAAAACCTCGTGACCGGATCGGGCAGGGCAGATAAAGACCAAATGAAACAGGCGATTTCCGCTCATCTTGGTAACCCGGCCGCCGCTAAAAACGAGCACGTTGCCGATGCATTTTCAATCGCTATCGCCCATGCGATCATGGCAGGCAGTTCGGCACTCGAAGCGATCGAGGCGGCAAAGTAATCATGTTCGTGAATCTCGAAATCAAATGATCAGCTACATCACAGGAACCATACGAAGCCTCACACGCGAGCCCGGGCGGGCTGTCGTCATCGCAGGCGGTGTCGGCTACGAGATCAGCCTGCCGACCTACGTGTACCAGTCGTTGGCAAACGATGGGATCGGCGAGGGTTCGCAGGTCGAACTCGAAATCTACTACCACGTGACAGAGCGTCAGCCGAAACCGATGCTCGTAGGGTTCCGACACCCGAGTGAAAAACGTTTCTTCGAGCAGCTAATCCAGGTCGAGGGCATAGGCCCGGCGAAAGCAGCGTCTGCACTTGTGTTCCCTGTATCGACGATCGCCACGGCGATAGAAAACGAAGATCTCGGATCGCTTCAGCGACTACCGGGTATCGGAAGCAGAGCAGCTCAGAAAATCGTGGCGACCCTGCGCGGTAAAGTTGCCGCAACCGCGCTGCTGGTTGACGCCGGTATTTCAGAACAGGGCCAGACCCCGCCGCCATCCGACGCACGGTCAGAAGCGATCGAGGCACTTGTCACTCTCGGGTATCGCCCGACTGAAGCGCAGGATAAAGTCGATGCAGTTCTACGGCAGACCCCGGAAGCTGCCGATGACCTGCAGGATTTGATGCGAGAAGTCTTCAAGGCACAGGTTTCACAGGATTAGATCTCGGCCGTTTGGTCGATTGTTCAATGCCGGAAAACCAAAAACAGATGGAGTGAGCGATTGGCTTCAGGGCCAGATGAAAACGGACGTGAACGCATAGTTCAGGCGAGTAAACCTGCCGATGAAGCCGAGATCACGGCTGGCGAACAGGCGCTGGAAGAACGCGCTGAAAAACTCGCCTCAGAGGGCGAAGAATCAATAGATTTCAACGCCAAGGATCTTCGGCCACGTCATTTTCAGGACTATGTAGGCCAGAGAGCCGTGGTCGACAGTATCTTGATCGCCGTGCTGGCATCGAAGAAACGCGGCGATACGCTCGATCACGCCCTATTCCACGGACCACCCGGTCTTGGCAAAACCACTATCGCTCACATCATCGCCCGCGAGCTCGATTCCACGCTTGTACACACCTCGGGTCCAGCTCTCGAACGCCCTGCCGATGTCGTTGGTCTGCTCTCCAATCTCAAAACAGGCGACGTGCTTTTCATCGACGAAATTCATCGCCTGTCACACGCAGTTGAGGAGTACCTCTACTCCGCTATGGAAGACTTCCGAGTCGACTTCATGACAGGATCGGGTGCCTTCGCAAAAAGCATCAACCTGCCGTTGCAGCCGTTCACACTGATCGGTTCGACCACGCGCGCTGGCATGCTCAGCGCTCCGCTCCGTGAGCGATTCGGCCTTGCTTATCACCTCGACTTCTACTCGACCGAAGACCTTGCGAAGGTAGTAACAAGGTCAGCCGGAATTCTGGAAGTTGATATCGACACTGAAGGTGCACTCGAGATCGCCCGGCGATCCCGTGCCACACCCCGAATATCCAACCGGCTACTACGTCGCGTACGAGACTTTGCGGAGGTGAGAAATTCAGGAATTATCACCGCAAAAATTGCCTCCGAGGCGATGGAAATCGAGGGCGTTGACGCATTCGGACTGGATCGACTCGACCGCCTATATCTGACAACTCTCTCGAAGAATTACCAGGGTGGCCCGGCGGGCATCAACGCCCTGGCAGCGACGATCAACGAAGATCAGCAGACGCTCGAAGATGTCGTCGAGCCGTTCCTACTGAAGATCGGGTTTATCATCCGAACCCCGCAGGGACGCCGGACAACCCCCGAGGGTTTCGAGCACATCGGCCTACCGCCCCGACTCGACGGTCCAGCCGGGCAGGGCACACTTCTCTAGAAGGCACCGCCGCCCGATCCGAAATACCCTATTCCCGAGCGGAGTCATCGTAGTCGAGGGACCTGGCGGCGGGGACGCACTGTGCGAAATGCAAACAACGCTGGAGTAGTTTCAGCCGAACGTTCGTACCCACCCTCTAACTCCCGCCGCGCAGGGAGGGAGGACCAGACGTAGCTCGTAAGATAACCCAGCCCTAAGTCGAACAATTCTGACCTCACTCCTCATCGCCTAGGTGATTCTCCCGACAACCAATTCACTAGCGATGTTTGACACATAACTACCAGATAGATTACCGTGGTGAGTGTGGACTCACTTACTACCAAGCAACGTGCTAAACGCCTACCTCGCGCCAAGCGACGCGAGTCGATCATCGCTGTAGCAATCCCCTTACTAATCAAAAAGGGGGATTCACTGGTGGTTGCTGAAGTAGCTGATGCGGCAAAAGTGGCCGAAGCCACTGTCTTCAAAGTGTTTCCAACACGAGATTCGCTGATTCAAGCATGCATACAGTCGGTAATTGACACAGACGAGCTACAAGAGCAACTTCTGCAAGGAAGAGGCAAGGCGCCCCAGGATGTAAATTCCGAACTTGCGGATATCTCGGAAACACTCCGCAATTACTTCCTCAGCGCGCTAAGCATATTGCGCTCAATTGGCTCTCCAAAAAGCCAGAGCCTGGAGGTAGGTACACGACAACTGATCGAACCGGTTGACTCATTGATCCAAGAAGAATTTGTGTTTCGATTCGGCTCGGCGGATCGCACTAAGTTCACCCGCGGTTTCCAAATGATTTTTGTCGGCACAATCTACTCTTCAGCCACACGCGAACTGGCTGGTCTTGACACCCCGAAGACTAACGAACTGATTCAAACACTATTGAACGGCATTAATGTGCGCCAGACGGACAACAAAAACCAATCATGACTGACTCGCCAAAACCTGAACTAAACCCAGTAACTAAAGTGAACCGGCAGCCCGATCGAGGTGCGTACGACCGAGAAACCATTGACGCCATTCTTGACGAGGGATACCTGTGTCACGTCGGATACGAGTCGCAACACGGTCCGGTCGTACTCCCAGCTCTCTACGGCAGGACTGGAGATTCTGTCTACTTTCATGGCTCCAATGCAGCTGGAATGTTCAGGCGCTCTAAATCAGATGTAAACGTGAGTTTGACAGTCACGCTCGTCGACGGTTTCGTGTTGGCAAGATCCCTGTTCCACCATTCGATGAACTATCGGCGAGTGGTGGCCTTCGGTAAGGCAGAACATGTCACTGACCCAGCCGAGATACTGCACGGCCTCAAGATCATCACCGAACACTGTCTTCCGGGCCGATGGGAAGAAGCCAGACAACCCAATAACGTCGAGCTACGGCAGGCCACGGTTTACAGAATCGAACTCTCCGCGGTGTCGGCGAAAGCTCGATCAGGAGCTCCGGGGGATGAAAAAAAGGATGTGGAGCTCGACATATGGGCAGGTGTTATCCCGGTACTAACTCGAATCGGTGAGCCGGTTCCAGCGCCGAACTTCACTGCAGCCGTCGGCTTGCCAATCGCATTAAACAGCTTCCGCAGGTTGTCTGATGCATAGATACCGGTTTGTGTCGAAACTACTTCACATGACAGGAAATTCGGGCCAGAACGCATCAAATTAGTTATGAACGAACCTCCCTTGAGGGGGGGAGGATAGGACCCAAAGCTAACGACCAACTCAGCCTAAGTAGACGAGCCCTGCGAATCCTGCATTGCCTGTTGAATCAGCTCGTCCGGAATGTCGTCGAACGATGCGTAGTTCATCGAGTAGAGACGTGCGTAAAGACCACCCAAAGCCATCAACTCATTGTGATTACCCATCTCGACGATCTCACCGTCCTGCAGCACGATAATCCTGTCGGCACCACTAATAGTCGCCAGCCGGTGAGCAATAACCATGCCAGTCCGACCCTCCATCAACCTTGCCAACGCCTGCTGAATCAACATCTCCGTGTAGGAGTCGATACTCGCCGTCGCTTCGTCAAGAACGAGAATCTTCGCGTCTGCAACAATAGCCCGGGCAAACGAAATCAACTGGCGCTGGCCAAGTGAAAGGTTCCCACCACGCTGCTGAAGCAGAGTCTCATAGCCCTCAGGGAGTTTCATGATGAACTCGTGCGCACCAACCGCCTGAGCCGCCTCGATCACGTCTTCACGAGTCGCATCGTCCTTAGCGTAAATAATGTTCTCGAAAATTGTTCCCGAGAACAAAAACGGCTCCTGAAGCACCATCGAAACATGCCTACCAAGTGAAGCCTGAGTCATATCTCGAACGTCGTGACCACCAACCTTCACCGAGCCTTCCCAGATATCGTAGAAGCGGTGAACTAGAGCAGTCGTTGAAGTCTTGCCGGAACCCGTGGGCCCAACAAGCGCAACAGTTTCGCCCGGCTTTACCTCGAAGTTGATGTTCTTCAAAATCGGTTGATCAGGTAGGTAACCAAACGTAACGTTTTCGAACTTGATCGATCCATCGATTTCCTCAGGATCAAGCGCATTCGGCTTATCAGCGATTTCGACCGGAACGTCAATCACTTCGAAAATGCGTTCTCCGGAAGCCATGGCCCGTTGGAGCACGTTGTAATGCATCGTTAGGGCACGAATCGGATCGAAGAAGCGCTGTACAAACAGCACGAACGCGACCATCACACCGACCGTGATCGTTCCACCGAGTACGAAAAATCCACCAGCGATAACGATAATCGCCATGGCCGCACCGGTAAGGGTGTCGACTATCGGCAGCATCATCACACCGAATTTCGCTGCCCTGTTCGCTGCCTTCAGGTTATCTTTAGCTCGAATGTCGAAAAGATCGTAGTTCACGTGCTCGCGGGACAAACCCTGCACAGCACGGATGCCGTTAATGTTCTCGGCAAGCGCACCACTAACAATCGAAGAAGTGACCCTTGCACGTAAAAATGACCTCCGTGCGTAGGGCATCCAGATGATTCGGACGATAAATAGGGTCGGAAGCACCGCCAGGGTCATCAGGCCTAAGCGCCAGTCGAGCCAGACCATTGCTCCGATGATCCCGATCAGTAACACAAGATCGCCGATTGCAAACACCGCAGTCTGCAAAAATTCCTGCAATGCCGCAACGTCACCCTGAAGGCGTGACATCAGCTTGCCGATTTCGGTCTTATCCATGAACGAAAGTGACAAGCGTTGAATATGCTCGTACATCGCACGACGCATGTCGATCAAAATACGTTCTGCCACCCGCCCAACAATCAATTCCTGCAGGTAGTTGGCGACGAAGTTGAATCCGACAGCTGCCAGGAAAATGATCACCATTGTCGACAGCTTCGACCGGCTTATCGATCCAGTGTTGATGGCGTCGTCAAACACACTCTTGATAATTAGCGGTATCGCTATCGACGAAACGGTAAATACCAGAACGGCCGCAATCGCTACCCAGAGCAGTACCTTGTATACCGCCACGTATTTAATGAAGCGCCTGACCATCTGCCCGTTATAGGCATCACCGAAAACTTCCTCGTCGACTGTCGGCCCGAGTTTGATCGATGCCTTCGGCGGAATCTCGTGACTGCGCTCGTGAGTACTACGGGTTGCCATTACGAAGCACCCCCATCGTCACTGCTACGGGAACTATCTTCACTGCGTCGAATCTGAAGTTCGTAGAGATCGTTGTAGTGCCCACCCTGTGTCAGTAATTCTTCGTGAGTGCCGCGCTCGACGATCTTCCCGGCCTCTATGAAGAGAATTTCGTCAGCATGCATGAGTGAACTCAAACGGTGCGAAATGATGATCGTCGCCCGGTCTTTCGTAAGGTCAGTCAGAGCAGCACGAATACGCTGTTCGGTAGCAGCGTCGATCGCGGCAGTGGAGTCGTCAAACACAATCAGTTGAGGCTTGAGCAAGATCGATCGCGCAATAGAAAGTCGCTGGCGCTGTCCACCAGAAAGCGAAACACCGCGCTCACCAACCATCGTGTCGTAGCCACCCGGCAAGCGTTCAATGTAGTCACCAAGCTGTGCGTATTTCGAAGCCAGCTCAACACGGTCATCCGGTGCCCACGGATCGCCATATGCCACGTTGTGTTCGACCGAAGCCATAAACAGGAACGTGTCCTGCTCAACAATCCCGACCGCTTTGCGCAGCGAATCGAGAGTGATATCCCGCAGATCCTGCCCATCGATCGTTATATGACCCTCGATAGGATCGTAAAAGCGCGGCACAAGGTGTGCGATCGTCGATTTTCCGCTTCCGGGAGGCCCAACAATTCCAACTGTGTGACCCGGTTCAGCTTTGAATGAAATACCGTTCAGAGTGTGCTCGCCCTCGTATCCGAAACTCACGTTGTGAAATTCCAGCGTGCCACTCGTGATATTCAGGTCTTTGGCACCCGGCTTGTCTTTGATCTCTGGATCGATATCCAGTACCGCAAACAGGCGTCCACCCGATGCCGATCCACGTGCGTAGCCGTTGACCATCATTCCAATTTGTCGAACCGGCTGAAGCAAAATACTCATGAAAGCCAGGAACTGCACCAGCTCACCAGGCCTCATAGTGCCTTCGATAACCTGCAGCCCGCCAACCCAGAGCACGGCCGCCATGGCAAGCATGAACGCCAGACCCATCATAGAAATATTCGACGCGCGTATTCCAACCTGCACGTTAGCCAGCGCCAGTGTCTCGTTCGAGGTTATGTCGAACTTTTTCATCTCGTGTTCCTGAGATTGGAAAGCCCGGACCACCGTGATGCCACCAAGATTTTCATCCATAACCTTGGTCAGAGCAGAAAGTCGCTCCTGAAGCGCGTACCAATTTGATCGTAGTTTCAGGCGAGCTGCCGTAGCCCGCCACGCGACAAACGGAACAAAGCTGAGACTGATCAGGCCGAGAGTGAGATCTTCGCTCAGCATCAGATACATACCGGTGCCGATCAGCACCACAAGGAATACCGTGCGCAGCAACGCTGTCTGCACAAACATCCGAACGCCTTCGACGTCCAGGATTCCTCGAGTAATCAGATCCCCGGTGTGTACACCTGCGTGATAGCTAAACGATAGGCGCTGCAACTTTTCGTAATACAGCATGCGGAGTTCGTAACCGATGGACTGTCCTACCGATTCACCAACATAGTTCTGAAACATCGCCGATACGCCGCGCCCAACGGATGCCACGAACAACAACACCGCAATGATGATCAATGCGGTTTTTGCCGGATTGGACCCCTCACCGAATACGCCCTTTATCGAATCGACAGCACTGGAAACGCTGCCATTCGAAATTACTGTTTCAGCGCCCTCAAGGCTTTGTGCAGCATCAACGGCACTTCCGATGAGAATCGGGATGGCAAGTTGAAATCCTGATGCGAGGAATATTGAGACCAGTCCGAAAAATAGTCGCTGTCTGTACTGCAACGCCATGCGTGTAATACGCATGAACACCCCAACAGAACTCGTCCCTTCCATGGGCCTAGATGATGTTCCTGCAGCTTTGCCTACTGGTGCGGTGCTGACGGTAGCCGTGAGGATTCCTCCATTTTTGATAACACAGCTATAAAGCATCGCGCAGGTGCACCAGGGATGCGCATTGTTTGAATCACGGAGTTCTGTGAGTATTCAAGCCAATTCCCGATTCGGGTAAAACTCGTTAGAACTCTGATGGCATACTAGAAACGATTCGGGCTATGCTCGTAATTGGTCACTCAAGCGAAATATGATTTATGACCCTTTCCGATCCTGACAACATACTCGCCGGTGTATTTGCCGACCTTGAAGCAGGCAAGGCAAACGGCGGGTCGACGCCTGTAACCGAGTCAAAAAGCTCAGTTCGAAACGAATACTCGGTTCGTGGGGCAAGTCTCGTCGATTCAATCATGCTCAAAAGTATCGAGCGTGAAGGGTTCCCCGGCATGACACCAGTCACGAAGATCGAACGCGATCTTGCCCGCGAAAACGGCCTCTACCTCGCTGCAGTTCGAGCGTGGCGTCCTGATGAACGGGCATTGGGTCCAAGATGCGCCATCGCAACCCAGTCTGAGAAGGAAGACGATAGCCTCACAGCGCGGGTACGCAGGAACATCGATCGGTATTTACTCGATTACGTTAGTCGACGGAAACTGCCTTCCGACTACATCACCGGATTCGTAGGACTCTGGTTTGTACTCGACGAGGCACACATCGTAATCATCGGAATCAGAGAGTCTGACCGGCGCGAGGGAATTGGTGAACAACTGCTAATCAGCGCACTGGAGCAGGCCGTCGAGAACAATTCGCGAGTCATGACGCTGGAGGTCCGTGAATCGAATGGCCCGGCGATAGAGCTATACACCAAGTACGGCTTTCAGCGGGTAGGCCTACGCCGCCGTTACTACTCCAACAACGGCGAGAACGCGGTAATAATGACTACCCCGCCAATTCAGACCGACGATTACCAGAACCAGTTCAACAAGCTGGTCGAACAACACGCTGAAAAGTGGGGATGGGTATCAAGACCCGGCTACGCAGGTCCCGAGATACCGGAGTCGGACGACGACGAAACTGAGGAGTCACCAGAGGGTGCCGAGAGCTCAACGGATTCCGAGACTGATGAGAGCAATCTCAAATCCCCAGACGATAGCTAGGCTCCGCCACGCGTGAGAACGTAGAAAAACAGGATCGCTCCAAACGCAATGGTTATCCTCACTGCCCACGATGTCCACGTTTTCTGGAATGAGTTGAAATGCTCAACCGAGCGCCATTTCTTCCCTCGCCATGCCAGCTCGTTTCCCCTGAAACCCAAAAACACGCCAGCGCCCAGCAATATGACCTGCCCAAACGGAGACGGCAGTAGCACCGCGCCGAACAGCAACGCAGTAAAAGGTACGCCAGAGAACAAGCCCCACAGCACAGGCATCAGGAATGCTGCCCAGTTCCAGCGTTTCACCTCAGGAGGAACTACGCCGTTGCGGGTGCCCGACGTATTCGGAACCGAAGCATCTGGCTGACCAAACGACTCTTCACCAGATTGCTGAGCGTCCATGTCAGGACTCTGTGGTGTCGGTCCTCGCAAATCCTGCTGTTCAACAGGCGGTTCATCGCTTCTAATCCGATCACGAGCGCCAGCCTGGTCGTCAGTAGGCTTTGTTGTTGGTGCGGAAACTGGATTGAGATCGGGGTGATACGTTCGGGCCGTCGTCCGCGACTGGGTTCTCTGCTGTGCCGCCGGAGAAATACGCACCGCATCTTTCATCTCGGTGCCGCAAACCCAGCAGTAAGCAGCGCGGGTATGATTCGCTCCACCACACCTCGAGCATGAAACGAGCTCCATAGCGGAAGGGGAATCGGTGCGAACCTCGATCAGCCGTTCACCGCAACGAGTGCACGCATAACCATCTTTCGGATTTTCTGTGCCGCAATGCGCGCAAAAAACGTGATCGCCGACGATGGATTGTTCTGCTTGATCTGCCATACAAGCTAAGTCTAGAGGTGTTCGGCCCTTGCTGCCGCTAAGAATGTCTTGCAACGCACGAAATCAGCACCTGTTTTGATGCCGCAAACCGAACAAATTTTACTATTTATAGATTCGAAACGTCGAGGTCCATGGCCCCCATAAGGTCGTCCATTTCCGCTCTGGTTGAATCGTCTATTGGAGGACTCGGTGGGCGCACATCGGCAGTGGTGGTGAACCCGCGTCGCTTCATTATTTCTTTTCGGATAGCGAGACCGATACCCGCCGAGTTCTCGTATCGAATCAACGGTGTCCACCTGTAGAAAATACTTCGGGCACGCTCGATATCACCACTCGTAACGTACTTGTGAATCGCCACCAGAACCTCCGGATACGCGAACCCGGTCATCGTTCCAATGGCACCGCGACGCAGCTCCTCAAAAAGAAACGCTCCACCCAACCCACCAAAAATTCCCATGCTGCCGCCGGTCGCTTCCACCACCCGGGTGATTTTCTGAGGGGTTGGCGGATCCTCCAGCTTCAGATATTTGGCATCAGGTAGTTCCGTGTGCAGCTTTCCTATGAGCACCGGGTCAAGGTGAACTCCGGTCTGCTCAGGCAAGTCCTGAACAACAATCGGAATCTCGGTAACTTCCTGCGCAGTCGCGTAGTAGGCGTACGTCGCCGGGGCATTCGGCTTAGTCATCTTGGCCGGGGCAATCATCACAGCTGTAGCGCCCGCAGATTGAGCGTCCCGCACCCGCGACGCCAGCGTGCGTCCACTCTCGGCGCTCGCACCCACCGTAACAGTCAGGTCACTCCCCGCCGCAGCCACAACCGCATCAATGATCGTGCCGCGCTCGACATCCGTCAGCCGGTGAGCCTCTCCCATAACCCCGAGAGTCACAACCCCGGTGCATCCCGCATCACGAGCCCCCGCCAGAAGCTGAGTAAACGAAGCCGTATCGACTTCGCCACTCGAATCGAACGGAGTTGGCAGCATGAAGTGAATTCCATCTAACTTACGTTCGACTGCCAATGTAAAAATCTCCTGAATAGTCCCGATGCTAAAAAATTGCCATGCGTATGGTAATCTTGTAAACGAACTGACGTAAGTTGCCCAATAAAGGTTCAGCATGTCCGTTTCCCACAATGTTGTTAAAAGGAGTGCTAAAATTACCCTTTATGACGAACACAACCTTTAACTACGACTGCTGTTGTACCGGCTTCTAGGCAGGGCCGGCACTGATAGCACGTGATTGGTTCGACCCTGCCTTAAACAATTTGGTGGGGTTTTTTTATGAAATTTATTAAGACTATTGATTGGGAAAGAAGGTCTGAGCGGTGACCACCGGAAGAGTAGATACGAAGGACTGGATTCCGAATCCAGAAAACACCCACGTACTGAAGATTGACGGTCCTGAGATCGCAAACTTCGAGGATCAGGTAAAATTGTTCCAGGCTGGCGAAAAAGATGAAGTGGAATTCTTGCGATTCCGTCTTCGGCAGGGAGTCTACGGCCAGCGACAACCCGATCGCCAGATGATCCGCGTAAAGCTGCCGTTCGGCGGGCTCACAGCCCAACAGATGGACGTCCTTGGTGATGTGGCCGAAAAGTACACCCCGCTGAAAAAAGGCCACATCACCACTCGTGAGAACGTGCAGTACCACCACGTTCCACTGGCCGAGACGACCGATCTGCTCCGCGCCCTCGGCGACGCAGGCATGTCAACACGAGAAGCCTGTGGAAATGTCGTTCGAAACGTAGTAGCGGCCCCGACGGCCGGCGTCTCGAAAGACGAAGTATTCGACGTAACACCGTACGCAGCCGCATACGCCCGGTATTTCCTTCGCCACCCAACCACGCAGAACATGCCTCGAAAATCTAAGGTAGCCTTCTCGGGCTCCGAAAAAGACGAAGCAATGGTGCTCATGCACGATGTCGGCATGCTCGCCCGTATTCGGGACGGCAAACGTGGATTCAAGATCGTCGTAGGTGGTGGACTGTCCACAAGGCCATTGATGGCTGAGACCCTGCGAGAGTTCGTGCCGGCTGAAGATTTCCTGCTTAACTGTGAAGCCGTGCTACGTGTGTTCAATGATCAAGACGAAGAACGCAAAAGCATCGCAAAGGCACGCATAAAGTTCACCATCGCCCGACTCGGAATCGACATATTCCGAGACATGGTCGATGAGGAACTCAAAGGCGACTGGGCGAAAAAAGAAATCGATCTCGAGTCGTTGATGTTCACTGATGACGAAGAGGCAGATGCCCCCGGCGTGCCTTCGAGTTCAAATCCTGAACCGACCGGTGATGCCGTTTACGATAACTGGAAGCGAACCAGCGTCGAAGCACAGCGTCAGGACGGATACAGCGTGGTCTTCATCCGGGTTGAGCGCGGCGATGTGTACGCCAACCAATGGGGACAACTCGCCAAGATCGCTCGCAAGTTCGCCGGTGGACGCTCCCGAGTCGATCAACAGCAAAACCTGGTTTTCCGCTGGGTTCGTAACGAATCTCTGTACGACATGTACCTGGCACTCGGCGACATCGGTTTCAGCGTGGCGGGTCGAGAGACCATCCGCGACATCGTGACCTGCCCGGGTACCGATTCCTGCAAACTGGGAATCACCTCATCGATGGGGCTTAACCAGGCACTCGGTGAAGCACTCGACAAGATGGAGGACATCGACCCGCTTGTCGAGAAGATGCACATCAAGGCAAGTGGTTGCCCCAACTCATGTGGTCAGCACCACCTTGCCAGCATCGGATTCCACGGCGCTGTGATGAAAGGCCCCGGCGGCCAGGTTCCGGCCTACGAGCTGTTCCTCGGTGGTCGGTCAACTGAAGAAGGCGGAACCAAGGTCGGCGATCGCGTGAAGGCTCGCATACCTGCCAAGCGTGCACCGGAAGCCCTGAAGACGGTTCTCGATTACTACCTTGCCAACCGAAAAGATGGAGAAGAATTCTCTCCCTTTATCGAACGGGTTGGCATTGCGCATTTCGAAGAAGAGTTCGGCAAATTGAAAGCCGAAGTCGGACCGCTCGATCGAGAGAATATCCAGACCTACATGGACTGGGGCAAGACTGTGGTCTACCAGCTAGAGCGCGGTGAGGGTGAGTGCGCAGTCTAAACTGCTCTGTCACCGAACTCGTAAAGACAAAAAAACTGGCGACCACAGAAATGTGGTCGCCAGTTTTGTTAACGATAGTTTTCTAGTGCAAAATTACGAATTCTCAATGCCGAGCATTAGCTCTTGCCCAAATCAACGTCATCATCATCGTCTTTCGCCGAATCGAAATCGATGACTTTCCCGCGATCTCCGCGCTGTTCTGGCTTCTCATCGATCCTGCGACCACGCCAGTACTTCACCTCTGGCTCAATGTCCGGCGTTCTCGAAGATGTTTTACCGCGTCCAAACATTGGACCACCCGAGAATCCGCCCCCACCCATGCGGGACGACCCCTTGCGAAACCACAAGACGTACCCGACCAGCGTAAGCACGATACCCGCAATCACAAACCCGGCCTGGGCGGCCGGCAGGAACGCACCAACTGCAAGCAAACCGAGCCCAACAACCACCAGGTGACCAGCGTTTACCTTAACGATTGAACCTCGGCGTGGCGGTTTGCTCTTTGGAACGCTAGTTGAAAATGCCTCAAACGACCTGCGCTTTGATGAGCGTGAGTTTTTCCGTTTACTCGCCCACGGCAACGGTTCTTTCTCGGTTTTTCCGAGTATTTCGTCTATTTCGCGTTCGAATTTTGACTTATCTGGCATTGGTGAATACTACCTAGTGAAAGGAAATCGCGTTGTTATACTCAAAAATCTACAACTGCAATCATCGCGCAGTACCA
>Ga0114999_10005568_pt1 | contig 14788 bp, 11 predicted proteins | sample ArcticOcean_MG_C_3_FD_89820 | JGI IMG/M metagenome (GOLD analysis project Ga0114999, IMG submission 89820) | Marine microbial communities from western Arctic Ocean - ArcticOcean_MG_CB8_126 | ecosystem: Environmental > Aquatic > Marine > Oceanic | place: Arctic Ocean: Canada Basin | collected...
CGCTAAGTCCATGGGGCTGGGGACGATTGGCTTTTCCCAGGCTTATGCCCGCTTTCGGCCAGACATACTAGTAGTACTAGGGGATCGTTTTGAGATGCACGCAGCGGCTCTGGCGGCCTTACCTTTCAAAATACCAGTGGCGCACATCCACGGAGGTGAACTAACACAAGGAGCAATGGACGATGCCTTAAGGCATTCCATTACCAAGCTGAGCCATCTGCATTTTACAGCGACCGAAGACTCTCGGACGCGGCTATTGCAGATGGGTGAAGAACCCTGGCGGGTCATCGTCTCCGGGGCACCCGGATTGGACAGCCTGCGCAGCGTCAAACTACTGGACCGCCGGGAGCTGGAAGACAAATTTGACTTGCATCTGGACAGCAATCCTATTTTGGTGACCTATCATCCGGTGACCTTGGAGCACGAGGATACCGCATGGCAGGTCAGGGAGTTGCTGGAAGCGCTACCGGAATTCAACCTGCCGGTCGTGTTCACCGCGCCCAATGCAGACACCAATGGACGAGTAATCACTCGCATGCTCGAGGAGTTCCTCGACAGGAGCCCCACGGCTCAGATGGTGAAGAACTTTGGAACCCAGGGGTACTTCAGCCTGATGAAATATTCGGCAGCCATGGTGGGCAACTCCTCCAGCGGAATTATCGAGGCACTCTCCTTTGGACTGCCCGTGGTTAACATTGGAACCCGCCAGCAAGGGCGCATGCGGGGAAAGAACGTAATTGACGTGGGCTACGGCCGTGATGAGATTATTGAAGGGATAAAGAAGGCCATAGCCTCGGAATTTAGGGATAACCTCTGTGGCCTGCCCAATCCTTACGGTGACGGGCACGCTTCTGCACGAATTGTGAATCACTTCAAAGGGGTGTCATTGGACCATAGCCTAATCAAGAAACGTTTCGTTGATATGCCAGTCCAATCGGCGGAAATCGCCTGAGGATATACGATATGTCGAATGACGACCAAACCGGTTGCATTATCCTTGGTGGAGGGGGTCACGCCAGTGTTATCATAGACGTTCTGAGGGCAGGTGGTATGACTTCGTGCTACGGCATCTTGGATCAGAACTGCTCTCTATGGGGCAACGAGGTGTTGGGCGTTCCAGTCCTGGGCGGAGACGAGTTGCTGCCCCAATTGATGCGCCAGGGGGCTACCCAATTTGTAGTAGGACTGGGAGGAGTAGGTGATAACCGCCCTCGACGGCGGCTCTTCCAGTTGGGCCTACAACATGGCCTAAAGCCTCTTACGGTCTGCCATCCTGCGGCCATCATCTCACCGTTCGCCACCTTGGGTAATGGTTCGGTTATCTTGCCCGCCGCAGTGGTCAACGCAGGCGCAGTTCTAGGTGTAAACGTCATCGTCAATACAGGCGCGATTGTAGAACACGACTGTGTGGTAGGTTCTCACGTGCATATTGCCACCGGCAGCCGTCTGTGCAGTGCGGTGAGGGTCGGCATGGGTGCCCATATCGGCGCAGGCGCTACGGTACGGCAGAGTATCGCCATAGGTGAAGGTGCCATAGTGGGCGCGGGCGCTACGGTGGTGAAGGACGTTGACCCCTGGACAGTGGTAGCGGGTGTACCTGCCCGTCGCTTGAAAGGTCGACAAGTAGATATGTGGAACTCCTCGGGCTGAGGCCGTGATCCCATGCCACGAAATGCGAACTCGTGACAATCCGCCTCATTCCTCTTCGATTCGGTCAAATAAGCGAGGGCAAAACCATGGCTATAAATGTGCAGCGAACACACGATCATAAGATCTACCTCAACGAAGACAGGTACGCTGAACCCGTCGTCAAAGAGATTCACAAGACATTGGCGAGCAACGCTATTGAGAGCGGAGTTTTGCAAAACGGTAGCATCGTGTGCGATTTCGGTTGCGCCACTGGTGAGTTCGAATACCATCTCTCAAGTCGGTTTCCCGATGCGGAATATCATGGGTACGATGTCGTTCCAGAACTTGTTAATAAGGCTCGGCAGATGGTTCCAAATGGAGTTTTTGAGGAGGGCTCAGTTCTCAATGAAAAGCTTCTGGCTCCCAACTTCGCTGATATTTCGTTCATGATTGGAGTTCATGCTGGATTCGATGATTTCGTACCGTCCTTTTCGAATCTGATTAACTGGACGAAGAAGGGTGGGCGAATCTATGTTTTTGGGCCATTTAATCCCTACCCTGTCGATGTTTGGGCAGTGTGTCGGCGAGCAGATGACTCAGACCCAACCCACCGGGAGCCTGGTTGGAATATTTTCTCTAAGGCTACCGTTGGCCAATTTCTTGATGAAGCGGTGGGGAAAGGCAACTATGAATTCAGGGCATTTGAGATGCCTTTTGATCTGCCACCTCACGAGGATGACCCATTGAGGTCATGGACATTCCTTGACCAGCAAGGACGGAGGCAACTTACCAGCGGTCTTGGGCTGACGTTCCCAATGGAATTTCTTGAGATACGCCCCTAATTCGCCACCCAACTTGATCACCGGGACGTCAACACGGTTGAAGTTATGAAATATCCAACAACATCGGCCCATGGGATTATGTTCCATCACCTACATGGAGGGCAGCATAAACCGGTACAAGGTTCCATTTCACAGGAAAATCTCGAAGCCATTCTGCAATTCGTTGGTGTTCAGCAGTTTCTCACCCCAATGCAATGGCTTGAGAAGTTGGATAGCGATCGATTAGACCCGGAAGATTTGTGCCTGACCTTTGACGACGGTCTGCTTTGCCAGTTCGATATCGCTTTGCCCTTACTCGAAAAATACCGCCTGAATGCTTTCTGGTTTGTATATTCTGGTGTATTCGAGGGGCAGATACAGTTAGGGAAATTGGAAATTTACCGGGCATTTCGGTGCCAATACTTCCCCAACATCGACGACTTCTATACCGTGTTCTTCGAGCGAGTGTTCGATGCAGGGTTTAGTGAAAAGATTTCGGAAGTGGTGACGGAAGCACGTATCCGCCAAATGATAAGTGTTTTCCCTTTTTACTCTGTGAACGACGTCAGGTTCCGTCTTGTTCGCGATTTAGTTCTGGGAAGGCAAGAGTACGAACTAATAATGGACGGTCTTATCCATGACCGCGGACCTAGTTTGCATGAACTTGCCAAAGGCCTGTGGATGTCGGATGAACATCTCAAGTATCTGGCGGACCAAGGGCATGTGGTTGGGCTCCACTCCTATTCCCATCCAACGGCCCTTGCCGATTTGCCATATACAGAGCAGAGAGAGGAGTACCAAAAGAATTACCAACACATTCTTCGCGTGTGTGGTCGGCCTCCCGAGGCAGTGGCTCACCCCACCAACTCCTACAATCAAGAGACCCTCGAGATTTTGGCGGGTTTAGGTATACGCTTTGGTTTTCGATCAAACATGGCTACTGCCAATGCGATTGGGCAGAGCAATCCAAACCGGTACGAGATGGCTCGGGAAGATAATGCTAATATCCAACGAATGGTGGGGGCCAGTAAATGAAGGTTAACAGTCACAACGAGTGGGACAAACTCAGAGAAGTCATTGTCGGCAAGGCAGAAGGACAGGCATGTTTGAATTTCTCCACAGTCCGTCCCCCATCCGAAGGGGTCATAGAGAAGGCGGAAGCGCTGGCGCGTAAAGCCTTCCCACAATGGTTAGTGGACGAAATCGCTGAGGATCTGGAGGGACTGTGCGATGTTCTTAGTTCCTTTGGTGCCAAGGTTCTTCGCCCTGACTCAACTCAAGTTAACCGTCCCTTCGCTACACCTTATTTCAGCGGAGCCGGCGACCACATTTACAACATGCGCGATCTGCACTTGGTGGTGGGAAATACTGTCGTCGAGTCACCTTCCCAAGAAAAACATCGATACTTCGAAACGATGGGACTATACGATATCTGGTACGACTACCTCAACGAAGGGTTTCGTTGGATTTGCGGGCCGAAACCTAGATTGTCTGGCGAGCACATGATTACCTACTCCGAGGACGGCAAGTCAGAGTATGAGGACGGCCAAAAATTCATCAAACTCACTGAGAAGGAGATTCTCTTTGAAGCAGCGAATACGGTTCGAATGGGCCGGGATTTGCTTTACCTGGTTTCTCGGTCCGGAAACCAATTAGGGGCCAAGTGGCTACAGAGCGTACTGGGCGATGATTATCGAGTGCACACCACATCTACCATTTACCGGTCCAGCCATATAGATTCCACGGTGCTATGCCTACGGCCGGGCTTGGTTCTCCTGAACACCGACCGGGTTAACTCCTCTAACTGTCCTGAAATCTTCGATAAGTGGGAGAAGCTATACTTCAGTGATATCTCCCCTACGCCTGATTTCACCGTCAAATTCCACGATGATGTCAGGAAACCCATACACGAAGAGCTTGCTAGCCTTGGTGTTCAGTCAGGTTTGGACTCAATTGCTTCGCCGTATATCGGTATGAATATTCTCTCCGTGGACCCCAAAACAGTGATCGTTGATGAACGGCAGTCCGCCTTGATTAAATTGTTGGAAGAACACAATATCACACCGGTACCCATCCGGTTCAGGCACTCGTATTATATGGGTGGGATTCATTGCAGCACTTTAGATACGGTACGCGACACTGTATTTGAAAGTTACTTCGACTAATACAACGTAAAAGAGGAAGTTTTAATGGAAGTTCATCAGGATCAGGATACCAACAAACAAACATACGAAGACCTCTATACCAAACAGGCCGCGTTCCTACGGTATCCTGCTGACTGGGTTGTCCGCTTCCATAATATGTACCTTAAGGACAATCTTCCCTCCGGGCGAGTCCTTGATTACGGTTGTGGAAGCGGGAACAACAGCATGTTCTTGATTAGCAATGGCTATGAAGTGAACGGAGTAGAGGTGACTGATTCGGCAACCGAACTCATTAAATTGAACCTAAAGAGTAATAATCTCGATCTCTCCCTCTTAGAGCGGTTCCAAATCACTTCTCTACCTTGGGAAAGGCTACCATTCGAGGACAACTACTTTGACTTCGTGCTATCCAATCAAGTCCTGTACTTTCTCGCGTCAGAGGAAGAGATCAAGCGTGTGTGCCGGGAGTTCTCCAGATGTCTGAAGCCGGGAGGCATTGTCTTTTTTACGATGTATGGCCCGGATAATTATTACATTCGTTACCATGCGAAGAAGATCCATGACGGTCAGGTGTACGAGATCAAGGTCGATGACCCTGCTCACCGGCTCAACGGACTTCACGAGATGGTTTACCTGGTGCGAGACGAGGAAGAACTCAAGTCGCTCTTCTCGGATTTTGAGTGCATTACCACAGGGCACTTCGACCAGGGAATGTTCGATTTGAAAAGCAACTTCCATTGGATTTTCGCTGGCCGCAAGAAATAACCGCAACGAGTCTCAAATGGTAGATAGTCCAAACCCTAAACTGTCCAAGTTGTGCCTCTCTTCCACCGATCGCATTGTCGATGCTATCTCGCTTATTGACCGGAACGCCCAAGGCGTTGCACTGGTGGTGGATCAGGGACAACGTTTGCTGGGTGTCGTAACTGACGGAGACATCCGGAGGGCTATTCTGGCTGGCCTGGATTTAGACTTGCCAGTACAGCGGCTCCTAGAGAAAAAGTCGCACACCACAGAGACGTCTGGATTTACACCCCTATACGGCCCCATTGCGGCGCTGATTGGGACTCCTGATGCTGAGTTGTTGCGGTTGATGAATCGACACGAGGTGCGCCATGTTCCTTTGGTAGATTTAGACGGCAAGTTAGCCGACGTGGCCCTGCTGGCTGAAATGGCCAAAGAAATTGAATTGCCGCTGACGGCGATGATTATGGCCGGGGGATACGGGAAGCGTTTACAACCGTTGACCGATAACTTACCCAAGCCAATGTTACCGGTAGGTGACAAGCCGCTGATGGAGAGGGTCATAGATCAGCTAAGGGCAGCCGGTATCCGACGTGTGAACGTGGCGACCCACTACCGGCAGGAAGCGATAACCAGCCACTTTGGTGACGGGCGGCGGTTCGGGGTTGAAATTCGCTACATGGACGAGACACATCCTCTAGGAACCGCTGGTGCGATTGGCCAGTTGGAAACAATTGATGAACCATTATTGGTCATCAACGGCGACATTCTGACCAGTGTGGACTTCCGCGCAATGCTGAATTTCCATCGCGACCTAGGGGCCGCTATGACCGTGGCGGTTCGCCAACACGAGTTTAATGTACCGTATGGCGTGGTGGAGACTGACGGCGTTGAGATTACCTGCATATCCGAGAAGCCGATGTTACGACATTTCATCAATGCCGGAATCTACCTCCTAGGTCCAGAGGCCTGCCAGCACATCCCGAACGACCAACCATTTGATATGCCGGATCTTATCACCTGGCTGATAGCTGAGGGCCGCCGCGTAGTTAGTTTCCCAATCCACGAATACTGGTTAGACATCGGCCAGCCCGCCGACTACCAGCAGGCCCAAGCCGATGCGCAGAAAGGAGACGTTTGATAGAGGCGGTGGCTGGTTCGACAAGTTCAAGAGTTAACTGGAGTCAGAAGACTGTGCTGGTTACCGGTGCTGCTGGATTCATCGGCAGCCACCTCAGTGAACGGTTAGTTGCGCTCGGGGCCACCACCCGGGCACTGGTTCAATACAACTCCACAGCTACATGGGGATGGTTAGATACTTCGCCAGCTAAAGAGCATGTTGAGGTGTTCTTAGGCGACGTTCAAGACCGCGACAGCCTACGAGCGGCGCTCAAGGGTGTAGATATCGTTTTCCATTTGGCAGCCCTTATTGCCATACCCTATTCCTACAATGCTCCGATATCCTACGTGAGGACCAATGTAGAAGGGACATTGAACGTGCTTCAGGCGTCTCTTGATGCTGGAGCGCAACTTGTGGTTCACACTTCGACCAGCGAAGTCTACGGAACAGCCCGCCAGGTTCCTATCAGCGAAGACCACCCATTACAAGGCCAATCGCCTTATGCAGCTAGCAAGATTGGGGCGGATCAAATGGCTCAGGCGTTCCATCTGTCATTTGGACTACCGGTTGCCACAATCCGGCCCTTCAATACATACGGGCCTCGCCAATCAGCCCGCGCCGTAATCCCCACCATTATCACCCAAGCGCTGACGCAGCCCACAGTGCGCCTGGGCAACCTGGCACCAACTCGTGATTTCAGCTACGTGGCAGACACCGTAACAGGCTTCATCCGAATCGCCGAGTATCCCGAAGCTGTTGGCCAAGTCATCAACATCGGTTCTGGACAAGAGATTTCCGTTGGCGGGTTGGCCAAGCGTATCTTGGAGGTCGTCGGGAGGGACATCCCGGTTATCTGCGAATCGGAGCGGTTACGCCCAGAGAACAGCGAAGTCGACCGCCTCTGTGCCGATAATAGCAAGGCAAAGGATATCTTGGACTGCGTGCCACAATACACACTAAAGAACGGACTGGTACAGACCATTGAGTGGATAGAGAAAAACATTGACCGGTACCGGCTTGGGACCTACATCGTCTGAACTTTTTACCACCACCGGTCAGACTCCACCAGCAACCCCTGCTCTAAACAGAGATTAATTATTAACCCACCACGTCAAGACATGATCCCGCTAAGCGTGCCTGAGATACGCGGCAACGAATGGAAGTACATCAAGGAGTGCCTGGACACCAACTGGGTTTCCTCTGTGGGCTCCTTCGTAGACCGCTTTGAGCAGATTGTGGCTGACTACGTGGGTGTGAAGCACGGAGTGGCCACGGTTAACGGCACTGCGGCTTTACACGTCGCACTCTTGGTAGCTGGGATCCAGCCGGATGACGAGGTGCTGGTATCCACGCTCACCTTCATCGCCCCAGCCAACGCCATTCGTTACGTTGGAGCTTTGCCGGTGTTTATCGACGCCGAGCCGAACTATTGGCAGATGGATTCGCAAAAGGTGGTTGACTTCCTGGAACAGGATTGCCGTTGGGCCGGGGGCGAATTGCGCAACAAGGCCACTGGGCGGCGGGTAAAGGCGATCATCCCGGTGCATATTTTGGGCCATCCGGTAGATCTTGATCCGATTCTAACTGTGGCCAGAAAATACGACTTAGTGGTTATCGAAGATGCCACCGAAAGTCTGGGTGCCAAATACAAAGCCCATATGGTTGGCCATCTGGGCGACATCGCCTGTTTCAGTTTCAATGGCAATAAGCTGATTAGCACGGGAGGAGGTGGAATGGTGGTAACGGACAATCAAGAGTGGGCACAACGAGCCCGTCATATCTCCACTCAAGCCAAAGACGACCCAGTGGAATACATACACAACGAAATCGGCTACAATTACCGGCTCAGCAATATCCAAGCAGCAATGGGCGTGGCCCAAATGGAGCAGATCGGCGATTACATCATAGCCAAGCACCGTATCGCCACCGCCTACGGCGAGGGCCTGGAAGGTATCCCTGGCCTACAGCCTATGCGTCAGGCGTCCTGGGCCGAAAGTGTCTTCTGGCTATTCACGGTGATGGTAGATGAGGCGGAATTCGGCTCAGACAGTCGCGCATTGTTGAAGGAGTTGGCTGAGGTTGGCATTCAAACCAGGCCCCTATGGCAACCCATGCACCTCAGCCCTGCTTACGCTGACCTGAACCCCAACGATTGCCCAGTGGCCAATCAGCTATATCGAGAAGGTCTGAGTTTGCCCTGCTCTGTTGGCATGGGAGAATCACAGCACCGTGTGATAGGTGCCCTCAGGCTGCGGTCTTCTTCCGGAAAACCGCGAACGTGAAAGAGAAAGAGGTGGTCATTTTCGTCCCTTTTGGCGTTTATTCGTTCGACCAGCAGTTGGCCACGGCTCTATATTTAGCTTCACAAAGTGAATTCAGACCCCACTTCCTGTTGATTGCTAAGAAGGATCATGCTTTTATCGAACAACTGGAATCTGTGGGAATTTCTTATAACACTCTCGAGCCACTTAGAAGAGTGAGTGCAGCACATGATGAATCATCAGGTCATGGTAGCCGTAAGGTAACAACTCGCAACATTGAAAGCCTTTTAACATGGTTCCCACGATTTTCCCGCCGCCTACCTGGCCTTTCTTTAACTCGATTATTCTTTTTTGGTTGGCGACTATGGATTGGAAAGCGGGTGGCCCAAAAATTTGTGCAGCAATTAAACCCGCGCTGCGCGGTGGTTGCTCAAGAACGTATTTACCCATTTTTCCCCATTTTGAAATCGTTGCAGGAAATGCGGGTTCCCATCATTCTGATGCTGCCCGCCGAGGGTTCACCAGATGGAGCTGCATGGCTTCGACGAGACAGCTATTTGCTAAAATCCGGTTTGACCAAATCTTCAGCGTCGCCCCAGATCTCCCCATATCCCCCATTGGTCGGCAGAGGCATCGCTATCCTTAATCGAATGGTGCAGCGCTGGCTACCGTCCCAAGTCTATGACTCTCCATGGGGAAAGATACTGTTTTATCCAGCGATGCAGGTATTCTTGCTTAAAATTATGGGAATGTTACCGCTGAACCCATGGTATCAGGGCACTACTTTTGCCGACTACATCATGATTTCCGGAGTAGATGAATCGGCGATGTACGCGGAAGCTAGGGTCGATCCTGTCAAACTACTGTTTTTTGGTAGTCATGAACTAGATTTGCTGTATGAAGGGTGGCCCAATCGCACAAACTTGCGCCACCAGATCTTCGAAGATTACCACCTTGACCACGGCAAAAGCATATTGATTGTTAACCTTCCGCGACTGTGGGAGCAGGGTGGGGCTTCTGAAGAGGTGCATTGGCAGTCAATCAACGACATCTTGGAGGTACTGTCTCACCAAGATCATAACGTGTTGATTTCTCTGCACCCGAGCTCCAATTTAAGTCACTATAGTTGGATAGAAGAGAAGTATGCACTGAGGATATGTAGAGAATCGCTCGAGGACATTCTGGTAATAGCTGACATTTACGTAACCGCATACTCATCTACAATCAGGTGGGCAATTGCTTTGGGCACACAGGTTATTATTCTCGACTTATGGAGTCTCAACTATAAGATTCTCCGGAACCTCACCGGATATCAGACGGTCACCACAGTTTCTCAATTTGCCGAACTAGCCAGAAACATGGCAACAATTCCACAAATTGTTGGTTACAACAGTACGCGAATTCCAGACAGCGACGAAACAGGCGTACTCGTTGACGGAAGGGCGAAAGAACGGCTGATTAGCTTCATCGAATCGCTGGATTCTGATGCTGACACGGTTGCTTCGGGGCACACCTCAGCAGTTCTGTAAGCACATCGCTAAACGAGCATCACGCAACGCTGGAGGATATAACTGGAATGCAGACCAATAGAATTTTCATTATCGCCGAAGTAGGATCAACTCATGACGGCAGTTTCGGTAACGCCAAATGCGCTATCGACGTAGTAGCTGAGTGCGGTGCCGACGCAGTAAAGTTCCAGACTCACATAGCCGAGGCGGAAACGCTGCGTAACGCTCCAATGCCTTCTTACTTCAAAGGAGAGCCGCGATTTGAGTACTTTCAGCGCACCAGCTTCAGCCACAATCAGTGGATAGAGTTGAAGGCTTACGCCGAAGAAAAAGGCTTGTCTCTCCTGTCATCCGCTTTCTCGGTGGAGGCCGTAAACTTGCTGGAGTCCATCGGCATGGAGCGGTATAAGATACCCTCAGGAGAGGTGACCAATCTCCCTTACCTAGAGCGCATCGCCCAAACGGGAAAGCCAATCATCCTGTCCTCTGGTATGAGTTGTTGGGAAGAGCTCGATGACGCGGTAGCTACGATAACCAACTACCATAAAAACCTAACGATTCTTCAGTGCACCACCGAATATCCATGTCCACCGGAGCATTTGGGACTCAACGTAATGCTGGAAATGAAGGATCGCTACCGACTACCTGTAGGCTTGTCAGACCATTCGCTATCAAACGCAGCGGCGCTGGCCGCCACGACGTTAGGCGGGTCCGTCCTTGAGAAACACTTCACCCTCAGCAAACGAATGTATGGCAGCGATGCCCGCCACTCGGCCGAGCCCGACCAATTCGCAGGTCTAGTGAGCCAGGTCCGGGAGATAGAAACAATTCTTTCCCATCCGGTGGACAAGTCCGACGACTCGCAGTTCGCCGAATTCAAGAAAATCTTCCAGAAGAGCGTGGTTTCCCAGTTGGACATACCAGAAGGGGCAATCATAACTAGAGAGATGATTGCCATCAGGAAGCCCGGCACTGGCATTCCCCCAAAACGGTTCAGCGACGTAGTGGGCCGGCAGGCTCTCCGGTTCCTGCCGGCCGACACGGTGATCACCGAAGCTGATGTGTCTATTAGCTGCAGAGACCAGGAGACACCGCAATTGACTTAATGGGTATAACCCGCGTGGACTCAGATGGCAGTCTGGGTCGATCTTGGTGCCGGAGGTCGTGGTAATTCGTCGGTGTAATGCATTGTCATATCACGGGGTTTTACTCAAAGAACTCGATAACTTCTGATATTTGCAGGTTCCCCGAGGAAGTATAATTTGTTGAGGTGCTGGTAAACAGGAAAATGCTGGCCGCGATACTGGAACAGATTGTGGGGCTTAGTTTAGCCTCTAGGTAGCCGATGGTATTGAAAGATATCCATAACGACGATTACGAGGCTACCCTCACGCCAGGGAGTCTACCTCGATGGAAAAAATCGACATGGATCAGGCGACCCAGTGCACTTACGCGTGTGAGTGTGGTATCCACTTCATGGGAGTGAGGCAATCTACCGAATCCGAGGGCAGATGACTCGTTCAGGAGCCCGATGCACATTTCGAGACATCCCACAGAGTCACATTACTCAGTGAAATCGATTTGAGTCAATCAAATTCTCAGTTCAGAAAAAGACCCAGTTCTCAACCCAGCTTAGCGCGATAGACGAATCAACCGAATACAGAAGGCGAAGAATCATTGATTCAGATCGGCATGACGTCCTTGACGCCGTTGAACCACTAAGCCAAGACACAATAACCCAGGAAGAGGGAATCCACCTCCTTGAGACTCCTGACCACTCTTGAAAGTGGTGATTTGCAATTCGACGGGTCGATTTAGCTATCTATAGTATGAAAAAATTTGAGGAACGCTAATAATGGACAACGAACCGCTAATATATCTTTGCGACTTAACCCACACAACCCCGGGGTATGCAGCCGACATGACACCCTATCCTATTGGTTGCATCAAGGCTTGGCTTTTGCGTTATTCTAGATACGCTGAACGGCTCACGGTCGAAATGTTCAAACACCCTCAGGTATTCATCGACTCCTTTCTGAAGAACAAACCGCCAGTGGTCGGTTTCTCCAACTACATGTGGAACTTGGACCTATCCTACTCAATCGCCGTAGAGATAAAGTCCGCTTACCCCGATACTTTCATCATCTTCGGCGGCCCCAACTATCCCTTAGAAGACCATGCTAGGGAGAGATGGCTCAAAAGCCATCCGGCCGTCGACATGTACATTCTTGGTGAAGGCGAGGAACCTTTTACCCAATTCATAGACGTCTGGCAAGATACCGGCGAAATCGAGGAGGCCCGGCGCCATGGCATTGAGGGCTGCCACATTTTAGAGGAAGGCAAGTTAGTCAAGACCAGCGACGCAAGTCCTAGGGTCAAAGACTTGAATTTAATCCCGTCTCCTTATCTCGAAGGTTATCTGGACGAGTTCTTGGAAGAGATTCCTAGGTGGCCACTGCTGGAAAACAACCGGGGGTGCCCCTTTACCTGCACGTTCTGCGTAGATGGCATCGGGGATCGATCTAAGGTCTATCGCAAATCCGTTGACAGGTTCGAGCAGGAGTTGGAGTACATCGCTCAGCGATATAAGGGGAATTTCTTAGCCTTGGCCGACACAAACTTTGGTATGTACACCCAGGACATCGAAGCCTCTAAGGCGATAATGAAGAGCCAATTGAAGTACGGATATCCCTCCTACGTTATGACTACCACGGGCAAAAACCAGAAGGAACGCGTTTTAGAGTGCGCCGAAATCCTCGCAGGCTCTCTCAGACTGTCCGCGTCTGTGCAGTCGTTGGATCCGGAGGTTTTAGCCAACATCAAACGAGTTAACGTCTCGGCCGAAAAGCTGATCGAAGTGACTAAGGTTGCCAACAAGCTAGATGCCAATACCTTTGCAGAAGTCATTCTGGCCATGCCTGGTGACACCAAAGAGAAACACATCAAGACAGTACTACAATTGGCAGACATGAACATGAAGTTTGTATCCCTATACACGTTAATGATCCTGGACGGGTCCGAGCTAGCTACTGATGCTTCCAGAAAGCAGTGGAACATGAAGACCATGTACAGAGTGGTGACCAGATGCATCGGTGCATATGACTTCCAGGGCAAAGAGGTGTTGTCCGCCGATATAGAAGAGGTCTGTGTTGAAACCAATCACTTATCTCTGGAAGATTACTACGAGTGCCGATCCTTCGCATTGACCATGGGTATTTTTTACCAGGATCGGGTAATGTATGAACTTTTCCGATTTCTTGAGAATTTTGACATACTTCCCTCCGATATAATCCTGGTTCTACACGAAAGACGGCTTGAATTCTCCCCAGGAATCGTTGATTTATTCGCCGCCTTTGATACTGCTTCGTCGACCGAGTTGTGGGAAAGCAAAGAAGACCTGGAGGCTTATACGAAGAGCCACCGGAGCGTAATTGATAAATATGTCTCGGGGGAACTGGGCAACAACGTGCTGTACCGCCATCGAGCAATTGCCTTGCGGCACCTGGTGGATGACCTCCATGAAGCAGCCTTCGACGTAGCGGCAGAGTTCTTGAGGAACAAAGATCAGGCTATGTACGACCTATACAGCGATTATTTGTCCGAATTGAAGCTTTATAGCTTGTACCGCAAGCGCAACGTGTTCGACCCAGAGGGAAGTTACAGCCACCAGTTCACCTACGACTTTCGCGCCCTCTCAGACAACGACTTTGAAGGGCTTCCAAAAAAACTGGTCCAGCCAATGGTAATCAACTTTTTCTCCACCGAGAACCAGAAGACCCTCTTGAGGGATCAGTTGGAAATACATGGTTCAGACCCAAACGGACTGGCCAAGGTCATCTCTCAGGTTCCCGGCTCCACACTCCAGAGATCTATCTTCTTCAATGATTCGCAGGAAGGCGCGAGGGTTGGTTCCAACCAAAAGCCTACTATTCCTATTCTCGAATCCCCTGGCGAATTTACCTAGGAGTCTTTTCAAGCAGGGTTTATGACCATTGTTCCCTCCGGTTACATAGCGTCCGACGAGCCGATGTGTCATTTAGCAACAACAACTATCAACAACATCCCAAAGACACCGAGAGCGTCTTGAGCGTTGTCAGTGATATTATGGATTCTTATCTGGTTTTGAGCAGTAGAGGCACGAAGAGTATTGGTACGTAAAATCTGCGTAGTAGTCGGAAGCCGAGCTAATTACAGCAGCATCAAAAGCGTGATGCAGGCTATAAAGGACCATCCTGACCTAGAGTTGCAGGTCGTCGCCGGGGCATCAGCGTTATTGGATCGGTACGGCATGGTATCCAAAGTCCTGGAAACGGACGGGTTCAAGATAAACGCTCGGGTCTACATGATCATCGAGGGAGAAACCCCGGCGACAATGGCCAAGTCTACTGGTTTGGGACTGGTGGAATTACCTACAGTCTTTGAAATTCTGAAGCCCGATGTTGTAATAACGGTTGGCGACCGATTTGAGACAATGGCCACCGCCATTTCCGCGGCTTACATGGACATTCCGCTGGCCCACACTATGGGAGGGGAAGTTTCCGGCACCATTGATGAGAGCGTA
>Ga0114999_10005577_pt1 | contig 14775 bp, 20 predicted proteins | sample ArcticOcean_MG_C_3_FD_89820 | JGI IMG/M metagenome (GOLD analysis project Ga0114999, IMG submission 89820) | Marine microbial communities from western Arctic Ocean - ArcticOcean_MG_CB8_126 | ecosystem: Environmental > Aquatic > Marine > Oceanic | place: Arctic Ocean: Canada Basin | collected...
ACTTGGTGCTTTCTCCATATAATACTTGTCATCGGGAGTAGTCCTAGCTCTTGTGTCATAAATTGAATAATATCAGAATGAGTGGGCACTCTTCCGTTCTTTGGGTCTCCGATATTGATACACACCCTTGCTCCACTTTTTAACTTTGGAATGATTGGTCCGAATATGTCGTCTCTAAGCCACTCAATATACTTGCTATGTTCTAGATTGTCATTATATAGATCATATGGGTTTTTATTGTGCTTATTGTTGCCTAGGTCTACATTGTATGGAGGTGAGGTTATTACTAGATCTATTGAATTGTCATCCAGTGTGGGGATTACTTCTTCAGATTTTCCGTTATAGAGTGTTGTTTTTTCGTTAATTTCTATATGTTTTTTCATTATTCTCTGCTTTGTGCTATTTTTTATTATCTTTTGTAGCTATCTCTGCTAGTCTCTCGTTTAAGAGGAGTGTGTCTTTTTTATTCATGGCCACTGACCCCCTCTGCCCTCCTTATGGACATCGTCGATTGCTTTGTCGTGCCAATACTATTGTTCTATTTCTTGCCTTAGGTTATTTTTTATTGCCCACCCCTCCATAGCCGTATCATTGGAAGATTTTTCATAAAACAATTAATAACTTCTTCTTGTTCCCACAATTTTCTAGTTAAGCATATGATAATTTATTTCCCAAGTATATCTTTTCATTTTTATATAGCAATAAAAGTTCATCCCATTTTTCTTTTGTATAAACTATGTCATCTCCGAATGGTATGAGTATATTTCCTACAGCCTTCTCTGCCATTTACTGTTGCATTCTCCAAATGTTTCTATACCCGATTCTAGATCCTCCAAAAGCTCTCATATTATATTTTTTTTAATATGTCAGAGTTTTTGCACAGATCTATAGTTTCATAGTCGTCATTTTATATTCTAATTAATAATTCTATATTTTCGGGGGAAGAATCTAATTCCATCATTATCTTAGTATTTTTTCTAAAATATATGGTCTTTTACGAGATGAAGCAAGTATTGATATGTTAATATTTTTATCCATATTTAATTCCCAACCTTTTCATTTCGTTTTCCCAGTGTTTATTTATATCAATAGCCTCAGATAGAATTAAACATTGATTAAAATTCAAATCGTACCACTCTCTTTTATATATATCGTTTATTTTTTCCATCTTTTCTTCTGTGGTTCCTATTTTTTTGCTATTAAATTTACCGAATCCTGCTGATCCACATCTGCCGTGAAGAACCATAACCTCTTCTCCAGAGAATGTGGTCCAGAATCCATGGTCATTTATAAGTTCAGTCCACTTCTTATATGCTGTTTGATGAACCTGAGTTAATACCTCCATTGGAAGCAGAATAACGTCATTTTGACGGTTCTGCTTCTGAACGGCTATATTCCATGAGAATATATCTCCGATATCCTTTTTTTTATCCTCACTGTTGACGATGTGCTCTTTTCCTCTATAAACAATACTCATATAATATTCTATCACTTCACTCCATTTATTAACGTCTATAATCATAGGAGTGTTGCAATGAAATTTTCTTATTTTGTTATCTTCTGAAAAAATAGGAACATTATCCACCCTATGTCTGTTACCAAAAATCCATTTAAATCTTTCATTGCAGTTTATCATCAATTTAGTATTGTTTACAAGGTGGAATAGATTAGAGAAATTTTGACTAACTAAAAACAGATCAGCGTCCATTAGAGCGCACGCGTCATACTCTCTTCCTAGTTTATTGAGATAGTAGTACCTAGAGCACTTAGATATGTAAGCCTGACCCCACTTGGTCTTAGAACGTATCTCTTCCACATCAACGTCTATAACTTCTATATTAAATGGGAATTTACTCAACTTATCAATATATTTACTCCCCATGTTGTAAGATATTATTTTTACATCAAAGTCTATCACATCTTTTATTTTGCGTTTATACAGGCTGTTTAAAAACGCATTTAAATATGGGATATAATTATTTGTGCAACTTACAAAAAAACAAAACTTACTCATTCTTAGCCCCCTCATACTCCAGAACTCCACCTTCGTAATACATTTCTATTGCCCTGATTGCGTCGGCAGGTTTGATCATATCCATGCACTTTGGTATATAGAGGTCTCTATCTTCCACCTTAATAGGATTAACACACAAGCTGTCTTCATTATCCTTTGAATCTCCATCACCTACTTTTTGACACCTACTCTTCCAACACCCTCCATCATCACAGCAACTCAGCGCTCCATTGGTTTCTAAGAACCTGTGGTGTGGGTATTTTTCCCACTGAGAAGGCTCTCTACCCCCTGCAACAACGACACAAGGTCTATGCTTGTATCCGTGCTTAAACTCAACAGCCTCTGCAGCGTGCATAGCAAAAGTGACTGGGCATAAGACTCCAATCGAGTGGTATATTAAACGAATAAATTGTCTTAGGTCTGTTTTTCCTACAAGGTTTACAACTCCCTCTAGCTCTGGATGCCAATGACCTTCCTCTCCACATTGAGCGAATGTTATTTTTCCCTTAAAGTGGTCAACTACTTCTTGATAGTAGTTCGGGTCCCACCATTTGCATGTGTAGTCGAACTTGCCTCCTGCCATAATAATCCAAAATTTATTATCAATCCCCTGCTCTTTTACTTGAGACATCCATGCTTTTTCTGAATCCGAAAGATGTATGTCTCCTTCAAACAAGGTTGGCTCTATTGATAACCCCGTCTTCCTCTCCATATCTTTTCTAAATCCATGTATGAAATGATGTTGCCCTTGATTACTTGTGTGTATGAGTGGATATTCCAGCTTATAAACTTCGACTCCGTCTTCTTTTTCATCTAGATCTGTAATGTGGGGATTATTCTCCCATATTTCCGATGCTGATGTTCTCACATCTATTAGAATATGAGGATGAGCCAACTTTAAGTCTCTCACAGCAGCGGTCATCATTAGAATATCCCCAGGAGCTTGACTATTTCTGAATATTATCTTCCTTATTTTTGTTTCTTTTAGTGGTTTAAGCTTGCTTCTTATCACTTGTTACTTCCTTTGGCAAACGATTTTTCTATTTGAGAATTAAGATCAAAAGTCAACTCTGTCATATCTTTTGTGAACTTGTGGCTTAGCAACTTTTTTCCACAGGGTGTGGAGTAAAACTCAACAATATTCTGCAAATCTTCCACTGAGAACCTGTCGTTAATAACATGAGAAACCATGTTCAAATACTTTTGAATAGTGTATTTTTCTTTTATTGCATTTAAGCGCTCATTAGACACATTATACGTACGTTTGCACCAATCAATATGAAAATCTATCTGCTGTTGCATAGCTATCACATTAGTGCATTTTTTAACAAATACTTTGACCCAAAATTCTTTTCTACTATCGCTCATTACTTAATTTTTAATTTGTAAAGTTTCTTACCCTTTGCAAATGCTACTTGAACTCCGTCATTAAATAGTTTTATATCTCCTGATATTATAGCATTATCAATCACTTTTACAATATTAGAGTCCTTTTTATTTGTTAAACCACATCCATACCTTGCAACCAAGGAAATCTCCATTATCTAAAGCCAAAGTGGCATCATACAAATATCCACTTCCATCCTGCATTATAGTTCCATCTGTGTATCCAGGTCCTAGTAACGCTCTTTGTATTGTCGTAAATGAAAGTCCATTTTTTGTTTTTGCAGGATTGTGTTCTCTCATCCACTCCCTATCTGAGTGCATGTCAGGATACCTAATTCCACCTCTGTCTATCCAAAATTTAATATTTTCTGAAAAAACAAATACAGGAACACACCAAAAATGAATATATCCATTATAAGGACACTTGTATTGAACTTGTTCTTTAAAGTCAAAACAATTAATTCCTAATATAGATAATGAGTTCCACGAATTGGGATCAACTGAGCTTAGTGGTAGGTGGTCTTTTTCCTTGTAGAACTTTTCAGGGAATTTAGAATACCATCCATCTGCCGTTTGTGTGTTTTTACAGCCTTTAGACGGATATTGTATATCACCATAGCTGTTTAAGGGCACTGCCTTTTCATGCTTTATTATTTGTATCTTTTTATCTCTAGCCATCTTCTTATCCTTGTAATATTTCTTCTAAGTCTGAGACTGTTAATATTGTTATTTTATAACCGTCTGCTTGCTTCGTTTTCCCCACGGACCCTTCTCCTGCCACAAGATAGTCAATCTTCTTACTAACACTTCCTCTTATGGCTCCACCTTGTTTCTCGATGGCATCTTGCCACTTTGCCTTGCCTCCATCGAGATTGCCAGAGAGTACGAAACTCTTACCACTTAGTTTTCCTGTAGGGTCTTTTTTTACTTGCAAGTTAAAATACTGCTCAACATCTTCTACCACACTTGTGTTATCTTGGAAGAATTTAACTATCTCTTTAGCCATGATTGGTCCTATTCCCTCGAACTTTTCAAACTGCTCTGGTGAGGTTGTTTTAATATCCTCCCAATTACCAATACCTGCTTCAAGGATTTTACCTACTTCCTTACCTGCACTTTTTAGGCCGAAAGCTGCGAAGAACTTCCATAATGGCATTTTTATTCTACCACAACATGCTTTTTCTATCTCTTTTGACAGAATAGAATTATCCTTTATTTGTTCAGGATCTCTTATCATCCAAGACCTTGACACGATGAGAGTGGAAGTTCTCTCCCTAAACCCAGCGTCCATAAGATCTTTAACAGTTAGTCTGTAAAAATCTCCTGGTTTTTGAACAAGCCCTGAGTCAATTAGTCTTTCGATAGTAGCCCCTGCTATCCCCTTAACTCCAAGAGTCTTCATCCAGTGGTTCAGGTTCTTAATGTTCTGAGCAGGGCAATCCATGTCGTTGCAAACTAAAGACTCTGCCCCATCTTGCCCATCTACTATTATTAGTTCACTACTACAAGAATGGCAAAGCTCAGGAATGTTTTTCTCTTTTGATGTAGTTATAACTTTGTGAACCTTAGGAATTATTTTTCCTGATTTGATAATTTCAATTTCAGAACCAATTCCAATACCATGTTTAATAATAAATCCAAGATTATGAGCAGTGCAACGACTAACGATAGTTCCTTCTAAAGAGACTCCATCAAATATAAGAACAGGTGTGCTACTCCCAGTTCTTCCTGTTTGCCATACTATGTCTGTCACTATTACTCTAGATGTTTGGTCTTTAAATTTGAAAGCCAATTTGCCTTTAGAATTTCCTGTTGCCTTGTCTCCATTTCTTCCACAAGCCTCTTGTTCCTCTAGATTATTAATAGAGATAACAACACCATCAACCATGAAGTCTAGTCTACGATGATTATCTTCAAATGTTTTTAGCATGTTCAGACTAAGAGGAATGGTTTTTACAAAATTCAAGTTCAACTTGTCATTTGCCCACTCTGCTCTTTCAATTTCTGTTAGATATGGAGGATCTTCAAGACCTATAATATTATACGAGGTAAACCTCAGCCCCCTGTCTTTCATTTTTTCAGCAGTTTTTTGATTCATACTTCCTGCACAGTGGGCACGACAGTTGGCTTTTGCATTATCTCCAAGGCTTTCACTAACTTCTTCAAATACAGAAATTAGAGTTTCTACTTCTCCCCTGATAGTACAGGAGATTGGAAGGGAGAGCGTTTGGTGTATTCCTTCAATATACTTAGACTTATCAGTAACATCGATTCCGTCAATACCACTTTTGCTTCTTAGCCCCACGCTTTGTAATTCTCCATCTTCGTATACACAAGAGAGGGCAAGACCGTCATGCTTGTAAGACATGCAGTAGTTATTTTTTAAATGAGTGCTGTAGTCTTTTGGTATCTTGTCGAGTGGTAAGCTTTTTTGAGTAGACTTGATCCATTCTAAGAGAATGCTAGATTTCTCTTCTTCGCTTCCATTACACTTGTTAATAGAGGTCATAGGAGGATTGTGAATAATTTTATCTTTAGATGTTTTTACTGTAGAGGCAGTCACTCCATCAAATATTTTAGATTTCGGGGAAAGATCAAAAAGCTCTTGCTTTAGAGCATCATATTCATTATCTGATACAATTTCACCTGAGATAGGATCTATACAGTCATCTCCCACCTCAAATGCCGTATCTAGAGCTTTTACTATATTCTCTAGCTCTTTGATTCTTGGTTTGCTCATGCTTACTTCCTTATTTATTATTTATTATTTATTATTTATTATTTATTATTTATTATTTATTATTTATTATTTATTATTTATTATTTATTATTTATTATTTATTTCATCAGGCATTATACAGATAAGTCATCTGTGTGTCAAGCATTTAATCACTTTCGTATGAAAAAGTATGAGATTAGTTGTTTTCTTGGTAAAAAAAGGTATTTATTCCTGTTTTAATCTATATATTCCCTTAGCTAAATCTTCGTCGCTGAATTTAGGAGGAGTGTTACACCATATTGTACATTCCTTACAATAGAACTTGTATATACGACATTATTTTTCTATAGGAGTATCTGGAAACCACTCCCTGCACCTCCGACACATTACCTTATCATCTGATTCAGACATTATGACTTCCTATTTACTTTTATCTATTATGGCAACTTGCCCTGCTAATATCATAAATGCAAATGCTTCTAACAGCTCATATCCGAACAATGCTCCCACGAAGAACATTGTTATTGTTAAAAAGTATGCCATATTCATTTTTTACCTTCACTGCGTTCTTTTATCTCTACACGTATAATCATTCCTACTGCCACTATTGCTATCATGTATACTATATACTCTAACATAGTTATTTCCCATCTTTTTTAGGTTTTTTACTTATACAGGGATTATATCAGTATTAGGTTTTTACTTATACAGGGATTATATCAGTATTACTTTCGCTTGCAAGGGTCTTTTTTAATATATCCTGAGAGTTCTTTGCAAAGTAATACTTTTTTTCTTACTTGTGGAGATAGGCGATCCATAGGAATAGCTTCGATAGCAAATTCCCAGAACTTTAGATTTTTGTTTTTTAGATAAGATTCAAGATTTTCTGAATTCAGAGTAGACTTTTGGGTTATTACATCATCAATATGAGAAGCATTTGTAGACATAGCTATAGCTATATCATCTACGGACATCTCCTTCTTGCCCCTCAGATATATTATTATATCCATAGATACTTCTTTTACTAGATTCACAACTACTCCTGTTGCTTTTATTTAAGCATATCCGATCATGCTCGTCTTGTTTTGTATTTTTCATATTACTTATCATATACTCTTTATATTCTAGCTTACCTCTATAATTTATTTATTCTACAGAATTGTCAATATATTTTAATTGCGGCTCATCTCCACTATTAATTGAGTAATCTATAAATAAGTAGATCGAAATCTCATTTAGGTACTTCCTTGTTGGTTCAATAACTAGCACATTCTCAAATAGTGGGTTTCCTGCCTGCTTCTCTATTGAGAAAACACTATCTATGTCCATACCTGTTACTTCCTGTCTGTTTTGTACAAACCTTATAATTTCATCTGTATCTACCTCTGTTCCATGAGCTTTTCCTATTTTTAACAGATATTTATAAGAGTCAGGTATTGAGGTGTAATCAGCTATATCTATAGATATTACATCTATTCTTTTAAGTGGAACCACATCTTCGTCATATTTATCTCCTAGAACTACTCTGCGGATAGTCTTTTTTATATCTGCTGTGTATTCTTTAGTGATTTCTGTGCACACCTCCATTAAAAATATTCTCACATCACTCATTAGTAAGTCTTCTTCTTTACTTCCCTCTTCTAATGCTTCTAGATCTTCTCCGAATAATGCTTTTTTAAAGTCGTCAAGAACAGTTTCTCCAGAGGTGTCAAATACAAAGTATGTGTTAGAGTCTTCCTCTTTTACTCCTTTTGTTTCTCCGTCTATTGTGAAGCTGTATTCAACGTTTTCACTATTAGCTTCACTTTTAAATGCTTCAATAATCTCTTTTGCAATTAATGGAGCATACTTCTCTGGATTGTCTATAAAATCATATACTTTATTTTTCATTATAATCTCCATTGTGTCTCTTAAGTCTGTAATATTTAACTATCGACAAATATTAGGTTTGATATGAATAGAGGAAAAACATAGTTTGTGTCGAATATTAAGTATAAAGTAGTTAATGGAGAATTAGTTTGAGTTCATGGTTCGATAAATGTATGCCTAAAATAAAAGATGTAATGCCTTATATTAATGAGGCTGTTTCATCTTTAAAACATGTAGATGGGGTAAAGTCTGTACATATATGGGGGTCTTATGCTAAAAATATCAAAAAGCCAAACACTAGGATAAAAGATGTTGACATCCTTGCTAAAACAAATTTTCACTCTGGAGATCTTCTAGCTGTAGACAAAGGCATTGTAGAGAGCATTTCTACTGATAATTATTTAGAAAATCAAGGATATGACCCTTTAGCAATAAAATTTAGCCAAAAGTTTCTGACGTTTTCTGAATACAATGTTGATTGTTGGGCAATCTCAAGAGATAGAAAATTAGTTCACTGGGGTCCAATTTGCACCAATAAACAAGAGTCTGAACATATTGGAAGAGAAGCTGAAAAATATGCTTATAATAATGTCGGAATAAAAAAGGACATAAGCAAATCAGCAGAGCATGTGAGAAACAACTGGTATAATCACTATTGCAGCTATTTAAATCAGTGCTTCGAAGGAATGCCAACTGGATGGTATAAAGCAGAAGATGTAAAAGTGAGAGAAATAATATCTCAAGCAATAAAAATTTAATTAAGAATGACTATAATTGGCAACAATTAATATATTATCATTATTAAAAACCCACTGGAACTCAGGTGGCAATTTTAAGCTCAGACTCTGGCTATATTACAACTAACTGGGTTACTTCTATCACCTAATAACTCTAGGCTCCAATTAACTCTGGCTTAACCATATCGATGGGAGAGTAGGGTTCTACTGGATCTTTATCATCATCATCATCATCATCATCATCGTCTGACCCTCCGTGATAATTAATGATTGCCTCTATATTTTGAACAATACCATATGCAGAAGATATAGAATCCATTGACAGTTCCAGCCCTAACACTTCGTAAATAAACAAGCCCATACTATCATTACCGTTAAGAAGTCCATCCATTGACGATGTGAAATAATAGGGGTCTTCTGTTTTGTTTAAGACTTTGTATCTTTTATAATAGTAATCTATTGCAAACATCCCGTTATCATGACTAATTAAAATATCATATGTATTAGTATTTTTTTTAAATTCTAGTTTTATACCATACATTGTGGCATCTTCGTCAGATCCAGAGGAAAGAACGAAAGAATTAATAAAGTCTATGTCTTTATCTTCAAAATACAGCATACAAGCTTGAGTAATATGCTCAACCCATTTTTTAGGCCATGTTTTTAATTTAGTTCTCATAGTTACTTTTTTATTTTTCTGATAGTGTGTTTTATTAAAATAGTAAACTGCTAGTCTAATATCTCTATATTTATATCTAAACCATGCTTTTCTTTAAGCTTTTGTCGTTTACTGTGCCTATTCTTCCACTTCTTTTTGATTCTAAATTTCATATCTATTTTTATCTCTTTTTCTATCGCTTTTCAATAATTTTTATACCAACTCATAACTTGTTTTTCGAAAAAAGGGGAGGAAAACCTTTAAATTACGATAAATAAAAAGGAATTTTACTATAACTCTATAGTTATATAACGGGAGACAAAATATGGGAAAAATTAATGTAATGATTAGAGTGGATAAAGAAAAAGTTGAAATACTAAAAGAACTCGCTAGAAAGATATCCTATGAGAAAAAATCTAATATAACTTATAATGAGTTAATTGCTGATTCTATAGATAAGGAGTATTTTAACAAATGAAAAAATACACGTTAGAGCAAGTCAGAGATCTATTTAAAAAAATAAATATGAATCTACTAAGCAAAGAATATAAAAATATTGGCCAAAACCTAGAATATAGATGCTTAAAATGTGGCTATAAAGGTAAAAAGTTGTTGGGGTATTTAGATCATAGTTGTAATTGGTATCGCATGGACTTCACGGAAGAAGACAGAATAAATAGAAGAAGTGTTCCAGAGTATAGGGAGTGGGCAAAAAAAATAAAAAAGAACGACAACTACACATGTCAAAAATGTAAAGATAGAGGAGGAAGACTCCAATCTCATCATAAAAACGGATGGTCGAATTTTACAAAACAACGATATTTAGAATCTAATGGAGTTCCTCTGTGCAAATCTTGCCATATAGAATTTCATAGCATCTATGGTAAGGGGAATAACATAGAATCTCAAACAGAACTTTTTTTAAATGAAAGGAATGGATATGTTTAGTTTTTTTATTTGTTTGTTAATGTCTGTATTTTTAAGTTTTGGCTTTTCAATTATTTTGACAGAAAAGGGAAATGAATGGCCTATTAAAAGATTTAGAATATACCTACAATTATTTTTAAAAAAAATACATTATAAGCTACCTAGAGTAATGTATTGCACAACTTGCTGTTCTTTTCACACAACGATAATTTCAGATTTTATTATTTTCATTGTTGCATTTTTTTCTGGGCAATTTTATTTTTTTTTTCCGTTCTCTGGTTTTATCTGCTCAGCGATGACATGGGTTATTATTGAATTTTTAAATTCAATCGACAAAGATACAAATGTGTTTGTTGATAACGGGAATTGCAATGAATAGAATTTTTTAAAAATATTAATATGTTATTTCCCTCGTAAACATTAGACATATACTACTAATTGGTTTAACTTTTCACGATGCCTTCAGACAAGATATCTAAACTGCCATCTATCACTTGTGTGTTATAATTGGTGCGTTACTCATGTTGATTAAAGTATGTAATGGTACCTAATGCTTCAATCGATGCAGAGATACGCCTGAGTGAATGTGCATAAGCTGCAGTGCGCATGTCAATACCTTCAGCAACCATGAGATTATACACGGTATTGAATTCACTCACCATAATCGTTTGTAGTTTACTGTTCACTTCATTTTCGTCCCAATAATAGCCTGCTCGATTTTGTACCCATTCGAAGTAGCTTACAGTCACGCCTCCTGCATTGGCAAGGATGTCTGGGATAATAAGTGTATCTGCGGCAATCAATATTTGATGTGCATGTGATGTCGTGGGGCCATTGGCAACTTCGACGATCACGGGCGCCTTGATATCGTGTGCATTTTTAACGGTTATTTGATTTTCAAGGGCGCTGGGGATCAAGATATCTACTTTCAACTCAAGTAGTTCTTCGTTGGTAATGATGTCAGCCTTGATTGTCTCGCAGATGGATTCTTTGCAATAGACAGCCTTGAGTATTTTGCTTTCGTTTTTAAGGTGCATCAAACTTGGAATATCAAATCCATCCTGGTGATATATGCCACCAGTAGAATCACTTACAGCGACAATTTTGTAACCGTCTGCATGTAAAAGTTTCGCTACGCTTTGGGCGGCATTACCAAACCCCTGAATAGCAACAGTAGTATTGGTGGGGCGAAACTTGCGGATTTTTTCGAGTGCTTTGATGCAGATATAGGCGCCACGACCCGTCGCTTCTTTACGGCCCAATGAGCCACCTAAAGCAATAGGTTTACCAGTGATGACCGCTGGTGAATGTTGACGGACGAGTTTCGAATATTCATCCATCATCCAACCCATAATGGTTTCGTTGGTGTAAACATCAGGTGCAGGGATATCAACTTCTGGTCCGATAAAATCGACGATTTCTTTAATAAAGCCCCGGCTCAGTCGCTCAAGTTCCATGCGACTGAGTTCTTTAGGATTGACAATGATGCCCCCTTTGGCGCCTCCAAATGGAATATCCATAAGAGCGCATTTACATGTCATCCAGAAAGCGAGGGCTTTAACTTCAGAGAGGTTTACCATAGGATGGAAACGCAATCCACCTTTTCCAGGTCCTCGTCGGTCATTATGGAGAACGCGGTAGCCATCAAATACACGTAAAGATCCATCATCCATGCGGACAGGGATTGAAACCTGAATAATGCGTTTAGGGTGCTTGAGTTGTTCAAGCGTTTCCTGGTGCATGTTGGCGTAGGTAAATGCTACGTCTAAATGCCCAATTGCGTCGTCAAATAGATCAATTTCAGTAGTGTGTGATGTTATCTTGGTAATAAGTGCCCCCTTTTTCTGATGTGTAATATCTCTTCTACATACTCTTCTCCAACTTCACATTTGCCTATCGCTCCCACACAGTATACTGTTATTTCTCTTTCAAAGTTTCCTACATATTTGTCAGTATCAATTACAAATACATATTCACTTGTATTACTAAATTTTATATCTACAGTCATGCTATTCCTTTCCATTTAATAGTGTATTCTTTTTACCTTTAGCATTAGTGGAGACAACTGATATATGTATTCATCAAGACTATTTGCCTCTTTATTGAGATTTCCAAATATATCATTAATATTTTGGTTCTCAATATATTCAAACCTCAATTTCATCTCTTTGACGAGTTCTTTATCCCCCGTCCACTATAGACTCATACTTTTTAGCCAAGAATCATCTCTCTTTCTTCAGCACTTTTTCTACACTCTTTTAGAGACCTAGCGTTGTATACTTCAACTGTGGTTTTTTTTACATTGTATTTTTCTGCCATCTCGTCTTTACTCAAATCGTGTAGATAATAGTCAGTTAAAAAACCCCTATCTCTTTCTGAGATAGACTCAAGTATGTTTTTTATAGTATCTAGATTATCAATTTTATCAGGCCCCTCATTTACCTTTAAATCTTTGGAGCTTGCTATCTGAGAAAAGAAATCTGCTGGCTCTTTATTTATACTGTTTTTATGACTTTTTTTACTTGTCACGTTCGTATGGAATAGAACTCTATTCTTATTTCTGCTTTTCGTCTGAGCCCTTATGTAGTCAATTATATCTCTTCTTGCGATCATTCCAACTTCATATAAAGTAGTTGCCTTATTCTTGTCATTCTTCCAGCTCTGTATCCATGCCTCATTGATAAGCTCATCTGGTTGATACATCTTGTAATGTTTACAAAATCCATATGCTACTTGTCTTATCTTTGGCAGTGCATCTATAAAATCCATTTAATTATCTGTCTTTCCATAAAGTAGTCACAATACAACTACTTCTGTTATTTTTCGTATTTTACCATTGCTTGCAAGTAAAAGATAGTACCACTACCTTTACAGCCTACAGCAACACCTCCAAGAGGAGTATATCCTTTTTTTATCATTGATATAACCTGTTGTTCTAAAGACAACCCTCCTAAACCACTAGGATTATACTCCTATAATGTGTAGTCAATAGTTTTTTTTCATCGTTACTCCCTTTCTCAGGTAAGTAGTGTCCTTTTTCAGGATTATATTTATGCTCTATATCACTCCATATGTTCTCTGAGAGCAATCTAAGACTTATGATGCCTTCGGCACCTTCTTTTACTTAACTTGCCTCTATGACAATCCTCAGAGCTTCTAGCCTATCTACGTATATTCCTGAAGAAGTGACAAAGCCTTGCTTTACATTGTTGCCGTTACAAGTTCCAAAGAGACATCTTGCAATTATAATAGGGAGACTCTTATGGGAATAGTTTTAGAATATAGTCATGCATATCTAATTTATATAGATCATTGTCTAAAATACTGTTAATTATTTCCATTTTAGTGTTTTTCTGTTAATTATTGCCGTTTTTTAACTATAAATTGTAAAATTTAACAGCCTGTAATTGCCACCACTCTATATACATTTATGCAACCATTGTATTATAAATACTTTCACTTTCAAGAAAAAAGTTTGAAAAGTGATTAATTTAGAATTAAAATAGCATTTATGATACTTTAAACGCACAAAAGGAGTGTAAAAATGGAAAAGCAAAAGATAGGTAACCTAAAATTATGGATAAATTACCAAAAAGAAAGTTCTAAAGAAAAGAAATCAGAAATAAAAAAACAATTGGTAGAGCTATACTACCCTGTTGTCCAAAAGATCTCTCATAAGGTAGCTGAGCGTTTGCAATGGAACTTACTACCTGAAGAACTGGCTAGTTACGGACTTGATGGTTTATACATAGCTATAGACAGGTTTTCTCTAGATAGAGGTGTAGATTTCCCTACATATGCTAATCGTAGAATTAGTGGCTCTATGATAGATAATGTAAGAAAGGTTGATTTAGTACCAAGATCTGTAAGACTTAATAACGGCACTATGGAGAAAACTAGACAAGAAATGGAAGCAGAGCAAAATAGAATAATTACAGATATAGAAGTAATAGAAGAATTAGGTATTAGCCAAAAAGAGTATTTATCTAATACTAAAAAATATAGGCCTCTGGGATTTTTAAGTTTGGACGGAAGTGATATTAGTGATAAAAATAAGAATGAAGATTTTAAACAGGACGGTATTACTGATTTAACAGATAAAACTTCGAATACTTCCGATAGTAAACTGATTAGAAAAGAATTTATTAATAAGCTAATAAGTAAAAATTTCTCTCCCTTTGCTCAAAAGATAATTTATTATTATTACTATGAGAATTTAACTATGGGAGAAATAGGACGTAAATTTAAAACCTCAGAGTCTAGAATTAGTCAACTACATATGGAAATATTAAAAAGGCTAAAAAGTAAGATTGAAAGAAATCCTGAATTTTTTGGTGGAAACATTGAAGAAATAATTAGAGAGTGCAACGATAATGACCCTTTGTTCTAAAATACGTTTTTGTCTCTACAGCCTTATTATTAGTAATAATAATAAATACTATGTACCAGGTACTGTACCAGGTAC